>Ga0164297_10000279_pt1 | contig 65527 bp, 64 predicted proteins | sample GEODES058metaG_FD_113539 | JGI IMG/M metagenome (GOLD analysis project Ga0164297, IMG submission 113539) | Dystrophic lake water microbial communities from Trout Bog Lake, Wisconsin, USA - GEODES058 metaG | ecosystem: Environmental > Aquatic > Freshwater > Lake | place: USA: Trout Bog Lake... | reverse complement strand
CTTATGCAGTCCTGGAATCAAATCTGCAATCGATACATATATCATACTGGAAGCCGCAAGCGCTAAAATATAGGGCACCCAATCCATCATGGATTCTAAAATAAAGTAAGCTAAAAGCCCGCCCAGTACCGTTGAAAAACTTGCGACAAGATTAAAGATAAAAGCTTCTTTTTTCTTATAGCCTGAGTGAAGCAGAATTAAAAAGTTACCCACTTCTTGCGGGATTTCATGCGCAATGATCGCTAAAGCAGTGACGATACCTAAACTAATGCTCACCATAAACGCTGAGCCAATTAAAATACCATCCACAAAATTATGAAATAAATCGCCGACCATAATCATGCTGCCACTTCGTCCTTCGTCATGAGCATGTTGGTGGTTTTTTGAAGCATGATCTTCATGATGCATATCATGCACCTCGCAATTATCACCATGACAGTGACGCCATAATAATAATTTTTCAAGCACAAAGAATAAAAGGATACCGAATAAAACTACAAAGGTTGTCGTTTCAATATGTGTTGTGAGCTTAAAAGCGTGAGGCAAAATTTCTAAGAAGACGGCGCCTAACATCGCTCCTACTGCATAACTCACTAAATGTGAGACCAGATGTGTTCTGGTATTAAGTGTCACAAGCGCTGCTGTCGTGACACTTAACAAGCCGCCTACAAAACAAGAAAAAAGAATCCAAAGAAGTGTGTTCATAAAATCAAATAGAAATCAGAGATTTGAGCATTATATCGAAACTAAAAAATGATGGGCTGTCTTTATGACTCAATCCAAATAAGCGAAGCCATGCGACCTGTTTCACCATCGCGTCGATATGAAAAATAATCTTCATGATGCGCATAAGTGCAATAGTCATTTGTCACACTTGCGCCATAAATTTCAGTCACACCATGGGCATGAAGACGAATTTTCGCAAGCATATAAATATCAGCTAACCATTTTTGATTTGATACTGGCTGAAAAGCTTTTTCAGCCTTATGATGTTTTTCACAAAAACTAAGTTTAACTTCATTGCCCACTTCAAAATGCTTTTGACTGATCGCAGGCCCTAACCAAACAAGTAATTCATGAGATGGCAGATTCATTTGATGAAGTGTGTTTTCAATTACACCATTCAAAAGTCCTCGCCAGCCTGCATGAATCGCAGCAACAGCTGTACCCTCTTTATTCGTGACTAGCAAAGGTAAGCAGTCTGCTGTTTGAACCACACAAATAATATTTTTTTCTTTTGTATAAGATGCATCCGCATTTAACAAAGATGATGGGAGCTCTATAGCATCAGTGCCATGGGTTTGATTTAGCCAAAAAGGTATATTGGGTAAATGTTGATTGAGTAATTCACGATTCAGATTTACCACATTGATATCATCATTGACATGTGTGGCTATATTAAAACTGTTGTATAAGCCTTTGCTCTTTCCGCCAGACCTTAAGGTTTGTATCGATTTAATATGGGAAGGCACTGGCCATTCAGGAACAAAAAAATTACTCATCATCCTCCAGCATGTCATCATCCATGTCGTCACTTGATTCATCAATATAGTCTTCAAACATGAAATCATCGACTGGATCTATGTCATCTGATTGCTCTAGCCTAATGATCTCGAGTAAGGCTTTCATATCATTTGGTAAATCAATCGACCATTCCATGGCTTTACCAGTTAAGGGATGAATGAGTCCCAATCGAATGGCATGAAGTGCTTGGCGATTAAAACCTAATATATGTTGGCGCAACGTATCGCTCATGGATTTGATTGGCATAATACTTTTCAATCCATACACAGGATCGCCCACAATGGGCGCCTTTAAATATTGCATATGGACTCGAATTTGATGGGTGCGACCTGTTTCAAGATTGCATCTTAAGTAGGTATGCACACCAAATCGTTCTAAAATTTCATAATGCGTGATAGCAGGCTTTCCTGATAGATGCACAGCCATGCGCGTTCGAATGGATGGATGTCTTCCAATCGGCTGGTTGACTACGCCATTTTTCCATAGTTGTCCCCACACAATCGCGCGATATTCTCTTTTCACAGTTCTAGCTTGGAGCTGTTGCACTAAATGTGTTTGCGCAGTTAACGTTTTAGCCACCACCAAAAGACCGCTGGTTTCTTTATCGAGTCGATGAACAATACCGCAGCGAGGAACATTATTTATACCTGGCACATGATGGAGGAGCGCATTAAGCAACGTGCCCGACCAATTACCGACTGCAGGATGGACTACCATACCTGCCGGTTTATTAATGACAAGCAATGTGTCATCTTCAAAAACAATATCAAGTGGAATTGGTTCTAGTAAAAAGGCATTATTTTCTGGGTTTTGTTGAACGATGACTTTAATTTCATCTCCCGCATATACCTTATGTTTTGAAGACACGACCAACTGGTTCACAGTCACAAATTCATTTTTAATCCACTCTTGTAATTTTGAACGTGAGAATTCTGGCAAGAGTTGTTGTAGAGCGACATCCACCCTTAACCCCGCATGACTTTCTGGGACTACCAATAATCTTTCATCGTGATTCATAATGCTATAATTCTTCGTATAAATTTATAGATAAAGGTACGTATGCGTATTCTGACAGTCGTTATTATGATGCTTTTTCTTGAGTCTTGCGCCATTTTTGGACCTCCGACTGAGTTAGATGATACGAAAGGCATGTCTGCTGACAGAATTTATGCAGTCGCTTCTGAAAAATTAGCCGATAAAGACTATGACAAAGCGATTGGTTATTTAAAAAAATTAGAATCACGCTTTCCAAATGGTAAATATGCAGCCCAGGCACAATTGGATATGGCCTATGCTTACTATAAAAAAGAAGATGCAGCCCAGTGCGTATCCACAGTAGAACGTTTTATCAAATTACATCCTAATCACCCAAATCTTGATTACGCCTATTATCTAAAAGGTGTGGCTTACTTTAAACAACGCGGCTTGATTGAAAAAGCGACTTTCCAAGATATCAGTGATCGTGATCCTAAAGTACTCACCCAATCCTTCTTAGCTTTTAAAGATCTACTCACACTTTATCCTGACACACGCTACGGCAAGGATGCGACAGAGCGCATGATTTATTTAAAAAATAAATTGGCGGATCATGAGCTTCATGTGGCTCGTCATTATATGAAAGTCAAAGCTTATGTGGCAGCACTCAACCGTGCGAAATATGTGATTGAAAGTTATCCCGATTCTAATTTCGTGGAAGAAGCACTTGTGATTATGATTAGCGCTTATGACAATTTAGACATGAATGACTTAAAAGAAGATAACTTAAGAATCTTAAAACAGAATTATCCAAATAGTTCCATGTTTACTAAGGGTAAAGACACTAAGAAAAAAGATTGGTGGAAATTCTGGGATTTTGATTAACGTTTTTTTGCTTCTAATTTATTTTTTTCTGTGAGTTTTTTTCGTAACGCATTCTTACGTCGACGCATCGACACGACACCTTCTTTAGGTTTTCTTTTTTCTTCATCAAGGTAAGGATTTTCCCCTTGCTTAAATTGCACTCTTAACGGTGTGCCAATAATTTGGAAGGCCTGTCTAAAAGCGCCTTCTAAAAAACGCATATAACTATCTTTAATCGCATTCACGTGATTGCCGTGAATCACAATCACAGGTGGATTAGATCCCCCTTGATGTGCATAGCGTAATTTAGGACGAATCCCTTTTGAAATCGGTGGTTGATGTTGTTGCAATGTATCAATGAGAACGCGCGTCAATTTAGGTGTTGTCATTTTAATAAAAGCACCGCGATAAGCTTCATCCACTGATTTTAAAATTTCGGTTAAACCTTTTTTCTTTAGTGCTGAGACATATTGAAATTCTGCAAATTTTAAAAATTGTAATTTACGCTGAATATCTTGCTTCACAATATCTCTTTCATCTTCTTTTAAACGATCCCATTTATTGATCGCCACCACAAGCGCACGACCTGCATCTAAAATATAGGCCCCTACGTGTGCGTCTTGTTCTGTGATGCCTTCTTCCGCATCGACCACTAAAATCGCTACATTCGCTTCTTCAATCGCTTGCAAGGTTTTAATCACAGAAAATTTTTCAACCGCTTCAAACACTTTACCTTTTTTACGGATCCCCGCTGTATCAATGAGTGTATAACTTTTATCGTTGCGTTCAATGTCAATTTGAATGGAGTCCCTTGTTGTGCCCGGTTCATCAAAAGCAATGACACGATCTTCGCCTAAAAATGCATTCACAAGTGTAGATTTACCAACATTAGGGCGACCTACAATCGCAATCTTTGGAATTTTTTGGGATGCCTCATCGGCTTCCACATCTTCTTTTTTGAAAGGTTCTAATGCCATCTGAATCATGTCACGCACACCTTCGCCGTGTGCGGATGAAATCCCTAAAGGATCACCTAAGCCTAATTCAAAAAATTCAGCGGTGGCAATTCCGCGTTGCATACCTTCTGTTTTATTGACAAGCAAATAAATATTGCGATTCATTTTGCGAAGTAAATCTGCAATGACACGATCATGCGGTGTCACACCTTGTCTACCATCCGTAATAAAAAAAATAATATCGGCTTCATCGATGGCCAACAGTGTTTGCTTTGCCATTTCCTTTTGAATACCTTTTTCAATTAATGGCTCGAAACCACCTGTATCAATCACGATGTACGGCATATCACCACCTAAGCCACGACCATAGTGACGATCACGCGTGAGCCCAGGAAGGTCAGCCACTAAAGCATCACGAGATTTCGTTAAACGATTGAATAAAGTCGATTTACCGACGTTAGGTCGGCCAACAAGTGCTATGGTAGGTAACATGATTATTGGATTGAGATGGCGTAGAGTCCGCCGTTACGTGTTTGCGCTAAAAATTTTCCGGTTTCAAATTCAACGAGTCGACGCATCACAGGTTCATCATCTAAACGAATACGTCCTAAAAAGGCGCCAGTTTCTTTATCTAAAATATGGATATAACCTTCTAAGTCACCGACTGCTACATAATCACCCATACCAAGTGGTGTCGTGAGCTTACGATTTAAAAGATCACCCTGACGCCAATAAGTTTTGCCTGATTCAATTGCTAAAGAATAGACAGCACCCCCTGTATGCGACAAATAAATTCGAGCACCATCAATGCTCATACCTGTGTAACTTGAAATGTCTCGACTCCATAGTGTTCTTGCGTTGACACGGTCTACTGCTGAAATTTTGCCTTGATAAGCGACAGTATAAATATTCATGCCATCAATGACCGGTGAACTTGTCACATCCGACGCGCGTTCAATTTCAGTGACACCCTTAGGTTGAGCCACAGTCACCTCCCAAAGGAGTGTCCCATTATCTTCTCGAAGTGCAGCGAGTTTGCCGCCTGGAAATCCAGCATAAATAATCCCATCGCTTGCCACCACACCGACACTTGAACGCAAACTTAAAGGAGGACCCACCCTTGAAAATGTCCATTTCTTTAAACCGTCTTTCTCATTCACACCATGAATAAGATTATCAGCTGTTCTCACAATCACAAGCCCTTCATGGATTGTCGGTGCACTTAATATTTGACTAGATAATCTCGTTTTCCAAAGTAACTTAGCATTTAAATCATAAGCGATGAGTAAACCATTTGAAGTACCTACTGTGATTTCAGTCACCCCTACACCCACACCACCCGATAATGTTTCGCCCGTATTGATTTTCCAAATCGTTTTGCCTGTTTTTAAATCAACTTTGACAAGACTGCCATCAGAAGATGCCGCATAAACCTCTTCGCCAATGATGCCAGGAGAAAACTCAAAGACTTCGCTACCACCTAATTTAGATGACCAAAGTATTTTAGGGTTTAATTTTGCTTTAAATTCTTTTAAATCAGCAGGCGGATCAATCGGATCTTGACCGACAATGCGTTCTGTTAATTGATCTTTGAAATCCTTAACAGGGCCGCAAGCAGATAATGCAAACGATAAAAGAACAAGCAATGAAAGTTTAAAAAAATTCAACCCTTATACTCCGAGTGATTCTAATTTTTCTTGTGTGAATCTTGCATAAGGATCTTTAGGCCCAAATCTTTTTAATGCTTCAAGGTAAGCTTTCTTAGACTCTTCTTTTTTGCCCATCGCATTTAACACGTCACCTTTTAAATCATTCGATAAACCAAGATAACCTTCATTATCAACATCGTTCGCTTTTTTTAATGCCTCATCATATTTTTTTTCTTCTAAAAGAATTTGACCTAGCTGAATAAGTGCGATCGATTCTGTCGCAGATTCTTTTGCGTGACGGGATGCCCACTCTAATTTTTCTTTGGCTTTGTCTTTCATCTCTTCAGCATAACTTGCTTTTGCAAACAAAATAGCAGCGCGTCCTGCATAAGGTGTACCACTATATGCATCAATGAGTTTTTGAGATTTTTCTATAATCTCTTTTGTATTTTTTTCATCCAACACGACAATACTTTGATAAAGTTCAGATGCCTCTAGTGATTGTTTAGTTTGATAATAACCCCAGCCCTGAAAGAGTCCATATAGAACGAAGAACGCAATAGCGCCCTTGGTAATGTAATTGCCGTATTTTTTCCAAAGCGCTTTAAGTTCGTCTACTTGTTCTTGTTCTTCTAAATCGAGTGCCATAGCTTTTTATTTCCTTTAAAAAATTAACTGACTTTAAAATTAAAATGTTTTCCCGGTATTGCATTTAAGAGTTCACGTGTGTAATTCGCTTTTGGTTTTTCATAGACTTGCTTCGTTTGTCCTTGTTCCACAATTTTACCTTGATGCATCACAATGATTTCATCTGCCATGTGTCTCACGACACGCAAATCATGGCTAATAAATAAATAACTTAAATTGAACTCTCTTTGTAAGTCTTTTAACAACAATAGAATCTGTGCTTGAATCGATACATCTAAAGCAGATACTGGCTCATCACAAATCACAAGTTCAGGTTCCACAATCAAAGCTCTCGCAATACCAATTCTCTGTCTTTGCCCACCTGAAAATTGATGCGGGTATTTGTTTAAATCAGCAACATTAAGCCCAACTTTTTTAATCATGTCGCGCACTTTTATTTGACGCGTTTTTTTATTGCCTAAATGATGAATCTCTAAACCTTCTTCTAAAATCTCTTCGATTTTCATACGCGGATTTAAAGAAGCATAAGGATCTTGAAATACCATTTGGATATTTCGTTTTAAGGCTTTGCCATCCATTTTATTTAAGGACATCATATCTTGTCCTTTAAACAATAATTCACCCTGATCAATGGACTGCAATTGTAACAGAGATCGGGCAAGCGTTGATTTGCCACTGCCTGATTCCCCTACAATCGCTAAAGTCTGACCCTTCATGATGGTAAGACTGACATTGTTTAACGCTTTAATGGTTCTTGTCTTTCTTACAAAGAATCCGGAAGTCTGCGTATAGGTTTTATAAAGACCTTTAGCTTCTAGTAACACTTCGTGCTTATTTATTTTTTTTGCCATGATTTAAAAAAAGTGAGGTTCAAATAAACGCGTGGTGTTGAATAGGTTTTAATTGCTTAATGCCTTTAGCATCTGGCACACAATTGAGTAGCGCTTTGGTGTAGGCATGCTTTGGTTTTTTTAACACATCCCGCACACTACCCTTTTCAACGATTCGGCCCTGATACATCACAATCACGTCATCCGCAATCTCTTCTACCACACCAAAATCATGGGTAATAAAAAGCATGGCCATCCGTCTTTTTTCTTTTAAGTTTTTGAGTAACTTTAAGATTTGCGCTTGTACTGTCACATCCAGCGCTGTGGTGGGTTCATCTGCAATTAAAATCGAAGGCTCACACGCAATACTCATCGCGATCATGATGCGTTGTCTTTGACCGCCTGAGAGTTCGTCTGGATAACTAGAAACCCGATCTTCCGGTATGCCAACTTCTTTTAAAAGAGAAGCTACTCTTTTATTTAAACTTTTTTTATCTAAATCCAAATGTACCTTTAATGCTTCTTTAATTTGATCGCCAATAGAGATGACAGGATTTAAAGATGTCATGGGTTCTTGAAAAATCATCGCCATAGATTTACCACGGTATTCACGGATCGCCACATTGGATAGATGAGAAATATTTTGATTCTCAAACATGATGTCACCTGTTTGCTTCAACTGAGATGACAAAAGTTTCATAATGGAAAGCGCAGTTAAACTTTTACCGCTACCTGATTCGCCGACAATACAAGTAGTGCAGCCAGGATATAAATCAAATGAAATATCGTTGACCAAATGACCATGAGTTTCATTGATGGGTGATACTTTTAAATGCTTCACTTCTAAAATTTTTTTCATAATGATTGTTTCAAAAAGAATGTAGCTAAATCATCCAATTTAATTTTTGTTTGTATATTCTCAACTCTTAATGATTTGACTTGTGCAACGCCCTCTTTCATTTCATCATCACCTAAGATGACCGCAAATGCGGCACCACTTTTATCCGCACGTTTCATTTGTGACTTAAAGCTACTGCCGCCTGAATTTAATACCACCTTTAATCCATGACTACGAAGTGTTTCAGATAACTTCAGCGCATACTTTTCAGCAGGATCGCCTAAATTCACAAGATAAATATTGGGTTCATTTTGGAGAACCAACCCCATGTCTTCTAAAAGTAAAATAATACGTTCCAATCCAATACCGAAACCACAGGCTGGTGTTTTATCACCCCCTAATCGTTCAATTAAATAATCGTATCTGCCACCACCCGCGATGGTGCCTTGGCTGCCTAATCGGTTCGTCACCCATTCGTACACAGTGCGATTGTAATAGTCGAGACCCCTCACTAATCGATGATTAAGTTTGAAAGGAATCCCTGCTTCTTTTAAGTATCTGCATACAGCCTCAAAATGCGCTTTTGCTTCACTATTTAAATAGTCCGATAGCTTAGGAGCACTCTCTATCATCTGTTGCATCACAGGATTTTTACTATCCAAAATCCGCAATGGATTCTGATGAAGCCGTCGTTTAGCATCTTCATCTAAAGTATCTTCGTGACTTTCAAAATAACGAATGAGTTCAGCTCTATATGTGAGTCTATCTTCAGGATCCCCAATGGAATTGATATGAAGCTCCACATCTTTGATATCAAGAGCCTTCCAGAGTCTTGCCAATAATAAGACTTGTTCAGCATCCACATTAGCGTCATCGAAACCAAAGGCTTCCACACCCACTTGGTTAAATTGGCGCTGCCTCCCCTTTTGCACATTCTCATGCCTAAACATAGGACCCTGATACCACAAGCGAATGGGGCCGTTGTAGCTAAGATTATGTTCAATCACCGCCCTCACACATCCGGCGGTACCTTCAGGTCGTAAGGTTAATTGATCTTCATTTAAAGGATCCACCCATGAATACATTTCTTTTTCAACGATGTCAGTATGTGTGCCAACACTATCAATAAATAGTGATGTGGGTTCCACAATGGGAAGGTTAATTTTTTCATACGCATACAAGTTTAAAACTTCTCGTATCTTATCTTCGACAAAATGCCAGAGTGGCGTCTTATCAGGTAAGACATCATAGAAACCTTTAATGCTTTGTAATTTTTGAGCCATAGCCGTTATTTTAACTTTGAATAGTGCGATTCCACATACTTCATGACGATTGCTTTAAATTCATTCGCAATACCATCACCCTTTAACGTGACTGTCTTTTCGCCATCGACAAAGACAGGGGCTACTGGAATCTCCCCGGTACCTGGTAAGCTAATCCCAATATTCGCGAGTTTTGATTCTCCAGGGCCATTCACCACACAGCCCATGACTGCAACTGACATCTCTTCCACACCCGGATATTGATCTTTCCATTGCGGCATCGATTCGCGTAAAAAGGTTTGAATCTCGAGTGCCAACTCTTGAAAATAAGTCGATGTCGTTCGACCACATCCAGGACATGCCGTGACAAGTGGTGTAAAAGAACGAATACCCATGGTTTGTAAAATCTCTTGTGCGACCACAACTTCCTTGGTGCGGGGCTCATCCGATGTCGGGGTGAGTGACACACGAATCGTATCCCCTATACCCTGTTGTAAAAGAATAGCGAGTGCCGCAGTGGACGCCACAATACCCTTAGATTCCATGCCAGCTTCCGTTAAACCAAGGTGGAGTGGGTATGAAGTTCTTTTTGCAAGTTCTTGATAAATAAGGATTAAATCTTGAACATGACTCACCTTGCACGAGATGATAATTTTGTTTTTTGAGAGCCCCCAGGAGACTGCTTGATCAGCACTTTCCAATGCAGACTGAATTAAAGCTTCTCGCATCAATGCATCAGATGAGAGTGGATTTTTTAGTTTTGCATTCTCATCCATCATGGAAGCTAACTTCGCTTGATCCAAACTTCCCCAATTAACTCCGATACGAACAGGCTTGTTATATGTTTTAGCAATTTCAATCATCGCTTCAAACTGTTCATCACGACGACTGCCCTTACCTACATTGCCAGGATTGATGCGGTACTTAGATAACAGCTTCGCGCACTCAGGGTAAGCTTGGAGTAACTTATGCCCATTAAAATGAAAGTCACCCACGATCGGCACAAAGCAATTTCGTTTTTGTAAATTTTCTATGATCTTTGGAATTGCGTCTGCTGAGGCTTCATTGTTAACGGTGACGCGAACAATTTCGGAACCGGCTTTCCATAACTCAAAAATCTGCTCCGTGGTTTTTGCAACATCTGCCGTATCCGTATTGGTCATGGATTGGACCACAACAGGCGCACCACCACCCACAGAGACAGATCCCACCATCACTTGATGGGTCGGTTTTTTAATTAAAGTTTCTTTCATTTATAGATTTAAAATCAATAATTTATTGAATTAAGTTAATTCTTTTTAGAGATCTTGTGGTCTTATCTTTGACCTGTCCTGCGAGCTGTCCGCAAGCGGCATCAATATCATCCCCTCTCGTTTTTCGGACTGTCACAATATAATCTTCATTCATCAATATTTCTTTAAACCGTTTTATTTGTTCATAAGATGAACATTTATATCCGCTATTTGGAAACGGATTAAATGGGATCAAATTAAATTTACATGGCACATCTTTTACAATGTTGAGTAAAGCTTTTGCATCCTCTATCGAATCATTAATGCCATCCAACATCACATATTCGAAGGTCACAAAATCACGCGGTGCTTTTTCTAAATAACGCTGACATCCCGCCATGAGTTCTGATATGGGAAATTTTTTATTGATAGGAACAATTTCATCCCTCAGTTTATCATTCGACGCATGAAGGGATACGGCTAACGCCACGGGACAATCTTCTTTTAAACGATCCATCGCGTTGACGAGTCCACTGGTAGAGAGTGTCACACGACGGCGACTTAAGCCATAAGCCCTATCGTCTAACATGAGCTTCATCGCACTCACCACGTTATCATAATTGGCGAGTGGTTCGCCCATCCCCATCATCACGACATTACTGATAATACGTTCTGAATTAGATAACGCGTTATAGCCTTCTTGTTGACGAATATGAAAATTAGCTAACCAAAGTTGGCCGATAATTTCAGCGATCGTAAGATTGCGATTAAATCCTTGTCGGCCCGTGGAACAAAATGTACATTCAAGTGCGCATCCGACTTGAGAAGAAATACATAAAGTCCCTCTATCGTCTTCTGGAATAAATACCGTTTCAATACCGTTATTGCCACCCACATCAAATAGCCATTTACGTGTGCCATCGTCTGAAATGGCATCACTCATAACACTTGGTAATTGAATGGTCGCATGCTCTTTTAATATATCACGAAATACTTTAGAAATATCTGTCATCTCATTGAAATTAATGAGATTTTCTTTATAAATCCAATGCATGAGCTGCTTAGCTCGATAGGGCTTTTCACCGAACGTTTCGATATATGAAACGAGGTGCTCGTAGTCCAAATCGAGCAAGTTAGTCATCTAAAAAATTAACCGAAGAAGTATTTGATTTCGATTTTAGCGTTGTCTAACGAATCAGAACCATGCACGGCATTGGCATCAATACTCTCTGCAAAATCAGCACGAATCGTTCCGGGAGCCGCTTCTTTAGGATTGGTTGCGCCCATTAAATCACGGTGTTTTAAGACGGCATTTTCGCCTTCTAAAGCTTGAATCATCACAGGGCCTGAAATCATAAAACTCACTAAGTCTTTAAAGAAAGGGCGATCTTTATGCACTGCATAGAAGCACTCGGCCTCTTGTTGTGTAAGATGTGTCATTTTAGCTTTGATAATTTTTAAACCTGCATTCTCAAAACGTGAATAGATTTGACCGATCACATTTTTTTTAACTGCGTCAGGTTTGATAATAGATAAGGTTTGTTCAATTGCCATGTTGTTGACTCCAGTATGATTTAACATCGTTGAAAAGACTGATAAAATAACATTTTTAGAGGTATTAATAAATAACAATTCGCTCATGCAACATACTTATCTCACCACTGCGATGTACCATTTTGTAAGTCTTCCTCACTTTGAAACCTTTCGTGAACCCTTACTTCAATTTTGTACGTCACGTGATATCAAAGGTACTCTTCTTTTAGCGAGTGAAGGCGTTAATGGCACGGTCGCAGGCTCTGAAAAATCTATTCTTGAACTACTCAATTATTTAAAAACGGATCCACTTTTTGAAGGTAACTTTAAAGGCCTGGGTCATAAAGAATCTTGGTCAGATAAACATCCCTTCTACCGCATGAAAGTCAAACTCAAAAAAGAAATTGTGACTCTAGGGATGCCTGGTGTGTCGCCCACTAAAATGGTAGGCAAATACGTGAAGCCTCAAGATTGGAATAAAATTATTTCAGATCCAGAAGTGGTATTGATTGACACTAGAAATGATTACGAATATGCGATTGGCACTTTTAAAAATGCAGTGAATCCAAAAACAAAAACCTTCCGCGAATTCCCCGAATACGTGAAAACGCATTTTGACCCCAACAAGCATAAAAAAGTCGCTATGTTCTGTACCGGCGGTATTCGCTGTGAAAAAGCATCATCCTTCATGATGAGCGAGGGTTTTGATGAGGTATATCATTTAGAAGGTGGCATTTTAAAATACCTCGAAGAAGTGAAGCCTAACGATAGCCTGTGGCAAGGGGAATGTTTTGTATTTGATCAGCGTGTGGCGATCAAACATGGACTTGAAGTGGGTGATTATGATCAATGTTATGCTTGCCGTTATCCTTTATCAGCGGATGATATGCAAAGTGATAAGTACACACCAGGAATTTCCTGTCCTCATTGTTTCAACAAACATACCCCAGAAAAACTTGAAAGTCTTACAGAAAGACAAAAGCAAGTGATCTTAGCCAAACAAAGAGGATTTGAGCATATTGGCTCACAACCATCTTCAACAAAAAACCTTCAAAAGATTTCTTGATTTATCTTACGCGTATATAAAAGGATCCGGGCTCATGACACTCCTCCAGATAAGGGCAGTATTTCTTTAGCTCTTTAAAGTGCGAATGCTTTAAAAAGTTTAATCCAGCGACAATTTCAAACCTATCACTACATGAAAGCAATGCTTCTAAAATATATTGCTCATTCCAGAATTTCACACCATCAATAATCCATGTTGATGGGTAATCTCTAGGTGAAAAAATATCATGAATATGAATATAAACACCTGATTGAAGTTGAGGGATAATTTCAAGAAACTCAACCAATACATCCCCTTGAGGACGAATGATATGTGATGAATCTATAAATAAAAAGTCACCTGCTTTAAGTTCCTTTTTCCAATTAAGATTGCACGCCTGAATTGTTTTTCTTATCACTTTTGGGCCTTGCAATCTTTCAAGCCAATCCATTTCATAAGGTTCAATACATGAATGAGAAAACTTAATACGATTTTCTAAATAATTTTTTTTAAGAGCAGCATGGATAATCTTAGTTGAATTACCTGAGCCAATTTCAATCACTTTTTTTGGTTGGATTTTTCTCGTAAATTGATAGAGAAAATCAGCATCGCCCGGACCAAAGGTTTCATTAGGCAAAGAAAACTCTAATTCATTATCTTTCTTATTAAGCCATTTTAACTTTAACAATTCATTTGAAAAATGAAGCCCTTTCAAAAAAGCTAATTGTTTAGAAGTATTTTGTTTTATTCCAGGCAAAAATCTAGGGGATGAAAGATCCTTATGCAGCAATCTATCGTCAAATAATGGCTCATAATAATGATTAATAATAGGAAAAATACCAAGTCTTTTTAGCGCAAATGTTGAAAAAGGAAGGCGATAACTCCCAATTTTTCTATAGACTTTTAAAACAAGGCCGCAAATTATCACAAATGGTAATAGACATACATCAATAGGCTTTTTGAAAAGATTGATACTGACATGATAAAAAGCTCGCAATGTATTATTGATGTTCATACCAAACTTTAAAATAATTCATAAGGCCGTTTAATCCTTTATTTTTAATAATCCATAGTACTTTCATCAATCTGTGCTTAGTTAAAAGAAAGTGATATGTCACTTTATTTAAGCTGTGATTTTTTACAATTCTTTTTACTTCAGAGGTTAATATTCTTTGCTGTGTTTTTTGAGAAGTTTGATTAAGATGAAAGCGATACATGGATAATATTTCATCAATAAACTCAAATTTACCAAAATTAACTAACCTAATAACCCAATCCCAGTCTGCAGCATATTTATAAGACTCATCAAAATACAAATTATGTTTCACAATAAATTTTTTTTTAAAAAATAAAGAGCAGTGATAAATTGGAAGTGAATGCTTAATATACCAAGTTGGAAACGGTTCTTTTCGTCTTGTAGGGCCAAATTCTTTAACTCTACTCTGTTCATCAATCGTTAACGTTTTCCCATAAAGCCAATCAAGATTGGGCTTTTCATTAAAATAATTAATGACTTTTGAAAAGACTGATTTGTCGGCATACAAGTCATCAGAAGATATTACTGAAATAATTGAGCCTTTTGCTGCCCTGATGCCCTCATTCATTGTGTATTGCTGGCCCTTATTTTCTCTACTCCACCAGCGTAAGTGTGGATATTTTTTTAAGATATTAATTGTTGCATCATTATCATTAGAACCATCGTCGATAATAATATGTTCAAAATTTGTGTAATCCTGATTTAAAATACTTTGAATTAGTTCGTCAAGATAAGCGGATCCGTTAAATACGGGCGTAATAATAGAAATAACAGGGGGTACCCTATTACTACTTTTTCCAGGTATTGGCATTAATGTATTCGGTGTAACTTAGAATAGCTCTCACAACTTTTTCAGAAACATTTATGCTTGAGTAATCTTCAACCAATTCAATATTACGTTGTGAGCCACGAAGTTGCGTTTCTAAAATTTTTAATGCGCTCATAATAAGATCTTTATCGAGGCCAACCATCATGACGGCACCCTCTTCAATTCCTTCTTGTCGTTCATTAGTCTCTCTAATATTAAGTGCTGGAAAATTAAGAATAGATGATTCCTCAGTAATAGTTCCGCTATCTGACAAAACGACTTTCGCATTAATTTGTAAATTAATATAATCAATAAAACCAAATGGTTTATTAAAAATAATTTTTTCATGTTTCGAAATATTTAGTGATTCAATTCTTTTTCTAGTTCTAGGATGTGTGCTTACAATAACAGGGACATTGTATTGGCTGATAAGAGCATCAATAGTAGATAATATTTTTTTTAGATTTTCTGGTTCATCAACATTTTCTTCTCGATGAAAGCTAAATAAAAAATATTGATTTGGCAACAAAGCCATTCTTTTCAATACATCAGATTTATCAATTTTATCTTGATAAAAATTGATGACTTCCCTTAGAGGACTTCCAGTTTTTATGATCTGATGAGAAGGCAAACCTTCACGAATGAGATGCTGTTTTGCAATCTCACTATACGTTAAATTGATATCTGAGATATGGTCTACAATTTTTCTATTAATTTCCTCTGGTACTCTTGAGTCAAAACACCTGTTACCTGCTTCCATGTGAAAAATTGGTATCTTCCTTCTCTTTGCAGCAATGGACGACAAGGAAGAGTTCGTATCACCTAAAATAAGTATCGCGTCTGGTTTAACTTCGGCCATTAAAGCATCTGAAGAAGAAATAATCGATGCAATCGTCTCTGCGGGACTTTCTTTCGCGGCACTAAGAAAAAAATCAGGTTTCCGTAAATCAAGCTCATCAAAGAAAATGTCGTTTAATTCATAATCAAAATTTTGCCCTGTATGAACTAACGTATGATCGAAAAACTGATCTAATTTTGGAATAACTCTTGAAAGTCGAATGATTTCAGGTCGAGTGCCCACAATAGTCATAATTTTAAACATATTGCATCTCAGTTTTGATGTAATCTAAGCCCATTAAAAGCTCAATGATTTCATCAACATTTAATCGTTGAGTATTATGTGAAGTATAGTCTTCAAAATTATTATAATTTTTCATACCTTCAATATAGTACTGGTTATAATTTAAATCTCTTGAGTCTGAGGGTATTCTATAGAATTTCGAAAGATCTTCAGCTACAGACATTTCTTCTTGAGAAACTAAAGTTTCGTAAAGTTTTTCGCCGTGCCTTCTACCAATAATATTTTTCTTTGAGTTAGATGCAAATATTTTCAATAAAGCATTAGCTAAGTCTTCAATTGTTGCAGCTGGAGATTTTTGCACAAAAATATCACCCCCTTTTGCGTTTGCAAATGCTTGAATAACTAGATCAACTGAATCGCTTAATGACATTAAAAATCTTGTCATACCTCCATCTGTAATTGTTAAAGGTAATTTATTTTTAATTTGATTTACAAAAAGAGGAATTACCGATCCTCTTGATGCCATCACATTGCCATATCGAGTAGCACAAACTGTAGTTTTAATAGGATTAAGATTTCTAGCTTTTGCAATCATAACTTTTTCCATCATTGCTTTCGACATACCCATTGCAGCAACTGGATATACTGCCTTATCGGTACTTAACAATACGACCTTAGAAACGCCGTGCTGAATAGATGCATTTAATACATTGTCTGCGCCAAGTACGTTCGTTTTAATTGCCTCCATCGGATAAAATTCACAAGATGGAACTTGTTTTAAGGCTGCTGCATGAAATACAAAATTGACCCTTTCCATAGCATCGTTAACGCTAGTAATGTCTCTAACATCCCCAATATAAAATTTAATTTTTGGGTTGTTGAAGGCGATCCTCATGTCTTCCTGTTTCTTTTCGTCTCGACTGAATATACGAATTTCTTTTAACTCTGAATCAATGAATTTTTCCAAAACTGCATTACCAAAAGAACCAGTTCCGCCAGTAATAAGTAAAACTTTGTCTTTAAACATAGTTAATCCAGAAAGTTATATTGTAGAAATTATTTAAATTGATACATTTTATCAATTAAAATCTCCCAGTTGGGTGGCTCGTAACCAGTTATACCCTTGAATCTGTTCGAATCTAGAGATCTATCAATAATCATATCTGAGCTTTCTAATATTTCGATATTCTTTTGATATTTTTTTGCAATTAATTGCAATAAATGGTACTTGCTTATTGGATTAGAACTAACATGGTAAAGACCATGGAGGCCAAGATTAGATAGAATATATTTTTCAGTAATCTCTGCAAGTTCAATCGTAGGAAAACCGGAGAATATTGCTTTTGTATACCCATGAATAGAGCCATCTTGGGATAAAAACCAATCAAGCAAAGAATTCTTACTATTTAATTCATTACCAATAATTGAAGTTCGAACTGTTATTGCTTGAGGGTGAGCGCTTACCTCACCTAAAAATTTTGATATTCCATATAAATCTTCAGCATCTGAAAAATCATTTTCACTATATTTACCTTTTTTTCCCGAAAAAACGCAATCTGTACTTATTTGTACTAATTTAAATTTTAAAGACTCTGAAATTTTAATTAAATGATGGGGAAAAACTGAATTTAAGTACAGGACATCAGTTATCTTTATTTCGTTTGAGATTTGTTTAATGACACCTACACAATTTATCACTACGTCCGGTCTTATTTTTTCCAAATAAAAATTAAGTTGGGACAAATTCAAAACATCGAGATTTAACTCCAAATGATTTCTCAAGTCTTCGCTGAAGAAATTCAAATAATCTTGATTTCTTATTGTTCCATATACATTGAAGTCATTATTCCTTGATAGATAGCGATACATTGCACTACCTAACATGCCGCTCGCCCCTAAAATAACAATTTTCATATGCGAATTAAGAAACCTATAAGATACATTAATCTAATATTTTTATGGCTTTAGCAGGGACACCCGCCACCAAAGAACGCGCTAAAACATCTTTAGTGACTACTGCTCCTGCAGCAATTACAGCAGACTCGCCAATATTGACGCCTTTTAAAATAATCGCCTTTTCTCCAATCCAAACGTTATCACTTATGTAAATATCTTTATTTACTAGTTCTCTTTTTGCAGGCGGCATACTTAAGGAGATTTTATTAAAACTTCCATGATCATGATCAGAAATATAAACATCGCTAGCGATGAGAACGTTATTACCAATGTGGATATTTTCTATTGCAGCGATATGACAGCGGTCATTAATTTGAACATTATTTCCGAAAGTCAATGAGGGATGAACGCCATCATTCATTCCTGCTTCTATTCTGCAATATTGGCCAGTCACAAAATTTTTACCAAAACGCATATACTTGTAACCTCTAATTCTGGTTGGTTGCCTTATTAGGCGAGCGCTAGGAAAAAAAATCATAGTAATAAATAACGACCAAAGCAATCTTAATTTATCTGGAAAGGAATAAGAGGTATTTAAGTATTTCATGTCGATTGGCTTATAAGAAGAGTCATAAATTATAATGCTCGCAAAAACCTTCCAAAAAACCACAGCATCCTAGTTCTAGAGGATAAAAAAATACGCATCTTTATATTGATTGGCAAGAGCGAAAAGGAATTCTTGATAAGAAAATTCCAGTAATCACTCTTCAAGATTATGTTAGCACAGTTGATATAGTAACCAATATTATTCTTACTAAGCGCACCTAGATATAACATATGAGTAAAAACTCTAGCCATGTGAATATCGAAATGATTCTTACTGATATTTAATAAATTCAGATGTTCTAAATATTTTTTTTCAGTATCGATGACTTCTAAAGTACTTTTAAAGTGCTCATATGTAATAAAATTGGCATAACTTAGCGAATTGACACTTCTATGGGTATATAGGATTTTGGGGGATATTTTAATTTTATGAGCATGAGCGGATGCTTTTAGAACGAAAAGAGAGTCCTCATTTACCTTACTGGAATTAAATCTGATATTAAATTTATCTATAAATGATTTGAGATAAATTTTATTCCACACAACACTTTTTATTTTTTTCCCCTTCAAAAAGGATTTTAGAATTACGCCCCCTCTAAGAACTTCATCACCATATGAAAAAGAACTATGGATGCGGCCTTTATGATCAATAAAGTTTGCACCAAAAGAGACAAAATCTGAATGTGAGCTTTTTATTAAATTAACTGCATCCATACAGCAGCTTTCTTCGAAAACATCGTCTGCGTCAAGAAACATTAAATACATACCTGATGCAAGTTCAATCCCCTTATTTCTGGCTTCACCTGGACCACAATTTTCCTGATTTACCACTTTGATATTTGAAAGAGATTTTTGATAAAAATTAATTACATCAATAGAATTGTCGGTAGAGCCATCATTTATAAATATAATTTCAATATTTTTATAAGTTTGATTTAAAAGAGATTTTATTGTCGTTTCTAAATATGAAGCAGCGTTGTAGACAGGGATGATTATAGAAACAAGGCTTTTCTTAGCTAAATTACTTTCAAAAGTATCTTTTTTTCGCATTGAATTTTAGTCTATGGTAGATATTTAATTGTGAAGTGCTAAATTATACATGCCACTGACTTTAGCTTTAATCAACTTATAATCAAGCCTCCTCTTTGCTATTCTCCAATTCATTTCCGCCGCTGAATTTACAAATTCATTATCAAGAAGACCTTGTCGAAGAGCATTATAAATTTGATCAATATCATCAGGGTCAACAATAAAGCCGTTTTTAGATTTTACTATCCATTCATTTGCACATGCTGAAGAGCTTTGTATAGGGCATGATCCAGCAATCATAGCTTCTAACATAGACGTACTAATTCCGTCCGCAATGCCAATACCAATAGAAACTCTGGATCTTGAATGAAATTTTAAAATTTGAAAATGCGAAGTGCCCCATGGCACAATTCGAATTCGAATCTTTGTTTTATGCATAATTTTCTTAGCAACTTTTATGACGCTATCACTAGCTGCATAAATGTAAACCTCATAATTTGATAATAAATTTTCACACCTTTCAAGTGCGGAAAGGGCAGCAAGAGCCCTGCCAGACCATCCTTGATAGCCTTTAATCATAATTAGACGACGATCTGATGGTTTTTTTAGCCTAAAAGGCTCCAATTGGGACAGATAAAAACCTCCTCCACTCGGCACAAGTCCAAGAAATTTTCCCTTGAATCCTAATTCGCTTGCAAGGTCATAATCGCGATCACATTCACAAGAATAATAATCACACTGACTAAGTACCTTCTTAATTTTATCCTTATGATTTTTAAATTGTTTGAAGTAATTGATATCACTTCCCCAGCAGGTTGCCCACCAACTAGGGAACTTTCCTTTAATAATTTTCTTCGAGTCCAAGACGAGATATGCAGCACTTTGGAATTCTAAAGAATGGATTAGATTTGGAGAAATTTTTTCTATTAGGCGAGCTAATTGCAAAGGGGATCGATCTAAGAAAAAATTTTCATATATACGAATTAATTTACAAATAATTCTCAATAAAATAACGAGCCTAAGTTTTCTTAGTAAAAAAAAATGCTTATTAAAATTCAATAAATTGATTCGAGTGCTAATATCCGGATGGGGTATTACATAACCATTAGAAGAATATAGAAATATTTCAAAATTTGAGTCAACAAGCTGATTTAACCATCGCGCTGTATGAATGCTGTTGGCCATAGCCACGATTAAAATTTTTTTCATTAGTATTTAAAAAAAATAATAAATTTAGATCTTATTAAACATAAGCAAGATTTAAGAAGGTAAAAAAATGGCTCTTTATATAAATTTTTAATTGCGAGCGAATAAGCCAAATGGAAAGATTTTTTAAACCCTCTCATTGCCATATTAAAAGCTAATTTAGAGTATCCGTAACTGAGCGAATTATTGCCACCGAGAATTATTTCTGGTTTTGTCATTTTTTCAATACATTGAAAAAAAAGTGCATCACATTCTCTATGCGCTATTTGCTGCATTTTTTTACTGCCTTGATTTTGGTGCTGCCGAGCCTTAACTAATATTTTTGAAATATGAATAAAAGTATACTTCATAGATAATCTAAACCACATCTCGTAATCTTGCGTTGTAATTAAGTGCGTATTAAAAAAGCCGCAATCGATAAAAGCTTTTTTAGGAATAAGCAAAGTGCATCCATGAAGAGTGCTTTCTGAAGTTAAAAAATATCTAAAATTTGAGGTTTTTTTCAGCTTTACATTAGTCGTCCCCAGCGAAGATTTGTCATAAAAGATTGAATAATCCCCATAAATGATAATTTTGTTTTTATTGGAATTTTCTAGAACTTTGACTTGCCATTTAATTTTATTTTTCACAAAAAGATCATCATGGCTTAGCCAAGATATATAATCTCCTCGGCTAATTTTTATACCTAAATTAAGAGCGCTAGCAACGCCACCGTTGGGTTTCGAACAATATCTAATCTTATCACCATAAGAAAGTGCAATCTTTTCAGTAAGGCCTGAGTCATTTGATCCGTCATTAATAACGATAATTTCTAAATTTTTATAAGATTGATTAAGCGCACTCTCAATTGCAAAGGAAAGGAAGTCTGAGCCGTTGTAAACGGGAATGAGAATAGAGACTTTAGGATTGAACAAAGTGAAAGAGCAGTTAATTTAAATTAAATATTTTTATATAAATTACTTTTAACATTTCAGTTAATTGTCTTATAAAGTATTGAATATGAATGATATTTTTACGTAATTCAATATTACAATATATACTATCAAGCAAGTATCTACAAGCATAAAAATGAAGTGAAAATGATGGTAAGTAAAATGATGAATGATAAATTATTAAATAACTCTAAAATCTTAATTATCGGCAGTAATGGCTATGTAGGATCAAATTTAATTAAATACTATTCTCGCTACACTAAAGCAATGCTTTTTGGCATTTCAAGAACTAAAAACTATTCACACTTACTTAAAAAAAATTATATTGGAAGCATTGAGGATGAGAGTTTCTTAAAAAAAATTAATCAAAAATTTGATTTTATTATCAACTGCGCAGCACAAACAAATCATTTTGGCTCAAAAAAAGAATTTTATGAGACAAATGTAAAGTCTGTTATTTTACTACTGAATATCTTTAATGGGACTTATAAGGCTTTTATTCACTTAAGCACCGAGGCTGTTTTCCTAAATGGAAAATTACCTTTACTACATGAACATGTTCCATTACCCAATAAAACAATCTCCGATTATGCATGGTCTAAAAATTTAGCTGAGCGTGAGATTGATAAATTCGAACAAACCTTTGAAGGGAAAATAATAGTCGTTAGGCCGAGGTTAATATGGGGCGGATTTAACTCTATCGTCTCATCAAAGCTCATAAATGCGATTAAAAATAAGATTTTTTTCTTTGTTGAACATGGCGATTACTTAACTTCATCAACCCACATTTACAATCTTTATTTAGGAATCAATAAAGCGATTAAGTTTGGAAAGAATAAACAAAAATACTTCATTATAGATAAGTCGCCAATCAAATTTAATGCTCTTATTAACATCATCTTAGGAAAAAAAATTGATGTGCCATCACTTCCACGTTGGATCGTATACATGGCGTGTAATCTTGCGGATTTTTTGTATTATGTAAGCTTCAAAAAAATAAGGCTTCCAATTTCAAGGTCAGTTTATTTTTTGACCTTTTCAGAGGTTATAATCGACAATAGTTATACAAAAAAAATGATCCGATACTCGCCAACACCTATTGAGAAACTCATTCGTGAATATTAATTTAATTAAAAAAATTGATTATTACATGGGCTTTGCTCTAATATTAGTTTTATGGCCCATCAATTTTTTAATTAATAGGCTTATAAACTTATGTCCCAGAATTTTTTTTAAGAAAAAGATTGTATTTATAAAAATTGTGGGGGGTGGTAGTCTATTGATCGCTGCGCCATCTATTTTTGCAATAAAAAAACAATACCCGAGCTATAAAATATGCTTGCTATGCTCCAAGTCTGTTGCGCCTTTTGCAAGATCCTTACATATTTTTGATGAAATAAATATTATTTCCTTACAAAATCCTATCAGTTTTTTAATTTCATTTTCGAGAAGTTTTTTAAAAATTATTTTTTCAAATTTTATTATTAACCTTGAAACACACTCTAAATTAGCTTCGCTATTAGCCCTATACACCCTATCAAAAGATAGGGTAGGTATATATCTTAGCTATAATAAATGGCAATCAAACCTCATAAACAATCCAATCTTTATGAATATATACCACCCAATCTATGACGGTTATACAAGCATTGCATACGCATTAAAATGTCAAAATATCAGCTTTGAAAAAATGCAAGCCCATTTTAAAACATCAAATCGACTAAGTAACTTAACCCCTAAACATAATTATGTTGTGATTGCACCTTTTTGTTCTGATATATATACGGAAAGAGAACTAAATTCTTTCCAGATTAAAAAAATTATTTCAAAATTAAAATACCCTAAAAATACTAAATATATAATGTTGGGTGGAAATTCTGATCTGGATAAATCAAAAAAAATAGAATCGGAGCTTAAGTCTCATGATTTAAAAAATAGAGTCGGAAATACTTCGATACAAGAAGTTATCGATGTGCTAAGCCATGCAAAACTATTAATTACCATAGACTCTGGTCTTTTACACCTTGCTAGACTCGTTGGTATTAAAACCTTATCTTACTGGGGGCCTAGCAATCCTTCCCTAAGGCTCTTTGGCAATCTTAGCCGCGATACTACTATTTATAACAGAATAAGCTGTTCCCCTTGTGTTCATATACTTGATAAAGCCCCCTGTTCTGGGGAAAACTTATGTATAAAACAATATTTCGAACCAATTCCTAAGAAAATATTTTGGAAAATTCAATAAAAAAAATTGCTATTATTGGCTCGGGACCTGCCGGAATTATTGCCGCAGACTACCTATTAAATCACAGCAATTTTAAAATCGATCTAATCGATGCTGGTCTTTCCTCAGATTTAAAGATAAAGGCTAAAACAAAAGGATTAATCCCTAAAAAAACATTATTTGGCAATGCCTTCGTCTACAAAAGACTAGATAGTATAAAATTTATCTTCGATAAAAAATCATCATTTGATACATCCCACGCTATAGGCGGTCTCAGTAATGTGTGGGGGGCAAATATATCCGCACTTCATGAAAAATATATCTCTCAATGGAAAATTAATAAACAAGAATTTGAAGTGGCCTTCGATTATGTATTAAAGCGCATTCCTATATGCGCTAAAAGTGACATGATTGATGAACAGTATGATGTAAAAATCAGCAGTGAGCATATTATTCAAGATGGCATTTCACATGCGCATACAATATTTACTGAAGTCGAGAGAGAGAATCTTAGAAAAAACAAAATTGCTATAGGTGCTTCGAAGCTTGCAATTAATACTCACAAATGCATTCGTTGTGAAAAATGCATGGAAGGATGCATTGAAAATGCCATATTTAACGCTGCGCATTTAATTCCAATCCTACAAAAATCTACACGGTTTAAATATAAACCTCATTTAATGCTAAGCAAATTTAATGAAAAGAAAAAAAAGGTTACAGTTTTTCTTTCGAATACAGAAACTAAAGCTAAGTTGATATCTGAATATGATGCAATTATCATAGCTACAGGTGTCATTGACTCTACAAATATTGTATATCAATCAAAAAATATAATTTCTGATTTTCAGGTAAAAGAAAGCAAAAAATATTATTTACCTTTTGTTTCGACAAAACTTTTTTCAAGATCAAAAAGCAGTCAAGACCTATCCTTATCACACCTATTTATTCAGCATTTAGAAGGGTCAAGCATGCTTCATTGTCAGCTTTATCCAAGCTTTCACTTAATGGATTATATTTTAAAGAATAAATTGGGATATATACCTTCTTTAATATTAAAGCCTTTTAAATTCATACTTAAATACTTGTATATAGGCATGATTTATCTAGACTCTGAGGACTCAGGAACTTTTAATGTAAAAGGCTCAAAAAAAGTATTTAAGGTGCGAGGTCTAGAGTCTTCAAAAAGCAAACTAAGATTATATAGTTTTTTATCAGCCATGAAAAAAGTAAGAAAAAGTTCTCATCTCATTCCCCTGCCAATTTTTCTTGGATCCAAGCTTGGGCATAGTCAGCATTTTGGTGGGACACTGCCAATGAAATCGAGGCCCACAGCTTTTGAAACGGATTTATATGGAAGGCCTTATAAGCACAAAAGAACATTCGTCGTTGATAGCTCAGTTTTACCTTCAATTCCTGCGCTTCCTACCACCATAACAGTAATGGCTAATGCTGTAAGAATTTGTCAGTCACTTATAAAATAGTGCCTACTTTTTAAAGGACACGAACTTACCGTAGAGAATATTGAAAAGGAATGTGCAGCAAAGCTGTAATAACTTAGCCACTCTCGCATCGATATAGATTAAAAGAAACTTAAGAACAAAATAGCCAATAGTGGCAACAAAACCAAGCTGTGTCAAAAAGTAAAAAATATTTCTATGGTTAACCTTATTCACCTTGAACGTAAAATAAGTATGTCCTAGAAAACCTATCAAACTTGCTATTAGGTAAGATGCAGCAAATGAGAATATGAGTTGAATCTGAAAATAATTATATAAGAGTAAAAAAAGGCTATATTCAGTAGATGCGCATACAAGAGATACGACGCCATGCCTCATAACAAGCTTTACTCGTTTCATAAATTATCCCAACTATTTAAAGACATTGGCGTTTTTTGTAATATCCTTAAAGAAAGTCAAAAAAATTATTTAATTAAAAATTGAGTCAAAATGAGTTTAAGTCTAATGATTTAATTAAAATAAATTGCTTCTTCGAAAGATTGAGCAAGTTCATCTTTGGCTGAAAGTGACACATCTTTTATAGGCCATCGAATCCCAATAGTTTTGTCATTCCAATGTATAGTGCACTCATATTCTTTACTATAAAAATTAGTCGTCTTATATAAAAATTCTGCAGTATCAGATAAAGTCACAAACCCATGGGCAAACCCTTCTGGAATCCACATTTGCTTTTTATTGTCAGCGGACAATACTTCACCGACCCACTTACCAAAAGTTAATGAGGACTTTCTGAGGTCCACCGCTACATCAAATACCTCACCTTGAACAACACGGACAAGCTTACCTTGCTCCTTCGGTATTGACTGGTAATGGAGACCACGTAATACACCCTTCAATGATTTAGAGTGATTATCTTGTACAAAATTAACTTTTTTACCAACAGCCTCTTCGAATTTATTTTGGTTAAAGCTCTCAAAGAAGTACCCCCTTTCATCACCAAATACTTCAGGCTCTATCAGCAATACATCGGGAATGCTTAAGGGGGTAACCTTCATAGATTACAGAATTTTTTCTTTTAAAATGCGCTGGAGATAGAGGCCATAGCCATTTTTAGATAAGGGTGCAGCCAACTTTTCTAGTTGATCTGCATTAATCCAGCCCTGTCGGTAACTAATCTCTTCGGGACATGACACTTTTAGTCCTTGACGATTTTCAAGTGTTGCAATGAATTGACTGGCTTCTAACAAGGAATCATGTGTGCCCGTATCAAGCCATGCATAACCACGGCCCATAATCTCAACATTGAGTTTTTGTTTTTCAAAATAAAGCTGATTAAGATCTGTAATTTCTAATTCACCACGGGCTGAGGGCTTTAAACTCTTAGCCATAGAAACAACATTTTTATCGTAAAAATAAAGTCCCGTTACAGCGTATTTTGATTTAGGGTTCTTTGGTTTTTCTTCTAATGATATTACTTTGTTTGATTTATCAAATTGAGCTACGCCGTAACGTTCAGGATCGTGAACGTGATAAGCAAATACAGTTGCACCCTCTTCGCGTTTCATCGCATTAATTAATAATTCATTGAAGTCGTGGCCGTAAAAAATATTGTCACCTAAGACCAAAGCCGATAAATCATTGCCGATAAATGTATCGCCTAAAATAAAGGCTTGCGCCAAACCATCTGGAGACGGTTGCACCTTGTATTGAATATTAAGACCCCATTGATCTCCGTCGCCCAATAGTAATTCAAAGCGTGGCGTATCATGAGGTGTTGAAATAATAAGAATATCCTGAATGCCAGCTAACATCAAAGTGCTAAGTGGATAATAAATCATAGGTTTGTCATACACAGGAAGCAATTGCTTAGAAATAATTTGTGTTACAGGATAAAGACGTGAGCCTGAACCTCCCGCGAGTATGATGCCTTTTCTTTTTTGTAAATTTGCCAATTAGGTAATTTCCCTTAATACTTTTTTAACTTCCAATTCCCAATGAGGCAATTCTAGCATGAAGGTCTTTTTTAATTTATCTGTATTAAGCATAGAATTTAATGGTCGCCTGGCAGATGTTGGGTATTCCGATGTGGATATCGAACGAATTTGATTAGGCTTACATTTTATTTTTAAATTTAATTTAATAGCCTCGTTTGCAATCAAGCTTGCGTATTGATACCAACTTGTTTTACCTTCATTAGTCACATGATAAGTGCCATAATTATTAAAATTTTTATTTTTAAAAATAATATCTACTATCTTAAATGTGACATCAGCTAACATTTCTGCTGATGCAGGACTTCCCCACTGGTCCCCAACGATATTGAGTGATTCTCTTTCATGAATGAGTCTCAATATAGTTTTTAAGAAATTATTGCCGTGACTCCCAAATACCCAACTCGTACGCAAGATAATGTGCTTTGGATGCGCACGTATTTTTTCTTCGCCCTCATATTTTGTTTTGCCATAAATAGATTGAGGATGAGTTAAGTCAGTCTCTATATAAGGATCTTTTTTTAATCCGTCAAAGACATAATCGGTTGAAAAATGAATCAGAGGAATATTAAACTCAGATGCTTTGTCTGCTAAAACTTTTGGAGCTTCCACATTAATTTGATGTGCAAGATTAGGTTCTGATTCTGCTTTATCGACGGCCGTATACGCCGCAGAATTGATAATAATGTCTGGTTTTGCTTGGTCAATGAATTTTCTAATTGCGTCTGAATTTGTAAGATCCAAATCTTCACGATCTGTTGCGACCAATTCACCTAATGAACTTAATTTTTTTGCTAACTCAAAACCAACCTGGCCATTTTTTCCGGTAAGAAAAATCTTCATGAATACTGCATCTCAACCCAGTTTTTATATTCCCCGCTCACCACATGATTCACCCAATTCTGATTCGATAAATACCACTCAACGGTTTTACGAATCCCTGTCTCAAAAGTTTCTTTAGGCTTCCAGCCTAATTCTTTTTCGAGCTTGCTTGCATCAATCGCATAGCGCCTATCGTGGCCTGGACGATCTTTGACGTATGTTATTTGAGTCTCGTATTTTGTATAATCTGACTTAGGTTTAAGTTCATCTAAGATACTGCATAAGATCTTTACCACATCCAAGTTAGTCTTCTCGCTCCAACCCCCTATATTATAAGTTTCGCCCAATTGGCCTTTTTCTAAAACAGTACGTATCGCACTGCAGTGATCTTTAACATAAAGCCAATCGCGAATTTGCTGGCCGTCGCCATATATAGGAAGCGACTTACCGTTTAATGCATTTAAAATGCACAAGGGAATGAGTTTTTCTGGAAAGTGGTAGGGTCCATAATTATTAGAACAATTCGTTGTTAATACAGGCAGTCCATAGGTATGGTGCCATGCACGAACTAAGTGGTCACTCCCAGCCTTACTTGCGCTGTAGGGGCTATTGGGTTCATAACGATTTGTTTCAGAGAATGCAGGAGCTAATTTTTCTAGTGAACCATACACCTCATCGGTCGAGACATGCAAAAACCTAAAGTCTTGTTTTAACTTTTCATCTAAACCATTCCAATATGCACGAACGGATTCTAGTAAATTATAGGTACCAACTATATTGGTCTCAATAAAGTCGCCAGGTCCTAAGATCGAACGATCGACGTGACTTTCGGCTGCAAAATTAATGACTGCTCTAACTTCATGGTCTTTTAAGAGTTGGGGGGTAAGTTCGCGGTCACCGATATTACCCTTCACAAAGTGATGATGGGGATTGTTATTTAATGGAGATAAATTTTCGAGATTAGCGGCATAGGTTAAAAGGTCAAGTGATACTACATCTTCCTTTGTATGATCAAACCAATCTAAAACAAAGTTAGATCCTATAAAACCAGCAGCACCCGTAACAAGGATAGTCATATATAGAATTCTAACTTAAAAAAACGACTTAAATAAGAAGGTAAGCCAGCTTTAGTAAGGGGCATGCTATAGCTTTATTTTAAATATTTTTAAAGCTTATGGAGAATGGCGCCCAAATAAAGTGCTATGTGGCCAAGTCTAGTCTGGCGGTAAATACCTAACCTATTAATCATATTCCATCTTGCTCTCAAAGATTTATCGCGCAACAAAAGAAATTGCTTAGCGAGGTTGATATTTTCTTTAATGCTCATTTTGAAATAGAGATTATTAAGGATATTTAAATGCTTTGTATTGTATTGTCGATAGGTACCATTTATGAGCATGCCCAGCCGCTTAAGTTTTGCAACAAAACCCGTATTAGCACCAATGATTGATTTATCATGCTGACGATAAAGAATCATTGATTCGGGATCATAGAAAGTCTGGCCACCCACCAACTCATTCATGATATAAAGCCACCAGTCATGCGATATAACGTTAACTTTAGGATATTTTTTAACAATACTTTTAAGGGGCTCATTAAATGCCATCGTATTACCCCCTGCTATACATTGGACAATAGCATTCTTGAACGATGGCGCTTTTAAGAATAAATCAGATTGCCCTAAAATGTTTCTTGCATCACTCGAAACATATGTTGCCCTTGCGCAATAAAGAATAGGTTTTAAAGGGTCGAGTATGGAAAATTTTTTAATTGTATAGCTTAATTTATGAGGCAGCCAAATGTCATCTTGGTCACATAAAAAATAAAAATCAGCCTTGATTTTTGGGTCGGTGATAACTTGCAGAAAGTTCTGGCAGAAACCTTCTTGAGGGCCACGCCGTATAATAAGCTTACTAAGTCCCCATTTTTTTTGGTAGCTTTTAAGAATATCTAGGGTACTATCTTTTGAGCCATCATCATTCACATAGAGGGTCCAATTTTTATAGTCTTGATTCTGAATCGAATCGAGCTGTTCTTTCAGATGCTGCTCGCCATTATAAGTGCACATAAGAATAGCAATGCGAGGAAATTTTTTTTGAGCCATGATTTTTTGTTTATTTTTTTAAGGAAAATCCAGATTCAAAATGATTTGGATTCAACAAATAAAGTTCTGAATCAAAATTATAAACACATGGTAATTTAGCATCCCAACACAATTCATGCGCTGGGATATAAATTAAAACACCTGATTTACTGAAGCTCTCGGTTAACTTAACAGCAGGTGTATGTTCCCATCCCGAAAATAGATGTTTATTCAATGTAGGTAATATACATAAAAGTATAACAATAATGCTGAATTTCAATCCATTCGCTTTGATAACTATGTCTAATTTATTTTTTATGTATAAAAAAATAAGCAATAAACTCGCGATAAGTATTTCAAAGCCAGCGCCTGCATATCTAAATTCGGGTGCTGAATTGAACCAGAAAATAAGCGCTCCTACGGATGGTAAGCATAATAGAGCGCAGTCAAATAAAGAAGGTATTTTTTTACTATTTTTAAAAAAAGTAATTGTATTTAAAGTCAATAAAGATATCGTCAGTGAAATATAGATTATCAGGTCTGGATTTAAATTCTTAAGCCATACTGGAAACCATTTAGCAAAATGGCCTAACTCATTTATGTCTAACTGGCCATGTCGATCGATCGTGCCATTATGGATGAATGCAACCATGTCTTGGCCTACATGTTGAGGCACAAACCATGGCAAACTCTCTAAGCCGCCAAAGATACTAGGGAACAAAGGATAGCCTGATAAGAGGTATCCATTCCCCATATGTAAAAGTGCAAAAATAATTACAAAAATAAAAATGCGATTTAAATCTTTTAGCCTATATGAATTATTTAAAAGATAACGGCTTAAGATAATTAATGAAATGATGGACGCAAAAATAATACCAGTAAGTTTTATCGTAAAAAGATAACAAGACAAAAGTAAAATCAAAGCCACATTCTCTGACTTATTAAAAAATTTATTGTCCTTATCAAAAATATCTAACATAAGACAAAAAATAATAATCTGAATAAACCCAACGGCAAGGTCAGGTGTCGGCGAAAACATAGTGGAACCTGGGGAGTGTGTGACGAGAAAAAATAAAAAAGCGATCCAAGCAAAATTAATATATCGATGATGACTTCTTTCAATAAGCACCAAAGAAGTTATCATAAAAAAGATAAGAGCTCCCAAAGCATAACCTTCATTAAAGAATGGGGAACATCTCAGTAGAGCTAAAAATTCAAAGTAACTTTGATTTAAAGCTAAATGTGTCCATAAATTAGCTATGCCTGGAATAGAAGGATATTCATTGGCCCACCTAATAATTTGGAGGTGATAGGCAGCGGTGTCAAAATTAGTAGATAATTTCGTAATCCTCAAGCCCCAATAAATCAAGATTAAAGAACTCCCTATAGCTACAAAGGGCCGGCGAATAGACCATAGCTTTAGATTGTTAAATTTAGCTGATATATTTTTTGAAAAAAGAAAGATACTTAGAATGCCTATTGTTATAGCTATGAAAGAAATCACCCAATTAATAGGATAAAAAATATGAAGAAGTTCTATGAAGAAAGATAATCCGACAAGTCCAAATAGAACAGAAGAAGAAAAATAAAGCTCAATTGTTGGAATTTTTAAAAATCGACTCACCAATAAGCCCCAGCCAAAAAGTATAAGAATGATACTTACTGAAGCAATGCTAGGAATGAGAATTGTGGCAATTAAACTATTCAATGATCTCTCTCATTTAAGTTTTAATATTGATAATTTCATTCAATTTTATTCGGAATCTTAAAATACAAATAAACATATGAAAAAATAAATATAAGAATCGCCGCTAGAATAAAAAAAGGTTTTTGGTAAACCCAAGGCAAAGTCATTAAAGGGAATGCCCAAAGAAAAAACATGACAGGCATCACAAGCGCATTAGCAATTTTTTTTAAATTTGAATTAGGTCTGAACATAAGAAAAAGTTTCATATGTAAGTGTTCAGTATCAGCATGATATGGGGATCTTTTTTCCAATAATCTTCTCGATAAGCTAAAGATAAGCTCAGTTGCTGGGTAAATTAAAATTAAAATCGCGTTTATTGTAGGTAATTCAGGATGTCTTGCGAAAAAGAGTATTATCAAAATAGCTAAAGAAAACCCTAAAAAATAAGCTCCCAAATCGCCTAAAAAAATTCTACCCGAAGGATAGTTAAATAAAAGAAAAACTACTGTGACAGAAATCAAAGAAAATATTACGAGAAGCAAAAGTGTATCATTCGTCTGATGGGCCAAAAATAATAAGCATCCCATAATAGCAAGAGCTGCTGAAGCACAAAGGCCGTTCACACCATCAATTAAATTCATGCCATTACTGATCGCAGCAATAGCTAATGGATAAAAAATTAAAGCAATGAGCCAATGATTTAATATGGCTGATAAATAAGGTATTTCGATAGTAGGCCAAGCCCCGTGATCACAAAACGCAAAAAGAAAGGCGCTCGCTAATAATCCAAATAAACGAATCAATGGCCCTACGTTGTGAAAAATATCCTCTTTCCAAGTGATTAAAAAAGCTGGTATAAAGCTAAACAATATCAAATAAATCACTTTAGTGAGATCGGTTTCAGAAGAAAAAATCGCATAAAGCCATAACGATATAACCATAATGAAGCCGCCCATTCTTGGCGTTTCTTTTGTATGAATTCTTTGTTTTGCTTTATATCTTTCTAATCCTAGATGAATTAAACGTTCATAATTCCAAAAGCGAATGATGGCCACATTTAAAACTACAGAAAAGGATATAGCAATAAATACGGAAAGATCAAACCAATATAAGGAATTAAAGATCATTTTCTGAGGGGCTTTCTAGGGCCGTATGCACTTAAAAATAACCCTGCCATCAAACAAAAAAATCTACCTTCACCAGCATCCATAAGAAGTGAATTAAAAAAACAGCCTAACGTAAAAGTTAAAATAAGTCCCTGCATATAGTCCCCAAGGAGTGGTTCACTTGTCTTTTTTATACGATTCGCAGACTGCCAAAAATAATATAGCATTAGAAAAAAAAGAGCTCCTCCTATAAGTCCAGTATCAAAAAGTATCATCAAATATTGATTATGGGGATTTGTTACATCCCTAAGTAAGGTATCTTGCGATTTTACTAATTCATTATATTCAAGCCTCAGCGAACCCACGCCATGGCCTATTAGTGGAGATCTTTGAATAAGCGCTAGTGTATATTTATACATCTCCATCCGAATGCCTGAAGACGTTAAATTGCTATCGGATGAATGCTCTTGAATTTCAGTGTAAATTGAAACGAGCCTTTCTGGAGCGTAAGGCATAATCTGGGATTTAAACGTAAAGCACACAACACATACAAGGAAACCATATTTTAAAAAGTCTTTACCAAATTTTTTAAATAAGAAAAAAAGAATCAAACATAAGGCAATTAATTGGCCTGATCTACCATTGATTAGGTGAAAAATATTAAAGAAACATAAAAATGCCAAAAATGACCAAATCCACCTTTTATAATCTTTGGAATCAAAGGCCTTACAGAGCATCATATACATTGCAAAGGCTAACAAAATACTCTGCGTAATTCTATTTTTATAGACAATAAATCCCTGAGCGGGCGAATCAATGGTGAATAAATTTAAATTATTTGGTATTAAATGTAGCCAATTAAAATACGAAATAATAAGTGTCAGAAAAATTGAAGTTAAAAATGCATAGATGGCATAAGTTCTTATTTTTTTTGAGTTAATACTTGTCACTACAATGGGTATAAGAATAAGCTTTGCATATTTAAGGAGATAGTGAAAAGACTCTTTCCATGAGGTCGATGCATAAAAGACAGAGACTAAATATAGCGAGAGAAATAGCAAGGTAAAGATAACAGCTGGGCTATCTTTTAATCTATCAAAATCCCGCCAATTTCCAGACAAAATCCATGCAATAAGAAGAAGAGAAGTTGAAATACTTAGCCATGCTGTTGGCATAGCAATGCTAAAACATGAAAATAAAATTAAAAAATTTAAAATTTTATCTTTATATGTTTTATGCATATTAACTAAGGCCATCATAATGTTTTAATAAAGAATAACTCCATCTTCATATGTTTTGAGGTTAACAATCTTGTCTAAGGTAATTTCTAATAAATCTATATCAACCCTAATATTAAGCCTTGGAAAATAAGCCTTTTTAAAGTGTGTTAATGGGATCTGAGCAACAAATTCTTTAACACTCACATGAGCAACACTCTCTAGGTGGTCAGGAATAAATTCAAAAATAAATATTCTCGCATTCTTGATAATTCTTTGCATACCCTGCATGGCGAAAAATTCTGAGCCTTCAATATCCATCATGACGACATCAAACCGTTCATGAAATTTTGAATCTAAAGCATATGACTCGACTTTAATCGCTTGAGGATTATCATAATAATAAGCATTTTTTTTAATAAAAGGACTTCGTTTGGACCCGCCTGAATTTTCAGTACTCAAAAGAAAATCAATGCTTCCTTTTTTTTCAGCCGCTGCAAAATTATAGGCCTTGATATTTTTTAGCTTGTTTAAAGTAATATTCATTGATAGAAGCTTAAAATTATTTGGATTAGCTTCAATAGCAACAACATCATGAACTAGCTTAGATGCGGGGATAACAAAAGATCCAATATGAGCGCCTACGACTAAAAGTCTATCTTTTTTAGTAACTAATTTTTTTAAATAAATAATTTCATCAGGATTGTAATTACCTGACTTCAGTATTTGACGACTTACATGAAGATCTGATGGAGAAATGAGCATATCGCCGAATACGGTCGAAGTTAATAATGCTTTTACATTTGGACCAAAAAAAAATTTAAGAAAAAATTGTCTTATAAGAGATTTAAAAAATTTCAGCTTAAAAGAAAAAAAAGTTGTAATGGAGTTCATAAGTTTTGCTGACATTTTAAAAGATTATTAATAGTAACGTTTAAAATAAAAATATTTTTTAGGGTTAAAAAAACTAAAGTTCTTTTTTCTTAAATTCACAAGAGTTTTTATCTTTTCAGGTGCGTATATTTTCATTTCTTGATAAATGAAATTAAAGTGTGGGTTACTTTTTAAAATACGAATAGGTAAATTATTTAATAGAGTATCAATATCATCTTTATAAATTCTTACTAAATGCCATACCCCATGAAAACCAAAAGTTGGAGATTTGGGCAATCCATGTTCAATTGAAAATTGTGAAGCTATTTCAAGAGGCGCAAAGCGACATTTGAATGTCCCTTCTAAAATATTTCTTTTTGTTCTGCAGATAAAATCATCTTCTGGTTCCCTGTTCTGTTCCGAATAGCCCAATGATGAAACCGCCTCCATAAGCTTTTTGGATCTCCATGAAAACCCACCATTACCAATATTATTAGTCTTATGCCATGGCCAAGGGGCGCCAATATAATCATATTTAAAAAATTCGTCTGAAAATTGTGTTGGATCAATTACATAGCCATCATATTGCATCAAAATGAAATAATCATTTTTTAAAAAATTAACCAATTGATTTATTACTAGGTCGTTGTACTGAAAAAAATTAGTTATTTTTGGTATTGGTATAATTTTAAAATCTGGCCATTCGTCTTGACTGTCAGTAAAAATCAAGATTTCATCGAAATCAAATTTTGAGATCGATTCCTTTACTGCTCTATGAGCTAATTTATAGACATCGGTATCAATAATGACAAGTGAAATTTTAGACATTTGAATTAATATCACAAAAATTAATCATCGTAGCCAATTATTAAATTCATCAAAAGATTTAGTTTTTTTCTTATAAAAAAGTTTCCACTCATTCATATCTAAAGACTTCCACATATTTTCAAATTCAGTAATTAGAAGATTAGTTGTTTCAATACCCTTTAAATATTTTTGCATAGGACTGGCAAACCAAAATTTGAATCCATTTTCAAGCTTAAGAAGCAATTTAGGGCGCGCAAAATAATGGGGGCCAACAACCGTATTAAAGACAACGTATGGCTTTTTACTAAACATAGCCATAATAACCGGTCCAGAATCTGCTCCCATATGAATAGCGGATGTATGAATTAAAGCTAAATCTTGCTCAATACCAGTATTGTGATCTTTAGCAATAATAACATTTCTACATTCCCTGAGTCTTTCATCAACCTCTTTTAGGGCGCATATAACAATAAATTTTGCGGGGTATCTTTTCTCACAATATTTGAAAAATTTTATCCATCGATCAATTCGCAAATTCCTATGTATGTGAAATTCTTGATTATTTCTAATATTCACAGTAATTGGAATATTTGGGAATACATGCTCCTTATAAAAAGTTTTAGTCCACTCTATTAAAAAAGGACGACAAGATAGCTCTGGTACTGAATTATGCTTCTTATAATACCGAAATAATACGTCATTAAAAATCGTAAAATACATATATTCTTTTGTGGCTAACTTCCAAGCTGAAGGCCAAATATAATATTTATCAATATTGTCTGCCACAAAACTCTCTATAAGTGCAAAAGAATCAAAAATAAAAAGTGATCCTAGATAAGGATTAACTTGAACGATAGGAAGAATAGAGGCTAAATGATATGTACTATTATCTTTTGTAATGCTCTTAAATGCTGGATCAGAGCTTGTTGGTTTTTTATGGTTACAAATGATCGCGAAATCAATGAAATCAACTTTGCATTCTTTACGAAGGGCAAGTGAGGCTTCTTGAAAAAGCAAAATATCCCCTACGCTAAATGGCTGACAGGATGTGTCGTATATGATTAAGATTCTTTTTTTATTTTTTGCATAGGAAAATAATTGATTTGATAAGCCGGAGATAATCCACACAAGAAAATTTAAGCTTCGCTTAGACCACCTGAAAAAAGATCTTATAGCTTTCTTAATTGATTCTTTAGAAGGCATTTATAGTTAAATTTTTGATTTGAGTTGTATGATTTTAGACTATTTATGCCACTTGATTCGAGAAAAATACCAAATTATAAATACGGAGATGCAAGCTATTATTGAAATACCAAGGTATGCAAGCGCTATTGCAGAAACAGAGGAATACTTAGCCAAAAATATATACATGTTTAAAGAAACTATACCAACAATAATTGATATTAAAAGTAATGGCTCTTTTTTGTGAGCGCGCAAATACATTGCTACAGGAGTTGTTGTGGATATAACTATTGTTGCCAAAAGAAAATAGCTAGTAGTCAAAGGCGTTAATAATCGGGAAGCAAAGGGGTGGTGCATTGCTGCCAAGGAATAAATGAGCGCAAAAATAGCAAAAGCTCCTATCAATGTAACCCCTAAGACTACCATTGTCAGATGCCAAAATTTTCTATCTAACTCGGTATATTTATGTTTTGCAATCAACATTGCAAAAGTTGCAGATTTTGGAGCTACCCAGCTAGAAGAAAGACTATTTAAGGCCGCAATAAATGACCATGTCATACCCATTTGTCCAGCAATGACAGGGCCTTGATAGTGAAATAAGATAGGTATGAATAATGAAAAGGTGAGATATCCGCTAAACCAGCTCAAAGAAATACGCCATTGCATTGGCAGTATGTCTTTTCGCCAATTTAAAATTTTTTTCTCTCTCTTGCCAAGTATTATTTCAATGATAAATTTTTTGTACTGGCGCCATAACAAATACATTCCAATAAGTAACACTATGAATCCAACAATGGACGGAACCCATAATCCAAATCCAAAATAAATACAAATCCAAGCTAGAATTCCTGAAACCAAAGCTTGGATAAATCTATAAAAATATATATTTGCAACCTGATTGCATCCTTCAAGCAAAGACCAAATAGGAACAAAGTAAAGATTAAGTCCTGCAACTATGCAAGTTGCAATCCATGGCCCTGCCCAAATTAAAATATCCTTGCGGCTGGTGAGGCCAAAAAAAATAAATCCGCCTAAAGCAAGAGATAAAGTCAGAAATATACTCGCGATTAAATACCAATGCATAGAGAATCTGCCAAGAGAATAAAGTCTTGATTTAGCAGCTCTATTCCCTAAGACTTTACCTTCATTATTGAACGCTAATTTTACCCATTCATGGCTAGCGAAGTTACTAATAACAACCCCCAAACCTAATTCAGCAAAAACTTGAAGAGCAAGCAAAGAAAGGAATGTATAGTAATACCCTTGTAGAGCAGGAGTAAAAAATTGAATGACCAAATAAGCTGTTACCAGCCCAGCTGACATTGTCCATATTTTTGCAATTATCGCAAAAAAAACTGCTCGATCAATATTCAAAATATGAAAAATTTTAATTCTTGCAGTATTTAATATATGTATCATTGGATATCTTAAAACTAAGATGAATTTAATTTGTTAAGCGCCAAAAAATACTCGCTTTGAGCGAGCATTAAACTATTTATCGTCCCTATATCTCTATGGTAAATTTTATTATGATATGTATTAATTCGACCTATAAAATTTGGAAGTACATCCAAACTAAAATCAATTTCTTCTTTATTCAACCTTCCAATAAAATCTGTAACTTTCGGGGATAAAATATAAACGGCTGCATTTGCAAGATTGCTTGGTGGATTTTTTATTTTTTCATAAAATGCAGTTACCAAATTCTGTTCATCAATTTCTACAATTCCACAACTTTCAGGCGAATCTGTATTAAATGTCATCATTGTAATATCAACATTATCATCACGCAGATAAAAAGTATTAAGAAATGCTCTTACATCAAATAATGACAAATTATCCGCATGAATTAACATAACAGGCTCATTTTTGAAGAATGATTTATTTTTTAACAGTGTACCACCTGTTCCTAACAACTTAACTTCATGAGCTGTTTTTATATTTACAGCATACTTACAATTTGAAATGTATGATTTAACTTGTTCAGGAAAATAATGTAAATTAATTAAAATATCTTGAATGCCGGCATTATTTAATAATTCAATCCAATAGTCTAAAAGTGGACGGCCATTAATATCCACGAGACATTTGGGTAATGAATTGGTAATTGGGCGTAATCTTAAGCCATATCCAGCTGCAAGCAGGAGAGCTCTCATCAACTCAATTCTCGAATTAATTCTTCATTTCGTAGAGGTATATTCCCAATCCTGCCGACCTGAACAGCCGCCGCAAGCGATCCTAAAAAAGCAGCTTCCCATATATTACGCCCAGAAGCTAAAGTCATAGCACTGGCGATTAATAAGGAATCTCCAGCTCCAGCAACATCTTTTGGTGCACTATTTAATGCATCTACTCTGTCAGTAATCCATCCGCGGTCTAAATTACTGCTTGCATGAATCAGCAATCCTTCTTCACCCAATTTTAATAATAGATTAGATGCTCTAGCATTTTTTCTTAATTGCTCAGCAAGCACAACCAATCCATCTTCGTTATTGCGAGTGCTAATTCGAGCCTCTCTTTCTGTTGGGGTAATAAGATCCATGTCTTTAAATCGACTAATATCTCCGACTTGAGATGAGGACTGGCTGTCTGCAGCCAATAATACATTTTTGCTCTTCGCGAGCATAACTGCTTTTTCAACAAGCGACTGTGGCAAGCATCCATAATTAAAATCTGAAAATACTAATAAATCTATATCTCCAATTATTTTTTCTAGGGCATTTAATATTTGAGATTGAAGTGTTGCTGAAATTGCAACTTGGTGTAAATGACTTACACGCAAAAGACTTTTACCTTTACTTCTGAAGCGTTGCTTCAAAGTAGTAGGTCTACTTTCATCTACTAATAAAGTTGCCTCAACACCTGACTCTTTTAATTTCTTCAAAGCAAAATTGCGAGACGGATCATTTCCACTAATAGAGATAAATTTTACAGATGCCCCTAGCCCTGCTGCATGGGAAGCTACAATACCGGCACCACCTAAAAACTGGGTTGAATCAACTGGTGTAACAACAATTGTAGGATCTTCTTGAGACATTCCAAGTGGCTCACAAGTAATGTATTCGTCAATAATAAGATCGCCAATCACGCAAACTTTTAAATTTAAAAAATCATTTAATAGATTAGCGAATTTAGATTTATCAATTGAGTGACGAGAAAGATAATCAAGAGGAAGACTTATAGTCTTCGGATCAAAAGCCTTAAATTCTTTACGAATCAGATCAAGCGAAGAAAAAAAAGTTTCGCCTGAGCTAAAAATTAAATGCCCTCCATATAGTTCCAGCGCATCTAGTTCTGAATTATGTCGAGCTTCGTGCTCCTTACCCTTTAGAACAATATCAGGACGTAATCGATCAATGATATTTCCAATTGGCTCATTAAAAATAAACGCTTCATCAACCAAGCTAAGGCTTTGAATACCCTGCAAACGAAGATTTTCAGGTAAGTGAGCTAAATCCCCTGACAGATTATCACTCTCAACGGCAACAATTAAGCGCTCGCCATAGTCTTTTGCAGATCGCAATAAACGCAAATGACCAGGGTGAAGAATATTAAAATGACCAGAGACCAAAACGGTTTTAAATTTTTTCATATTAAAATTGTAATAAACTCTTAAGGGTGTTCCATTTTAATCAATGGCCGAAATACTCTTCCGAGCTCCAAATCATCGAGTGCCTCATTGATTTGTTCCAACTTATAACTTTTAGTTAAAAGAGCTTCTAGAGGAATTTTTGCTTTATCGAACAATGCCTGCATTTTCGGAATATCAATATCTGGATTAGAAGCGCCGCCCCAGCTGCCAGCAATTTTTTTTCCGCTAATAAGTTCATGTGGAGATAAACGAATCATGCTGCCTTCTGGTGGATGAGAAGCAAAAAGTAATTTGCCTCCATTTTTTCGGATTAATGAAAAACCTAATTCAATAGTGCTAACTTCTCCGCCTGATTCGACACAAATATCAGAACCACCATTGGTCAAATCAATAATTGATTTAAAAGTATCAGAATTTTTGGAATTAAAAATATAAGTAGCGCCCAGCTCTTTAGCTAAAGCTAATTTTTCATCTGAAATATCAATAGCTATAATCATTTTAATTCCAAGCGCTTTCAATGCAATAATTGCTGAAAGTCCTATCCCTCCTAAACCAAGAACAATTACAGATGTATCTTGTGAAGGTTTCAATTCATTTAAAATCATGCCCGATCCTGTTGGAAGCGCACAACCAAAAAGTATTGCTTTATCAAAACCAAGTGATGTTGGTTTTAATGTTAAACGACTTTCTGAAACGATAGTGTAATTGCAGAATGTTGTTACTCGTCCAGAATTTATAATTTGATTTCCAATGGTGTATTTTGCTCCCGGTGCATCAAGTCCATCACCTTTAATCCAACCTAAAATAACCTCGCTGCCTGATTTTACTTTGGTAACATTTTCACCTACTTCTATAACGATTCCTGAGCCTTCGTGACCCAAAAGATGTGGAAGCCATGGATCATTTCCACGAGCACCTCTTACTTCCATTAATTGACTTCGACAAACTCCGCTATATAAAACCTTAACTAAAACTTGACCAGGCAATAATGGAGGCAGGGCTAATTCTTTTATAACTAAAGGATGTCCAAGTTTCTCTAAAACTGCAGCCTGAATATTTATTTGCATAATTTTTTAATCTAAAAAGAAATTAAGATATCCCTGCATATTTACCACCGCTAACCTGAAAACAAGCGCCAGTAATCCACTTAGCTTTTTCTGACAATAGAAAAATAGCCATTGCGGCAATATCTTCAGGCTCTCCAACTTTCCCCAAGGGAATTTTAAGTTTCTCTTGTATTTCTAATTGAGAAAAAGCTTCTTCAAATGTAACTTTTTTCTCAAATGCTAAAGATGCAACATTTTTATCCCAAGAATCTGAGTGGACAGGTCCCGCACAGATAACATTACAACAAATACCTTTTGATGCATAAATGTTTGATAAATGCTTTGATAGATTAATAGTTGCAGCTTTGGTTATTGAATAATGAGGATTGAATATTCCAGGCTGCAGTCCAGTAAGCGAAGAAATTGTAAGAATACGGCCTTGTTTAGATTTTAAAAGTGCTGATTCAGCTGCCCGAGTAAAATTAACGCAACTCATAACATTAAGCTTAAAGGAGTCTAACCAGTCATTCTCTTTGCATTCTTGAAACGAACCAAACTTGATAGCTCCTCCAGCATTATTTACAAGAAAATCAAGCTGGCCATATTTTTTTAGAGTTTCTTGAACTGCTTTTTTAGAATCTAATTCAGACGTTGCATCAACTTGAATACCAAATGCTTCACCACCAGCATCTTTAATTTGATAAGTTAATTCATTAATAGCGTTAGAGCCTCGTGCAAGAACGACAACTCGAACACCCTCTGAAGCTAAAGCCAGAGATATATCTTTTCCAATCCCTTTGCTTCCACCTGTAACCATTGCTACTTTTTTATGAAGATTAAGTTCCAAGATTGTCTCTCTCATAAGAAAAAAGAAGCTTTGTGGGGTCCTGAACTGAAAGTCCGCCATCAATCGTAATTGATTGACCTGTAATAAATTTAGCTTCCTTTGAAGCTAGAAAGATTACCGCATCAGCAACGTCATCTGAAAAACCTGGGGTATTATTTAATGGATGCAATGACTCAACAATTTTTCTATATTTTTTTTGCTCTATTTCAGAGCTTTCATATCGGGATCTGTGCTCATCTTGAACAATAAATCCTGGAAGAATTAAATTAACCCTAATACCTCTGTTTCCAATGTTAGTAGCTAAGTAGCGATTTAAATGCATTAGTCCCGCTTTAGAAATCTGATAGCTAGGGCTTTCTTGTGAAACTAGAATACCGGAAATAGAGCCTATTGTAATAATTGATCCATCACAAGGTAAGAATGGTGCCGCAGCTTGAGCCAAGAAAAAAACCGCTTTAAGATTAACATCAAAAGCTAAATCCCAATTCTCATAGGTTTCATTTTCAAAAGTAGATCTTTTTCCAGCTCTAGCATTATTAACTATTACATCTAATTTTCCAAATTTACTAATTACTTGTTTCACTAATTGGGCGGGACCATCCAATTGAGATAAATCAATAAGAAATATTTCTACTCTTACGCCTTTAGCTAAAAATTTATCCTTAACCTGATTTAAAAGTTTAGCGTCTATATCAGTTAATGCCAGATACCCACCTTCTCGGGCTATAGTATGAGCTATATTCAAACCAATTCCTCGAGCAGCTCCTGTAATCAAACAAACTTTATTGGATAGGCGCTGTAAATTATTAAACATTTTTAACTATTCCTTTACAAAAGGCATACCTTTTAATTGAGACAAAAGCAGATTTTTTGTTTCGTAAGCTCGAAAAACTTTTTGGAATTGATTAGCAAAAGGATAATAATTTTTCTTACCGATTTCAATATCCATTTCATTTTTATGATGTGATGGATTTTTAAAAATAGCATAAGGAATGTCACTAAAAATCACAAAATTACAGATAGAGCTCATCATTCCCATAAATCCTGAGCATTTAGATAGCAAAGCAAGGTGCTTTGCGAAATTGTCTGCCCCGATTTCCCTTGCTATAGCTACATTTGGAAGTCGTTTGATATTAGGATTTACCGGATCATCTCCAAGCAAAATAAATTTTATTTTATATTGTAAACTCGCCTCTAATAAGAACTCATACCATATTGATTGATCAGCTTGACTTATCATATCATTTCCATCATATCCAATTATTCTTTTCAAATGGAGCCCAATTAAAGGATAATTTTCGAAATGACTTCGCAATAAATTATTTGCCCAATACTGAATATCTTGATTAAAATTTAAACTTTGAATTCGCCCAATTATTTTCCATAATTTTTGTATATGCAAAGTTGTATCGTAATTATGTTTAACTAATGGCCAAATTAAATGGGTGCTATTTAAATTTAATGTTAGAGCTTTGAAACCAAGCCCTCCACCACATAAATATATCTGCCTTACTGAATCAATATTTCTTAATATTGATATTGCTGGATCTGTATTATCCGATTCGCTTAGAATACGGAAACTACCTTCTGGGACATTTGCTTCATTGTATGACTCTGCATTTAACGCTATATCTATAGCGTCTGCATTACATAATAAAGTCAGCATTTGACATTCAACCAAAAAAATAAGTAGCGTTCCAAGCGCAAGCTTTTCGGAGGACTGATCCCAATACCCTAAAACAAATGGATATGATTTTCTTAACCCATCATCGTTTATATATTTTTCAGCTTTCAATGCAGTAATTTAAAACCATTTATTTGCGGCTTGAATTATTGCTTCACTGGTTAATCCGCATGATTCAGAAAGTTCCTCGTATGTACCATAACCCGTCACAAAAATATCTGGGATAGATACTGAGTGAAATTTAATTCCTGCAATATCATAAATTGCTCGAAGCACATCATCTCCTAATCCTCCAGATCGCATATGCTCTTCGATCACTACAACTTTTCTTGTTTTTTTTGCGCTGGCTTGAATTAGACCTTCATCAAGAGGCCGAATTGTATGGACGTAAATGATTTCGGGTTTTATATTGCGGCTAGTTAATTTTTCACCAGCAATAATTGCAGTTCTAAGATGTGGTCCGGTAGCAATCAATGTTATATCATTGCCTTCAGAAATTTGAATCGCTTTACCAAAAACAATATCCTCACTTCTAAATTCAAACCCATGTGAATGACCAGCAATTCGGTAAATTGTTAATTGATCATTTTTATAAGCTTGTTTAAATAAGGCATCAAATTCAATTGCACTAGACGGGAAACATATTTCTGTTCTTTGTAACGTTTTTAATAATGCAAAATCTCCATAGCAATGATGTGTGCATCCTAAATTTGAATAATCAAAAGCACTGCCGACTGTAACAATATTCCCCGGCAATTGGTGATAACAAAAATCCAATTTAATTTGTTCAAAAGCACGCTCAATCATAAAGGGCGCAATAGTATGAATAACCGGGTTTAATCCGGACGCTGCTAAACCAGCGCCCATACTAACCATAGTGGGCTCTAATATTCCGATATTATAATAACGTCCTGGGCAGGCCTGAGCAAAAGGCTTCAAAATGCCATGTCCGATATCACCAACCATTACAACCAACCGATCATCGACCCGGCCTAAAGATAACATCGTGTCCGCAAATTGCTGACGAGTTGATTTGATCAAGACAACACCTCCATTATTTCCTTATACTCTTGACTATTTGGGATTCTATGATGCCAAATTCCATGGCCTTCAAGAAGAGTAACGCCTTTTCCTTTGATTGTTTTTGCAATTATGACTGAGGGAATAGCATCATTTTTGAATTCAATTTTTTTCAGAGCTTCTAGAATTTCTTTTTCATTATGTCCATCTACAACATAGACATTCCAACCGAAAGCTGCCCATTTTTTAGGCATGTCATCTTCAGGTAGTAATTGCATGGCTGATTGATTCCAATCCACAATAGCGCATAGACTCCCGAGCTTGCGATTTCGCGCCACATTGACTGCTTCCCAAACAGTCCCCTCTTGACACTCTCCATCTCCAAGCAATATAAACATTCTGTTATTTAATGCTTGTATTTTTAATCCTAAAGCAATGCCAATTGCAAAACTTAAACCATGCCCTAGCGAACCTGTAGACGCTTCAATCCCTGGAATTTTTGTTCGATCAGGATGTTCTCCCAATATTCCACCTTGCTTGCAAAACATCTCAATATCATGATCAGTAATAAATCCATGACGATGCAAATTAACATATAGAGCTAAACAGCCATGGCCTTTAGATAAAATAAAATAATCTCTATCTTGCCAATCAGGATTTTTTACGTCAAATTTTAAAATGTCTCGATATAACAAGGTGATTATATCAACGATAGAAAATGCGCTAGGAATATGGCCATCCTTACCCGCAACAACCATATCAACAATCTTTCTGCGCAAATCTTTATTCAAAGTTAAAGTTTTACTCATATTTTTATTGTCCAAAATATCCCCTACCTTGACTTCCATCAATAGGCACAATACTTCCCGTATTAAAAGAAGCAAGATCAGAACAAAGATAAGCAACAAAATTCCCTATTTCTTCTGTTCTACCAAATCGACCGATTCGCTGGCGTTCAGTTAAATACTTATGAACGTGCTCAGGACGTTCACGAGAGGCCTGATCCCAATATCCCCCTTCAGTAAAAACAGCTCCAGGTAAAACTGCTGTGATCACTACTCCATCAGGCGCCACTACTCCGCCCATGCTTCGAGTATAAGCTGTTAACGCGGCCTTCATTGCACAATAAGGAACTGGACCATGATTCTCCATAGCGGATATCGAAGATATATGGCATACACGCCCCCATTTACGCTTTTGCATACCTGGCAAAATAAATCCATTAAGCTCCACAGCTATCTCAAAATTAAAACGATAAACTTTTCTCCAGTCTTCAATAGAACAGAACGGATCGGAAATGTCCAATGTTCCACCTGCGTTATGAACTACTATATCAAGAGGCCCGAAATCATTTATTTTCTTAATTAATTCTCTGATTGCATTATCTGGTACCAAATCCATGGCTATACCGAAATGTCCATTGGAATTACCACCAAGAGCTTCAATTAACTCATCAATATCAGATTTCGTTCGGGAAACACAAATAACTTTAACTCCTTCATAAGCTAATGCTTTTGCAATTGCCCGACCCAAACCTCTTCCAGCGCCAGTAACAAGAGCTCGTTTCCCAGTTATATTTAAGTTCATAAAATCCTTTCACAAAACTAATTTAATAAATATGTCAAATGCAAAAAAGTTATTAATTAAATATCAGAATTACAAGAAAATTTGCTTAATTAATATAGGGTTAATTCAATTTTAAAGACTTTTTTACTTTTCAATTAAATTAGATTAAGTGGCAAAATAATATGTCTAGGACGACGAATCAAAAGTTTGGTAATAATTGGTTTAATATTATCAATCGCAGTAATTAAAACCGATGCATCGGACAAGTTATCTATTTTTTTGCCAGAAATAACTTTAACGGGTAAATTCCAGTAGCCAATTCCGTCTTTTGATTCATCATCATCAATTATTGCTAAAAGCTCACTAAAATTTGTCCCCATATGATATCCAATTACAGGAAGCATTTGAGCGGCCCCATAGCCATAAATTGGCATTTTAGCATGATGGGCTAATAATTTTCCCGTATCGCGCATTTGATTCTGAAAGACAGTATATCGATTAATAATTTCATTTGCGGACCAAATTTTTATATTATCTTGCTTAATAGATTTGCCTTTTGCAAATGCCACAGCCATAGCACCCCAATCATGAAAATTAAAACGATGAAGTAAATGTTTGCCGCCAACTACTTCCAGTAGTTTTAAAAAAGAAGATAGGGAAAAATATTGAGCGTGCTGATGAAATATTTGGTCAAATCTAAATCTTTCAATCAACCCATCAAAACCAGGCACTTCAAATATAAAAATAGCATCTTCTGAAGCAATATTCATTAAAGTTTTAACGACTTGCTGAGGATTTATAATATGTTCAAGTGTATGCCGGCAAACAATCAAATCTGGTTTTTCTGGTAGCTGGTTAAGATCAACATCTTCAAAATTCATCCCAAAAATCTGAATGGAATGATCTTCTCTTTCATGCTCACGATTCCTCCATACCGGATCAATACCAACCCTATGTTGTGCCCTGTCTTTAAGTAAACCTAAAAGAAAAAGATCGTTACAACCGAGATCTAATACACAAGAAAACTTATTCTTTGTTGAAACTTCTTCTATTACGGATAAAAAAAACTCACTTCCTTTTCTGGCTGTGGGGCTATCAGAAGTTCTAAAACAATAATTACTGCCATATAAAATATCTGGCGCTATTAATGTTTCAAGTTGTCCGTGTCCACACGCATGACAAAAAAGTAATTCCTGATCTATTCCGTTAATTGGATTCTCTAAGGGCTCCCTGCAGTACGAATCAGTCAACGGCAGTTGAGGCATATTAAGTATTGAAGATGTTGCCTCCCCACAAACGGCACATTGAAGACTATGTTTCATTGCAATTTTGTTTATGTTGGTTTCTTTTGTTTTAGTCATAGTTTGATTATCAATCAATATTGTTGCTGAAGTAAAATTAAAAAGGCCCTTTAAACCATTCACCAGGAATATCATGGGGCATTGGCTCAGGTAAATCTTTTCGAACTTGATCTGTATTTTTACCCATCATTTCCATAACTTTCATTGATATGTCGGCAGCCCTTACATAAAAACCTTTAGTAAGTTCATAGCTCGTTGGTTCTGGGATGTCAGGCATTGCTAATCTTGAAGGGGCTGATTTTAACTCACTAAAATGCTCCATACTTATACGCGCAATAATTTCACCTGCTACTGAACCGGTAGTAAATCCAGTATCAAGCGCTAACAATCTTCCAGTTTTTTTAACGGAATTCATAATCAAGTCCCAGTCTAGAGGCTTAATGCTGCGTAAATCAATCACATCACATGAAATACCTTTTTTTTCTAAGTAATTTGCGGCGTGGAGTGCCTCGATTGTCATATAAGACATAGCAACCAATGTAATATCGGTTCCAAACTTAACCACTTTCGCTTTACCTGGCGGAATTCTAAAGTCACCTTCGGGGACTTCACCTATAGTATTATGCAACCAACGGTGCTCTAAAAAAATTACAGGGTTTGGATCAAATATAGCGCTAAGCAGCATACCTTTGGCATCTTCTGGAGTTGTTGGCATAACAACTTTTAGCCCGGGAATATGGGCGAACCAAGCTTGAAGATTTTGTGAGTGAGTTGGTCCTTGACCCCAACCACGCCCAATAATTAAGCGAATGGTAATAGGTACTGAATTTTGTCCGCCAAACATGTAATGCCATTTTGCTGCGCTATTAACAAGTTGGTCCATAGCTAAAAGAAAAAAATCGACGCGCTGATGAGTTACTACTGATTTAATACCATTAAGTGCAGCACCGATTGCCACCCCTGTCATTGCATTCTCTGAAGTAGGCATGTCAAATACACGCTTTGAGCCAAAACAATCCTCTAACTTTTCTGTGGTGCCAAACACCGCTTTAGGATCGGTAACTCCTAAACCATAACAAATCACTGACTCGTCTATTTGCATAGCCAAATGCAAAGCTTCATTGATTGCGGTTATAAAATTCTTTTGGGTCATGTTAATGATTTTTAGATTGCATACACATTTTCATAGGCCTCATGCTGAAGAGGAAATGTTGATTTCTCTGCGAAGTCGAAGGCAGTTTTTATTTCAGAATTTATAAGCAATTTAATATCATCAACTTGTCTACAAGAATCCGATTGCGCTTGAGATAAACTTTTTTCTAGTATTAAAAGTGGGTCTTTAGCCTGCCATTCTAAAAATTCTTCCTGCGTGCGATATCCTATGTCGTTATCAAAAGCATGACCACAATGCTCGCGCCATCTATAAGTAGCAAATTCAAGAAAATAAGGGCCATGCCCTGCACGCACTTCATTGAACGCCTCTTCCATCAATTGTTTTGAGTGTATGAGGTCGCTACCATGTCCTGCAGCTGCCTTAACTCCCATGGCTTCTACCATTTTTGCAATGCTTCTTCCTTTAGGTTGTCGAACAGAAAGTGAACTGTAAACAGAATATAAATTGTTTTCACAAATAAATAGAACCGGCAAATTTCTAACAGCTGCAAAATTGATCGACTCATAAAAAACACCTTCTTCGATCGCGCCATCCCCAAGAAAAATACAGCTTATTTGATCGGTGCCTTTAAGTTCTATAGATAAAGCTAAGCCAACCCCTACTGGAATGCTGTTGCCTACAATCGCTGAAGTGCCCATAAAATTTACATTTCGATCTATCAGGTGCATAGAACCCCCCTTGCCTTTAGAACAACCTGAAGCTTTACCATAAAGCTCAGCAATCATGGCATTCAAATTACCACCTTTCGCTAAATAATGAGCATGACCTCGATGTGTGCTTACTGCAAAATCTTTCTGTTTAACAGTTGCAGCAAAAATAGCAGGGATAGATTCTTGGCCGATTGATAAATGCACAGGACATCGCATTTTACCTTCTGGATAATGATGGGCAATTGCTTCCTCAATAGCCCTGATACGGTACATGTATCGAAAAAGATCAAGAGAATTATTCAAGGTTCAACTGCTTATGGAATGAACCAAAAATAATCACCACTATATCCAACTTCCTTAAAAAAATTGATCCATTCATCCACAGACATAATTGTTTTTGCAGTCAAATTCCATGCATACATGCGATCCTTTTCCTCTTTGTTTCGATATGCGTCAACTGTAATGAATGATTTGCCACGACTTACACGTTCAATTTCTTGCAAAGCTTTTCCACATTCTTCACGCTCTAAATTATGAATTGTGTTAATTGAAATCACTACGTCAAATGAATCATTTTTAAAGGGGAGATTTGTTGCATTCGCAACTTCAACATGAGGCTTCATGTCAGGCATTGCATTTTCAATAGCATATTTTGAAATATCCACACCTTTAACGGTAATGCCAGGAATTAATTCCGTTAAATCATGCAACATAAATCCTTTAGCGCATCCCACGTCTAATAAAGAACTATTTGATGATAAATTCCAATATTCTTTAAAAGTAGGAATAACAGGCTGCCAAAATCGTGACATATAATTAAATCCACCATAGCCATGATTTCTATCTCCATCAAAAAATTCACGACCGAATTGTCTAGCAATTGCTCGATCTGCATCAGTCTTAGATGCTGCTCGCTCCTCTAAATTTCTTTTTGTTTTTGGGTAATTAACCAACAAATCTATTTCTTTTCCCATTTATCACTCCTAAAAAATTTATGTTTTATGCTCATAATTTAACGGTTGTTTTTTTAAAATATCTAAGTTACTCTTTACCCAAAGAATACATTCGTCTACGCCATTATTGAGACTAATTAGATCTTTCCAGTTAAGCTCGGTACGGAGTTTTTTGCTGTCTAAATGATATGCGACGTCCTTTCCAGTTCGCTCACCAACAAAATCGACACAATCTTCAAATTTAACATTTAATTTAGAACATATAAGTTCAACTAAGTCTCTAATAGAAATAACTTCATTGGTTGAAATATGATAAGTATGCCCATTTTGCCCGTCCTGCATAATTTTCCAAGTGGCGTCCGATACATCTTTCATATGGATAAATGAGCGAGTTGATACGCCACCACCATGAAGCTGCAATTTATGGCCTAATAAAATATAAAGTATCGTTCGAGGAATAATGCGATATAACTGCTGCCCGGGTCCGTAAACATTAGCTGCGCGCGTAGTAACAACTGGAAAATTATAAGCGACTTGAAAAGTGCGTAAACTCATATCTGTTGCAGCCCTTGAAACGGCATAAGGAGTGCTAGGATTAAAATGATAATCTTCAGTCACAAATCCATTGCTACTTCCATAAACTTCAGGGGTTGAAATATGCACATAACGCTTTAAAAAATTACATTTCCTAAGTTCGTCATGAAATTTAATGGTAGAAACTACATTGGTCATAAACCAATCGCCCGGATTTAGCCAGCTTTCAGCTACCATACTCTGTGCTGCAAAATTAATTACGTAACTAGGTTTAATATCTTTAATAAGTTTAGTGATCTCTATCAAATGTTTATTAAGATCAAGAGGATAAAAAGTAAAATTCTTATAATCATTCCATTTGTAAGGTAAAAATACATCCAATAACTCGCTTGAGCGACTAAGGCCAATTACTCGAGATCCTTTCGCAAGAGCGAAATCAATAAAGGTAGCCCCGGAAAAAGAGTTGCTTCCAATAACAATTATCGTATCCATAATTATTTAAGATCGATTTTTGGTCGATTCATATACAACCATTGCATAATCATATGACCTACAACAATTTGCATATCTTCAGCAATTTGCATATCATCCACCGAAAAATGAATCGCTACATCAGCAAGCTTCTTACACTGGCCACCATCAAATCCCAAAATTGCATAAGATTTAATATTCATTTTTTTTGCTTGATTAATTACGCGAATAATATTGGGCGAATTACCGCTACCACTTAATGCGATTAATAAATCATTTTTTTCACCTTGAACAGCTAATTGCTCAGAAAAAATTTGATCGTATCCTAAATCATTAGCGAGACAGGTAATCACGGCTGGATTATCTGATAATGACAAAACTTTTAAACCTCCCCCGGTATGTTTAGCAATACCGTAAAGAAAGTCATTTGCAAGATGGATTGCATTGCCCGCACTTCCGCCATTACCACAAATAAATAAACGACGATTTTCTTTTAAACACAATTGCAAATCTTTGGCTAATTCAACTACAGGAGACCAATCAGACTTTGAAAGAACTCCCTGAAGACGTCGCGAGTAGTCATTAAAAAATAATTCATCGCTTATTGGGTTGGTCATTTTTAATCCTTTTTTGATAAAACAGTTTTTTCCATCCAACGTAAATTATAAAAATGATCTTCGTCTTTTAATTCACCTGAATGGTAACTTTCAATAATTTCACGAATGGCATCTTCTACTTTTTTCTTAGGCTTAAAGCCTGTTGATAATAATTTATCTGAATTAATTCGATAAGATCTTGGATCGTTCGAAGGGGTTACTTCAATTTCTACTGGAATATATTTAGTGATTAGCTTAGCGATATCCATAATTGAAATATTCTCAAATCCTGCATTAAAAATACCGGTGATCTCCGGATGATCAATTAAATGCAAATAAAGATCTGTAATATCTTCAATATGAATATTTGGACGAACTTGATCTCCACCAAAAACAGTAATTTTGCCTTTAGCTAATGCCTGCATAGTAAGAAGATTGACTGATACATCAAGTCTCATTCTTGGAGAAAGGCCGCAAACTGTGGCAGGTCTTACAATTTGTACAACCATATCATCTTGATAGCTTAGTAAAACACGTTCGCCAACCATTTTAGTCTTATTATATTCCGAGATAGGTTTAAGTTCTAAATCCTCAGTCACTTGTAATTCTTCTTTTACGCCATAGACACTTCCTGAAGAGGCGTATATGAAGCGCTTAACACCCATTCTTTTTGCTTTATCAGCTAATTGCATAGTGGCAAGCGCACTGACTTCCCATGTTAGTTTTGGATCTAAATCTCCACATGGGTCATTTGCAATAGAGGATAAATGAATAATGCAATCAACACCAGAAAGAGAAATGTTGTCAATATCCCTTACATCGCCTTTAATAATTTCTAAATTTTTGTGAGGTATTAAATAATTACCGAACCACTGAAGATCAAAGGAAATAACCTCATGCCCCCTTTTTAGTAACTTGGGAATTAATATATGACCTTTATAGCCGCAACCTCCCGTAACAAAGATTTTCATTTTTTAATAAGTTCCTTATGTTTTATTAATAAAGCGATGATGCGATGTTTGAAATAGTATTTCCAATTGCTAAAGATGCTGTTGCAGCTGGTGATGGAGCATTACAAACATTTATAATTTTACCATTTTTGCGAATATCAAAATCATCTAAAAGATTCCCTTGGTAATCACAAGCTTGAGCTCGGACGCCAGAGCCGCCGGGCTCAAGGTAATGGGGTTGAACTTCTGGAATCAGCTTCTGAAGAGCTTTAACAAAAGCTCGCTTACTTAATGAGCGATAATATTCTTCAAAGCCATTGCGCCAATATTTTTTAGCTATACTTCTAAAGCCTTTCCAGGTAATAGCTTCATAAAGATCTTGTAAATTGAAATCTGTTTTTTTATAAGCTTCACGCCCAAGAGCAAAAACCGCATTGGGTCCGCACTCTATACCCCCTTGTATCATGCGAGTAAAATGAACCCCAAGAAATGGAAAATTAGGATCAGGTACAGGATAAATTAAATGATTAACCAGCTTAGGTGCTGATGAGGTAAATCGATAATATTCGCCACGAAATGGCAAAATTCGCAAGGGTAAATTTTTTTCTGATTTAAGAGCTAAACGATCCGCATGAAGACCAGCACAAACTATTACGGCATTTCCAATCCAAGTAGAAGAGCCACTTATAAGCTCAACTTTATTATTTTGATTTCTTATATCTATTACTTTTTCATTGCAAATAATTTCAACACCCATATTTATCAAGAGCTCAGCATATTTCTTCGCAACCAAGCTATAATCAACAATGCCAGTTTGCGGAACGAGCAATCCACGAATACCATTGCAATGAGGTTCTATTTCTTGAATTTCTTTAGGGTTTAAAAATCTAAGTCCTTTAAGTCCATTAGCCAATCCTCGACGATAAAGCTCTTCTAATCTCTCCAATTCTGCTATTGAAGTCGCAACAACAATCTTTCCACAAATATCATATGGAACAGAATATTTCTGACAGAAATTTATCAATTCTTTGTAGCCAGCTAAACAATTTAAAGCCTTTAAAGAGTTTGGCTTGTAATAAAGACCAGAGTGAATAACGCCGCTATTGTGACCTGTCTGATGTTGCGCAACAGCTGTTTCTTTTTCGATCACAATTAAACGGGTTTTAGGGCGGGATTGCTTAAGACGAAGAGCTGAAGCTAAACCAACAATGCCCGCTCCTATAATCAGCACATCTGCAACTTTATTCATGCATTACCTTTTCAATCTTATCTTAAATTTAATTAAATTAATTTTCCATTAAGCATTTTAACGTGCATAGAAACACATAAAGTATTTATTTGGGATTGAAACTTATTTCGATCAGAAATTTAAATATCTAATCTATAGCCTTTCTAAAAGTCTCTTTCGAGTGGCTTTTTTGTAGCCTGCTACTTTTGTGGGAATAAAAAAACGACCTCTCGGTGGCTTCTTACTCTAACTAGGAAGTGGTGGAGCTGGGGGGAATCGAACCCCCGTCCGTAAGCACTCTACAGAAAGTTCTACATGTTTAGCTATCGTTGTTTTTGTTTAACGGTTCAATCACCAACGAGCAAGCAATTTGGCCGCGAGCCACCTTAGTTTGATTATTAGTTAAGTGACCCAACTAATAACGAGCTTCTCTTTATGACGCTGCTGTGGTTGCCCACCCGACCGAGAAGCGCTTCGGTGCAGCGTCCAGCTGGATTAAGCAGCTAGAGCGTAAGTTTCGTCGTTTGCGACTATACTTGTTTCTAGATGGATTTACGAGGTAACTAGGCCTCGACATGCCCTCACCTGCTTTGCAACCCACGTCGAAACCGGGTCAGCCCCAAAGCAAGACTTAATTATACTACTTCTTATTGGCAGCCCGCATGATTCTTGCCTTATCGCGCTCCCAATCACGCTCTTTTTCAGCGTTACGCTTGTCGTATTGTTTTTTACCTTTAGCTAAACCTATTTGAATTTTGATGCGCCCACCTTTAAAGTGCATATCGATGGGCACTAAGGTATAGCCTGAACGTTCAACCTTACCAATAAGTTTTGCGATTTCTTCATTATGAAGAAGAAGTTTTCGGGTGCGAATGGCATCAGGACGAATATGTGTTGAGGCAGCGCCCATCGGAGTTATATGGCACCCAATAAGGTAAATCTCACCGCGCTGGATAATGACATAAGCTTCTTTGAGGTTTGTTCGATTATCCCGAATCGCTTTCACTTCCCAACCTTCTAATACGATACCCGCTTCATATTTTTCTTCGATGAAGTAGTCGTGGAAAGCTTTTTTGTTTTGAACAATACTCATGAAAACCAAGTAATCCTTTAAAATTAAGTATTTTACGCTAAATCAATTTACCCCATGGCAGATGTCAAAAAAAATGTGATTGTGAATCACTCGGTAGATCAAATGTTTAAGTTAGTTGACCGCATTGAAGACTACCCCTTATTTTTACCTTGGTGCGGTGGTACAAAAGTATTGGAGCGAAATAGTGAAATCACAAAAGCCTCTATCCTTATCAAATACAGCGGGGTCAATCAAAGCTTTACCACACAAAATACAAAACACTATCTTGATCGTATTGATTTAAAGTTGATCGATGGGCCTTTTAAAGTGCTCGAAGGTTACTGGATATTCAATAAAATTAATGAAGAAGCATGTAGCATCGAATTTCATTTGCATTATGAATTTTCAAATTTCATTTTAGACAAATTAATCTCCCCTATTTTCAGTCAAATTGCGAATACGTTTGTGGATGGTTTTGTGGCGCAAGCTGATAAAATATATCCAACATCACATAAAGAATAATTGTTATGCCTAATGAAATCTTGATCGAAGTTGCTTACGCTTTACCGCAAAAGCAACTCATTATTCCTATTAAGGTAAAACAAGGGATTACTGCTAAAGAAGCAATTCATCTTTCAGGTATCGCAAAAAAATTTCCCGAAATTGATTTAGAAGTTAATCAAATTGGTATCTTTGGAAAATTGACACAACTCGATCACGTCATGCGTGAACGCGATCGTATTGAAATTTACAGGCCTTTAATTGCCGATCCTAAAGAGATTAGACGTCAGCGAGCGGCTGAAGGCAAGGTCATGAAAAAAGGTGGGGATACCGCTTAAAGCGCAGGATTTCTTAGCTAAAACGAGACTTTTTCTGTATAATTTCGTTTTGCGCAAAGGATCAAAAGATGCGTTTAATACAACAAGCACTCACTTTCGATGACGTGCTACTCGTTCCAGCTCATTCCACAGTTCTTCCTCGCGAAGTTAGTTTAACCACGCAACTCACTCGAAAAATTAAACTTCATATTCCTATCGTATCCGCTGCGATGGATACCGTGACGGAATCACGCTTAGCTATTGCCTTAGCGCAAGAAGGTGGGCTCGGTATCATTCATAAAAATATGACACCGCAAGAACAAGCTTACCAAGTCTCACGTGTGAAACGATTTGAGTCGGGTGTGGTGAATGACCCTATTACGATTGAACCTAATATGTCGGTTCGTGATGTGATGAATCTCACACAACTTCATAAAATTTCAGGTCTTCCCGTGATAGATGGCGGCAAGATTGTCGGTATCGTCACAAACCGAGATTTGCGTTTTGAAACTAATCTCGATCAGCCTATTAAAAATATCATGACACCACGTGACCGATTGGTGACCGTCAAAGAAGGTGAATCGAAAGAGGAAGTGATAAGACTCCTTCATCACCATCGTCTTGAGCGTGTGTTAGTGGTTGATAAAAATGATGCGCTAAAGGGTTTAATTACGGTTAAAGATATTCAGAAATCATCCGACCATCCTTTTGCTTGTAAAGATGATAAAGGTAGACTTTGTGCGGGTGCAGCAGTAGGCGTGGGTGAAGGTACCGAAGAGCGTGTTGAATTATTAGCTGAAGCTCATGTCGATGTGATTGTGGTGGATACCGCGCACGGTCATGCTCAAGGTGTATTAGATCGTGTGACATGGGTTAAAAAACATTTTCCACATATCGAAGTGATTGGTGGCAACATTGCTACCGCAGATGCTGCAAAAGCACTTGTTGATGCAGGAGCTGATGGTGTGAAAGTCGGTATTGGTCCAGGTTCAATTTGTACTACACGTATTGTCGCGGGTGTCGGTATTCCTCAGATTAGTGCAATTAGCAATGTGGCTGAAGCTTTGAATAAACTTAACATTCCATTTATTGGTGATGGTGGTATCAGGTTTTCAGGTGATGTTGCCAAAGCGATTGCAGCAGGTGCGAATTCCGTAATGCTAGGTTCGATGTTTGCAGGTACTGAAGAGGCGCCAGGTGAGGTTGAACTCTTCCAAGGTAGATCTTATAAATCCTATCGCGGCATGGGTTCCATTGGTGCGATGCAAAAAGGATCATCCGATCGTTACTTCCAAGATTCTGAAAATAATGCGGATAAATTAGTGCCTGAAGGTATTGAAGGACGCGTCCCTTATAAAGGCAGTGTCATTAATGTCATTCATCAGCTGATGGGTGGGCTTCGAGCTTCTATGGGTTATGTGGGTGCGCGCACCATTGATGAAATGCGAAATAAAGCTAACTTCGTTCAAATCACAAGCGCAGGTATGCGTGAATCTCATGTGCATGATGTACAGATCACTAAAGAAGCGCCGAATTACCGTGTGGATTAATTTAAATGGTTTAATGAAAAAGCCTCCGACCAAGGAGGCTTTTTAAATCCTATGGATAAAATTCTAATACTCGACTTTGGCTCACAATACACACAACTCATCGCGCGCCGTGTGCGTGAGATGCATGTTTATTCAGAACTTCATTCTCATGACATGAATGAAAGTGACATTAAAGCATTTAATCCTAAAGGCATTATTTTATCCGGCGGTCCTAATTCGGTTTACGATTCAGATACCCCAATAGCACCGCAAATTGTTTTTGAATTAGGCATTCCTGTCTTAGGTATTTGTTATGGTATGCAAACGATGGCAGCCCAACTCGGCGGTAAAGTTGAAAATGCCCTTACACGTGAATTTGGCTACGCTGAAATTAGAGCGCATAACCATTCTCCTCTTCTAGAAAATATTCAAGATAAAACGAATCCAGAAGGTCATGGGCTTTTAGATGTATGGATGAGCCATGGCGATAAAGTTACAGAGCTTCCACCATCATTTAAAGTAATAGCAAGCAATACTTCCACACCCATTGCCGGCATGATGCAAGAAGCAAAAAAATTCTATGGGGTGCAATTTCATCCGGAAGTTACACACACCAAACAAGGTTTTAATATTCTCAAACAATTCGTCAATCGAATTTGCGAATGTAAACCAAGCTGGACGATGCCCAATTACATTGAAACAGCGGTCAAACATATTCAAGACACCGTCAAAGATGATGAAGTGATCTTAGGTTTATCAGGTGGTGTTGATTCATCTGTAGCAGCAGCACTTATTCACCGTGCAATTGGAAATAAACTTACCTGTGTCTTTGTCGATAATGGTCTTCTTCGTTTAAACGAAGCGACCCAAGTCATGAAAACATTCCAAGATAACTTAGGTGTCAAAGTGATTCATGTCGATGCATCCAATAAATTTTTGAGTGATTTAAAAGGTGTGACGGATCCAGAACAAAAACGAAAAATTATCGGTCGTGAGTTTGTAGAAGTTTTTCAGAATGAAGCAAAAAAACTACCTAATGCTAAATGGTTAGCACAAGGCACGATTTACCCTGACGTGATTGAATCAGCTTCCGCTAAAACTAAAAAAGCGCATACGATTAAGAGTCATCACAATGTGGGGGGCTTACCTGAAACATTAAATTTAAAACTACTAGAACCTTTGCGTGAACTTTTTAAAGATGAAGTGCGTGAACTAGGTGTGGCATTAGGCTTACCTAAAGCCATGGTCTATCGACATCCCTTCCCAGGACCAGGTCTTGGTGTAAGAATCTTAGGTGAGGTGAAATCTGAATTTGCAGATTTACTCCGTCGTGCTGATGCCATTTTTATCGAAGAACTTATTAACTCTGGTTGGTATGATAAAACCTCTCAAGCCTTTGCGGTATTTTTACCTGTGAAGTCAGTGGGTGTAATGGGCGATGGCAGGACTTATGAATATGTGGTGGCATTAAGAGCTGTTGTCACATCCGACTTTATGACAGCGCATTGGGCAGAATTGCCTTTCGAGCTATTAGGTAAAGTATCTAATCGTATTATTAATGAAGTGCGTGGTATTAATCGTGTAGTCTACGATGTTTCAGGAAAGCCTCCTGCAACCATTGAGTGGGAGTAGATTATTTCTGATGCTTCATAAATGGATATTCAATAAACTTAAAACTCAACACAGAAACAAAAATTAAGAGAATAGACGTCAAAAAAACTGTTGTCCAGAAATTAAATCCAGTCGATAAAAACATTGGTAAATTGTTTGTTATTAATGACAAAACAATTGTCAAAATAAAACTATGAAGAATGTATGTCGAATAACTCACAGTTCCAAGAAGAATTGCAGGCGGAGTAGATAATAATTTGTATAGAAAAAAATCTTTAGGAATCCAGAGGATTGACATAAAAAAAATAAACATTAAAACTAAGGATAAATAAGAGTAAGCGGTTGTACAGAATATAAAGATTAAAAATAACGCCCCAAGTCCAACATAGGAAAGCCAATGAAAAGTAGATATTTTGTGACGAATCTTTTCGTTCGAAAATAAATGTGCAGCAATCATGCCTGGTATAAACAAAAAGGAATGTGGCATAGAATGGAAATTATGCAGCACTTTAAATAATATAAAAATTGAAACAAGCCCTATTAAAAATCTCAATCGAAATTGCGTTGTTAAAGCGTAAGCAAGAATTGGCAGAATAAAATAGAATTTCCACTCATAACGCAAAGTCCAAAAAGCCCCAGAACCTAAAACGCTGGGATTTAAATTATTAATTGTATGGACGTTACCGGATGTCGTTAAAAAAATAACAGCTTCTTTTACCAGCTGATGTATTGGAACTAATAAAACGAAATCTGATTTGACCGTAATAATTATAAAAACAATAAGAGAGGCCAATAAATAGGCTGGGATTAAGCGTCTAATTCTAGAAGAAAGTAACTGTCTGTAGCTTACCCTTCCTTTTAGATGAATAGCTTTTTTCCAAAATAAAAATCCTGTGATTGAAAAAAATATGGCTACCGGAAGCTGGCCTAATATTGTATAAAATTGCGAAGGTGGAGGCCCCCAGGCGTAACCGTTATAAAAATAATATGAAATTACTGCGTGATGAAAAAAAACAGAAAGGGCTAGAATGCCTCTTAAGCCTGTTAATTGAATGTGTATTTCTTTTTTATTTTCATTCTCAAAACCATGAGGCATCATAAATCTAAAGACATATGCTGTCGCAAATATGAAAGCCATAATTAGGAAATACGGCAATATAGAGACCGGTGTAAAATCCAACATCATTCACCCTTGTTAATTGATATAATCTAAAGCTTTTAAATTAACATAGCATTAATATTTTAATAAAACAATGAGCCGCGCATTTGTTAAAGAAAATGATTTAGAACACGCAGGGATTGACATTCCTGAGAGGCCTTTGAGTGATGAGCCTAATTACGTTACTCCCAATGGCTTAAAATTACTCAATGAAAAGATTGATGCACTCGAGATTGAGCGTGAGAATTTAAAGCAAAAAAAAGATGATCCTATCGTTAAGCAAAAAATTGCAGTAATAGAACGTGACATTCGCTATTATGCTGCTCGCATTGAATCGGCCATTCTAACCTCACCCAAAGATGAAGATCATGAGGTTATTTTATTTGGTGCTAAGGTCACTGTTGAAGACGAGGAAGGAAAAATGTCCACATTTGAAATTGTCGGTGAAGATGAAGCAAATATCCACGAAGGCAAAGTAAGCTATTTGTCCCCACTTGCAGAAGCATTAATTGGCTCCAAAGTCGGCGATGAAGTTTTATGGGAAAAACCTATAGGTGACACTTACCTCACCATACAAAAAATCGAATATTAAATTTTTAAGAAAGAAAAATATGCACGTTCAAGAAGCCATACAACAAAGAAGATCGGTAAAACATTACGATCCTAATCATGTCATGACAAAAAATGAAATTGATATACTTCTTTCTCATGCGGCTTTATCCCCTACAGCCTTCAATATTCAAAACTGGCGATTTGTGGTTGTCACTGATAAAGCATTGCGTCAAAAAATTCGTGCGGTCAGCTGGGGTCAAGCGCAAGTTGAAGAGGCTTCAATATTAATTGTGCTAGTTGCTGATCTTATGTCGTGGAACAAAGAACCAGCTCGTTATTGGAAGGATGCACCAAAACCTGTTCAAGATTATTTGGTACCTGCTATCCATCAATACTACGATGGTAAACCTCAAGTGCAACGTGATGAAGCGATGCGTTCATGCGGTATGGCTGCAATGAACATCATGCTAAATGCTAAATCGATGGGTTATGATACTTGTCCCATGGATGGTTTCGATTTTGATAAAGTCGCTGAGCTTTTAAATTTGCCTTCTGATCACATACCATCGATGTTTGTGTGTGTAGGTAAAAGTATTAAAGAAGCGATGCCACGCGGCGGTCAACTCCCGCTTAATGAAGTAGTCATCGAAAATCAGTTTAAATAAAAAAAATTAAGGAAATATAAGCGTGCTCATTAGTAATAACATCACCATACAGTTTGGTGCAAAACCACTCTTTGAAAATGTATCCGTTAAATTTGGGGACGGTAATCGTTACGGACTTATTGGTGCCAATGGTTGCGGTAAATCCACATTCATGAAAATCCTCGCAGGTGTATTAGAACCGACATCAGGCAATATATCGCTCGATAAAAATGAACGTATATCATGGTTAAAACAAGATCAGTTCGCTTATGAAGATCAACGTGTTTTAGATGTAGTCATGATGGGGCATGAAGAAATGTGGAAGGCGAATGAAGAAAAAAATGCGATCTACATGAATCCAGATGCAACTGAAGAAGATTATATGAAGGCCGCTGAACTCGAAGGTGTCTATGCAGAATTTGATGGCTATACTGCAGAAGCTCGTGCCGGAGAATTATTGATTGGTGTAGGGATTCCGATTGAGCAACACCAAGGGCCCATGAGTCAAGTCGCACCAGGTTTTAAATTACGAGTGTTATTAGCACAAGCGATCTTTTCTAATCCAGATATTCTATTGCTCGATGAGCCAACAAATAACTTAGATATTCATACCATTCAATGGCTGGAAGATACTTTAAATAATCGTAACTCCACCATGATTATTATTTCTCATGATCGACACTTCTTAAATCAAGTGTGTACCCACATGGCTGATATGGATTATGGAAAATTGACTGTATATCCAGGTAATTACGACAATTATATGGAAGCTTCTACCATGGCTCGCCAACAAAAATTAAAAGATAACGAAAAAGCCAAAGAACAAATTGCGGAGCTTCAAGAATTCGTGCGTCGCTTTTCAGCGAACGCTTCTAAAGCACGGCAGGCAACGAGTCGCGCTAAACAAATCGATAAGATTAAAGTGGAAGAATTTGTCCCTTCAAGTCGCCAATATCCTTATATTCGTTTTGATTATGACGATAAAGATAAACTCCATCGTCAAGCAGTAGAAATTAAAAATTTAAGTCACGGTTTTGACCGAACATTATTTAATAATTTTAATTTACTTGTCGAAGCCGGCGAGCGAATTGCTGTGATTGGTGAAAATGGTATTGGTAAAACAACTTTTCTAAGATGTCTTGCAGGCGATTTAAAGCCTAATCATGGTGAAATTAAGTGGGCCGAAAAAGCAAAGATCGGTTACTTTGCCCAAGATCACGCGATCGATTTCGAGAAAGATGTTACCCTCTTTGATTGGATGAAAGACTGCGCGCAATCAGGAGAGGATGATCAAGCCATTCGTAGTATTTTAGGCAGGCTTTTATTTTCAGGGGAAGACACTAAGAAATCTGTCAAAGTTTTATCAGGTGGTGAGCAAGGTCGAATGCTTTTTGGAAAATTGATGCTCGCGAAATCGAACGTTTTACTTATGGATGAGCCGACTAATCATATGGATATGGAATCGATCGAATCTTTAAATACCGCGCTTGATAAATACAAAGGCACTCTATTCTTCGTGAGTCATGACCGTGAATTTGTGAGTTCCATTGCGACGCGTATATTAGAGATCAAAGAAGATCGTATTATCGATTTCTCAGGTAACTACGAAGATTATTTGCTCACCCAAGCGCAAGCAGCTTAAAACCTACTCTTTAGATGCGCGTTTACGCTCGTGTTCGAGTAAGAAACGCTTACGAATACGAATCGATTTTGGTGTAATTTCTACCAACTCATCATCTTCAATAAATTCCACTGCAGATTCAAGTGTTAATTGAACGGGCGGCACTAATCGCACTGCTTCATCAGTTCCTGATGCACGCACGTTGGTCAATTGCTTACCTTTAATCGGATTCACGACAAGATCGTTATCACGACTATGAATACCAATCACCATACCTTCGTATAATTTATCCCCAGGACTTGAGAACATACGACCACGGTCTTGAAGTTTCCATAACGCATAAGCAACCGCTTCACCTTGTTCAGCTGAGATCAAAACACCATTGCGACGTCCTGGCATATCTGCTTTCACCGGTGCGTATTCATCAAATACGTGAGACATCAAACCTGTGCCTTTTGTCATTGTCATGAACTCACCTTGGAAACCAATCAGGCCTCGCGCTGGAATTTTATATTCCAAACGTGTGCGGCCATTACCATCCGATTCCATGTTCTGCACTTCACCACGTCTTCGACCTAACTCTTCCATCACAGCACCTTGCGTATCATCTTCTAAGTCGACCGTTAAGACTTCATAAGGCTCACACTTTTGACCATCGATTTCACGATAAACAACGCGTGGTTTACCTACCGCCATTTCAAAACCTTCGCGACGCATATTTTCTAATAAAATTGTGAGGTGTAATTCACCACGGCCTGATACGCGGAACACGTCAGCGTCTTGTGTGTCTTCAACTCGAAGTGCCACGTTCACTAATAATTCTTTTGTGAGACGATCTCGAATCTGACGGCTCGTCACAAACTTACCTTCAGTACCAGCTAAGGGAGATGTGTTGACCATAAAGTCCATGGTAAGTGTCGGTTCATCGACCGCCATGATAGGAAGACCGACTGGATTATTGGGGTCCGCAATCGTGACACCGATACCGATTTCCTCGATGCCTGAAATAATGACAATGTCGCCCGCTTCAGCTTCTTCAACCGGAATTCTTTCTAAACCTTTAAAGCCTAACACTTGATTGATACGACCTTGAGACACTTGCTTGTCTCCATGCATCACAACCACTGATTGGCCTGATTTAATGACACCATTTTTTACTTTACCCACACCTAAGCGGCCGGTATAAGTTGAATAATCGAGTGCTGAAATTTGGAGTTGTAATGGATTATCGCGACTACCTTCTGGAGGGCTCACGTGTTTTAACACGGTCTCAAATAAAGGCTTCATATTGTCTGATTTTTGTTCCAAGTCCAGTGTTGCAAAACCATTCAATGCAGACGCATAGACAATAGGGAAATCCAACTGCTCATCCGTCGCACCTAAATTAGCAAATAAATCGAATGTATGGTTAATCACCCAATCAGGACGAGCACCTGGACGGTCTACTTTATTAATCACCACAATCGGTTTTAAACCTAATGCTAATGCTTTTTTAGTCACAAAACGTGTT
>Ga0164297_10000277_pt1 | contig 65785 bp, 63 predicted proteins | sample GEODES058metaG_FD_113539 | JGI IMG/M metagenome (GOLD analysis project Ga0164297, IMG submission 113539) | Dystrophic lake water microbial communities from Trout Bog Lake, Wisconsin, USA - GEODES058 metaG | ecosystem: Environmental > Aquatic > Freshwater > Lake | place: USA: Trout Bog Lake... | reverse complement strand
CATAACAGACAAACATGTCCTCATACTGGGGGCGGGCGGAGCCACGCGTGGCATCGTGACACCTATTCTCGAAGAGATTCCTGCGAGCCTAACCATCGCCAATCGGACCCCCAATAAAGCCCTAGAGCTCTCGATTGAGTTTGGCACAGATGCCCCGGTCATCGGTTGCGGGTTTGATGAGCTAGAGGGGCAAACCTATGATTTGATTATTAACGCAACATCCACCAGTCTTACTGGAGAAGTGCCAAGGATCCCTGCTAATATCATTGGTCAAAATGCTTGCTGCTATGACCTGGCCTACGACAAATCAAAACCCACTTCGTTCGTTGAATGGGCTTGCAAATCAGGGGCAGCAATTAGCGTTGACGGAATTGGTATGCTCATTGAGCAGGCTGCTGAGGCCTTCTTCATTTGGAGAGGAATCAGACCAGAGACAGCCCAAATTATTAAAAAGCTGAAACAAGGAAGAACTTAACTTCTAGCGTGCTGGTTCTTTAGCCTGACGTAACCATCTTTTGAGTAGGTCAGATAAGCCACTTCATCGTCTCTGAGTGGACGAGAGGGCCTAGCGGGACTCCCAACATATAAGTAACCCGATTGAAGCCTTTTTCCAGGCGGAACCAGAGCCCCTGCTCCAACCATGACAAAGTCCTCAATATGGGCTCCATCAAGGATGATGGCTCCAACACCAATAAGACATAAATCGCCGACCCTACATCCATGAAGTACGGCCTTATGACCAACAGTTACTCCAGAACCAATAACTAAAGGCCACCCAGAAGGATTAGATTCACTCCGATGCGTTACGTGAAGAACCGCACCATCCTGTATGTTGGATTCATCACCAATAGTAATGCTGTTTACATCTCCTCGAATAACACTCATGGGCCAAACGGAAACGTCTCGACCTAAAGCCACATCCCCGATAACAACCGCGGTTTCATCGATATAAACGCCCGGACCAAAAGCGGGCTCTCTATCATTGAAAGGTCTTAACCCCATTACAAGGCCTCAATCATAACTAAAAAACTAGGACTCTTTACGCGCTGCCTTTTCTGCGAGGCCAGACAACCCAAACCTACGCTCAAGTTCTAGCAAGACGTCATTGGGGCCTAAACCCTTGTGCGCCAGAAGAACGAGCGTATGAAACCAAAGGTCTGCAACCTCATAAACTATCTTATCCGGATCCCCATCCTTAGCGGCCATCACGGTTTCTGTGGATTCCTCTCCAATCTTCTTGAGGATAGCATCAAGACCCCGAGAATAGAGCTTTGAAACATAAGAAGAATCAGGTGGCTCCGTTTTACGCTGCTCCAAGACCTTTTCAAGCTCCTTGAGGATTTCCATGATTAAAACTCCAAAAAATAAAGTTGGACTCTCTTACCGCCATTCTTAAATAGAAGCCAAAAGAGTGACGACCCCTAGCTCGGCCTTAGGACTTAGATCGAACCGATAGACCATACATAGATTCTGGATCCCTAATCACTGTTTGCTCCTCAACCCACTTCCCGTCTACTAGCTTTCGATAGAAGCAGTTATGGCGACCCGTATGACAGGCCACACCGCCCAACTGCTCTACAGAAACCAATAGAACATCCCTATCACAATCAAGACGTAAATCCTTGAGCAACTGAACATGACCGGATTCCTCGCCTTTGCGCCAGAGCTTAGCCCGCGACCTGGACCAGTAAACAGCACGGCCTTCCTGTACGGTCAAAATTAGGGCCTCTCGATTCATCCAGGCCATCATCAAAACAGTATTCGACCCTACTTCTTGAGTGACTACTGGAACAAGACCATCTGCATTCCAAGCGATTTCATCGAGCCATTCACTCATATACGAACCTCAATACCTGCGTCGAGCATAAAGGTCTTAGCTTCTCGAATGGTGTATTCGGCGAAGTGGAAGATACTTGCAGCAAGCACAGCATCCGCTCTCCCAATTGTGATGCCATCAACCAAATGCTGGAGAGTACCCACCCCACCAGAAGCAATCACAGGAACAGAAACCGCTTCACTGATGGCTCTAGTAAGCTCCAGATCAAAGCCCTGCTTAGTCCCGTCTCTATCCATACTTGTTAGGAGAATCTCACCGGCACCATTACGGACCATTTGCCGAGCCCATTCGATCGCATCAAGTCCTGTAGATTTCCTCCCCCCATGGGTAAAGATCTCCCAATTTCCTGGTGAAACTTGCTTGGCATCAATTGCAACCACAATACACTGAGAGCCAAATCGATCTGACGCCTCTCGAACAAAGTCCGGCCGTTGAACCGCTGCACTGTTAATGCTGACCTTGTCAGCCCCAGCATTTAGCATAAGCCTTATATCTTCTAGACAGCGAATGCCCCCACCAACCGTCAATGGAATAAAAATCTCGCCCGCCACTTGCTCGACAACATGAACCATGGTGTCCCGTTCATGAGCACTGGCTGTTATATCGAGAAAGGTCAGTTCGTCGGCTCCCTCTAAATCATAACGTCTGGCAATCTCTACCGGATCACCGGCATCCTTGATATCCAGAAACTTCACACCCTTAACCACACGCCCGTTGTCAACATCTAGACAAGGGATTATTCGCTTAGCAAGCATTCAGTATCGCTCCGCGATTTTCCTGGCCTCAGCAAAGTCAATGCTACCCTCATAGATAGCCCGCCCAGTAATTGCTCCACTCACCCCACTTTCAACAACACGACCTAGCGCATGGATATCTTCAAGAGTATGAATCCCTCCTGAGGCAATAACCGGGATCTTGATCGCTTCTGCAAGCCGGGCTGTTGCATCAACATTAACTCCCTGCATCATTCCATCCCGACTGATATCGGTATAGATAATGGCCTCCACACCATCGTCTTCAAACTTCTTTGCCAAATCAATTACGTCATGGTTCGATAGCTTTGACCACCCGTCAATGGCCACCTTGCCATCTTTAGCATCCAAACCAACAATAATATGGTTAGGAAACTCTACAGCGACCTCTCGAACAAAGTGCGGGGCACTAACCGCTTTAGTTCCAATAATCACAAAATCAACACCTACATCCAGATAGGCTTGAATGGTGTCTTCATCTCGAATACCGCCACCAACCTGAATCTCAATATCTGGATATTGTCTACAAATACTCCTAATGACTTCCGCATTTTTTGGCTTTCCCGCAAAGGCACCGTCGAGATCAACCAAGTGCAAGCGTTTGGCACCTTCCATTACCCAACGCCCGGCAATGGCGACAGGATCCTCGGAGAAAACAGTATCGTCTTCCATACGGCCCTGCCTCAGGCGAACACATTTGCCATCCTTAAGATCGATAGCAGGAATCAAAAGCATAGGTGCATCCTCTGAATCAGTTAAATGTTAAAAATATGCACGATTTAATTAGAAATCTAAGAAACTGGAGGGGCTAGCGAAGGCTGATACAAATGACCACCTCAGGCCGAAGGTTCCCATTTTAAGAAGTTTGACAGCAAGCGAAGCCCCATTGTCTGACTTTTCTCAGGATGAAACTGCACCGCTACGACATTCTCTTTTTCGATGGCACAGGCAAATGGGTTCGGATAATCCGTTGTAGCAGAAACGTCTCCCGTATTCTTGGGAACGACGAAGTAGCTATGAACAAAATAGAACCAACTTCCTTTCGGAATTCCATCCCAAAGCGGATGATTCTTCAGCGGAGTAACTTGATTCCAGCCCATATGGGGTATTTTCAATGGCCTACCAGAACTGTCATGGATATCGTTAGCAAAACGTATCACTCGCCCCTCTAGAAGACCCAGACACGCGGTTCCACCATTCTCTTCGCTTTCATTCAAAAGCAATTGCATTCCTAAGCAAATACCTAAAAATGGTCTAGCCTTTGCCGCCTCTCGCAGAACGGGCAAAAGCTCTCGCTCAGTTAAAGCCGCCATACAATCTTTTGCCGCTCCCACTCCGGGAAATATGACGCGATCTGCGGATAAAATCTCAGAAGGTAGATCCGTAACGCTCACTTCTATATTTGGATCAGCATGTTGAACGGCCTTGGCGATGGAATGGAGATTTCCCATCCCGTAATCCACAATTGCTACTGAAGACATATTGGCCTTAACAAACCCTATAGGAAACAGAGAGAAATTGGACGACTCTGAGCATCAAAGATGTCCTTTGGTAGAAGGAATATTGTCCTTCATTCGGTCGTCATACTCTAGCGCCATCCTTAAAGCACGACCAAAGGCTTTGAAAATCGTTTCAGCAATATGATGGGCATTCTTTCCCTTAATGACGTCAATATGCAAAGTCAGGTTCGCATGATTCACAAACCCCCGAAAGAATTCTTCAAAAAGATCCACATCAAATCCGCCAATAGAAGCCCTAGGAAAGCTTACGTTATAACTGAGGCCTGAACGCCCAGAAAAATCAATAACAACGCGTGATAAGGCTTCATCCAGAGGCACGTACGAATGACCATAGCGCCTAATACCCCGTTTGTTATGAATAGCCTTATCAAAGGCCATGCCTAAAGTAATCCCGATATCCTCAACGGTATGGTGAGCATCTATTGTCAGATCACCAACAGCCTTTACTTTAAGATCCACCAAGCCATGCCGAGAAATCTGATCCAGCATGTGATCCAAGAATGGCACCCCCGTTTCGAAAGACGAGCTACCTGAGCCATCTACGTCGAGTGAGATACTGATTTGGGTCTCAGATGTATTACGATCTACATTTGCTTTTCGGTTGGCAACCATGTGTGAAAATATTTAAAGTGCTATAGATAACGCACATCATATAACGCTCTGTCGTTTTTGCTAAGAGCGGTCTAATCTTTGATCGTTAATGTGCCTAACAAAAAGACGTAAAAAATGAAAAGTTACAGAAAAGAATTGTGGTTCGAAACGAGGAAACGGATCGAATTCATCAACATTACGAATCAGGTCATTGAGTGCCTTCACGATAGTGGCATATCTGAAGGACTCATTCTTGTGAATGCAATGCACATTACGTCCTCGGTTTTCATTAATGATGATGAAGGTGGTTTACACGCCGACTTTGAATATTGGCTCGAGAGCTTGGCGCCTCACGAACCATTAAGCCGCTATACACACAACTTAACGGGGGAGGACAATGGTGACTCACATCTCAAGCGTCAAATTATGGGTAGAGAGGCCGTAATAGCGATCACTAAAGGAGGTCTAGATTTTGGGCCCTGGGAGCAAGTATTTTATGGCGAGTTTGACGGCTGCCGCAGGAAAAGGGTGTTAGTCAAGATCATTGGAGAATGAACTTCATCAAAGGGATGAGCTAACAAAATGCACAGCCATTATTCAACATACAAAATTAAGATGGCCTTACCTACGCAGCATCATCTGTTTTTTTATCCCTCGACTTCTCTTTCCCAGAGGGGATATATGGGGACTTCCGTGCCGTACTCAGCAAAGTGAGCGCGTTGCCCAATACAATCACTACGACCAATATGAGCGATATCCAGAACAGAGCCATAAACCCACTCTTCACATCATAGTTCCTAGCAAGCTAGGATACCCCAAAAACAGCTTCTATTTTGAGCCCCAGCAGATGATCATAGAACATTCAAACGAATCGACCGCAAAGCCGCTAATTAATAGGCAGTTTGAGCCATGAGCAGTTCGTTTACTTGGCACATTGGCGGATTATTAAACTTCATCCAAAGCACCTTTGTTGGCCTGCTTCGCGTCCTATCGGTACCTATAGTACTCATGCTCAGCTTAGCATCGGGTTATACGACCTACTATGGCTTAAGTTTTTTCATCACCGACTGGATCGCTCTGATTGTAACTATCGCAGTTCAGTCCATCGTAGTGATTTGTTCGCTCGAACTCGCAGGCCTTCACTGGAAGGCTAACCGTGGCCGATTTTTAAGTGTCCTGGTATCACTTGCAGTGGCTTTAACTGTGTCCGTGTCCTTTTCTTACTTTAAATTTTTCGAGTTTTCTGAAAAGGACACAGTAATCATCAAAAGACAAACCAAGCTGAATGAGGACATTAGCGGCTACATTGAAAAGACCGTGTCACTGAAGAGCCAAGTAATTGCCAATCAACAGAAGCGAATTGAATCTGCTGAGGCAGAAACAAACAGCGCCTACATAGGTACACACCCGGCAGTAAACCGACAAGAAGTTGGAAAAGGTCGGGTTTGGAGTTACTACAATGGAATCCTACAAGTTGAAACTGAAAAACTGAGTATTTTAGAAAACCAGACCCACGAATTAGATGAACTTATAAGTCTTAACCGAATGAAGTTATCTACTGTCTCAACACACGGAAATGATTCAGCGGCTTATGATCAATTGGTAGAAAGCTTCTTTAAGCTTCAGGGTGAGGCAGACAAATTTGCCACAGGCAATGGATTAAAGGCTATCAGCGCACCTAGGCTTCCCTCTTTTTCAGAGTTCTCACGAGGCATTACGCCTTCATTTGATATGTGGAAAGACATCTCCTGGTTTGCGCTAGCCTGTGCCGCAATGGTGGATTTCTTCACCTTGATTCTATCATACCGCTTAGAAATGACAGCCCCGGGCCCATTATCAGATGATGAGAAGGATTTGGCATTTCAAGGGCTAAGCCAATTTGGAGACTTCACCATCAATAGTAATGATGAGCTTGAATTCAAAATTGAGCGCACTGAACTGGAGCGCGCCAAGAGAGTTTCTGATTGGAAGCGCATGTTTGCTGTCGCTTTCCTTTTGAATCGGGGATATCTCAGAAAAATAAGCCATAAAACAGTGGAATTCGCCCCGAATCTCTATCCAATCATTGCAAAACGTTTAACCAAAGACACCCGGAATGACTCAAAAAGTCCCTTGGCATCAGCGATGAGGGAAAAATTCCATGACTGATTTGTACGCTCACGACAACGAGAGATGGATACCAGGCTTTGAAGTTGACCGGCGGGTGGTCTTGGCCAAAATGGGGCCTTACCAAACTATATTTGAACGACCCAATAATTTCATAAAACGCTTTTATCACTCAGTCTTCAATCTTCCAATTGAAGAATGGACCTTACCTGTCACCCCGCCCAAACTCGGGTCATTTTGTTCTATCAGTGTTTCAGTATCGATAAGCTTTCAAGCTACGGTCAGCTTCGCCCGCGAACACTCCGATCAGCTTGAAACGATCAATGATTATATAAAGCGTCATTACGAAAACTTGTTGAAAGATAGTATTGATCAGGAATTAAGAAGCTTAGAATCAGCTGAATGGTTAGATATTGGAACAGGAGGTCTAGAAGGATCCATCGAGGATTTGATTCATGAGCTTTTAGCTATCCGCAACATACAAAGTCGATGCCGATGCACCATTACTTCAGAGCTCTTCGACTTCCGAAAAACCGGGCTTGAAGAGGAATTATTGTCTGCAGACCCTGCTCGCAAGGCGATAGCATTAAGGATCATACGAAAGCAAAGGGAATCCAAAGAGCAAATTGCAAGAGAGCGTCATGAAAATGAGCTGCTTGAGCATGAGCTTAAACTGGAACATCAGGAAAGATTCCTTACTCTGTTGAAGCAAGAGACACAAATCATTCGTCAACGTCAAGAAGAGGAGATGGAGCAGGTACGGGGCGCACTTAAAGCTGAAGAAGACCGCGAACTCGAACGTATTGAAAGCATAGTGAGAATAAAAAACAAACAACTCGAACACGAAACTGAATTAAAAGATTCAGAGTTACAGTCAAAGTTGGAAGAAAAGAAAAAACATGCCAGCGCCTATGACGAAGTTCAAATACATCTTGAAAAAGAGATAGGATTATTAGCCATGGAGAAGCAGCGCTTGAACCTTGAAGATGAGATCAACAAAACCAAGCGGGCCAGATCAAGAGGCTGGGTATTTGGTGGTTTAACAGGTTCAAAAGATGATGTTTCCAGCACCTGATTTACAGCAAAAGTATCTAGCGAACCTTCCTTTTCAATATTGGTTTAGTGTTGAATACCAGAAATAGAAACTTGAATCACTTTCAAGTGCCGCAACTGTTATTAGTATTGATCTCTTGCTTGCTTAGCGCACAAAAGGTTGAGCCGAACTCATGGTCAGATATTAGAACTCCGAGCTCTGGACCATCCTTTGCCATCGGAGATACCAGTGCCGGCTGCCTCAGAGGCGCTGAGGAGTTACCTATCGAAGGTGAAGGCTATTCGGTTATGCATCTAGAACGACACAGGTATTTTGGCCACCCGAAGCTCATTAACGCGGCGCAAAGGCTTGGTAAGGCGATCGCCGAGGATTTAGGCTTGATTCATATTGGTGACCTGGGTATGGCACGTGGCGGCCCGATGCCTTTTGGACATCGCAGCCATCAAACGGGTCTGGATGTCGATATTTGGTTTGACCTTAATCCCTCTCTACCACAAGGCACCAATAAACTTCGGTCAAACATTGACGCACCGAGCTTTCTATTGAAGGCGAGCAGAGAGTTAGATTACAGCTTATGGAGTAATCGTCAGGTTCAGATGCTGAAGTTGGCCGTCTCAAATCCCGATGTTGACCGTATATTCGTGAACGCACGAATCAAGCAGGAGTTGTGCGACTCTGCGAATGGGAATCGTGATTGGCTCCACAAAATACGCCCTTGGTACTTTCATGACGATCACTTCCATATGAGGCTAGCCTGCCCCCCCGATAGCAAGAGCTGTATTAGACAGGCGCCTATTCCAATCGGAGACGGCTGTGACTTAAGCTTGGATGAGTGGGCAAATAAAGGACCTTTAAAGCCCAGCAAAAAGCCACCACCTCCACCAAATCCGATACTGCCCGCCGAATGCAGCTCCGTTCTAATGGATGACTAGCACCTATAAAGGCTCGTCTGCCCTCATATCTTTAAGGTCATTGGGGAGGAACAGCTTAAGCAAATGTAATCTTCTGCTATCTGCACGAATAACAACAAAGCGAAAAGGCCCTAATTCTGCCTTCTCTCCCCGAGTGGGGACGTGGCCCAAATGATGAACAATCAGACCACCTATGGTATCGAACTCATCATCACTGAAATCAGCACCAAAGTATTCATTGAAATCTTCAATAGGTGTTAACGCTTTTAGGGTGTACTCTCGCTCGCCCTTTCTAAAAATATATTCTTCGTCACCAAAATCGTGCTCGTCTTCAATCTCTCCCACAATTTGCTCGAGTACATCCTCAATAGTTACCAAGCCAGCTGCCGCACCATATTCATCAACTACAATAGCCATGTGGCTTCGCGTAGCCCGAAACTCTCGAAGTAATACATTTAAGCGTTTACTCTCAGGAACAAAAAGGGCTGGTCTCATGATATCTCTTATAAGCTGTGACCTATCTTTGAGACTATGAATCAGAAGATCTTTGACTAGAAGAATACCCACTACTTCTGTTCTGTCTTCACCAATTACGGGGTATCTTGAATGTGCAGATTCCGCAACGAGAGGGAAGACCGTCTCAATTTCGGCATCCTGAGGTAAAACAACCATCTGGGAGCGAGGTATAGTAACGTCGCGAACTCGCAACTCAGATACTTGAAGTACCCCCTCAATCATAGAGAGGGCCTCTTGTTCAATTAAGTTTCTTTTTTGCGCCGTCCTAAGCAATTCAAGAAGATCATCGCGGTCTTCAGGTTCCCCGGAAATAAAATGAGTCAATCGTTCTAGCCAACTTCGGTGCTCACCCGCCTGTTCATCGCTCATAATCAGGAAGCCTCTTCATAAGGATTTAAAAAGCCTAAGCCATCAAGTAACAATATTTCTTTAGCTTCCATAATTTCTGCATCTGAGTCAGCCTGATGATCATAGCCCTGCAAGTGCAGTAGCCCATGCACAACCATATGAGCCCAATGCGCATGGGGAGGCTTACCCTGCTCGATAGCCTCCCGCTCAACAACGGGCGCACAGATAACCAGATCCCCAAGAACGTGATTAGGGACCCCCTCTGGAACCTCGCAGGGAAAGCTGAGCACATTGGTGGATCCAATTTTGCCTCGATATCTCTGATTAAGTTCAGCGCTTTCGACTTCATTGACAATACGTATGTACACTTCTGCAGCAAAGCTTGGAGCTGCAGCTTCAGCCCAAGCCAACAACAAAGTCTCATCTGGGGAAATGCACCCGGAGACATTCTCCACATCAACATCAAACATTTTCTTGATTGATGGTTTGTTCATAAGCCTCATAGGCTGCAACGATTCTTTGAACCAAAGGGTGCCTAACAACATCCTGTGCTCCAAAAAAGGTGAAGCTGATGCCTTCTACCTGTCTCAACACATCAAGAACATGTCGAAGACCAGACTCTTTATTACGCGGCAAATCAATTTGGGTAATATCACCAGTGATAACTGCTTTTGAGCCAAAACCTACTCTGGTCAGGAACATCTTAATTTGCTCTACCGTAGTATTCTGGGCCTCATCAAGAATGATAAAAGAGTCGTTAAGCGTTCTACCTCGCATAAAAGCCAGAGGCGCAACCTCTATGACATTGCGCTCAATTAGCTTAGCCACTCGCTCAAAGCCCATCATTTCATACAAAGCGTCATAGAGGGGCCGCAAATATGGATCAACCTTCTGCGCCATATCACCCGGAAGAAATCCTAACTTTTCCCCTGCCTCGACGGCAGGTCTAGCTAAAATCAGCCTTCGGACCTCCTCCCTTTCAAGAGCTGCCACGGCGCATGCCACGGCTAGATAGGTCTTCCCAGTTCCTGCCGGACCAATGCCAAAATTAATATCGCTCCGACTGATACACTGCAAATACTGTTGTTGATTAGCGCCACGCGGTCTGATGATCCCTCTCTTGGTTCGAATACCAAAGACACCAAGCGACCCCTCCTCCGAAGCTGGCCCCTGCAACAATCTCTCTACGTGAGCGTCTTGTAGGCATAAATGAACGTGCTCCGGGGTAAGAACCTCTTCTGAAGTTACGTCATAAAGGGACTCTATAAGCCGGGAGGCCGCCAATGCAGATTTGGCTGAACCAGTTATGGTGAAACGATTACCGCGGTTCGAGATTTCGACCCCGAGCCTTCGCTCGATTTGCCTTAAATGCTCATCAAACTGTCCGCAAAGATTTGCCAAACGTTCGTTGTTAGGGCAATCGAGCTCTAGATGGGTGATTGTTGGAAGACTTGGCAATTTTATTTTCTTAAAGAGAATACTAAATGTTATCTGGATTCAACCAGCGCCCTCTTAAAGAGTTGGGACGAGCCTCTGTAATCATGACATCAACGAATTGGCCAATCAAACGAGGATGGCCCAAAAAGTTCACGACCCTATTGTTCTCTGTACGGCCGCAAAGTTCAGCGTAGTCCTTTCTGGAAACCCCTTCGACTAATACGTTCTGAGTCGTGTTAATCATGTTACGCGAAATGTCAGCGGCCTGATGATTAATAGTTTCTTGGAGGAGGGCCAAACGGATTTTCTTAGTTTCGAGGGGCACATCATCCTGAATATCCGCTGCCGGAGTTCCTGGACGGGGACTAAAAAGGAAGCTGTAAGAATGGTCAAAGCCAAGCAACTTAATGAGCTCAATAGTCTGATTAAAATCTTCTTCTGTTTCGCCCGGATAACCGACTATAAAATCAGAAGAAAGGCTGATATTAGGTCTAGCCTCTTTCAAGAGGTTAATCTTAGTGATGTATTCCTCTCTCGTATGCCCCCGTTTCATCATAGCTAAAATTCTATTACTGCCTGACTGAACAGGCAGATGAAGATGGCTGACTAGTTTTGGAATCTCCATGTAAGCCTGAATGAGACTATCTGAGAACTCGACTGGATGGGATGTAGTGAATCGAATACGGTCGATGCCTTCTATTACCGAAACATAATGTATCAACAGAGCCAAATCAGCGAGTGCGCCATCATCCATTTGACCTTGATAGGCATTAACGTTTTGGCCTAGCAACATAATTTCCCTGACCCCTTGGTCAGCCAGGGCAGCCACCTCAGCTATGACGTCGTCGAGTGGGCGACTGATCTCTTCTCCCCGAGTATATGGAACAACACAGAAGGTGCAATATTTGCTGCACCCTTCCATAATGGAAACATAAGCCTTAGGCCCTTCAGCTCTGGGTTCTGGCAGAGAGTCGAACTTTTCAATCTCTGGAAAGGAAACATCTATAGCCGGTTTTTTGTCTTTGCGAACCTGATCTAAGAGCTGAGGTAAACGATGCAAAGTCTGTGGACCAAAAACAATGTCCACAAAGGGCGCTCTTTTTTGTAAGGCCTCACCTTCCTGACTGGCGACACATCCACCAATACCAATGACCACACCGGGCTTTTTAGCCTTTAGCGGCCGCCACCGACCGAGCTCAGAAAATACTTTCTCCTGTGCCTTTTCCCTGACCGAACAGGTATTCATAAGCAGCACATCGGCATGTTCTGGATTATCAGTAAGCTCAAATCCGTGGGATGCATTAAGTACATCGAGCATTTTAGCTGAATCGTACTCATTCATCTGGCAGCCGAGCGTTTCTATGTAAATTTTTTGGGCCATCCAAACTCAACCAGTCAATGGGGGGATGGATTCTACCAAATCCGGAGAACTGATATTCAATATTCTCATTATCACAGAACCGAATAGGTTTGGGGATTTAATAGAGTTGAGCTCGAACCACCAACCGATGCTGAAATCATTGGCGTTACTCAAAACATCAATCCTAGTCCATCATGCATACGAGACTTAATGTCCCACTCCTAGAGCGTCTGCACCAATCGTTCCAAACAAAGAATCAAGATACTCCTGAGAAGCAAGATAATTTAGCCTTTCTTTGACCTTTATGAGCTTACCCTTGATATCCAGTTCCATAGCAACATCCTGATGACTATCCTGGGATAAGAACTCTTGTAGATGGGCTTCATGCATTTTCCATAGAGAAATCTCTCGTTCCTGTTTTATTTTCAAGCGATCAAGGTACCATGTTGAGTTAAGCAAATAGTCTCTTGAGAACATGGCACGAATCTCAGGATCATGAACATCCTTCCCTTCAAAATGCCCTCTTGCCATGATATAGAGCAAAGCCTTAAGAGGCGGACATGCATCATCAATACTCCCGTCAACAATATAATTTTCTGCAGCCTGTTGTTGCGCCTCTACAATATTCTTCACCCCATCAACGAAAACATCTAAGTCCTGTGACTCGGGTCTAAGAATTGCCTCATCCATGGCCACCGCCGGATTATCAAAAATCTTCCCCATAAACGCGGCTACAAATCGATCCGTTATACGAAAGCCTAAACGACTAGCAAGAACTCGACCTCCTCTGAAATCGAAATCATCTAATTTCTCAAGGTAACCCTCTTGTATGAGATAGTCTGGATCACGTTCTTTTTCCTCTAATCGTGCCCATATTTCAGGGATCAGAAGACTAATATCGTGGTCCACTCTAAGATTTGGACCTATATAACCTGCGGCACTTGAAAATCCAGAGTACCCGGTGATAACAAACGAAACTAGCGCATTATTTAAGTCCGCGGTAGCCCTCAACGCATTGAAGGGACCTTTCGTCAGAGCGCCCTCGCTCCCGGCCCCAGTAGTGGAGGGTGATTTACCCGTAACACTACAAATGAAGTCCATAAAGAGTTCCGGCAACTCTTGATAATGAATCGGATTGAAAACCGCCAGAGAACGTATACCCTGCTCAGGAGGATTATTTCTTCGCCCTGTTAAGACAGCATCAACAGGCGTCACAATCGGCACTCCAATAGGCACTTGACGATTCAGTCGCGCACCAATCTCAGCAATGTAACTTCTTACCGGCTGCTGTAAATCTGGCCTTACCTGCAGATAACGTGGATTCTTGCTGGGCTTTCCTGAAATCAATCTAGGGTTAGCTGATGAAACGACATACTGATCACCCTCCTTATAGGCTTCGCCCAAGAGATCTCTCATAGGTGAGGTGTATAGCTGGAACTCCACAACGTCTTCAACGATATCTCCAAGGTTTTGACCCATTAGCGGCTCAAAGTTTGCTATAAAGTTATCAGGCTGAGACATGTCTAATTCAGTTTGCTTATCAAAACCACGATGGATGGCTTCGTCTGGTCGCTGAAACAGACGATATTCGCAGTTCTTAACCAACTTCACACTTTTATTTGAAGATCTGGGGGAGCAATTTGGAAGTGAACTACGACTGACAACAACAGATGCACTGATGTCATCTTCCATCTGTACCTTCTCAGCAGCGATAAAGTCCTGCCGAACTTTATAGGTACGCCAACTCGACGATTTACTTAAACCGACCCGAAGGTAGGAGGCTATTAGCTCCCGTCCGTTTAGCTTGAGTGCATTTCCAGGCTTTCCGTTCACAACATCAACAGAAAATTTATCGCGCCAAGATTCCGTCCACTCGGGTTGATAAAACCTCTTGATGATAAATACCTGGGAAAGAATTCTTGATGGAATTTCAGATAGCCAGGCGTTATATTCCTCATTATTACTGGGAGATGGCGTGAGCAGCTTTATGACAGAACCCAAACTTCGATCTACGCTTAGAACCTTCCGAGAAGGATCTCGATCTTCATGCGAAAACTCAGCTTTCAAGCGGTTACAGTAATCACGCTCAAAAATCGCCTGAACTTGATCTAAGTCAGACTCAAAATCCTGAACAAAAACAGGCCCATAAATGACCGCGTCATTGATCGATTTGGATATTTCTGACTTTCCGCCTCCCGAAACGGTGCAAGGCTTATGACAAAATACACCCTCTGCTTCCGTACCCACCAAACGCCAAGATGGTGCACCCGGATGCTTCTGCATCTCAATCTTATATCCATTGGGTTGAATGTAGGTTTTTCCGGGTCTTAGCCTTATAGATTGAGCACCATCAGAGTTTTCCCAGCGAATAGTCTGGGCGTTAAGGTCCATACGAATGTCAAGCGGGACATAGATAACATCTGGAAATCGTTTATCTATGGCATAACCCTCTGGCTGAAGGTCCATTAGTTCGCCATACTGCTCAAGCACTCTCGTAAAAGAGAATTTTTCAGGGTTTTGCCTTGTGGCGCTGTCTGCACCAAACTCCTCACCATGATTGATGCATGGGAAAGCTAAGGCGCCACCAGCATGCTCTTCTTCAGCAATACCATAAAGGTTAGCCGCATAGCTAATTTGTGTTTTTACTTCTTTCTTACAATAGCCATAATAATTGTCAGCCAAAACCGTCACAATTACGCCGCGCGTATCTCTCGCTGTAATTTTAAATGCATTCCCATCGTTATATCGCTCCGTGGGATCCTTCCAACACATTCCATCTGCTTTCTGTCTTTCGGTAGCTTCATGATAGTGAGGAAGCCCCAACTCCCTCTTTGTCAATTGAGTGAGATGCGGAGCTAAGATCACGCAACCTGTATGGCCAGTCCAATGATCCACATCGAGTGCAGCATCATGTTCAGCTAGATTGGGATTGCCAGCATTGCCAAAAATACTCTCAACAAAATCCAAATTACTGACTAGATTTCCAGGAGCAAAGAAACGGATTTCCATATTCTTCTGAGCCTGAACACCAGGAATTTCGGGACAAACCACTGGACGCAACAACAAAGAAACAAACAGCTTTGCTTGTTTAGTCTCGTTGGAAGTGAACGGGAGGGTCAATAATTCGTCTGGAGGATTCAGCGCATGCGATAAAAGTCGGGCATAAGTGATCTTAGGCACAGATTTCTTGTCGCCAGGTATCGGCAGCCCACCCTCTGCGATATGAAAAGAGCCTTGCGTGGTCCGACGGTCATTGGCTGGATTATGAAGAATGCCCTGCCTAACTCTGTAGCTTGATACAATGTCCGAAGTAAAAACATTACTGTTCGAAGGCAACGATAACTCCCGCGCCACACCATATCTGTCCAAAACCAAACTGTTGCTCGGGAGCCTAGTGCACTCCGCATCTCCCAAGTCTTTGAGATAGTCATCTAGAAACTGCTGAATGCGTTGATCAACCGGGCATAGATAACTCGATAACAGCCTATTCTTTTCTCGATAGCTTTTTAAGAGATCTTGAGCGATTGACATAAACTCATCGTCTCCCGCTCGACTAACAGGTTGCCCCGTCGAAGCAAGCTTCAAGTTTATGTATAACTGAAGCCTCTTGCGCTCCGCATCAGGGTTCTTGGATCTTGGACCGAACCCCAAGGACTGTTCACCACTCATCCAGCTAACCTCCAAAATTAATATTTTCCTAAACTGTACCGATACAGAGGTTTGAACGCCATAGCGAAGATATTCAAACTTTCGAGACGGCCACTATAAAACAGTGATTTTACAAAAATAAGATCGCCCCTGAAAAATAGCTCCTATATTTTTCAGTTAGTTGAAAACATCTGACCTCAAAAAAAACCAAACCACCCAGCAAATAGTTTGGAACTTTAATGAAATTATTTTTTCTAATTGAGTGATTGCTTGTTGCCATAATTCTCTACTTAGAGTGGCAGGAGGAACCTAATGACCAGAAAAAAAGATCGTTTAATCACACGAGAACAACTTGACTGCTACAGAAGAGATATTTCTAGCAGTCACCCTGTTTTTTCATTTGAAGCAATACAAAGTCTCAAGGAATGTATTGAATCTGATGGAAATTTCGACTGCGAAGCCACTAGATTGAATGCTATAAGCCTTTATTGTTCTCTATCACCACACCAATAGTCATAGAAAAACTCGGCTTTTGCCACAACCAATTCTCTCCTACCAAAATCAGCAGATTCATTATTTGTTGATTCTTGTATCGGCCGCTTTGAACTAGCCGTAAGTGATTTGAGGTAAATTTTTTGTTTTCGGCAGTAAAATCAAACTGAGTTAAGCTAAACTCGGGGCATATTCTGTGGCGTAATTTGTGACTAAACAGAACATCAAAACCACTACTTAGACTTGCTTACAGGCTTTCATCAACAACAGTATGGCCTTTCAGATCATCAAACTCATCGTAGAAAGAAACCTTCATCGCGAAGCTCCCGCAACAGGGCTGGGGCTATTCCGTATAGCTTTTGGTCTTGTTGCACTTCAAGAGGTTCTCTTTCTATTCTATTTCAGACATTTAATTTTCGACGTGGTGCCTTTCATTGATCGAGCATCTCCAATTCTGCATTTCTTTTTGCTGGTTTGGGCATTCGTCTTACTGTGCCTGATTTTTGGATATTTCACACGAAGGGCGGCACTTGTAAATTACGTGTTCTGGGTTGTGTTTGTGGTCTTTACGCCTATGTGGCAGGACTTTGACGGTGGCTTTGACCAACTTATGACAAGCTCCAGCTTTCTTCTCATTTTTCTTCCATCCGAGCGGGCGTTTTCTCTAGATAATTTGCGTTGGGCTTGGAAATACTCATCAGCAACCAGCCTAATTAGGGCCCCAAGAAAAGTTACGATTCTTGCTTATCTTCTACCCTTAGGCATCTCATTAGGTTTGCTATATCTGGACTCTGGGATTCATAAGCTTTCATCGGAGTTTTGGCGGAACGGGATGGGCTCTTGGCTTCCTGCAACCATGCCTTATTACGCTTCTCCTCTCGACGTTTCCCCTATCCTTAATCAGAAGGGATTTGAGACATTAATAGGTCTTACGATCGTAGGATTCCAGTTTCTGTTTATTTTTTTATACTGGCATAAGTGGTTTCGGGTCCCCATTCTTCTAGTTGGCGCGGCATTCCACATTGGAATTATCCTGTGCCTGAATATTTATCCGTTTGGATTCGCAATGTTGGTCCATTACTTACTGCTCATCCCTTTTCATTGGTGGAGGAGGATACGGGATTTCTTGAGAATCTCCTCACCTTCGTTGACCGTATTTTTCGACCAGGAATGTCCGCTTTGTAATCGGACTGTTCTACTTATCGAGCACTTTGATATTGCAAACACGTTAGCCTTTAAAAGCTTGCAGGAACATGCGAGAAGCTATAGGTCCCTGGACAAAATCCCGAATGAGACGCTTCTAAAAGATCTATACGCCATTGATAAATTAGGAAATTTATATTCTGGATTCGATACCTACCTCAAGATCATGGTTCATATGAGGTACCTCGCCCCACTTGGTTGCTTAATGGGACTACCCGGTCTCTACCAACTCGGTACACTGGCCTACCGCAAAGTGGCCGATAATCGCGTAAGAAGTAACTGCAACGATACTTGCAGTATAGAAACCAGCCATGAGTTTATAGATGAAAGACCGTTTCCCGGTTTTTTCTCGAAGTTTGCACACACCGACAAACAAATAACGACCAGGATATCCAAGGCACTTGTCATAGCGTTAGTGTTACAAATTAATTGTACGTTGCATTACGGGGTATTTTACCGATGGATGGATGGGGTCTCTAAAGATCCTGCGCTTATCGCCGTTGACCAAGCCAGTGACTCACTCATTAATTTTTCACATGCTTTCTTTGGAATATCTCCACATGCACTTTACCTACATGATCATTTTGATAACTACAATACGATTGTTGCCATTACCTATCTAAACAAAGATGGCACTGAAACTTGGCTTCCTTTCATCAATGAAGAAGGTCGTCTCTTATCTCCCAACTGGGGTCGCGTTCAGTCAATGTGGGCGAACGTAGCCATTACTTCGCACATGAGTCGCAATCGACTTGAGAAATTCATAAAAAAGATTACGGCGTATTATGGCCCACAGATGACCTCAGACTTTTCGACGAGTGATTTTATTCTGAAAGTAAAAAATATTGATGTTCCAACTCAGTGGGTTGATGACTTAAGACACAAGAATATGACTCAGCCATGGCGTAACGCTGGATATATCAACTGGCGAGGTGAAACCATGAGCCTTACCATTTCAGAAGCAGATCTTACGAAAGATAACGACAAGCTAAGACCTGAGCTGGACCAGAAGCAAACACGTGGAACGATTGATTTAAAGCGTTAGTACCCAGAACTCAAAAGCGAATAGGACACTTGATGCATGTTTGAAATTCTTAAGTTGGGCGGTTGGATGATGGCTCCAATCATAATCTGCTCCATTATCTCTATGGCCATCATAGTAGAACGTCTTTGGGTACTTCGTAGCTGGAAAATCATGCCGCCTGCTTTGATTCCAAGAGTTTGGAATTTGCACCGTGAGTCAAAGATTGACCCCGGTGAATTAAAAATCATAAGGTCATCATCCCCGTTAGGCGCCATAGTTTCTGCAGCCCTAATATCGAGAGCTTCTGGCAGAGATGCAATGAGGGAAAATGTAGAGCAAACAGGGAGGAAGGTCGTTCACGAACTAGAGCGCTATCTCAACACATTGGGAACAATAGCCTCTGTGTCACCCTATTTAGGTCTACTTGGCAGTGTCTTGGGGATGATGAAAGTGTTTTCAACCTTTTCGTCAGCCAGTGACCTTGCAAACCCAGCAAAACTAGCGGGCGGTATTTCTGAGATCCTAATTTCTACCGCTGCGGGTTTAGCTGTCGCAATACCTAGTTTGATTTTTTATAGGTATTTTCAAGGCAAAATAACTGAACTTACCGTGAGCATGGAAGAAGAGGCACTCGCTCTCATTGATCGACTTGACCCTCAGCCCAAATAAGTAAAGAGCTACAGCATGAACTTCAGGCCTCACCTTCGTGAAGAACCAGAACTCAATCTGATCCCAATGATTGATGTTCTTATCATATTACTTATATTCTTGGTACTGACCACATCATTTAGTCACGAAACCTCAGTTCAGGTGGCCCTCCCCAAGCTTGGGTCTAGTGACCAAGATAAAAACAAAACACCCCCCCCAAAAGTGCAGATTATTGTGACTAAAGAAGGTAACTACCTAATTGACTCAACTCAATATTCAAATACAGAAACCAATTTGATTAAGTCAGCCCTCATTCAAGCATCACAAGGAGAGGATGACCCAGACATCAACATTCAAGCTGATAGATCAACAGCTTACCAGGCCATAGTTACTATGCTCGATCTACTCAGCCATCTTGGTTACACACACGTTGCATTTATGGCCTTAGAAGAACCACAAGCGCCAACCAATTAATTTCAATAGCTCAAAGCTAGCAACGCTCGGATGATGTAATACTGAAATGCGGATCCAAAACTTTCTTTCGAAGCTTGCAAATCATATATGGTACGAATCTAAAGACCCATCTCTGGCGCTGCGATTACTAGAGCTTATTTTTAGTAAAGCGGTCAATATCAGAAGACGAGCTTACAGAGGTGGGCACAAAAAGCACGTAAAACTGGATGTTCCAATTATCGCGGTAGGAAATATCACCGTCGGTGGCACAGGGAAAACCCCTCTGACAATCTGGATTGCGAATTACCTTAAGTCTGAAGGCTACCAGCCAGGCATAGTAAGCCGTGGGTATGGTGGGAGGGGACAAAAAAGCCCAAGCCAGGTCTACCCCGATTCCGATCCAAATTTAGTTGGAGACGAGCCTGTATTGATTGCGAAACGCACGCAATGTCCTGTGTGTGTTTTCAAGCGAAGAAGCGAGGCCGCTCTATTACTCATAGATGAGGCAGCATGTGATGTGATCATTGCTGATGATTCGTTGCAACACTATTCTCTCAACCGAGACATTGAAATAGCTCTAGTGGATGGGGGAAGGAGATTTGGAAATGGACACATGTTACCCGCAGGTCCTTTAAGGGAACCGATAGATCGACTGAGTCAGGTTGATATGATTGTACAAAACCAGGGCTCAACCCCAATCGGGTACCCGATGACACTTTCGGGGGAGAGAGCAACCAATCTTTTGTTTCCGGAAAGACGTATCCTTTTGCAAAAATTATCCGGTGAGAAGGTACACGCAATGGCCGGCATCGCCAACCCAAAGAATTTCTTTGAATTTCTCAGAAACAAAGGCCTAGAATGCACAGAACACAGTTTCCCAGACCACTATGACTACAAGCCCGAGGATCTATCATTTGCAAAAAACGATGTCCTTTTAATGACAGAAAAAGACGCAGTAAAATGCTCCTCCTTCGCAGCAGAAAATCATTGGTATTTGCCTATTGATGCAAATCTTCCACATTCTTTTGGCCCTGATCTCCTTAAACTTTTAGCCACAAAATCTAATGGATAAGAAACTCCTAGAAATACTCGCCTGCCCAGTTTGCAAAGGCGATCTCCTTTTGAACAGTCATCAGCAAGAACTGACATGCAGAATAGACAAGCTCGCTTTTCCGATTCGTGATGGCATTCCTGTAATGCTTGAAAACGAAGCCCGAAGAATAAGCCTAGAAGAGTACGACGCGCTCCCAAAACTCACACCACTCGTTGACTGATCGAACATGGGTCAATTCAAAATCGTCATTCCTGCAAGACATGGATCAAGTAGGCTGCCAGGCAAGCCTCTTCTCGCCATAGCAGGAAAACCGATGATCGTTCATGTTTGTGAGCGCGCGCTTGAGGCTAGCCCAGAGGTATTTGTTGCAACGGATGATGCTCGCATTTGTGACGCTGTTCAGCATTTGAAGGTCAGGAGCATCATGACCAGAGCAGATCACAACAGTGGTACGGAACGTATTACTGAAGTAGCCGATATGATGAACTGGTCCGACGAGGAGATTGTAGTTAATCTTCAAGGTGATGAACCACTCATGGATCCTAGCTTAATCAACCAACTTGCAATCTCTTTAAAGCATGATTGTGCCGCTGGCATTGCCACTTTAGCCACACCCATCTTCTCCAGTAGTGAGATTTTCGACCCAAACTGCGTGAAAGTGGTCCTCGATCAAAATAATTATGCGCTTTATTTTAGTAGAGCAGCTATTCCCTGGGATAGAGAAGGCTTCAAAAACCAGGAAAACAAGCTTCCGCAAGGCTTTAACTGGCTTAGACATATTGGAATGTATGCCTACTCTATTGGCTTCTTGAGAAGATATATTTCTTGGCCATGTCCCGCATTAGAGAAAACAGAAGCCCTAGAGCAACTCCGTATTTTATGGCGAGGAGAGAAGATCCTAGTAAACACTATACAATCTGCTCCGCCGTCAGGCGTCGACACTGAAGATGATTTACTCCGGGTTAGAAGTTTGTTTTCTCAAAGTTAGCATCCAACGAGTAAGTTGCGCCATCAGTAATTATTCCTTAACTATTCATCCAACCATGGACCTGAATGTCTACAGTGAGTTCGGCGATCTTTTAAGGTCTGGTCTTTATCACCAAGACCTTTCTGTTGCATCATGACTTCAAAAATAGCCAGGTCTCCAAAGCCAAGTGATGTGTCATGGATTGTGCGAATCCTTTTTCTTCTAGCCTTTATTTTCGTAACCAGTCAGATACCAAGGCCCAAGACCTCGGGCTTTGCTTTGCCAAATCCATCAGAAACCGAGTCCTTGCAAAAGAAGGCGTTGGCCTTGGACCGCTCCTTTGCAGTCGTTGAGTTACCATCACTGAGCCAAACAGTCCATTCCCCAACAATCACCGAACTAAACGCCAAAAACAATAAAGCATCCGAAATTGTTGTGGCATGGTTTGGTGGTAGCAGAGAGGGTTCAGCCGATGTGAATATTTATCTAACTAAAGCCCCTACCGGACAAATCAATCCAGACACCTGGATTCAACCAAGGAGCATCCTGACAAGAGCCCTGGTAGAGCAAGCCTTTGGTCAAAGAAATCTAAAGCTTGGAAACCCTCTATTACAAACGACTCCCGAAGGGAGTTTGCTACTCTTTTTCGTAACGACTTCATATGGAGGGTGGTCCTGCAGCCATATAAATCTGACGTATTCTGAGGATCATGGAGATTCTTGGTCACCGCCCCGACGAATCATTACCTCCCCATTTGCAGACTTTAGTACTTTGGTCAGAAACCCAGGAACTTGGCTTAAAGATGGAAGCCTTGGCCTTCCCATATATCATGAGTTTCTGAATAAACACGCAGAATGGCTCAGAATTGGGAAGGACTTTCGCGTTCTTACAAAAGCACGCATTCCGTCAAGTCAACCGGCTCTTCAACCTTCAGTTGTCCCATTGACTGAAGATCTGGCTGTTGGGGCTTTGCGTGATGCAGGCAGTGATCAGAAAATACAATGGGCCTTCACAAAGGATAAAGGTCAAACGTGGCAAAGAGGCGCGGCCCGACAAGTTCCAAATCCAGACTCTGCAGCCGCTATGATTAGGTTGAGTGACGGGAGTTTACTTCTGGCCGCAAATCCAACTCCAAAGCATAGGCATATTCTTAAGTTATTGCGCTCTTATGATCGTGGAGAGTCTTGGTCTGCCATCAGGACCATTGAGGAAAGTAATGATCCAAACATTGAGTTTTCTTATCCTGCACTTATACAAGATAGCAGGGGCAAGATCCATTTGGTCTATTCTTACCTGCGCAAATCAATCCGTCATGCCACTTTTACAATGAGATGGCTAAATGAAAACACTGAAGATAACGTCCCATCTCCATGAAAAGCCACTCGACCCTATTCATCCGGCTTGTTACAAGCGTTATCGTTCTTAGCTTATTGATTATTCCATTGAATGGAATATCGCTCTGGCGCTATGGGTACGGACTTACGGGTGAATTAAGCCCCACACTGCTCATGGTGGCCTTATTCTGGTTCTTCAGACCAACATCTTTTGCTTCATGGATAGGTAAAGAGATTAGTGGATTCAACCTCATAATTCTAACAAGTCTTTTCCTTGGCATTTATTGGACAACTTTGATAGAAAGAGGCGATTGGGACCTTTACTCTTGGGGCTTTCAGCCCTGGGAAATATTATTTTTTCTGGGTCTTTTTGTGATTTTGCGGGGTAGGGATTACCCAGGTATCACACTGATCTTAACTATAGATCTAAGCTCCTACGGCTTACATTTGTTGGCCTCTGATAACCTATTGGATTATCTTTTTGACCCCATTCTAACTTTGGTTTTCTTGGTTACGCTATTTAAAAGATTGGCTCTTCTATTTCGCAATAGGCTAAGGGCCTTAACTACCCAAGCCGAATCAGGCTTTCGTAATTAGCCAACAATAGTGAATCCTATTGTTACGCTCGAAGTCCTTGGGGATGGTTTGTTTACTAAAATCTTTGAGACTGTATTCTGACAAACTCTGCTCATCCAATTGGAAGCGTCGGTTGTTAGTCGAGAAAATAAGAAGCCCATCATTCGTCAATAGATCCATACATAACCTAATCAGGCCAGTATGGTCCCGTTGAACATCTAAGGTATTTCTCATTCTTTTCGAAGTCGAGAATGTCGGCGGATCTAAGAAAATTAAGTCGTAACGCCAAGGACTGTTAACAGCCTCTTTCAACCACTCAAGGCAATCAGCCTGGACAAGCGAATGTTCATCCCCGTCAATATTATTAAGCCTTAAATTTTTTAAAGCCCAATCAAGATAGGTCCTCGACATGTCTATGGTTGTTGTTGAACTAGCGCCTCCTTTGGCGGCATAGACAGTAGCGGCGCCTGTATATGCGAAGAGATTGAGAAAACTCTTGCCTTTGGCGCTTTCTCGGATGAATGATCTGACTGGACGATGGTCTAGAAAGAGTCCTGTGTCTAGATAATCATCGAAGTTAACAAGAAACTGTAGATCTGTCTCATGAACCTTATGGAATCGACCTTTCTCAGACTGTTTTTCGTATTGCGCCGCACCTTTTTGGCGTCTCCTTATTTTCAGTGCAATGTGATCTGACGGGATATCGAGTACATCACCAATCCCTGCCAAGGCCTCAACAAGACGACCTTCAGCACGGTCAGGATCCACAGTGATAGGCGCTTCATACTCTTGGACATGAACCCAGGTTTCATCACCTTCGTAAACGTCAATAGCAACGGCATATTCAGGCAAGTCGGCATCGTAAAGACGATAACAACCCGGCTGAGACTGCCTTAACCACTTAGCGAGATTTTTTTTATTCTTGCGTAAACGATTGGCAAACATTTCAGCCCCACCCATCGAAACATCAACCGATTTGGCTTTTCGGAAGAGGCCATTTACCTTTCTCTCCAACTCTGTAGTCGCTCCACCTTCATGTGGAGTAAAGAAACGATCGGCATTAATACTGAAATTAAAGAGTTTACATTCTAGAGCCCCGTTAAAAAGGGTGTAGTTTTTCGATGCCCTTATACCAAGCTTGAATGCCAGCTCACTATTACCTGTGAGCAGAGTCATCCGCCAACCTAAAAAGAAGTCTCGAAGCGTCTTACCCAACTCTGTATACACAGGAATAAGAGACTCTTCATCACTCAATCGCTCCCCATACGGAGGATTTAGGCACACTAGCCCCGAGTCAAGGGTTGGCCTAACCTCGCGAGCATCTCTAACCTCAACCTGAACATATCCATCAAGCCCACAGCGAAGAATATTGCTTTCAGCGATCTTTACCGCATATGGATCAATATCGAATCCACGAATAGGCGTTTGCAATCGCTTCAGCCCTGCTTCTCTTCTTCGTTCTGCTTCATTTAGCAAGACCATCCACAAGTCAGCATCATGCTGTGGCCAAGCCAAAAACCCATAATGCTTTCGGAGTAATCCAGGCGCAATATCAGCTGCCATCATGGCTGCTTCTATTGGCAAAGTACCAGACCCACACATAGGATCTAAAAACTCTCCGCCTTTCGAATATATCTCCGGCCAACCGGCCCGGGTTAGAATGGCCGCAGCCAAATTTTCTTTCAAAGGGGCCTTTCCCACTTCGATCCTGTACCCGCGTTTGTGCAGGCTATCTCCAGATAGATCGATGCTGACCGTCGCAAGATCACGATTAAGGTAAACATTGATTCGAATATCTGGAGAAACCAAGTCTACGGATGGCCTATGCCCATATTTCATTCGAAATTGGTCAACAATGGCATCCTTTACCTTTTGGGCGCCAAACTGTGTATGGGTAATAGCAGAGCGGATACTCGCAAATGTCACTGCTATAGTCGAATCTGGGGTGATATGAGCATCCCAATCGATCGATCCTACACCCCGATATAAGGCATCGCCATCAACTGCGGGAAAACTACTGATGGGCATCAGTATTCGATTAGCTAGCCTTGACCATAAACAAGCCCTATAAGCCAAGGCCAAATCACCCTCAAAAACGATGCCCGCCTTAGCTTCAGAAACAGTTGAAGCACCCATATTTACCAACTCTTGAGCTAAGAGTGACTCAAATCCCAGAGGACTAGTTGCATAAAATCGACCACTTAAGCTCATAGGGGTTAAATATAGTTTGATTCACTGATAAATAGGCACGATCAAAGGTCCTGGTCCAAAGAGGACTGGCAAGTCTTCAACTGTTTTTTATAACGAGAAGCGGTTGAGGATACCTTATGAGCAACATCCATCAACCATGGTTTTGAATAATAACTTTTGTTTCGATAACCGTTTTGTCCCTCGTGATATACAAGGTACTGTCTGTAGGCATCCGTTTTCGGTATTCCAAGTTCATTTTCTGTTTGATTTGTGTACCAGCCTATGAAATCAACAGCATCCTCAAAACTATCTCGACTTGCCCCATTATTACCTGTTTTAGATATATAACGACTCCATGTGCCATCAAGGGCCTGACTATAACCATAGGCGCTACTTGGACGTGAAAGAGGAATAAACCCAAGAAACCATCGCCTCGGCGGACGTGCATCTTGTACGAAAGCAGATTCTTGGTTAATGATTGCCATCTGAATTGGGATTGGTACCTCCCAGTTCTTTTCGGCGTCAAGGCTAGCCTTGTACCAGTCCTCATTCTCTTGGAAGATTGAGCATACATTCGATCTATCTTTAGGGGGCGATGTAGCACAGCCAGTAAAAACCAGCACTAATATCATAATAAAAGATTTGATCTTAGCGTCCATCACCCTTCCAGTATGGAGGAAAGGCTCTCTTTTTTCACCTATGAACTAAAATTAAACTATCTCGAGGTGGCTTCACATCTTCGAACCGACCTTTCTTCATCGGAATAGAAATGAGTGAGGGCATAGGATTCAAAAGAAACACCATAAAAAAGAAAGCCCCGAAGTTTCGGGGCTTTCTTAATCTGCAATGCGAATTAGCGCATCACGTAAACATGTACTTTAACCTTACAGGCTATAGTACATATCATACTCTACAGGATGGGTGCTCATACGAAGACGAGTAACCTCTTCCATCTTAAGACCAATGTATGCATCAATAGCATCATTAGTGAAAACATTACCCCGGGTCAGGAACTCGCGATCAGCATCGAGCGCTTCTAATGCCATATCTAAAGAGTGGCTAACTTGTGGAATTGCTTTTTCCTCTTCTGGAGGAAGATCATAAAGATCTTTATCCATTGCATCACCAGGGTGAATCTTATTCTGGATACCGTCCAGACCCGCCATCAACATAGCAGAAAAAGCCAAGTAAGGATTTGCGGTTGAGTCTGGGAAACGCACCTCGATTCTTCGCGCCTTAGGGTTCACTACATATGGGATACGAATTGAAGCCGACCGATTACGAGCCGAATACGCCAACATTACAGGAGCCTCGAAGCCTGGAACCAGACGCTTGTAGCTATTTGTAGAAGCATTACAGAATGCATTCAGGGCCTTAGCATGCTTGATGATACCACCGATGTAATACAGTGCAGTTTCTGAAAGACCACCATAAACATCACCCGTGAAGAGATTCTTGCCGTCTTTGGCGAGTGATTGGTGAACGTGCATACCGCTTCCGTTATCGCCTACCAGAGGCTTTGGCATGAAGGTGGCTGTCTTCCCAAATGCATGCGCAACATTTTGTACAACATACTTAAGAATCAGAACCTCATCAGCCTTCTTCACCAGAGTCCCGAATTTAACCCCGATTTCGCACTGGCCAGCGGTAGCCACTTCGTGGTGATGCACTTCAACACCAATACCAAACTCTTCAAGGGTGTTACACATTGCAGCACGAAGATCCTGCAATGAGTCCACTGGTGGAACGGGAAAATAACCCCCTTTGACACCTGGACGGTGACCAATATTACCGTCTTCGTAAGCCTTTTCAGAGTTCCAGCCCGCTTCTTCTGAATCTACCTTGAAGAAGGTTCCTTGCATGGTCGCTCCCCAGCGAACATCATCGAATACGAAAAACTCATTTTCTGGCCCAAAGAAAGCTGTATCAGCTATACCCGTAGACTTCATATAAGCTTCGGCACGCTTCGCAATAGATCGTGGATCACGCTCGTAACCCAACATGTCCGCTGGCTCTACGATGTCACAACGAATGATCACGGTTGGATCGTCAAAGAAAGGATCAATGACAGCGGTACTCGCATCAGGCATCAAAATCATGTCTGACTCATTGATGTGCTTCCACCCAGCAATGGAAGAACCGTCAAACATCTTGCCTTCCTCGAACATATCCTCATCCACGGTGCTTGCGGGGATGGTTACATGTTGTTCCTTACCTTTTGTATCCGAAAAACGGAGATCTACATAACGAATCTCGTTTTCCTTCAGCAGTTTCAAAACATCTTTAGCCTTCGACATTCTCATCTCTCCTAGCAAGCTAACCTAAGTCAGAGTTAAAAAATTTATCTTAATCCTTACAAGCAAAATAAGCGCCAATACTGCATCACCATACAACTTAGTGTCACACCACTTATTTACTGACAAGATTGCACCAAAATAATGCCACGATGCAACCTTAGGGAACAAATCTCACGGGAGCCCACGAATCGCAGAAACCCCTTGGCCACCGTTACGCCTGGCATCAGGGATATCATTCACCGTTAGGCCCCCCAAAGCAAACACAGGGATGATAGCGCTCTCCACCATGTTTTTGAAAGTCCTCCAACCAATTGGTTTAGCTTCAGGATGTGTTTGGGTCGGTTTTACAGGGCCAAGGACAGCAAAATCAACGCCGAGTTGCGCCGATCGGCTCAAATCCCCCTTATTGTGGCAAGAGGCCGCTATCCAATAGGAAGAATCAAGCGGCCGGGCTTGCATTCTATGTAATTCAACGGAGCTTAGATGAAGCCCAGAAGCTCCAACAGCCAGAACTAATTCAGGATATGTATCAAGCATCAATACTTGACGACCTTCTTTGCAGATATCGGCAGCATAAGAAGCAACGGATGCATACCTTTCATAATCTAGTCCCGATGCCCTGAGTCGAATCAATCGAATATCGCGCTCAATCAAGCCACGTATTTTTTCGATTGCAGAACTTAACTCATTAGAGGACAGATCAACAATTGCATATCTATCCGGTAACTTAAGCGATGAAATGATAGGCCGATTTGCTTGTGGGAAGCGCTTCAAATCCAAGCCCTCGACTGAAATCCATGAAATTTCTTGCCCTTCTAGGCCCACAGGCGCGCCATCATATTTCGATACTGTATAAACACACAGCTTGACAGTCCTGTCCGAATAGCAATGCACAAAACTAATCAGAGGCTCGGGCTTTCTGACGATAACACCCAATTCCTCCCTCAACTCTCTGCATAGTGCATCAACTGGAGACTCATCCGCCTCGATCTTTCCACCCGGAAATTCCCACAATCCAGCCAGATGCTGGCCCGGTCTTCTCTTTGCGATTAGAACGCGGTCGTTTATGTCAAAAATAATCCCAACTGCAACATTTACGATGGGTTTAGACATATGCAGAGAGTTACCGCGCCTTACCGCTCAGTCTTGTCTAAAAGAGTAATCAAGACCGGCGTACGCTTTCCAAAAACCTCAAGTTCTATATTCGGCATTGATTCGGACATAATCGTAAGAGAAGTCGCAAGTCAAAACACTGGTTGAAACACAACCACGCCCGAGCTTGACCTTTATTGTGATGTCTTTTCGTTTCATTACGGTGGCACCCTGTAACTCAGTGTAGCCTAAAGCACGCCCACCATTCTCTACAATGAGAATATCATCGAGCCAAACAGAAACTCGATCAATAATGAGATCTTGGCAACCGGCACGACCAATAGCAGCCAAAATTCTGCCCCAATTTGGGTCGCTGGCAAAAAAAGCCGTTTTAACCAGAGGGGAATGCGCTATCGTCTTCGCAACTAACCTTGCTTCAGACGGATCGACAGCCTCCTCGACAAGTATACGAATGAACTTAGTCGCCCCTTCACCGTCCCTCACGATAGCCTCTGCAAGATCAGAGCATACCGATAGGACAGCTGCTGAGAATAATTCATAGTCTTGCGTACCAGGTTTTAGGCTTTGACTATCTACCTGACAAGAGGCCAACAAAACACAGGCATCGTTTGTTGAAGTATCACCGTCAATGGTGATGCAGTTAAACGTCCGATCAGCCACATCAACTAACAATTCCTGGAGTATTGACTGATCCAGTTTTGCGTCAGTGGCAACAAAGGCCAGCATAGTGGCCATATTTGGCTGAATCATTCCAGCGCCTTTTGCGATACCAGTTACGGTCACAGGAGCGCCAGAACTCAAAACCACTATTTTACTAGCGATTTTTGGCCGCGTATCTGTTGTCATGATTGCCTGAGCAGCAGACTCCCATGACGACTCGTTTAGCTTACTAACGGCTCTTGGTATGGCGTCACGTATTTTTTCTACTGGAAGGTATTCACCGATCACCCCCGTAGAGAACGGAAGGACTTGGCTAGGTATAGCCCCAACGGATTTTGCTAAATCTTCGCATGTAGCATAAGCATCCAAAAGGCCCTGTGGTCCAGTACCCGCATTAGCATTACCAGAATTAATTAGTAGCCAACGAGGGTTAGAAACCAGATGTTTTCGAGCAACCTGCACAGGCGCCGCACAGAATGCATTCTGAGTAAAAACCGCTGCGCAGGTCGCCCCCTCGCAAGCCTCAATAATCAGAAGATCCTTTCTACCTTGCCGCTTAATACCCGCTTCTGCAGTTCCTAAACGTATACCTGCAACCGGATGCGCCTCGCGAGCGAATTCATCTTGCGTCATAACAACAGATCCTAACTAATCCAGTTTGCCATGACAAAACTTGTATTTCTTCCCTGAACCACATGGGCAGGACTCATTTCGCCCTACCTTTACTGACTCCCTAGCAAACGGCTTTTGCCCTTGGGGCACAGAAGATACCTGAGGGACTTCAGCATCAACCTCTGAAGCAATATCGTCAATACCGCCAATTTCAGCGTGCTGATATTCCATTTCAACAGGTGCACGATTCTGCAGTTCAAGCTCACGAATTTCTTCTTCGGAATGAACCTGCACTTTCGAAACAATGCCTATGACCTCATGCTTGATACGGTCGAGCATCGAAGTAAACATTTCAAAAGCTTCTTTTTTATATTCCTGCTTAGGATCTTTCTGCGCATAACCTCTGAGGTGTATACCCTGTCGCAAATGATCCATAGAGGCTAGATGCTCCTTCCAGGAGTCATCCAATACTTGGAGCATCACGGTTTTCTCAAAGTGCCTCATAACCTTAGGGCCGATAATCTCCGCTTTACCCAGATACATACTTGCGAGCGTATCAATGATACGATCTTTTATTTGCTCTTCCTCTAAGCGCGGGTCTTGATCTATCCATTCCTGAACAGGAACACTGCCACCAATATCACGCTCGAGCGTATCTTCAAGACCCTTCACATCCCACTGCTCCTCCAAAGTTTGAGGCGGGATGAACTGAGGGAATATTTGTGCAACCACATCTGATCTGGAGGCATTAATTGTCTCTGAGATGTCTTCGACTTTCATCAACTGATCACGCATGTGGTAGATCACACGACGCTGATCGTTGGCTACATTATCGTAATCAAGTAATTGCTTTCGGATATCAAAGTTACGTGCCTCAACCTTGCGTTGTGCATTCTCTATGGCTCTTGTCACCCATGGATGCTCGATCGCCTCACCATCCTTCATCCCTAGCCGCTGCATCAGACCAGCAACGCGCTCAGAAGCAAAAATACGCATCAGCGGATCTTCCAGAGAGAGATAGAACCTAGATGAGCCTGGATCACCCTGCCTACCGGACCGTCCTCGTAACTGGTTATCCACCCTTCTTGATTCATGGCGTTCAGATCCAATAACGTGAAGACCACCTGATTCAACGACCTTGGCATGGCGCTCTTCCCATTCCCTTCTCGCATCCAAAATGCCTTTTTCATCTTGACCATTCAGATGGGCAGTAACCTCCTCAAGATTCCCACCCAGCACAATGTCAGTTCCTCGGCCGGCCATATTAGTCGCGATCGTAACCGCGCCAGGCAATCCAGCCTGAGCCACAATGTGCGCCTCCTGCTCATGTTGCTTCGCATTAAGAACATTGTGAGCGATCTTTTCGGCCTTTAAGAGACTGGAGATAACCTCAGAATTTTCAATCGAGGTCGTCCCAACAAGAACAGGCTGCCCGCGCGCAACGCAGCCCCTAATATCTTCAACCATAGCCCTGTATTTTTCAGGGACGGTTAGATAGACCAAATCCCCAAGATCTTTCCTCGACGTAATCTTGTTTGGAGGTATGCAGACCACTTCAAGATTATAAATCTGATGAAATTCAGGTGCTTCAGTATCCGCTGTACCAGTCATACCAGATAGTTTGCTGTACAACCTGAAATAGTTTTGGAAGGTGATAGAGGCTAGTGTCTGATTTTCATTCTGTACTTGTACGTTTTCCTTAGCTTCAACAGCTTGGTGAAGCCCTTCAGACCAGCGTCTGCCAGTCATCGCCCGCCCAGTAAACTCATCAACGATAATGACTTGTCCGTCCGCAACAATATAGTCAACATCCCGCATAAACAGAGCATGAGCCCTTAAGGAAGCATTGATGTAGTGCATTAGCCTGATATTCAATGCATCGTAGAGGCTCTCATTCGGCTGAATCAATCCAGCCTTAACCAAAAGACTTTCGACGTGATCATGCCCGCTTTCAGTAAGGTAAACCTGCCTGGCTTTTTCATCGACCGAAAAATCACCGGGACCGTCTTCCTTCTCCTGCTTTGCTAGCAGAGGGATAATGGCGTTAATTTTATGATAGAGATCGCTTCGATCCTCTGTAGGGCCAGAAATAATGAGTGGCGTTCTAGCCTCATCAATTAGAATTGAATCAACTTCATCGACAATGGCAAAGAATTTGTCTCGCTGAACTCTCTGTTCCAGACTGAAAGCCATGTTGTCACGTAGATAGTCGAACCCAAATTCGTTATTTGTGCCATAGGTTATGTCGGCCGAATATGCTTTTCTCCTCTCCTCAGTGGATAAATTACTGAGAATGCAGCCAACGGTCAGACCTAAGAACTCGTATATTCTTCCCATCCATTCAGAGTCACGTTTGGCAAGATAATCATTAACTGTGACAACATGAACGCCTTTTTCAGGTAGTGCATTGAGATAAGCGGCAAGGGTAGCAACAAGCGTCTTACCTTCGCCTGTTTTCATTTCGGCTATTTTTCCGTCATTGAGAACCATGCCACCAATGAGCTGCACATCAAAATGTCGCATATTGAGCACGCGAAGAGATGCCTCTCGAACTGCAGCAAAAGCTTCAGGAAGAATTGAGTCTAACGTTTCTCCAGTAGATAGCCTATCTCGGAATTCCTGGGTTTTTGCACTTAACTCCACATCACTAAGCGTCTTAAACTGAGGCTCTAGCGAATTGATTTTCTTGACTATCTTACGTTTTTTATTGACGATGCGGTCATTACGACTGCCGATAATCGATTTGACAAGCTTGCCTAGCATTGCGTTATTTTTCCAAATTCGGGTGATATCAAACTCTCAAATGATACCGTAAAAGCAGTTGTTTTATTAGCCGGGTGTATCGGCAACCCAATGAGAAATCAAATTGATAGCCAATTGAGAATACTTATACAGAATCATGAATAGCGATCCGCGAGACATAAACTTCTTAGTGTCCTCTCTCTATACCAAGGAATTGAAACCAAAACTACTGGAACATGAGAAGCTTCTCAACGTGGTAAGGGCCTCCCTACCAGGTTTCCTTGCAGAGAAAAGTCGGTATTGCATCGTTAATTCAAATACATTGGTGATTTACTCAGAGTCACAAGCATTCTCCTCACAACTACGATTCTTTGAGACAACAATTATGCAATCCCTTAAGCAAGAACTTAGGGTTAATTGCACGAGAGTGTTAGTCAGGAACCTTTTTTCCAATAAAGATATTGGTGAAAGAGTTGTCACAAGAAAACTTCTTGATGCAAAAGTAGCCGATCAAATTACCGATGTCGCTATCTCATTTCAAGACGAGGATATAAAAAGAGCGTTAACCCGCCTAGGGTCAACGCTCAGAAAGAAGTCTAAAGGAACCAAGCTTGACTGAATAAACTAGAAGCTCAAGAATCATCAAAAAAATGTATCTTAAGCCGAAACTCTCGCTAACTGACTATAGCAGATGGGCAATGTATCCTCGTCCTCGAAAGTAACCGCTTCCCAGGCATCTGCGTTCTTAATTAATTCTCTAAGTAGCTGGTTATTTAGGCCATGCCCAGATTTGTAACCCGTAAAAGAGCCAATCAAGCTATGGCCAAGCAAATAAAGGTCCCCAATCGCGTCTAGGATCTTATGCTTAACGAATTCGTCGGCATAACGAAGGCCATCTTCGTTAAGCACTCTAAAGTTATCAACGACAATCGCGTTATCCATGCTACCCCCCAAAGCCAATCTCCTCTTTCGGAGCGCCTCTATGTCACGCATGAAGCCGAATGTTCTTGCCCTACTCACCTCTTTGACAAAAGAGGTGGAAGAAAAGTCGATACTTGCGGTTTGAGTGTCTTCCCTGAACGCAGGGTGATCAAAGTCAATCGTGAAAGAGACCTTAAATCCATCATACGGCTCAAAGCTCGCCCACTTCTCTCCATCCTGGACCTTAATAGGCTTTTTGATTCGAATAAAACACTTAGCCGCATTCTGCTCTTCTACACCTGCAGACTGAATTAAGAAAACAAATGGGCCGGCACTTCCATCCATGATGGGAACTTCTGGCGCACTCACATCAATATAGGCATTGTCTATACCCAGACCGGCAAGAGCTGAAAGTAGATGTTCTACCGTTGATACCTTCACTTCTCCCTTCACGAGGGTGGTTGATAAGGTTGTATCACCCACATTTTGTGGTGCGGCATGAATATCTACAGGTTCAGGTAAATCGACCCTCCTGAACACAATACCCGTGTTTGGTGCCGCCGGCCTAAGTGTTAGGTACACTTTTTCACCGGTGTGCAACCCTACACCTGTAGCCTTAATCATGTTCTTAAGTGTTCTTTGCCTGATCATTAGAATCTCCGAACTATCTTTGCGAGATCAACGCACAATTCATGCCAAAAAGGGCGACCTATCCTTCTGCCAGCCCTTAAACCTTTAGTCAAAGGTAGGACGGCTAAAATTTAATCTGCCTGACGCCTGAGGAAGGCCGGTATGTCTAGGTATTCTAGGTCCATATCCTTTTCCTTCTTTACTTCTCCTCGCGGCTCATGCTGCGTTTGCTTTCTGGTCACAGCTGGGCGACTCGTTAACTCACTATAGTCGATACCACCCGTGTTGTTCTTAACTAGCTTCAAAGTTGGTTCATTGGCCTGACGCTGCCCTGATAGACCAGTCGCAACCACTGTGACCCTCAGTTCATCATGTAGATCCGGGTCAATCACCGTACCTATCACAACAGCCGCATCATCTGAAGCAAACTCTCTTACAACATTACCCACCTCGTCAAACTCACCAATGGCCATATCCATGCCGCCAGTAATATTAACGAGAATACCTCTAGCACCCTGCAGATTAATATCCTCAAGCAGAGGGCTCGCTATTGCTGCTTCTGCAGCCTCACGGGCACGATTTGGTCCATGAGCAACACCGGTACCCATCATAGCCAGGCCCATTTCTGCCATGATTGTTCTAACATCAGCAAAGTCGACGTTAATCAGGCCAGGACGTGTGATCAAATCGGCTATACCTTGAACTGCACCCAGCAACACATCGTTAGCCGCTGCAAATGCACTCATCAGACTCACATCACGCCCCAAAACAGGGAGTAACTTCTCATTTGGAATGGTGATCAATGAATCCACAAACTGACTCAACTCTTCAATCCCTTTTTCCGCCATATCTTTTCGGCGCTTACCTTCAAAAGCAAATGGTTTGGTCACCACCGCAACAGTCAGGATTCCAGCCTCTTTAGCGATCTCCGCAATAACAGGTGCTGCTCCAGTTCCAGTACCCCCGCCCATACCAGCGGTGATAAAGACCATATCTGCACCCTCAAGCACCTCAAGTATGCGATCACGATCATCAAGTGCAGCCTGTCTGCCTATATCAGGATTTGCCCCCGCACCTAGACCCTTAGTTAGCGCATTTCCTAACTGTATGACAGATCTAGCCTGAAGGCTCTTAAGCGCTTGAGCATCGGTATTGGCGCAGATAAAGTCAACTCCATCCACCTGATTATTGACCATGTGATTTACTGCGTTGCCGCCGCCGCCACCCACGCCGATCACCTTGATGACTGCGTTTTGACTGTATGAATCAACAATTTCAAATTTCATATCACCACCCCGTTGTTATAAGCCAAATCAAAAATTACCCGTAAACCAATTCTTCATTCGAGTCCACATTCCTTGGAAACCAGGCCCCATTCCACCCACTCTCCCTCCATGCGCATGTTGCTGCTGCTTTCCAAAAAGCAACAAACCCGTACCTGTAGCATAGGCTGGATTCCTGAGCACCTCGGTCATCCCAGAAACGTATTGAGGCGTACCCAGCCTAACAGGCACATGGAATATTTCTTCTGCCAACTCAACCAGCCCTTCAACTCTCGCGCTTCCACCACTAAGCACAATTCCAGCTGCAATAAGATCTTCAAAACCACTTCTACGTAGCTCAGATTGGACTAGGAGCAATAATTCTTCATATCTAGGCTCAACTATCTCCGCGAGATTCAACCTTGATATCTGCCGAATGGGCCTATCACCAATACTTGGCACTTCAATCAGATCTTCAAGCGAAGCTAGTTGGGTAAGAGCACAGGCGTGTTTAATCTTAATGTCCTCAGCAAATTGAGTAGGCGTGCGCAAAGCGACTGCAATATCATTTGTAACCTGATCTCCAGCAATCGGGATGACCGCTGTGTGCCTTATGGCTCCATCAGTAAATACAGCAAGGTCTGTTGTTCCGCCCCCAATATCAATAAGACAGACACCAAGTTCCTTTTCATCATCGGTAAGCACTGAGGCACTCGAGGCCAATTGCTCAAGAATAATATCTTCGACTTCTAAACCACATCTTCGAATGCATTTAACTATATTCTGTGCGGCACTCACAGCCCCTGTAACTATATGAACCCTAGCTTCCAGACGAATACCTGACATGCCTATTGGCTCTTTGATACCTTCCTGCCTATCAATGACATATTCTTGGGGCAAGATATGCAAAATCTTTTGGTCTGCCGGGATAGCAACTGCCCGAGCTGAATCAATTACCCGATCCACATCACCCTGAGAAACTTCTTTATCCTTTATGGCAACAATTCCATGAGAATTCATACTAATAATGTGGCTACCGGCAATTCCAGCATATATAGAATGTATCCTACAGCCGGCCATCAATTCAGCCTCATCAACTGCCCTCTGTATAGATTGAACCGTCGTCTCAAGATTTACGACAACCCCCTTTTTTAGGCCTCTTGAAGGATGCGTACCAACACCAACGATCTCAATTTCACCCTCTTCATTTACCTCGCCAACAATACAAGCAACCTTCGATGTGCCTATATCAAGCCCCACTATGAGGTTACGGTCAGATTTTCTTGCCATTACAAAGAGCCTTTTTCTGAATCAAATTTAATATCGATTAACCACATCATTTCAGCCAGCGTCATCAGCGACAGAGGCATTTTCTTGAGGTTGCCCATCTTTTTTCCATGTAACAGCAAACCCACTGGGGTAACGCAGATCAAGTTTTTGCATTGATGAGAACCTCTCTTTCCCGAATTGGGAGAGGAGCGTAAAGGCGCGTACAGTGGCCGAAATGGGATCTTGACTTCCGAAGACTATAAGCAATCCGCCCCTGAGCTCGGCGGTCCACGCTAATCTATTACTGAGACTTAAGCTAACGACCTTTTCTTCTTTTGGTGAAAGCATTTGATTCAATACTTTCATCATGTCGTAAACCTCTTTTTCTCGCCCTTTGGGGGCAGATAAGACTGGGAGGTCGCTAAGATTCGAAAGCCCGGAAGGCTTCTTAAATACGGCGCCACGCTCACTCAAGAGATTATCTTTGCCCCAACGCGCAACCGGCTGTTGCTCCTCCAGGTCAATAACAACAGTATCTGGCCATTGACGACTTACATTTGCGGACTCAACCCATTGGGTTGTCTCCACTGCTTTTTCCAACTCTTTAAGATCAAGAGTGAAAAAGCTTCTCTGAAGAATAGGTGTGAGCGCAACTTTAAACGAATCCGGATCTAGATTAGCCAATCCGCCTTGAACTCTAACTTGGCGAATCGGCATAAATTTATCAAAACTACTGGATGTAAATCCGAACTTGTAGATCGCTACGGCAGCTAAAAGCACAAGAGACAGGGAGGTTAATAAGACGACAGGGACATCTCGCTTGGGGGGTCTTCGATTATTGCGATTAACACGGCTTACGCGCGTCATTTCAAATCTATCCTCGGCTCATACTGGTTTCCAGAATCCGCCAAACCAATTCTTCAAAATTCAAACCCATTTTTTTGGCTGCCATTGGGACCAGGCTATGATCGGTCATACCTGGGACCGTATTAACTTCGATCAACCATGGTGAACCACTCGCATCGATCATCATGTCTACCCTGCCCCAGCCTTTAACCCCGATCACCTCACAAGCATCCAAAGCCAATTTTTGCAAACTCGACTCTTCATCAGCCGTTAATCCACAGGGACAATGGTACTTGGTCGTATTAGCGCGATACTTTGCATCAAAATCGTAAAACTGATTGGGCGTCTCCAGCCTAATCATCGGAAGAGCTTCACCATGAAGAACACCAACCGTATACTCACGGCCTGTCACCCAAGCTTCAGCAAACACTTCGCAATTATATAACGATGCGTCGGTCCATGCCTTCTTTAATTCACTCTTTTCCTCAGCACGACTCATTCCAATACTGGAGCCCTCTGCCGCTGGCTTAATAATGACAGGGAAACCCAGAGATTGCTCACAAAGATCCAAATCATCATCTGAACGTATTTTGATCCATTTAGGTGTTGGAAGCCCTGCACCTAACCAACAGAGTTTAGTCCTGAGCTTATCCATGCTAAGAGCAGAGGCAAGCACATCACTTCCCGTGTAAGGAAGCCCAAGAACACCCAATGCACCTTGAAGCTGACCATCCTCACCGCCTCGGCCATGAATGATATTGAATACCCGATCAAAATCCTCATGAATCAGAGGCTCTATCAAGTTATTTGTTACATCAAACCCCTTGACATTGACCCCCATCGATTGAAGAGCCCCTAGAACCGCTTTCCCGCTTTTAAGGGAGACTTCCCTTTCCGCCGCGGAACCACCCATAAGTACCGCAACACGCCCGAACTCAGCCGGTGTTTTGATTTTTCTTTCCATTAGAGCTCCAACCTACGACCAACAATCCTCACCTCCGGAATTAGTCTCACTCCCTGGAGGCGAAAAACTTCCGTCTGCACATGCGCAATTAGTTGCTCAATATCTTCTGCCGAAGCATTGCCAATATTAACGATAAAGTTCGCATGCTTAGTCGAAACCTGTGCGCCACCTATCGACAGACCTTTCAAACCAGAAATTTCTATAAGCCGAGCAGAAAAGTCTCCCTCTGGATTCCGGAACACTGATCCACAGCTTGGCAAATTGGTGGGCTGTGTTTGGCTGCGGCGCGCCAGAAGGCCCCTAATACTCTCGCGAATAACGACACCATCACCCAAATGCAGATTCAAGTCGCAACTTAAAAACCACTCACCCTGCGGACCTATTGCAGCCCTATACCCAACCATAAAATCTGAAGGCACCCGCGTCCTTGTCTCTCCAAATCTATCCACGGTAAATACCGAGCCCACAAGCGGCCAAGTCTCACCCCCAAAAGCACCCGCATTCATTGCCAACGCACCACCCATGGTCCCGGGTATTCCAGCGAGAAACTCAGCTCCAATATATCCACGCTCAGCACAAAACTTAGCAACAAGCGCACAGGGCACACCCGATTGAACACGCACCCGACCTTCACCAAGATCCAACATCTCTTTTAGCCTGTTACGCGTACAAATAACTGTACCGCTAACTCCACCATCCCGAATTAATAGATTACTTCCAAGCCCTATCCATAATAGAGGCTCATCTTCTGGCAACTCCCTTAGAAAAAGCAGCAAATCGTCAAGATCCGCAGGTAGAAAAAATCGCTCGGCAGAACCTCCAACACGCCAGGAATTATGATTCGCAAGCGGCTCATTCAGCCTTAAATCGCCACGAATAGCACCGTCGAAACTAGTAAAGACTGGGTTGCAACTCAAGCTTCAGCCTCACCTTTTGACTGATTAAATTGGTCGGGCAAAGATGAAGCCACCTGCCCAATACTGCCAGCCCCCAGCGTCAGGACGACATCATTTGGCTTCACAATACCCGGCAAAATATCCGAGAGATCATGAATTTGCTCAACAAAGACCGGATCCACTTGGCCCCTTGTTCTTATAGCCCTCGAAAGGGAGCGACCATCTGACCCAGTAATTACTTTTTCACCAGCCGCATATACTTCAGTCAAAATAAGGACATCGGTCTTGGAAAGAATCTGCACAAAATCCTCAAAAAGATCCCTAGTCCGAGTATATCTATGTGGCTGAAAAACGACCAAAAGCCGCCTGCCTGGATAGGCCTGTCTAGCTGCCTCGAGCGTAGCCTCAATTTCTCGTGGATGGTGACCATAGTCGTCAACAAATGTGACTATTCCACCTGGGATCTGTACGTCACCATTTATCTGAAATCTTCGACCTATTCCTTTAAACTCGGATAAGGCCTTTTGTATAACTTGGTCCTCAATACCCAATTCCCCTGCTATTGCAATAACGGAGAGTGAATTAAGTATGTTGTGCTTACCCGGTATACTCAAAACCACATCGAAGCTGGCGTCCGTACCGGCTCTTTCAACGGTAAAACAACTCCTCATACCATCTTGTCTTATATTAACGGCACGAATATCCGCGTCAGCAGCAAAACCATAGGTTTTTACTGGCTTATTGATTCTGGCAAGAATTTCACGAACACCTTGATCTTCAAGACAAAGCACCGCTAACCCATAGAATGGCAGGTGATGCAGAAACTCGATAAATGTTTTCTTAAGGCGCTCGAAATCACCATCGTATGTTTCCATATGATCACGGTCTATATTTGTGACAACCGCTATCATAGGCTGGAGATATAGAAAAGATGCGTCGCTTTCGTCCGCTTCGGCCACCAGAAAAGATCCTTGGCCAAGCTGCGCATTGGTGCCAGCGCTGTTTAAACGCCCTCCAATCACGAAGGTGGGATCTAAGTTTGCTTCCGCCAAAACACTTGCCGCGAGACTTGTTGTAGTCGTTTTGCCGTGAGTACCTGCTACGGCAATTCCATATCTAAACCTCATCAATTCAGCCAACATTTCAGCCCGGGAAATGATCGGGATTTTGAATCCCATGGCCGCTTTAACCTCAACATTAGCTTGATCAATTGCTGTTGAAACAACAAGTACCTCCGCATCTGACACATTTTCCGGGCTATGCCCTCTGAAAACCCGTGCGCCTAGGTTAAACAAACGTTGCGTCGATGCGTTTTCTCCTAAATCAGACCCGGAAACAATATAACCAAGATTCAGAAGAACCTCAGCAATACCACTCATACCCGTTCCACCTATGCCTACGAAGTGTATGCGTCGGATTCGACTCATACCTAGATTTTTCCTCGTTTGTTCAGCAAGCATCATTGTTTATAGCCCTTAATTCTTTCCTTTTGCCATAGCAACGCATATCTGCGCCACTTCTTTAGCTGACTCTGGTTTTGCTAAACATGCCGAACTCTCAGACATCTTTAATAAACGGGCCTTATCCTGTTGAAAAATTGTGATGCGTTGAGAAAGACCTTCGGCCGAGAGCTCAGCCTGAGCTAATACCACAGCGGCTCCTGCACCAGAGAGGTAAAGAGCGTTTTTCGTCTGGTGGTCATCAATAGCATAAGGATATGGAACCAAAATAGCGGGAAGCCCGACTGCAATCAATTCACTAACTGTCATGGCACCTGCTCGACAAATGGCTATATCCGCCCAGTTATATGCATCAATCATATCTTCTATGTAGGCTCTTACATCTGCTCTAACATGCCTATCGCTATATGCCTTCACAGTATCAGAAAACATCCGCTCACCCGTCTGGTGAAGTACATCTAGCTTCAAATCTGTCATTGCAAGTGCTTCTGGCACCAAATCATTGAGAGCTTTCGCACCTAGACTGCCACCAACAACAAGAATCCTCATTGGTCGATCTGCAGGAAATCCCTTTTGTCTAGAAATACCTAGTTTAAACCCGGCCCTTAAAGGATTACCTACGGTAATCGTGTTCCTTTTAGCCGGAAATGTCTCTGGAAAAGCCTGTAATGTCTTTGCACCTAACCTGGACAACCAACGGTTGGTTGTGCCTGGAACACGATTTTGCTCATGTATCACCAACGGTATACCCAAAATCTGAGCCATGAGACCACCAGGACCGGAAACAAACCCGCCCATACCCAGGACGACATGCGGTCTAAATTTACGCAGAATCGCACACGATTCAAGCATCGCACGTATCAACATAAAAGGAGCCTTGAGCTTTTGAAGAACTCCCTTACCTCTGATACCGTTGACGGTTAGCCACTCTATCGGGATACCTTCCTTAGGAACAACCTTAGCCTCTAAGCCTTTTTGGGTACCCACCCAAACAACTTCGTGGCCCATCGCCAATAATTCCGAAGCAACAGCTATTCCAGGGTATACGTGCCCCCCAGTACCTCCAGCCAGAATTATTACGCGCCTGCCCATGATGCCCGGATCCTCGGTTTCGCAGATACCGCCTCAATAGCTTCGCTCCTAACTCGAAATAGAACTGCAAGCGTCGAACACATAACCATCATACTCCCGCCTCCATAGCTCATGAGTGGTAGCGTCAGACCCTTAGTTGGCAAAATCCCCATGTTCACACCCATGTTAATGAACGACTGAAGACCAAACCAGATACCTATGCCATAAGCTAAAAAAGCTGAAAACCTTGTCCCTGACTGCTCAGCCAACTGGCCAATAACAAAGGCACGCCAGACAATGATCATAAACAGCAGAATGACAGTAACCGTTCCAAACAACCCCAACTCTTCGCCTATGACGGAGAATAGAAAATCCGTGTGCGCTTCAGGTAGGTAGAACATCTTTTGGATACTTGAACCCAGACCAACCCCACTCCACTCCCCCCGCCCAAAAGCAATAAGAGCCTGAGTTAACTGAAAGTCACTATTAAGAGGGTCATCCCATGGATTAACAAAGCTTAGAACCCGGCGGAGCCGATATGGAGCGGCGATAATTAACAAAACACCGGCAGAAACCACAATAGAAATGAGCGCAACAAACTGCCATATGCTCGCTCCAGCCAAGAAAAGCATACCCATAGCGGTAGCTATAATGACGACCGTTGCGCCAAAATCTGGCTCCATTAGCATCAATAAAGCCCCAACCGAGAGAAGCAGAAATGGTCTTATCATTCCCTGAACGGAGGTTCGTACCACGTGAATATGGCGATCGATGAAGCTCGCGACATAAATCACCGCAATCAACTTGAACACTTCAGAAACTTGTATTCTCACTACGAACAAATTTATCCAGCGCGCGCTTCCATTCACCACTTTGCCAACGCCGGGGATAAGAACCAATATCAATAGGACTAGCCCAACGAAATAAAGTGTCATTGATCTACTTCTAATGGTCTCTAACTTTACAGAAGCAACCACACAGCCAAGAATTACTCCCACCGCTATATGAATTAACTGATGACGAGGGTAGTAAAAACTATCGCTCCCCATCTTGTCACCCAAGTGAAGTGACGCCGAGGCCACCATCACATAGCCAAAAAGCATTAAAGCCAAAGTAGCCAGCAATAAAACGGTATCCAAATAAAACCGCCTTCCTCGCCACTGCAGAACTATGCCTCGATTTCTAGGAGAGGCCCAATCGTTCATCCGGCCAACCTCCTAACTTCTTCAGCAAACATTTGGCCTCTTTGCTGATAGTCTTTGTACTGATCAAGACTTGCACAGGCAGGCGCTAAGATCACCACATCTCCTGCAACAGCATATTGGCTTGCTTTTGATACGGCCTCCCTCATGTTCCCCACCTTACAAGTCTCAACCAAGTCACCAATGGCCTGTTTTATAAGGTCGGCGTCTCGCCCCATAAGAACAGCCGCCTTTACCTTTCTGGATACGACATCTCTTAAGGGACTAAAGTCTGCTCCTTTGCCGTCCCCACCAGCTATCAAAATGACAGGATCGTCCAAACCGTTTAGTGCCGCAATACAAGCACCAACATTCGTCGCCTTTGAATCGTTAACCCATGCAACGTCGCTAAACTTTTCTACTAACTGGCATCGATGATCAAGACCACAAAACTCGCGTAAAACTGGAATAAATGACTTTTTGGGCAAATCCACTGCATCTGATAACGCCAACGCAGCCAATACATTTGCAAGATTATGCCTACCTTGCAAAAGAACCTCTTTGATTGGCATCAGTGGCTCATTGTTTGCGACCAGACATTCAACTCCATCTATCTCATCTAGCCGATATTCCGCGTTGTTTCCATCAATCGAGAAATTGACTGCATGACGACCAACTTCACACATTTCACGCACCAGAGAATCATCATGGTTGATGACCATCGTACCGCTACCATTAAAGATTTTTCTTTTAGCGTTAGCGTATTCTGTGATGTCAGAATATCGATCCATGTGGTCGGGGCTTATATTGAGAACTGTGGCAGCATTGGGAGTCAAAATATGCGAGGTTTCAAGCTGGAAGCTAGAAAGCTCCAAGACATAAAGTTCTGCTGCGTCATCCAACAAATCGAGCATGGGTGTGCCCAGGTTACCCCCAACGCAGACCTTGACGCCAGCTTGCTCCGCAAACAACCCAACTAAAGTGGTGACTGTACTCTTCCCATTTGAACCCGTAATCGCAACTACAGGCGCATTTGCTTCAACCGCAAATAGATCAAGATCGCCAATTATAGGAACACCTTGAGATGCCGCATGAAGCATTACTCGCTCCTTAAGGCTAACACCCGGACTAATCACAATATGTGAGGCGCCATCAAACACTTCCCGCTCAAATCCACCCAGAAAGCACTCTACGCCAGGAAACTCCGCCTGAAACATTTCATATAAAGGGGGAGAACGCCTAGAGTCCGTGAGGTAAAAAGGAATCTGCCTCTCAGCGAGAAAGGATGCTATTGAGAATCCTGTTTTTCCAAGCCCCACCACCAGAACTTTGGACTGGGAGGAAATACCTAGCCGGGCAATCCCATATTCTCTCAATGCTGTCGAACTGCCGGATGAATACATGAAAACTACCTTAATTTGAGGGTAGCGAGGCCAAACAAAACAAGAATCACAGAGATAATCCAAAAACGAACAATCACTCTTGGCTCGGGCCAACCTTTAAGTTCAAAATGATGGTGTATGGGTGCCATCCGGAATACACGTTTACCCGTAAGCTTATAAGACAGGACTTGAATCATGACAGAGAGCGTTTCTACAACGAAGACACCCCCCATAATCATCAGAACAATCTCCTGCCGCACTAAGACGGCAAGGGTGCCAATCGCAGCCCCAAGTGCTAATGCACCCACATCCCCCATAAAGACCATAGCCGGATAAGCATTAAACCAGAGGAATCCAAGACCAGCACCCACCAAAGCACCGCAGAAAATAACCAACTCACCAGCTAACGGCAAATGAGGAATGCCCAAATAATCAGCAAAAACAGAGTTACCAGAAACATAAGCAAAAATAGCTAGTGCTCCAGAGACCATTACCGTTGGCATAATCGCTAGACCATCCAAACCATCAGTTAAATTGACGGCATTGCTCGTACCGACAATTACAAAGTATGTTAGTACTGGATAGGCAAGCCCCATACCCCATGCAAATTGTTTTACAAACGGAATAATAAGCGTTGTCTCGGCAGGCACTGTTGCCGACATATAGAGGAAGCTCGCTGCAGCAACTCCAAATATTGTCTGCCACAGATATTTATGACGGGCTGCGAGACCTTTACTATTTTTCAAAACCAATTTTTTATAATCGTCTACAAACCCTATCAGGCCAAAACCTAGAGTAACCAGAAGCACTACCCATATATAGCGGTTAGTCAAATCAGCCCACAAAATCGTGCTTAGCGATACGGCAACGATTATCAAGGCGCCGCCCATCGTAGGTGTCCCGGCTTTAGAAAAGTGGCTTTTAGGGCCATCATCCCTAACACTCTGCCCAATTTTGTATTTACTCAACTGTCGGATCATTGGTGGTCCAATGACAAAAGAAATCAACAGCGCAGTTAAGACACCGAGAATCCCACGAAAGGTCAGGTAATGAAAAACCCTAAAACCATCATAGAACCCTGTTAACCAATCAGCTAAAGACAGGAGCATGTCACCCTCTAATGACTGGAGTTTTGAGGGTACCCTAAGGTACACCGTAAACTATTCTTTTTATGAGACGATCTTTAAAAGATCGATACCAAACCAACAGCAAAAACAGTGTTTATTCCAATTCCTGAAGGACTTTGCTTGCAACTTCTCTATCATTGAAATGGATTTTTTTACCATTAATTTCCTGAACACTTTCGTGGCCTTTTCCGGCAACCAGGACCACATCTTCTGAGCTAGCAGCCTCAATTGCATACTTAATTGCTTTTTTTCGGTCTCTTATCACGATGGGACTCTGGCGCGAGAACCCCCCAAGTATCTGATCAATTATATCTTCACCGGCCTCACTGCGGGGGTTATCGTCCGTCAAGATAACCTTGTCTGCCAACTCATCCGCAATGGCGCCCATACCCCTCCTTTTACCCTTGTCTCGGTCACCTCCGCATCCAAAAACAACCCAGACCTTACCAGTAGCATGCTGCCTCATGCTTCTTAGAACATTCTCAAGCGCATCGGGTGTGTGAGCATAATCAACCACGACATTTCTACCTGCTCGTGTAAGGCCATCCATTCGACCTGGGACCGCACGAACTCGGCTAAGAGCCTGAGAAGCCGTCAAAAAGTCCTCACCCATTGCAATTAATGTAGCTAAAGTCGCTAATAAGTTATCCACATTGAAAACGCCATAAATAGGCGCTTTAACCCGGAAGGATTGACCGCAAAACGCCGCATCAAACTCTATACCCTCAGCTGTCTGCAATATAGAACTGGCCGTCACCTTGAGCACTTGACTTACATTATCCCTACCACTTTTGGCAAAACCGAAAACCTTCACATTAGAAGGAATTCTGTTAAGTAGCTTCTCCCAACTTGGGTCATCGAGATTTATAACGGCGAACTTTATGTCCTGAAAGTTGAATAATTTCAGCTTTGCTTCAAAATAAGCATCCATGCTTCCATGGTAGTCAAGATGATCCCTCGTGAAATTGGTAAATACAGCACCAGACAACTTAATACCATTTAATCTACCCTGACTAAGCCCATGAGATGATGCTTCAATAGCTAAAAAGGTGAAATCTTCTTTTTTTAGGTAAGTGAGTAACTTTTGGAGCTCTAGAGCGTCTGGCGTGGTGTGTGATGTTTCCCTTAAGCCCCCGGGCTCACCCCACCCTATTGTTCCAATTACACCCGCCTTAAGCTTATAAGCCAATGCTTCTGCTAAAAAATGACTGACTGAAGTTTTGCCATTTGTTCCAGTAATGCCAACGATACTGATGTATTGAGAAGGATTACCGTAATATCGAGAAGCAATTTCCCCAAGCTTTTCCGCTAAATCAGTGACTGAAAAGCATGGAACCTGACTTACAGCTTTCGCGAGTTGTTCGCCTTTGTTTTTTGGGTCGAAGACTATAGCAGAACAGCCAGATTCAATGGCTTGCGTTGAATATTCAAGTCCATGAGCGCGTAAACCATCCATTGCAATAAAAAGGTCACCATTAGAAACCTTCTCACTATTTAATGTCAGCCCCCGTACAAGCAACTCATTCGGTACCTCTTCTTCACATAAACCTGCCAAGAGCACTTTAAGTGGAAGCCCACTGAGCTCGGTACTTGGCTCAAGCGTCATAAAGAAGAATCGTCTTGTCTAGCTGCCATAATCGGCGTAATGGGGTCATCGGGTGCTACGTTCATGAGTCTCAACGATTCTTCCATGACCTTGGAAAATACGGGTGCTGCAACAACTCCACCATAATATTCACCAGCCGAAGGCTCATCAATCATAACGACTGTGACAAACCTGGGATTACTCGCTGGAGCTATACCGGCAAATACGGCATTGTAAAGATTTCCACTATATCCATGGGCTCCAATCTTCTTAACTGTGCCGGTCTTCCCTGCTACTCTAAAACCGGGAATGGCCGCTTGAAAGGCTGTTCCTTCTTTGCTGACCACAGTCTCAAGCATGGTCCTTACTGTCACAGCCGTTTTCGCAGACATTATTCTGTGTGATTCTGGTGGCTCGTCTTTCTTCACAAGACTCACCATTGGTATTACGCCGTCATTGGCTAATGCTAAATAACCTCTAGCCAACTGTAGATTCGAAGCGGCAACACCATAACCGAACGACAGAGTTGCCTGCTCAAAGGCATTCCATCCGTGGTAGTCTGACAATCTTCCCTTAGCCTCTCCGGGGTAACCGGTCTCTACGGGCTGCCCAAACCCGAGATTATTATAGAAAGCCCAAAACTTTCGAGGCGGAACGGCCAATGCAATTTTAGTGACGCCAACATTGCTGGACTTTTGGAGTACCTTCGTTACATCCATTGATCCGTAACTATGCACATCCTTCACTATATTGGAGCCTACATGCATTTGGCCGCCGTTGGTATTAATGATCGCTGATGGATGTGTTAGGCCCAACTCTAAGGCACAAGCCACAGCAAACGGCTTCATAGTAGATCCGGGCTCGAATAGGTCTGTTATGGCACGGTTTCTCGAAGCTTCACCTTGCGTCTTGCCTCTACTATTAGGATTAAAAGAGGGTTCCGTTGCCATCGCAAGCACCTCTCCCGTTCGCGCATCGAGAATTGTTATCGAGCCGGATTTGGCTTTGTGCTTAGTGACTGCATCTTTCAACTCTCTGTGAGCTATATATTGTAAACGCTCGTCCAAACTCAGCGCTAAGTCCTTACCAGGGATTGGCTGACGAACGTCCTCCATTTTTTCAATTATCCTTCTCTTTCCATCTCGAACGGCACGCTTTGCCCCATCTATTCCGCGCAATGACGAGTCGAAGGCAAGCTCCATTCCTTCCTGGCCTTTATCATCTATGTTCGTGAGGCCCAAAAGGTGCGCGGTAACCTCACCCGTTGGATAGAACCTTCTGTACTCACGATCAGCATATACCCCAGGCACAGATAGTGACATCACCTGATCAGCCATTTCAGGGCTCATTCGTCGCTTTACATAAATAAAGCTTTTGCTCTCATCATTACTGACTTTGCGCAACAACTCATCGGAACTAAACCCCAACCCCTGCGCTAGGGCCCTCATTTTTTCTGCTGATGGCTGTGTTTTAAGAAATTCTTTTGGATTTATCCATATAGATTTGACTGGCGTGCTCACTGCCAATAACTCACCGTTTCTATCGGTGATCCTTCCACGATGAGCAGGAACCGGGATGATCCCAACATGCCTTAGATCACCCTGATGTTTCAAAAATTGCTTGTCCAACACTTGAAGATCGACAGCACGTCCAACTAAAAGTACAAGCGCTACAAGTATTAGACGAAGCAAAATTCGCCATCGGCCGCTGTAATCTTGTTCGGCTTTTTTTGGACGGACAATGAGCATGACATCGTTACCAGTTTAAGGTTTTATGGAAATAATCGAGCCGCGCATTGGGAAATCCATCCCCAACTGACTACGAGCGACTTTTTCTATCCGACTTCTATCGGACCAAGTGTTTTGCTCAAGCTGTAGTTGAGCCAGCTCCTCTTCATATACATCCAATGACTGTTGTATTTGCTGGAAGTCAGAAAATAGCATTCGTGTTCTGTACTTCATGTGAACAACTCCTAAGGCAGAGCCAACGGCTACAAGAATGAGTAAAAGCAAAACCCTCACACCGACACCTTCTCAGCTATCCTAAGTACTGCACTTCTTGCCCTTGGATTTCTTTTGCTTTCTTCTGAGCTCGGCATAATCGCCTTGCCTATTCTTTTGATTCTTCCTTTTTCAGCAGTAGCCATGGCGACTTTCGCATTAATCACGCAACCCCCTCTCTCCTCATCTCTCATAAATCGCTTAACGATCCTGTCCTCAAGAGAATGAAAAGAAATCACAGCCAACCTACCGCCCGGCTTTAATACCTCCACCGCCTGACTTAAAACCAACTCCAGCTCTTTCAATTCATTATTTAGAAAAATTCGTATGGCCTGAAAACTCCGAGTCGCAGGATGTTTTCCTTTTTCTCTAAAAGGAACAGCATCGGCTATTACTTGAGCCAATTGACCTGTAGTTTCAATTGGCCGACTGTCCCGAACCTTGGTAATCGCTATCGCAATTCGTCTTGCAAATCGCTCTTCACCATAATCCCTCAGAACTTCGTAAAGATTTTGTTCAGCTACTGATGACAACCATTGTGCTGCAGTCATCGCTTCACTCTTATTCATTCGCATATCGAGTGGCCCACTGCGCATAAAGCTGAAGCCCCTTTCAGAATCATCCAACTGGGGCGACGACACGCCCACATCCAATAGAACTGAAGAAACCGAGCCCATCCCTCTTCTTTCCAACACTTGCAACCTGAGATCTGAAAAGCTCGCTTGTACCAACTCGAAACGAGGATCCAAACCCATTTCTCGGGCAGCATCGGAATTAATTGCGTCCGCATCCCGATCTAAGCCTAAAAGCCTTCCCTCCGCGCTGAGCCTTGCCAAGATGGCCCTACTGTGTCCTCCACGACCAAAGGTGCAGTCGACGACAAATCCATCTGGCTCGATCGCCAAACCCTCAACAACCTCCTCAAGCAGAACCGGCACATGTCCTGAATGATCAGCTTCCATCAGAACGCAAGGACACCCAATTCAGGTGACAACTCCTCCTCGTCGGTGCTCTCCTCCTCAATCCATTGATCCCTAGCCTCATTCCATACTTCCTCATCCCAAACCTCGAACTTGTTACCCTGCCCAATTAAGGCCACACGCTTATCTAGCGTTGAAAAACGCCTCAGAGGCTCTGGAATCAGAAATCTCCCTTGGGAGTCCATCTCACACTCAGTGGCATGCCCAATTAAAAGCCGCTGCAGTCGTTTCACTTTTTTATTCAAAGCAGGCAACTTGACTAGCTTCCTTTCGATCTCCTCGAACTCAGGCAAGGGATACAAAAGCAAGCACTTTTCCAATCCGACGGTGACGACAAGCTGTCCTTCGCAGCTATCAGATAATTCAGAGCGATAGCGGGTGGGGATCGCTAAACGACCCTTTTCATCAAGGTTAATAGCACTCACACCTCGAAACACTTAAATCACCAAACCCCACTTCACACCATTTAACTCCACTTTTACCCACTTTTGATTGAATATAGAAAGCATCTGCGACTAAGTCAATAGGCAAATCAGCATTTTTTAGCCTCAACCACCTGATGCAATTCAGGTTTGAACCGGAAAAAGCTTCATCTAGGCTGGAACCCATGAAAAGAAAGTGGAAGCAGGCATATGACAAAGAAGAAAAACGCGGGCTTTGACCTGAAACAGCCTTACGAGCTAGTAACCAAATGAGAGAGGAACTGGCACAAAATCCAAGTTATCCCAAAGAGGATAAGACCAATCGTTATGCGTCATGAAAACCAAGAGACATAATGACTAAATTGAGCGGGGCCCCTTACTGAAGTGGCGCAGCGGAGAAGATGGTGAACCCAGCCTTGAAGGGAGACAGGGAGTCAAAAGTTTTGAGCACTAAAACACCTGCACCGAGCGAGCAGATGCGGACGTCGAAGTTTGCCCCATTTCTTTATGGGCATAAATTTATTGGTGTTGCGATATTTAGCTCAATCAAATTCATCCACCCATTATCTGATGGCTAATGAAAGAAAGGTCCAAATCCAAATTAAATTAGAGAGGCTAATCAATCCATCACCCTTAGGGAGGGAAAAGACCAACCCAACAACTTTAAATTATTAAACTAAACTACCCGATTTGAGACAGTAGAGAATTACACAAACCGGATAGCCATTAAGGTGCAGCGTTAGTGGTGACCAGATACAGGAGGCTCATCTCCAGGCTGAACAGTGCTCTTACCCAGCCCAGAATACACAGGGCACCACTGCAATTTAGCCGTAACAACCAGAATAATGCCGATCAAGAGAAACGGAATATTGGCAAGAAAAACAGATATAAGCAGCAGACCAATACCCACACCGTATCGGATCCTCTTTTCACTTGACCCAACATTAAACTCACGCTGAAGCATACGTTTATAATCAAAACTCATAAAACCTCCCTTATCTAAATGTGGCGATTGTCCTGACTTAGAACCGGTAGCGCAAGACAAATCCGGTAAAATAAAAAATATGGACGTTACGAATATTTTAGCCCCCCTCAATGAAGCCCAAATGGATGCGGTTACTGCATCAACCCGAGCCGCTTTAGTCCTAGCTGGAGCAGGTAGCGGAAAAACCAGGGTATTAGTTCACCGAATTGCATGGGTCCTAAGTACAGAACCCATAGAGCCGGGGAATATATTAGCTGTAACGTTTACAAACAAAGCCGCTAATGAAATGCGTTGGAGGATTCAGCGTCTACTAGATGCCCCTCTTAATGATATGTGGGTAGGGACCTTTCACGGCCTAGCCCATCAACTTCTTCGCCGCCACTATAAGGAAGCAGAGCTTCCAAAGTCTTTCCAGATCTTGGATTCAGACGACCAACTACGCGTAATCAAAAGACTTTTAAGAAGCCTAGAAGTAGATGAAACCAAATGGCCACCGAAACAGATTCAATGGTTTATTAATAGCCAGAAGGAGGAAGGACTAAGAGCGGAGAGCCTTCATGAAACGAGAGACCCTTTTGCCAAGCAAATGGCTTCAATTTACATGGCTTATCAACTAATTTGCGAGAGATCTGGGGTAGTCGATTTTGCTGAATTACTCTTGCGATCATTAGAATTAATGAGAAAAAACAAGCAACTCCGAGACCATTACATTAATCGCTTTAAACATGTTCTTGTTGATGAGTTCCAAGATACCAACCGAGTGCAGTACGCTTGGTTGAGACTTCTTTCGGAAGACTCAGAAAATCTATTTGTCGTGGGCGATGATGATCAATCCATCTACAGCTGGCGTGGAGCTAGAGTTGAAAATCTGACTAAATTCCAAAAAGACTATCCGTCACATACATTCGTTCGACTGGAACAGAACTATAGATCTACTGCGCATATTTTGGCAGCAGCAAATGAACTCATATCAAGGAACACAAACAGACTAGGCAAAAACCTTTGGACTCATGGAAACCAGGGCGAGCCCATAGCGCTTTATAGAGCATTCAATGAGCAAGATGAAGCTTATTTCGTTGCCGACCGCATTAGGGAGTGGTCCGCAAAAGGGCATAACAGGAAAGACATTGCGATTCTTTACCGCTCAAACGCGCAGTCTCGGCAATTCGAAGAAAAGCTTATTGGAATGGGTATCCCTTACCGGGTTTATGGCGGGCTCAGATTCTTTGAACGCGCTGAAATCAAGGACGCTCTCGCTTACCTAAGGATCGTCTCTAATAGGGATGATGATGGTTCTTTTGAACGTGTCATTAACACACCAACCCGAGGAATAGGCCCAAAAACCCTAGACATTCTCAGAACCACAGCAAGACAAGGCGATTGCTCGCTTTGGCAAGCAGCCAGACAACTGATACTTAAATCTGACATCCCAAACAGAATTCGCGCGCCTATAGCCAACTTCATTGAATTGATTGATCAGTTGGACAAAACCACAGACGGAAACGGTCTGTCGGAACAGACATCTAAGATCATAGAGAGCGTTAAGCTTCGCGATTTCTATCAGAGAGAAAGCGGCCCTCAGTCAGAACAGAGGCTAGAGAACTTAGATGAACTGATTAGTGCCGCCCGTCAATTCGAAAGTGAATCCAATCAAAATGAAGAATTGGGTGACCTGACTAACCAGTTTCTGGCACATGCGGTCCTAGAGTCTGGGGACAATCAAGCAGAGCTGTCAGAAGATTATGTACAACTAATGACACTTCACGCTGCGAAAGGCTTGGAGTTCGGCCTGGTCTTTTTGGTGGGTATGGAGGAGGGCCTTTTCCCTAGCCAGCAATCGATAGATGACTCCAACAAATTAGAGGAAGAGAGAAGGCTCTGCTATGTAGGCATAACACGCGCCAAAAAAACACTTTTCTTAACTTATGCAGAAACACGTCGTATATATGGCAAAGAGAATTACCCAAGCCCGTCTCGTTTTATAAGGGAGCTGCCAGAAAAAAACCTCATAGAGGTAAGGGCTCGTGGCGGCTCAGTCAACAATAATGTTTTTTCGGAGCCCCCCCTAAGTAACTATTCGACAGCACCCCACCATTTTAATCTTGGCCAATCCGTTCATCATCAGAAGTTCGGTAACGGGATCATTCTGAAGTGCGAGGGTGAGGGCAATCAATCCCGCGTCCAAATCAGCTTCAACGAGGCGGGCATAAAATGGCTGATGCTTGCTTACGCCAACCTAAGGCCATTATGATTCTGACTCTATGAGAGATAACCTTAGGCGGTGCGACAATATGTCATATTGAATCAGATGGTTGTGGCGATTAGGATTGCTCCACCTCATGGTTCAACATCTTTGTTGGTGTTTTAAGCCCTTCAGTAGTAATTACCTCTCCATTCGAACATTCAAGGAGCTCACAAATTGTGACGGCTCCTTTTTTTTGTCATCATGCTAACGAATCGCGTTAAATGACATGGCTTTAAGCAACAGTCTGAATTCAGAAACAAAACGAATTGAGTGCCAATGGGTTACAAGGCAATTATTTTTGACTGTGATGGAACTCTAGTCGACAGTGAACGAGTAGGTAACCAAGTTCTAATCGAGTGCCTCGCTGAACAAGGCCTTCAGCTAGAACTTGATGATGCCCTGAGGCTATTCGCCGGTAGAAAGATGGCCGATACCCTCTCAATTGCCGAAGAAAAGCTTGGAAAAACTCTCCCACTGCAGTTTGTCTCCGAACTAAGAGAAAGGATGAAACAAGCTTTCTTGGAGAAACTTGAGGCAATGCCTGGAACCCATGAACTTCTTCGAAGAATTAGCTTGCCCATTTGCATTGCTTCGAACGGACCCATGGATAAAATGCTAGTGAGCCTGGAAGTAACAGGGCTTTTACAGTTCTTCCAGGGACGTGTTTATAGCGGGTATGAATGCAATAGCTGGAAACCAGATCCGGGACTTTTTCTCTATGCGGCCAAAGCCATGGGCGTGCATCCAAAAGAATGCGCAGTAGTAGAAGACAGTGTTCATGGAGTCACAGCAGGGACTCTAGCCGGAATGGATGTTTTTGGATACGCACCTAAAGGAAATGCCAGTGTCTTGGAAGCACTTGGGGCCACCTCGTTTCAACATATGACAGAGCTATTAGCGCTTATTCAAGCGCGTCAATAGAGCCTAAAAAGAGTCAGCAACCCCTTGATGGTTCACCTAGCGCCAACAATATATTCCATTTGGCAGGATGCCACCTTATACTAGGCAGAGTCGGTCATAGGGTCCCTGCCCAACCGGGGTCTTAAACCACTTCCAATAATTCCAGAGGGGAAAGACGTGAAAATGAATAATCTGACCAAAGTTCTACCACTGGCCATTATGGCGGCCAGCTTTCAGGCGAATGCGGAATCTCAGTATCCCGCAGCTAACTTTGAGCCTGTAATCATCTCTCAAGATGCGGCTCTCATCTCGAAGCATTCTGAAGTTACCAAGACAACTACTGCTGAACCGGCTAAGCCTGTGACTTCATCAAGTGCTAAGAGCGAAAGCTATGCGTCAGCTAAGCCCCAACCCACTCCAACTGAAGACTCTAATTTGCCCCTTATTTTAGCTGGGTTAGGAGTTGCAGCTGCAGGATACTGGTTCACGAAGAAGTCAGGCAATAAATCAACTACTGTAAGTCAGGCTTATTCTGCTCCTGTCGCCGCACCACCGGCACCGGTCAGTGGCGGTACGGGTGTTTCACGTTACGTTGACGGCCTGACAGAGACATCATCTACTACGAAAACTGGTGTCGATCGATATATTCAGTCACTCCCTGCTTCGGCTCCCGCAAAAACTCAGACGGGCGTTGAGAAATATCTCAAGACGCTACCTGAGAATGCGAAACCAGCTGCTGGAACACAATCCTCGGCACCGGCTTCTAGCGGTCAAACGGGCGTTGAGAAGTATATTAATTCTCTCCCTCAGGCCCCTAAGGCAGCGACTGAAACCGGCGTAGCGAAGTACCTAAAGTCGCAGGGCCTTGCTGCTTAGTCAGCAAAACAGCTCACTCAATCACCCAAGACACGGTCGCTGATCGTGACTTGGGTTTGGTTCGTGTGTTGACATGCATCATGTTTCTACCTTAAATTCCGAAACAATGCATTTCCGAGATGCATCGCACGCGAGCAATTAATTAACCATAACTATTGGAGACACAACAATGGCAAGACCATTAATTCAGTTGGCGCTGGATTCCCTCGATAACGCCACAACCTTCAAGCTCGCTACTCTGGCAGCTCCTTACGTAGACATCCTTGAAATTGGCACACCAAACATCAAGGCAAATGGCTTGGGCTTAGTTAGAGAGCTGAAGAAGAAGTTCCCGAACAAGCTTCTGCTTGTAGACCTCAAGACCATGGATGCCGGCGAATACGAGGCAGCACCTTTCTATGAAGCTGGTGCAGATATTGCAACGGTACTGGGCGTTTCTGGCCTACCAACGATCGCAGGCGTCATTAAAGCAGCAAACAAGTACAACGCAGAAGTACAGGTTGACTTGATCAATGTTCCTGACAAAGCCGCTTGCGCACGTGAGTCTTTCAAGCTTGGCGCCCAGATCATTGGTGTTCACACCGGTCTAGATGCACAGGCAGCCGGACAGACTCCATTTGCTGACCTACAGCTTGTTGCAAAGCTCGGCTTACCAGTTCGTATTTCTGTTGCAGGCGGTATCAAGCAATCAACAGCACAGCAAGTTGCACGCTCAGGTGCAGGAATTATTGTTGTTGGAGCAGCTATTTATGGGGCACCATCACCTGCTGATTCAGCTCGCGAAATTCGTGAACTGATTGAGGCGGCATAAAATGGCGCATCGTCGACTCATCATAGATAAAATCGCAGGCATTCTTGATGCCACTGATGTTTCCTATGATAAACAGTTGACCACTATGGTGGACACAGCATCAAGAATATTCATTACAGGAGCCGGACGTTCGGCCCTTGTGGCGAGATTCTTTGCCATGCGACTTATGCATGGAGGATATGAAGTCTATGTGGTTGGTGAGATTGTTACGCCGAGCATTAAGAAGGGCGACTTGTTGATAGTAATCTCAGGATCGGGTGAAACCGAAACTATGATTGCTTTCGCCAAGAAGGCTAAAGAGTTGGGTGCTGAACTTGTTCTGATTTCCTCAAGAACCAGTTCAACTTTGGGCGATATGTCAAACAAAGTGATCCCGATTGGCACACCAGAAATGTTCGGTAAAGTCCTAGGGATGCCGATGGGGACCGTGTTTGAACTTTCAACGCTGGTTTTCTTAGAAGCAACCATTTCTCACATTATTCATGAGAAGGGTATTGCTGAAGAAGAGATGCGGGCCAGACACGCCAACCTAGAATAAGCCAAGGACTTTTAAAGAACCGACCCGGCAGTAGCTTCTGTCGAGGTCGGTTTTTTTTTGCCCTTTGATTTAGATTTGACCGATAAGACCAAAAACTATATCCGCCTCAACCAAAAGTATTGGTTCATATAAACCAGAGCATATGTTTAGTGTTGCATCTTCGGCGGGTTTTGGACAAACAATACTGAGAAACCAAGACATGATAGTCTGGCATGGTTTATGCGCTACATCAGCCAGAAAACCAAATTGCCGAAATCCGAAAGAAAACACCATGACAAATACGCTGCTCCTCATCGAAGATGAGGCTCTTCTTGGAAAAGAGCTTTCTCGTCACTACACAAAGGCGGGGTGGGAAGTAAACCTTGCCACAACTCTTCAGCAGGCGAGAGCATTACTAGAACAGTCCCACCTGGATCCACTGCTTATTTTGTCAGACATGAACCTACCTGATGGTAATGCACTCGACCTGATGGAAGAGTTAAAAGGAAAGCTCCCCCACAGCGAATGGCTTCTATTAACTGGGTACGGAAGCGTACAAGAATCGGTTCGAGCGCTCCGACTCGGAGCTTACGAGTTCATAGAAAAACCTTGTGAAATGGATAGACTCGATCTAGTCATTGCGAGCGCAACTAGAAGCGCGCTCGCTCAGCGGCGGCTTTTTGAACAAGCAGAACTAGGATATAAAAAATTCTCCCCGAAAGCATTTATTGGCAGCAGCCCCTCTTCTCAGCAAGTGCGAGATATGCTGAATAGACTGACACGAGTTCCATTTAGCGCCATAGTTATTGGAGGGGAAACGGGGACTGGAAAAGGCCTGGTTGCTCGCATTCTGCATCATGGGAGCAAAAGAGGCGCAGGCCCCCTAGTAGAACTGAATTGCGCTGCACTTCCAAGAGACCTTTTAGAGTCGGAGCTATTTGGTCACGAGGCCGGCGCCTTCACAGGGGCAACCAGTCGCCACAGGGGGTTGATTGAACAAGCAGATGGTGGAACTCTCTTTCTTGACGAAATAGGTGAAATGCCACCGGATTTGCAGGCAAAACTTTTAAAGGCCATTGAAGATAGGAAGTTTCGACGCTTAGGGTCAGAAAGAGAAATCAAAGTAGACGTACAAATACTCGCAGCCAGCCATCGAGATCTCGAGTTGATGGTAAAGGAAGGGACATTTAGGAGTGACCTCTACCATAGGCTTTGCGTTTTTCGCCTTAACTTACCTCCGCTAAGAGAGGTCAAGGAGGATCTCAATGAACTAGTCCCTCTCTTCGTCGCCGAATTTAACGTAAAGGCTGGAAAACAGGTCAAAATCATCCCAGAAAATGTCTGGAGTGATCTCAGAGCTTATGACTGGCCAGGGAATGTTAGAGAGTTAAGAAACGCAGTTGAACGTTGCGTACTCTTTGCAGAAGGCCCGGTATTCTCTGCAGAGTGGTTACAACTCCCTAGACGTAAGGTGGAGAGATCTCACTCCGAAATGATAGGCGATAAAAATGGCCTTTTCATCCCACTAGATGGAAGCATGGATTTAGATGACATGGATAGGTACATTATTGAAACTACCTTGGGCCGTCATCTAGGAAATGTCACCGGCGCCGCAAGAGCACTTGGAACAACACGAGAGACGCTTAGGTATCGGGTAAGGAAGTATGGATTAAAGGAATCTTAGCCACGCTTCAACCAGGCCTGATTCCTTGCTTCCCAAAGGCAGCTTAAATATCCCAATCGTCTATAAGCCTGATATAGTGCTTATGATGCAGCTGATGCGGCAAATAAGCCCCCTCACGAAAAGAGAACGGGGACCCTGCCCGATACCTCTAGCCTCTTCCTTACTGCATCGTCGAGGGCATGGTCTTGAACCAATCCAGACATAATGAGATAAAATCTGGAAATATTAATGAATTTCTGGAAAAACTAAAAAGGACAACCCTATGAACAAGCAATTTTGTTTGGGCCTTCGGGCGATTACTGCGACTATTTTAATGACACTGATTCTTGCAGGATGCTCGGGCCCAAAGCCACTTACCCCGATCACGGCAAATGACCCCGAAATGAAAGCTCTTGACGCCGACAGAGCCAGATATAGGGAGAAGAAGATCGCCCTGATCGAAAAAGCTTTGAACCTGAGCACAACCGAGCATGATGCTTTCTGGCGAGAGTACTATGGTTATGAAGCTGAGTTAAAGAAAATATTTGACGAACGCTATAACATCATTCGTGATTACGCGACCAACTATGACAACATGAATAATGACATCGCCGACAACTTAGCCGTAAGATCGCTGAATGTCCGGGATGAGAGGAATGACTTATTCAGAAAATACTATGGCCGAATTAAGAAAGCGACAAACGCTATTATCGCCGGGCAGTTCTTACAGATCGAGAATGAGCTCAACTTGCTGTCCGACCTGAAGATAAGCACAGAAACGCCAATTCTTCCAAGAGAAGTCAACCCAACGGATGTTGTTAAAAAGTAGGTTTCCTCTTTTGTTGTCGCGCCCTTTCCGGGCGCGATACCTTCCTATTGTTATGGCCTGTAATCTTTAACAATAAAGAGAATGCAGACCGACGAGCCCATCACTGTTTGTCATGAATGCGATCTAATTCTTCGCGGCATTCGACTCAGAAAGGGACAAGTAGCAACCTGCATTCGGTGTGGCGCCAATCTCTATAAATACCGCACCGGCAGCCTCAATAAATCGTTAGCACTCCTCTGTGCGGCATCAATCGCCTTTGTAATTGCCAATTTCTATCCAATTGTCACTATAGAAACTCAAGGCCAATATCGTTCAGCTTCTCTATACAGCGCCATCAATACCCTTTGGCATGAAGATATGCCCATTGTTTCCGCTCTTGTATTTGTAACAACGCTACTGGCTCCGGCATGTGAAATCTTCACGATGACCTTTATTCTTGCAGCAACAACTTATCAATGGCATGTTCCTTACTCCACTCATGCCTTGAGATTTGTTGTTTCAGCAAGACCTTGGAGTATGGTTGAGGTTTTTATGCTTGGTGTACTTGTCTCGGTAGTCAAACTCTCACATTTAGCTCATATTATTCCAGGAATAGCCCTTTGGTCCTATGGCGCCTTAATAATCCTTTTCGCTTCTGCCATGGCAACACTTGATATCAAGGAATTATGGGATCGTTTAGCACCAGAAAAATAGACAAGAAAGACTCCCCATTGCTTTTGTCAGCCCAAGACTGCCAGGTGCTTTGCTGTCATTACTGTGGCTTAGCCTCTAGAAAAAAAAACATCACCGGGCATCAGAAATGTCCTCGATGTGGAGGTACACTTCATTTTAGAATCCCTAACAGCCTTTCGAAATCATGGGCACTCCTTATTTCCGCCTATATTCTCTTCATACCTGCCAATACACTCCCAATAATGGAAACGGGTTCACTTTTTGGATCACAGGCAGACACGATAATGAGCGGTGTTGTTTACTTATGGAGCACAGGCTCATGGCCACTTGCTGCCTTAGTTTTCTTTGCCAGCATAGTAGTCCCCATCTCCAAGCTCATTGCACTGAGCTTCCTTCTATATTCAGTGAAGCTCAACTCCCAAAAGCACCGAAAAGAGAGGACCCAAATCTACAGAATACTAGAGTTCGTTGGACGTTGGTCCATGCTAGACATATACGTTGTTACTCTTTTATCTGCATTAGTACAACTCAATACACTTGCAACCATAACTCCAGGGCCAGGAGCAATTGCTTTTGGCTGCGTCGTTGTCCTAACTATGCTTGCCGCCATGTCATTCGATCCACGACTCATTTGGGATCAGAATAAGATTGTCAGTCAAGACGAAATATCTTCCAGCGCCAGAACAGAGAAAACCATCTAGTATGTCCAAATTACCTTCATCAGATGAACTGCCAGAAGCTTTAGCAGAAAATACACGAACTAGCTCAATTCCTATTATTTGGATTATTCCAATTGTTGCTGGTTTATTGGGCCTTTGGATTGCTGTCAAAACCGTTATGCAGACCGGTCCAACGGTAACCATTACGTTCCAAACAGCAGAGGGCCTTGAGGCAGGAAAGACAAAAATCCGCTACAAGAACGTAGACATTGGTGAAGTCACTTCGATTACCATTTCCGACGATAGGTCTAAAGTAGTCGTCAAGGCTCAATTCTCAAAAGAAGCAAAGGAGTTCCTAGTAAAAGACACTCGGTTCTGGGTTGAACGCCCAAGGATATCAGGCGGACATATATCTGGCATTAGCACGCTGCTTTCAGGGCCATATATAGCTATCAATGTTGGACAGACAAACGAGGCCAAAAGAAGCTTTGAAGGGCTTGAGGTTGCCCCTATCCTCACAGACAAGCTTGAAGGCCGCCAATTCTTACTTGAAGCTCAGGATTTGGGATCTTTAGACATCGGGTCGCCAATCTTTTTTCGGCATATTCAAGTTGGAGAAGTTATCGCCCGTGAACTTGATCAAAATGGCACTGATGTTCATATCAGCGTTTTCATTCATGCGCCCTATGACAAATTCGTAAATCATGACACCCGTTTCTGGAACGCCAGTGGTTTTGACGTCTCTCTTGACAGTAACGGCATAAAGTTAGAAACGCAGAGCATCACATCAATACTAGCGGGCGGTATAGCGTTTGAAACGCCCACAAACTTGGCCGCTAACGAGCCCGCAGAACCGGGCTCACACTTTACCTTGCACAAAGATCGCACAGTCGCCATGAAAACCATCAATGGTGTCCCAGTGATTTTTGAACTCGACTTCAATGAGTCACTTAGAGGTCTTTCAGTGGGCGCCCCAGTAGAACTCCGTGGCATCCCCATTGGAGAGGTCCAGTCCGTTGATCTACACTATGATGCCGAAAAGAAGAATTTTGTATTTCCAGTGCAAGTTACAATACACCGGGAACGCTTAATTAATGATGACGACGACTCACCGGCCGGACAACAAAGACACCGGCTAATTATAGACAGAATGGTCGACCAAGGTCTCCGCGCTCAATTAAGACCAGGTAACCTTTTAACAGGTCAACTGTACATCGCAATCGACTTTGTTCCTGACGTCCCAAAGGCCAAAATCGACTGGGCAACAAATCCACGCAAGTTCCCAACAACCCCTGGCAAAGTTGAAGAGCTTCAACACTCCATTTCCAGGATTTTAAGAAAGATAGAGAAAATCCCATTTGATGAAATTGGGAACACTACCAAATCGAGCCTATCAGGCATAAGTGAAGCCGCAAATAGCCTGAACATTTTGCTAAAGCATATTGATAAGGATCTAACTCCAGAGTCGGTAGAAACCTTGAAAGAACTAAGGAAGACCTTAGCTGAGCTAAAAGCAATCCTATCTTCCGACTCTCCACTACAACAAGACTTAAAACATGCACTGAAAGACACCTCTCAAGCCGCACGTTCTATTCGATCTCTTACTGAGACATTGGATAATCAACCAGAATCAATACTAAGAGGAAAGGGAGATACTGACTAATGAAATACTTTCTTGTTATGCCTCTCACTCTAATAGTGTTTTTTTTAGCGTCATCGGCTGGATGCACTCGTTCACCCCAACGAAGTTATTACACCTTGAGTGACAACCTTATTGCTGACACCCATTCAAGCATCAAGCAAACAGGCCAAGTCACAATATCGCTAGGCCCCATCTCAGTTCCGGATAATGTAGATAGGAATCAGATAGTTACAAGATCATCAAGCAGCCAGCTAGAGATGAGCGATCAAAACTGTTGGTCCGACCCGCTGAAGAGCGAAATCACTTCGTCTGTGGAATCATTACTAGCAGATAGTCTTGGCAAACACTTCTGGGTTGCCACTTATGAAAGAAATAGCGCTCCAAAGACACCAGACTATCGAATTACTATTGATATAGTTCGGTTTGACTCAGTTCTTGGTGGTTCAGCGACCATTGAAGCCAATTGGACTATATTCAGGGAAGGATCAAAACCATCTATTTTTGGAAAATCCATTGCCCATGAATCAACAAATGACTCTTCATACGATGCTATCGTTATCGCGCACAGAAAAGCTTTGAAGAAGATTACCAAGGACATTGTGTCGGCACTCATTAAGGCTGACGCATCAACCCCATGAAGCTTTGTGCTGCCCTACAGAAATCAGCTTCTTTGTTAAAGTCGCAGATTATTACCCTAATGCTTGTGTCCAAACATAAAGACACTCCATGGTACTGCAAAGCCCTAATCACCTCGGTTATTTTATATGCCCTCAGTCCAATAGACTTGATTCCTGACTTCATTCCGGTACTCGGTTACTTGGATGAACTAATTTTGCTTCCATTGTTAGTGGGACTAGCAATAAGGCTTACACCAGCTCACGTATTAGATGACTGTAAAGAAAGTGCCCAAACGTATCATTTGAGTAATTTGCATAAAAAGTCTCTGGGAGGGCTTCTAGTGCTGACGATTTGGGTAATTATTGGAGGCTTAATTTATGCCTCAATTGGCAAAGCATAGCCAGATCACCATATACCAACTCTAAATTGCTGCATTTCATAATTAACCAAGAATGACCTCACAAGAAGTCTACATTTTAGCCATATTGGGATTAATAGTTTTTTTACAGTTCCTCCTATTCTTTTTGGGACTATTGGTTAATAAAAAGCCACAGCTCCATGACCTACAAGCGCTTGTACAAGAAAGCACCGAGCGACTGCAACGAGACTTCAAAGATGAGATGTTTACTAATCGACGCGAGATTGGCGAGTCTGTCGCCCGCTCAGTCAGTGATCTTAATCTTGCGATAGAGCAACGCCAACTAACACTTATTAGTCAGAGCGAATCACTACGAAAAGCCGTCGATAATCAACTTATCCAAGTATCACACGATTCACGTGATGGACGCACAGAACAGTCAGAAAACCTTCGTCTCTTTCGCGAACAAATCAGCACTCAACTCCATCAATTAATGCAACGGCAGACAGAAGGCTTAGAGGCGCTTCGCTCAACAATAGATAACAGACTTAAGGAGATACAGGCCGATAACTCTAAGAAATTAGAAGACATTCGCATTACTGTCGACGAAAAGCTTCACAATACCCTAGAAATGCGCCTTGGGGAGTCATTTAGACTGGTGAGTGAGAGGCTTGAGCTAGTCCATAAAGGTCTAGGCGAAATGCAGTCCCTAGCGACTGGCGTTGGCGATCTGAAAAGGGTCTTGGCGAATGTTAAAGTCAGAGGAATATGGGGTGAAGTTCAATTAGAAAACCTACTTGAGCAGATACTTAGCCCAGAGCAATATGCAAAGAACATTGCCACCCGCCCATCAGGAAACGAGAGGGTTGAATTTGCAATCAAACTTCCCGGGAAAAACCTGGACCCTCAACCGATCTGGCTACCGGTTGACGCCAAATTTCCATTAGAAGATTACCAAAGGCTTCTAGAGGCACAAGAAACCGGAGATTTGATCGGAATCGAGGAAGCCGGCAAAGCCTTGGAAACTCGGATTAAATTGGAGGCAAGATCTATTAAAGATAAGTACCTAGAGCCCCCATTCACAACCGACTTCGGTTTATTATTTCTTCCCATTGAAGGGCTTTATGCCGAGATAATTCGACGCCCCGGACTGTTTGATTATATCCAGAGGGAATACAGGGTGACAGTTACAGGCCCGACGACTCTGTGCGCTATCCTTAGTAGCCTTCATATGGGCTTCAGAACTCTTGCCATAGAAAAGCGTTCAGGAGAGGTCTGGCAGGTATTGGCCAGCGTGAAGTCTGAGTTTATTAAATTTGGTGAGATTCTTTCAAAAACCAGAAAGAAATTAGATGAAGCAAGAAACACTATTGATCTTGCAGAAACAAGATCCAGAGCGATCGATAGAAGCTTACGGACAATAGAAACACTTCCAACAACTGGCCATCAAGAAGAATCGAAAGAGCACGACTGACACAGCATGACGGATTATAAAGCACTGCTTAGCTTACAAGTATTGGCCGACGACTTCTTGATAGTCATACTGTTAGAATGCATTAACAGTTTGTG
>Ga0164297_10000275_pt1 | contig 65989 bp, 59 predicted proteins | sample GEODES058metaG_FD_113539 | JGI IMG/M metagenome (GOLD analysis project Ga0164297, IMG submission 113539) | Dystrophic lake water microbial communities from Trout Bog Lake, Wisconsin, USA - GEODES058 metaG | ecosystem: Environmental > Aquatic > Freshwater > Lake | place: USA: Trout Bog Lake... | reverse complement strand
CTCGGCCGCAAGGCCCTCAAGCAGCTCCTCCACTACCCCAACATCCACAACCGGCCGATGAACTTCCTCCCGCGCAAAAATCGCGACTTTTGACGCGCGGGCGAACCTATGATCTATTTGTTCCGTTTACGAAATAACTTACCCCCCCTACTTCATCCGCTCCCAGACCTGCGTCCGATAGAACAGAAACACCGAGCCCCGCACTTCCATCTTCGCGCCCCCCGCGATCGGCGTCAGCCGCAGCGCATAGGTGCTGCCATTATCGGGGTCGAGAATTTCGCCCCCCTCCCACACCCCCTGCGCCGCCCCCGGCCGCACACCCCGGATGATCTGCAGCCCGATCTTCGGCTTGTCCTTCCGGTCATCCGTGCATTTCGTGCACAGCGGCTCCCCTCCCTTCGCCAGCGCCCGCTCCACCGTCCCGCTCAGCACCCCCGCCGCGTCGGCCACGATCCGGATCTCCGCCTTCGCCTCCCCGCTCCCATCGTCGATCGACCGCCACAGCCCCACCGGCGTCATCTGCGCCCACGCCCCCCCCATCCCCGCCCCCCCCATCGCTACAAGCCAGAACCCCACCGCCACCAGTCCACGCATCGCCCGCTCCTTCAATCCCGTCCCCCATCATGCCATACCCACCCCAACGCCACAGGGGAAACCAGCCATGATCGAAACCACCCTCGATATCGACACCGGCGAAGGCGCGATGGAAACCTTCATCGTCCACCCCGAGCGCGACGCCCCCCACCCCGCCATCCTCATGCTCATGGACGCCCCCGGCATCCGCGAAGAGCTCCACGACATGGCCCGCCGCCTCGCCACCTCCGGCTACGTCGTCCTCCTCCCCAACCTCTATTACCGCGCCGGCCGCGACTCGAAATTCGGCCAGGGCGTGCTCGACATCGGCCACCCCGAGCGCGACCGTATGCGCGCCATCCGCACCAAAATGACCATCCCCCCCGTCATGCGCGACGTCGCCGCACTATTCCGCTTCCTCGATGGTTTCGCCCCCGCCCGCCCCGGCCCCGTCGGCGTCCACGGCTACTGCATGAGCGGCCCCTACGCGCTGGCCGCTGCCGCCCGCTACAACCGCGTCGCCGCCGCCGCCTCCTTCTACGGCACCTGGCTCGTCAGCGACGCCGAGGAAAGCCCCCACCTCACCCTCGGAAAAGCCAAGGGCGAGCTCTACATCGCCTGCGCCGAAATCGACGAGCTCGCGCCGTTGCCGATGGTAGAAACCCTCCGCCAGCTCTTCGTCGCCTCAGGCGCCCGGGGCGAGCTCGAGATCTACCCCAAGGTCCACCACGGCTTCGCCTTCCCGCACCGAAAAATCTACGACCGCGATGCCGCCGAACGGCACTGGGAGCGCCTGATCGCGCTCTACCGCCGCCGCTTGGGCTGAGAATTCTCCTCGCTCCGCCGCCCCAGCCCCTGCCGGCCGGACATCCACGCCAGGATCGCCCAGCGCAGCTCCTGCACCCGCCGGAGCATCCTCACCCGGTCCCGCCGGATCCACCCCCGCACCCGCCCGATCATCGGCGCCACGATCGCGCGCGCCCAGTCGCGGATCGCCAGCGCGGTCCGGATCAGCCAGGCGAACCAGCCGATCCGCATCAGCGCCGCCTCGCAGGCATGGTAGACGAACACCGCCACCAGCGTCCCGATCGCCCGCCCCGCCACGAACACCACCACCGCCCCGGCCATGTCGCCGCGGGCCAGCAGCACGAAGAACCACAGTTCGAACAGCCGAGATATCAGTTCCGGCACCGCGAACGCCAGCAGCGCCACCCCCGGCGGCAACCGCCCCATCCGCTCCGCCAACCGCCGCACCGGCGACCAGGCCAGCACCCAGCGCAGCACCGCCAGGGCACCGGCCCAGATCAGGTCCTCGAACACGATCACCACCAGGGCGATCGGCAGCAGGATAAGGTCGCGCAGTCGGTTCAGAAGCATTACGCCTCTATGCCGATTAGCACGTCGGTCGTCCAGGCGGGCACGCATGCGACGGCGCCGGATGCGGCTGCGGCGCGGGCTGCGGATGCGGTGCCGCATAGGCCGGCGCCATCGGTTGCGGCATCGGCCGAGGCGCCGCGTAGGCGGGCGCCTGCTGCGGCACCGGCGCCACTGCTGGCGGCGCCTGGCGCACCGGCGGCGCCACCGGCGCTGGCGCGGCATACCCAGGACGCGGCCCAACCGGCGCCGCCTGCGGCACCGGCGCCGCGGGAGCCATCGGCCGCGCCTGCTGCTGGAACTGCGGCTGCGCTTGCGGCTGCGGCGCCGGAGCCACCGGCCTTGGCGCCTGCACGGGCGCGGGCGCCTGCGTCGATGGCATCTGCGGCCGCGGCGCGGCGGCCTGCGGCATAGCCGCCGCCGGCTGACCCGCCGGCTGCGCATAGGCCGGTCGCGGCGCCGGGGCCTGCGGCGCCACCGGCGCTCGCAGACCGCCGGGCGGCGGCACTGGCACCGCCGCCGCCGGTGCCCCGGCGATCGCCGGCCCCGCCGTCATCGGCCGCGGCGCCGCGGTGCCGGGAATCGGCGGCGGCAGGTTCATCGTCCGCGCCACGCTCGGCGTCACCCCCAGGGTCGCCGTCGTCGGCGTCACCGTCGGCGCCCGCACCGGCTGGATCTGCGCGATCGCGCTGGCCGGCGCCGCCTGCGCCCGCGGCGCCACCGGCAGCGAGTTGGTCATCGTCGAGGCCGGCACGAACGTCGTCGCCCGCGCATTCACCGACCCCGCCGGCGGCGTCGCCCCCGGCGGCAGGTTGGTGATGTTGGTCACATTGGTGATGTTGGTCACGTTCACGTTGCGCACATAGGCCGGGCTCGCCTGGTAGGGCGGGTAATAGGCATCCCGCGGCCCCAGCGGATACCAGCCGACCGCATTGCCGAACCCGAGGCTCAGGCCCACGCCCGCCCCCAGCCCGACGAAGGCCACCAGCGCCGGCGCATAGACCGGCCGGTAGCCATAGCCCATCGGCGCCCCGGGATAGATCGGCGTCCACCCCCAGGTCAGCCCGAACTGCACCCAGCGGCCATAGTGGAACGGCGCGAAGCCCCAGGGCGCATCATCGATCCAGGTCCAGCCCCACGGCGCCACGAAGGCCCAATGGCCATAGCGATAGGGCGCCCACCCCGGCGCGACCGGCGGGAACCAGACATGGCCATACTGCACATCGTCTTCCCAGCGCCCGGTCTGGCCCAACGCCTCGCCGCCGGTCATCTGTTGCACCACCGGCGGCGCCGGCCCATTGGTGGGCGGCGCCGGAGGCGGGGGCGGGATGTTGCTCGCCTGCAACTGCGGCGGCGCCAGCGGCACGACGCTGCCGTCAAACTGGTTGGTCCCGGAGATCCGCCCGGTCTGGTTTGCGTTCACCAGCAAGGACACACCGGGCCCGGCCACCTGCGCCTGGCCGTTGACGACACTGACATTGGTCGGATGCTCGCTGTCACCAACCGCGACTTCGTACTGTCCGGGCTGCGCGATGGTCACATCGCCGCGCGGCGTGCGGAGCTGGAACAGATCGCCGGGATCAAGCGTGCGAACAGTGAGCGACACCGCCCCCTGTGCCAGGGTCGCATGAAAGCGATGGTCGTCGAACTGGTCAATATCGAGTTGCGTCGACTGGTCCAACACCACACGGGCACCGGCGATCTCGATATCCGCGCCGCCGCGCGGCTCGGTCCAGAAGGCATAGCCGGACGTCACCGGAAAGTTCAGCGAGGCCGGCTCCCACGTCTGCTGCCCCGGTCCGTGGAACGACACCGTGCCCGCCAGCCGCGCCACCCGGCCCACCCGGGCTGGCGGATCAGCGCTTTGGGTCTCGCCCTGGGCGAAAGCCATGGGCACCTGGAGCGGCAACAGCATGACCCCGGCCAGCACAGCCGCGATCAGTCGGAAAGACGATGTATGTGTGCGCAACTTTGCACGTCCCTTGATTGAGGACCGGTAGCGGCCTCACCAGCAGATTGGTCGACCAAGATGGCAAAACCACGACAGGCGGCGTCGGCGCAGGTTAAATCTTGGACAGCCGGCAATCCGCCCGCTTCCCGCCACCGTCCTGCCGCAGAGCGGGCCGACCCTGCGATCGTGCCGTCACAGGAGGCCACCATGCCCGACCGCAACACACTTCGCAGCGTCGCCCGTTTCTGTCTGCCGCTGGCCACGGCGGCGCTGCTGTCCGGATGCGTCGCCTATGAGCCCTATCCCGGCGGCCCGGTCTATGCCGCCCCCGCCGTCGCTGTGGCGCCCGTGGTCGTCGCCCCGGCCTACCGGCCCTACTACGCCCCGCATTACTACGGTGGTGGCTGGGGCGGCGGTTGGCGCGGCCGCTACTGACGGCCGCGCCAAATAACCTCAGTGGCCGAGGGCCTGGACGATTTCCTCGGTCATCTTCTTCGCGTCGCCGAACAGCATCATCGTGTTCGGGCGGAAGAACAGCTCGTTGTCGACGCCGGCATAGCCTGAGGCCATCGAGCGTTTGACGAACAGCACGGTCGCGGCCTTGTCGACCTCGAGGATCGGCATGCCGTAGATCGCGCTCGACGGGTCGGTCTTGGCCGCGGGGTTGGTGACGTCGTTGGCGCCGATGACATAGACCACGTCGGCCGTCGAGAACTCGTTGTTGATCTCCTCGAGTTCGAACACCTCATCATAGGGCACGTTGGCCTCGGCGAGCAGCACGTTCATGTGGCCGGGCATGCGGCCGGCAACGGGATGGATGGCATATTTGACCTCGACGCCCTCCTTCTTGAGCGTGTCGGCCATTTCCCGCAGCGCGTGCTGCGCCTGGGCGACGGCCATGCCGTAGCCGGGCACCACGATCACCTTGGAGGCGTTCTTCATGATGAAGGCGGCATCGTCGGCCGCACCGGCCTTCACCGAGCGCTCGCCCTGTGCCGCGGCCGCGGGGCCGGCGCCGCTGTCGGTGCCGAAGCCGCCGAGCAGGACGTTGATGATGCTGCGGTTCATGCCCTTGCACATGATATAGGACAGGATCGCGCCGGAGGCGCCGACCAGCGCGCCAGTGATGATCAGCGCGAGGTTCTGGATGGTAAAGCCGATGCCGCAGGCCGCCCAGCCCGAGTAGCTGTTCAGCATCGAGACGACCACCGGCATGTCGGCGCCGCCGATGGGGATGATCAGCAGGAAGCCGAGCAGGATGGCCAGCGCCGCGATCAGCCAGAATACCACCTGGCTGCCGGTGGCAACGAAGGCGACGACGAGCAGCACGAGCAGGATGCCGAGGCCAAGGTTGATCTGGTGCTGGAAGGGGAAGGTGATCGGATTGCCCTTCATCAGCGCCTGCAATTTTGCGAATGCGATGAGGGAGCCCGAGAAGGTGATCGCGCCAATTGCCAGACCCAGCGACATCTCGACCAGGCTCTGGGTGTGGACATGCCCCGCCGAGCCGATGCCGAAGGCTTCCGGCGCGTTCAGTGCGGCGGCGGCGACGAACACAGCGGCGAGGCCGACCAGCGAGTGGAAGGCCGCGACCAGCTGCGGCAGCGCCGTCATCTGGATGCGCAGCGCGATGAAAGTGCCGATGCCGCCGCCGATGGCCATGCCCAGCACGATCATGCCGATGCCCGGCAGCGACATGCCCTGGTGGACGAGGGTGGCGAGGATGGCGATGGCCATGCCGGCCATGCCCATCTGGTTGCCGCGGCGCGAGGTCTCGGGGTGCGAGAGGCCGCGCAGGGCCAGGATGAACAGGACGGCGGCGACGAGGTAGACGACGGAGGTGAGACTTGCGGACATCGGGGTCTACTTCGCCTTCTTCTTGAACATCGACAGCATTCGCTGCGTGACGACGAAGCCGCCGAAAATATTGACCGAGGCCAGAGTGACGGCAATGAAGCCGAAACCCATCGCCCAGCCGGACAGCGCCAGGCCGGTGGCGAGCATGGCGCCGACGACGATGACCGAGGAGATCGCGTTGGTGACGCCCATCAGCGGCGAATGCAGCGCCGGGGTGACGTTCCAGACGACGTAGTAGCCGACGAAGCAGGCCATCAGAAAGACGGCAAGCAGGAAGACGAAGGGCTCGACGGCCTCGGCCACCGCGGGCGTCGTCGCCGCGAGGGCGCGGGCCGCCTGGGCGAGGGCGTCGGCCTGGCTGGCCAGTTCGGTCAGGGTCATGGGTCTCTCCTCAGGCGGCGGCGGACGAAGCGGGGGGAGCCGGCTGGAATTGCGCGTGCACCACGGCGCCATTGCGCGTCAGCATCGTGCCCTTCACGATGTCATCCGTCTCGGGCAGCTTCGGCGCCTTGGCCTCCTTGTCCCAGAAGGTGGTCAGGAAGGTCAGCAGGTTGCGCGCATAGAGGCTGCTGGCGGCAACCGAAATGCGCCCCGGCCAGTTGCGCCAGCCGAGCACGCGCACGCCGTTGGCCGTCACGATGCTGCTGCCGGGTTCGGTGAGTTCGCAGTTGCCGCCGGCGTCCGAGGCGAGATCGATGATCACGCTGCCGGCGCGCATGCTGCGCACCATGGCCGCGGTGACGATGGTCGGCGCCTTGCGGCCCATGACCAGGGCAGTGCAGATGACGATGTCGTTCTTGGCCACCGTGGCGGCCATCAGGTCGGCCTGCTTCTGGCGGAAAGCGTCGCTCATTTCCTTGGCGTAGGCACCTTTCTGGGCCGCGGTCTCCTCGTCCTCGACGCCGACGAAGGTGGCGCCGAGGGATTTGATCTCCTCCTTGGCGGCGGGGCGGACGTCGGTGGCGGAGACGATGGCGCCGAGGCGGCGCGCGGTGGCGATGGCCTGCAGGCCGGCGACACCGGCGCCGATGACGAACACGCGGGCGGGCGGCACGGTGCCGGCCGCCGTCATCATCATTGGGAAGCCGCGATCAAAGGTGTTGGCCGATTCGATGACCGCGCGGTAGCCGGCGAGGTTCGCCTGGCTCGACAGCACGTCCATCGCCTGAGCGCGGGTGATGCGGGGGAGGAGCTCCATCGCCGCGCAGTCGATCCCGGCGGCGGCGAGGCCGGGGAGCAGATCGGCGTTGGCGAAGGCGTTGGCGATGCACACCAGCAGGGTGCCGCGGGCGATCTGGGCGCGGACGGCCTCATCGGGCATCTGCACCGCGAAGACGATGCCGGCGCCGGCGAGGGCGGCGGCGCTGTCAGCGACGATCTCGGCCCCGGCGGCCTGATATTCGGCGTCCGACACCGACGCGGTCAGGCCAGCGCCGGTTTCCACCGCCACCGTCAGGCCGAGGCCGATCAGCTTCTTCACCGTTTCGGCCGTGGCCGCCACGCGGGTTTCGAACGCTGCCCGCTCCTTCAATACCGCCAAGCGCATCCGCACATCCTTTTCTTACGACCGACCACACGGGGATCACGCCCGGTCCGCTCGTGATTGCAGGGCTATTTTGCGTCGCCATATGCTCCGCCGACCCGTTGATACGCAAGGCCCAAGCACAGGGGGGAGCCCACACCCAGGCATGCGCAGGCAAAGGCCATCCGGTTGATATAGGTCAAAACCTCTGCCCGATATCCAGGCTACATCCCGGCGCTGCGCCGGATCGCCGCGTCGCCGGAGTGTCGCGCGGCTCTATGAATACTTCGATAATTCAGCCGATCCGGGTCAGGCCAGTTCGATCCGCGCGCCGGTTTGCCCGTTGAGCAGCCGGCGGAGGTGGAAGTGGGCGAGCGCATCGCCGGGGAAGCGGCCGACCAGGCCGGCGAAGGCGGGCATGGCGCCGGGGTCGCGGCTGGCCAGCAGGGCGAAGGCGGCGGCGTAGGCCTCGGCATGGGCGGGATCGACCATCTCGGGCAACGGCTCGTAGGCACGCAGTTCGCCGCTGCGGCCGCGCAGCACGAGGTCGCCGACCGGGCGGAGGGTGGCGGGGATGGTCTGGCCGATGACGGCGGCGGAGATGCAGACGCGGGTGCCGAGCTCCTTGTTGGCGGCCTCCAGCCGGGCGGCGGTGTTGATGGTGTCGCCATAGGCCGTGTAGTCGAAGAAGCGGGCGCTGCCGAAATTGCCGACCATGGCGAGGCCGGCATGCACGCCGATGCGGGTGACGCCGAGATCGACGCCTTCCCCCCGCCAGCGGCCGCGCAGCGCCTCGGCGAAGGCATCGAGATCGCGGGCGCAGGCGATGGCGCGGGCGGGGAGGTCGGGCTGCTCGGCCGGCGCGCCGAAGAGGACGTGCAGCGCGTCGCCCATGATCTTCGTCACCGTGCCGTCATGGGCGAAGACGATGTCGGTCATGCCCGAGAGATAGTCGTTGAGCAGGCGGCCGAGCAGGGCGCCGTCGAGGGTTTCGGCGAGCGTGGTGAAGCCGGCGATGTCGGTGAAGAGGGCGACGACCTCGCGGCGCTGGCCGGACAGGGCGGCGCCGTCGGCGGCGCCGGCGAGGCGTTCGGCCAGGCTCGGCGAGAAATAGCGCGACAGGGCGGCGTGGGCGCGCTCGGCGGCGGCCATGCGCTGGCGGGCGTCGCGGCGGTCGGCGACGTGGCGGAGGGTCTTCTGCAGGGTTGTTTCGAAATCGACGAAATCAATCGGCTTGGTGACGAAATCGAAGGCGCCGCGGTTCATCGCCGTGCGAATATTGGCCATGTCGCCGTAGGCCGAGACGATCATCGCCGCCGGCAGCGCGTCCTGCGGCAGTTCGGACATTTTCTGCAACAAGGTGAGCCCGTCCATGCGGGGCATGTTGATGTCGCTGATGACGACGTCGATGTCGGGCGAGGCGGCGATGGCCGCCAGGGCCTCGACGCCGTCGCCGGCGAAGCTGAAGACGAAGCGGCGGTCGCGGATTTCGCGGCGGAACTTCTGGACGATCAAGGCCTCGATATCGGGCTCGTCGTCGACGACGAGGATATGGGCGCTCATGTCGGCAGGCCGTGGGCGGAGAGGCGCAGGTCGATCTCGGCCTTCAGCGCCGGGAAGTCGATCGGCTTGCCGAAGACGCCGTCGGCGCCGGCTTCGCGGGCCGTGCGTAACGTTGCGGCATCGCCATAGGCGGTGATCATGATGATCGGCAGGTCGGGGCGGACCGATTTCACCTTCGGCAGCAACTCGAGGCCGGTCATGCCGGGCATGTTGATGTCGGACAGCATCAGGATCAGCGAGCCGGCGTCCGCGGCGGCGACGCGGTCGAGCGCCTGGAAGGCGGAGGCGGCGAAATCCATGGTGAAGCGGCCCGAGCGCATTTCGCGGCGGAACTGCTGGCGGAACAGGGCCTCGACGTCAGGCTCGTCATCGACCACGAGAATGAGCAGGTTCATGTCGGCACTCCGGAACTGGCGCGCGGCAGGGTGATGGTGAACTCGGTGAAGTCGTCCGGCCGGCTGTCGACGGCGATGCTGCCGCCATGCTGCTTGACGATGATGTCGTGGCTGAGCGAGAGGCCGAGACCGGTGCCTTCGCCGGCGGGCTTGGTGGTGAAGAAGGGCTCGAAGATGCGCGCCTTCACCGCGTCGGGCATGCCGGTGCCGTTGTCGCGCACGCGGATCTCGACGGCGGCGGCATGGGCGCGGGTGGAAACAGCAAGCTCGGGGGCGAAAGCGGGATCATTGCCCTCAGCCTGGCGACGGGCGGCGGCGTAGAAGCCGTTGGCGATGAGGTTGAGCAGCACGCGGGTGAATTCCTGCGGATAGATCTCGAGCTCGCCGGCGGCCGGATCGTAATCACGCCGCAACGTCACGTTGAAGCCGGGCTTCTCCGCCCGCGCGCCGTGGTAGGCGAGGTTGAGGGCTTCCTCGACGGTGGCGTTGATGTCGACACCGCGCCGCTCGCCGCCGCTTTCGCGGGAGTGCAGCAGCATGTTCTTGACGATGCCATCGGCGCGCTTGCCATGGGTCTCGACTTTTTCGAGGTTGCCCTTGAGCAAGGCGATGAGGTCCTCGACGTCGGCGCGCGCCTCGGCATCGAAGGGGGCGGTGGTGAGGAGGTCGCTCAGCTCGTCGAGCAGTTCTGTCGAGAGGGCGGCAAAATTGTTGACGAAATTCAATGGATTCTTGATCTCGTGGGCGATGCCCGCGGTCAGCGCGCCAAGTGATGCGAGCTTCTCGGTCTGCACCAGGCGATCCTGCGCGGCGCGGAGATCTTCGAGCGAGGCCGCCAGCGCGCGGGTGCGTTCCTCGACGCGCGCCTCCAGCATCTCGTGGCTGTCCTGGATGCGGCCGGCCATGCGGTTGAAGCGGTCCGCCAGGGTCTCGATCTCGTCGCCCGTGCGAACCGTGATCCGCTGGGTAAGGTCGCCCTCGCCGAGCTTCTCCGCCCCGGCCTGCAGGGCGCGGATCGGCTGCACCATGCGATGCGCCACCGCGGCACCGATCACGGCGGCCAGCAGCAGGGCGACACCCAGCAACAGCGCGCTCTGGCGCAGCGCGGCATAGACCGGCGCCATCGCCTCGCGCACCGGCAGCTCGACGAAGACGATCCAGCCGAGCTTGGGCACCGCGGCATGGGCCGACAGCATCGCGCGTCCGTCGAGGCCGACGGCATCGGTCGCGACTCCGCTGCCGCCATCCGCCAGGGCGACGGCCACCTGCGGCAGGGCGGCGAGATTGGTTTCGCGCAGCACCAGGCTCATGTCGGGATGCGCGACCAGGCGGCCGCGCGCGTCAGTGACATAGGCGTGGCCGCCCTCGCCCACCTTGATTGCGGTCAGCACGTCCCAGATGAGCTTGAGGTTCACCTCGGCGGCGGTCACGCCGGGGGAACGGCCGGCATGGGCGGCGGCGATCGCCATATAAGGCTCGGAGCCGCGGCGGAACGTCACCGGCCCGTACCAGGTGTGTTTCTCAAGCGCGCCCTTGAAGCGTGGATCGGCGGAGAGGTCGACTCCGCTGCCGGCGACGTCCGGCTCGAGGCGGGAGAGGCGGAGCTGCTCGTGGCCGGTGCCGTCGATGTGGACAAGCTCGGTGATTGCCGGCACCTGGCGGAGGAGGCGGATGAAATCGTAGCGGCGCTGTTCGAGCGAGACCCGCGACCATTCGGTGCGCGTGGTCCAGCCGATCTGGCTTTCGATCTCCGTGACGAACTGCTCAACGCGGTCGGCGGCGGCTTGGGCTTTTTCCTGCTGCACGCGGACGGCGGCCTCGCGTGCCTCGACAAAGCTCAGCCACAGGCCGAGGCCGCCATTGGCGAGCAGGACGGCCATGACGAGGCCGACAAAGACCAATGCCAGCTTACGGCCGAGCGTCAGCCTGCCGACCGGCGAGCCCGGTCTTTGCCGCCCGTTCTCCGTATCGTCCGGCCCACCGGCCATCCTTCCCCCGCACCCACCGGACGGAACCTGGCCCGCCACCACCGCAGTTGACCACGCCGGCGCCCGGCGCGCCAAGCCCGCGTGTCGAAGGATCGACCGAGCCGTTATTTCAGCGAGTCGATGGCACCCTGCACCATCTTGCGATCCTCGCCGTCCGCCGGCAGCAGGGTGAGCAGGACCTTCCAGCGCTCGAGCGCGCCGGGACGGTCGCCACCGCGGGCGGCGGCGATGCCGAGGTACCAGTAGACCTCGGGCCGCTTGGGATCGGCGGCCAGCACGTCCTTGAGCAACTGCACCGTGCGCGGCGGCACCGGATCGGTGTCGCCGAGGGTGTCGACCACGGCGATGGCCTCCTGCATCTTCACGCCGACATCGCCCGGACGCAGCTTCGCCGCGCGATCATAGGCGTCCGTGGCCTTGGCCGGCTCCTTGAGGACGAGATAGGCGCGGCCCAGGCGCAGCCACCCCTCGGCGTCGCTGGGATCCTTGTTCAGCTTGTCCGCGAGCTGGGCGACCATGCCGCGGACCATGGCGTCGCGCTGCTCGGCCGGCATCTCATCGGCGGCGGCGATCGAGGCGGGGTCGGGACCGCCCGCGGCGGCGCCGGCGGGCCGGGTCTCCGCCGGCTTCTCCGCCGCCGGCTTGCCGGGCGGCAGCGGCGGCGTGGCGATGCCGGCGAGCTTGGCGGATTCCTCGACGCGGCGGGCGATCTCCTCGCGCATTTCCGAATCCTCGGGCGCGTCGGCGGCAAGTTTCAGCCAGGCATCGATCGCCTTGCGGGATTCGCCGGCCTGGGCATCGGCGAGCGCGAGATAGAAACGGGCGACGTCGTTGACGGGGTCCTTGGCAACGGCCTTGGCGAAGGCGTCGCGCGCACCCGGGGTGACGATGCCCTCGGCCGCCATAACCTGCATTTCGCCGTAGCCTGCCAGCACGTCGGGCTCGTCCGGCACCAGGCGCATGACCTGGCGATACCCTTCCAGGCTCTTGTCCCACAGATTGAGCGAAGCCGTGGTGCGGGCATAGAGCATCCAGCGCTCGGCGTTGTCCGGCTCCTTCCTGAGGCGCTCCTCGAGCGCGGCGAGCGACTTGGCGACGTCGGAATGCCCATCGGGCTGCGCGGGGGCGGCGGCGGTCACGGGGCGGCTGGCAAAGGGCATGTCAGGCACGCCGGGCGCGCCCATTTCGAGATAGATGCCGACCGGCGCAACGACCAGCAACGCAACGACCAGGACCGGCATCAACCAGCCGCCCGAACCGGCGATGCGGGCGGCGGCCGGCGCGCGGCCTGAGGCGGCGAGAATCCGCCGCTCGATTTCCAGCCGCGCCGCCGCCGCCGCCTCGGGACCGACCAGGCCACGGGCGACATCCTGCTCGAGCTCCAGCAGCTGATCGCGATAAACCGCGCGATCGAACTGCCCGGCATCCTCGGCCGGTGGCCGGCGAAGGAACAAGGGCAGGAGAACGATGCCCAGCACGACAACCGCCAGCGCGCCACAGGCAATATACAAAACCATCAGACTTCGTTCTCCCGCAGCAACCGCTCCAGCCGTTGCTTTTCCTCATCGTCGAGCGGCGTCGGCCCGCCGGCCTGCGGCCGGCGGCGGAAGGCGAAGGCCGCCCCCACGGCGGCGAGACCGAGCAACACCGGCGGGCCGAACCACAAGACATAGGTCGACGGCTTCACCGGCGGCTGCAGCAGCACGAAATTGCCGTAGCGGGCGACGATGTAGTTCACCGCCTGGGCATCGGTGTCGCCGGCGGTCAGCCGCTCGCGCAACATGACCCGCACGTCATGCGCCAGCTCGGCATGCGACTCGTCGATCGATTCGTTCTGGCACACGAGGCAACGCAGGCCCTTGCTCAACTCGCGCGCCCGGCCCTCGAGAACCGGATCGGCGAGACGCTCGTTGGGCTCGACGGCGTAAGCCGGAGTCCAGGCGAGCATGATGGCGACGAGAAGGGCACTCAGCAGAGAAGGCAAGCAATGCTCCGCCGGCTTAGGGCCTGGAGGCCTGAAGAACCCCATCATGGCGCGCGGCTGGATCGGTGACCTTCGACTGCTAACCGCTTTCTTGGCGCCGCAGGCAATCAATTTTGCGAACCGCGCGAAACAGGTTGCGGTCATGATCGTTTTATTGGCTTCGCCGGTGCCCGCCCCGAGATCGTGGGATCGCGACTGAAGGTTGGTGATCCGGCCGAGACCGTGATGGGTTCCAAGGGCCTCTGGGCCCTTGGCCGCCGGAGGCGCTTGCCTTGCCTTCCCTGACATCATGACCGGTTCAGCTCCGTCAGCAGCGGCAGTAATTCGCGTTGCACGACGTCGGCGCTGAGTGGGCCGACGAAGCGTTTGCGGATGTGGCCGGTCTTGTCGATCACGTAGGTTTCGGGCACGCCGTAGACGCCGTAGTCGAAGCCGGTGCGGCCGTCGCGGTCGACGGCGATGCGGCGGTAGGGGTCGCCGAGTTGTTCGAGGATGCGCTTGGAGTCTTCGGGTTTGTCTTTGTAGGCGATGCCGTAGATGGCGATTTTTTCCTTTTCGGCGAGGCGCATCAGGATCGGGTGCTCGACGCGGCAGGGCACGCACCAGGAGGCGAAGAAGTTGACCACGACGACCTGGCCTTTGAGGCCGTCCGAACTGACGGCGTCGCCGCCGTTGAGGCTGGCGAGCGAGAAGGTGGGGCCGGGTTTGTCGATCAGGGCGGAGGGCAGGTCGTGCGGGTCGCGATCGGGGCGCAGCGCGAGGGCGAAGTAGGTGGCGAGGGCGCAGAAGGCGATGACGGGGAGGATGTAGAGAAGTTTGCGCATCGTCACTCTCCGGCCGGCACGGCGGCGGCGCGGCCGGCGCGGGCGCGGCTGGCGACGCCGATGCGCCAGCGGCGGTCGCTGAGGCTGACGAGGCCGCCGAGGGCCATGATGAGGGCGCCGAGCCAGATCCAGGACACCAGCGGTTTCCAGTAGGCGCGTATGGTCCAGCCGCCTTTCTCGTCGGGCTCGCCGAGGGCGATGTAGAGGTCGGCGACGACGCTGGAGCGAATCGCGGTTTCGCCGGTCGTCTGCTGCTGGAGGGGGAAGAAGCGGCGCTGGGGATGCATCGTGGTGACGATGGCGCCGTCGCGGCGGACGGTGACGGTGGCGTCGTCGGCCTGGAAGTTGGGGCCGGGGACGCGGTCGACCTTGTCGAGGGTGAGTTCGTAGGCGCCGACGACCATTTTGCCGCCGAGGGCGACGATGTCGATCTGCTCGCGGTCGAAGGCCTGGGCGGCGATGCCGGCGACCGAGACGGCCATGCCGACATGGGCGAGGGTCATGCCGTAGGCGGCGCGGGGCAGGCGGACGGCGCGGCGCCAGCTGTCGCCGGCGCTGACGCGGAAGAGGCCGATGCGCTCGGTCCATTCGACGATGGCGCCGACCGCGGTCCAGGCGGCGAGGGCCAGGCCGAGGACGGCGAGGACGGGGCCGCCGGAGGTGACGTACAGGCCGACGAGGGCGACGATCAGGGCGGCGGCGAAGGCGGCCCAGAGGCGCTGCAGCGCGCCAAGCAGGTCGCCGCGCTTCCAGGCCAGCATCGGGCCGACGCCGAGGGCGAGCAGCACGGGGACCATGAGCGGCGCGAAGGTCTTGTTGAAGAAGGGCGGGCCGACGGTGAGCTTGTCGCCGCCGACGACGTCGAGGAACAGCGGGTAGAGGGTGCCGAGGAAGACGGTGGCGGCCGCGGTGGCGAGCAGGAGGTTGTTCAGCACCAGCGAGCCCTCGCGGGAGACCGGGGCGAACAGCCCCCCGCCCTGCAGCGCGGGGGCGCGGATGGCGTAGAGGGTGAGCGAGCCGCCGATGGCGGCGACGAGGAGGAGGAGGATGAAGGTGCCGCGCGCGGGGTCGACGGCGAAGGCGTGCACCGAGGTCAGCACGCCGGAGCGGACCAGGAAGGTGCCGACGAGGGAGAGCGAGAAGGTGACGATGGAGAGCAGGATGGTCCAGCTTTTCAGCGCGTCGCGTTTCTCGACCACGATGGCGGAGTGGATCAGCGCGGTGCCGACCAGCCAGGGCATGAAGGAGGCGTTCTCGACCGGATCCCAGAACCACCAGCCACCCCAGCCCAGCGTGTAGTAGGCCCACCAGCTGCCGAGCGCGATGCCGATGGTGAGCGCGCACCAGGAGGCGAGCGCCCAGGGCCGCACCCAGCGGGCCCAGGCGGCGTCGACCCGGCCCTCGATGAGGGCGGCGACCGCGAAGGCGAAGCTGACGGAGAATCCGACATAGCCGAGGTAGAGGAAGGGCGGATGGAAGGCGAGGCCGGGGTCCTGCAGGATCGGGTTGAGGCCGCGGCCGTTCTCCGGGGCGACGGCGGCGCGCAGGAAGGGGTTCGAGGTCAGCAGGATGAAGGCGAGGAAGCCGGTGGCGATCATGCCCTGCACGGCCAGCACGCGGGCGCGCAGGCGGGGGGGCAGGTTGTCGCTGAAGGTGGCCACCGCGCCGCCGCAGAGCGCGAGCATGAACACCCAGAGGAGCATGGAGCCCTCGTGGTTCCCCCAGACGCCGGACACCTTATAGAGAAGCGGTTTGTCGGTGTGGCTGTTCTGGATGACGTTGATGACCGAGAAGTCGGAGGTGATGTAGGCATACATCAGGGCGGCCATGGCGCCGCCGACCAGCAGGAGCTGGACCAGCGCCGTGGAGCGGCCGACCAGCATCCAGGCCTGGTTGCCGTTCGCCGCGCCGAGCAGCGGCACGGTCGCCTGGCAGACCGCCACGCAGAAGGCGAGGATGAGGGCGAAGTGTCCGAGTTCGATGATCATTGGTTCCCCACCATTCTGGCCGTACGGAGTGTCCGGACGGTCACGCCGGTCCGTGTGTCCCCCATGTGGCCTTCTCCGGGCCGGTCGCCAGGGTGACCTGGGGGGAAGAATAGGAGGCTCACCGGTCCCCCGCCAGACGCGACGCGGAAGGGCGGTCGGCAAAGATCGGCAACGGCATGCGCGGCATCTCCAGGTTGGCATCCGGGCCGCGGGCCCGGTTCGATGCCGTGTTGCAGATCGGACGGCGACGGAGCGCCGCCGGCTGGGTGTCGTCCTAGCGAGACTTCGCGGCTGACGAATTGTCCTAGATCAATGCCCGAGCGGCCGCGGCGCCACACAAGGCCGTTATCAAAGACGTGGCGTGGCGATGAAATTGGTTTCATCTCGGCAGGACAGGACGGCAGCGGCGGATATCCTCGCCGCCGGCTCCGCGTGCGCGGGGCATCGTCCATGATGCTGCGGGTCGTCCTCGACCGCGACAAGCCGCTCCAGCAGCAGCTCTACGACCAGTTGCGGGCGCTTATCGAAACCGGCGCCCTGCGGTCCGGCCAGCGCATGCCTGCCACGCGGGCGCTGGCCGACCAGTATGACGTCTCGCGCATGACCGCGGTGCTCACCTATGAGCGGCTGGTCGCCGAGGGGCTGCTGCGGACCGTTCCGGCCGGCGGAACCTTTGTGGCCAACCTCCGTCAGCCCGCCAACCTGGCCGCACAGCCGATGACCGAGGAGCCGGTCGACTGGCATGCGCGCCATGACGAGGATGTCGACCGGCCTGATCCCGGGCTGTTCCCGACCTCGCGCTTCCGCTCGCTGCTGCGCAGCGCGCTCGACCGCTTCGGCGAGGCGCGTCACGCCGGCGACCTGCTGAGCCAGGGGCCGCTGAAGACCACGATCGCGCGCTGGCTGCTGGGGGCGCGCGGACTCGACGTTTCGCCCGACCAGGTGATCATCGTCTCGGGCCGCCAGCGCGCGCTGGAGATCGTCGGCCACCTGTTGATGCGGCCGGGCCAGAGGGTGGTGTGCGAATCGCCCGGCGACGCGCTCGCGGCCGGACTGTGGATGGCGCGGGGTGCCCGTGTCCTGGCGGTGCCGGTGGACGAGGACGGGCTGCTGACGGATCGCCTGCCGGCCGGCCCGATCGCGCTGGCGCATGTCACGCCGACCTATCACTACCCCCTCGGGGCCATTCTCACGGCCACGCGACGTCAGGCGCTGTTGGCCTGGGCCGAGGCGTCGGGCGCGCATATCGTCGAATCCGACCGCATCGGCGACATGCGCTACGATCATGAGCATCCCCAGGCGTTGATGGGCGAGGACACCCACGATCGGGTGCTGCACATCGGTGATTTCACCAACCTGCTCGGTCCCTGGCTGACGACCGCGTACCTTGTGGTGCCGCCAAGCCTCGTCGGGCCGGCCGAGGCGGCGCGGCGGATGCTCGACGACGTGTGCGGTGGAATCGAGCTTGGCGTGCTCGCGGGTTTCCTGGAGAGCAGCGCCTATCCGCGCCACCTGGTCCGCACGCGGCGGATCTATGCCGGGCGGCGGGATGCGCTGATCCGCGCCTTGCATGAACATTTCGGCGCCAGCCGGCTGGCCCGCGCGGCTGGCGGCTTCGCGCTTGCGTGGGTGCCGCCGCAAGGACTCGGTCCGATCGATCGGATCGTCCGGGCAGGCATGGGATGCGGGCTGCCGATCGCCCTGGCGCCGGCGCCTCCTGCGGCGGGCGCCGACAAGGGGCTGCGCATCCTGCTCTGCGGATTTGCCCGGCACGCCGAAGGGGAGATCGGCGAACGGGTCGCCACCTGGCGTCACAACCTGCGGCAGCCGGCGAGGCCGGTGCTGCCGGACGACGCAGCCGAACTGGCCGCCGACTGATGGAACAAATGCGACAAAACGTTACATTTTTGATCGTACCCTGGAACTTCCAGCCGTGGTCCGATGAATTATCCGTAACCCTGGCTCTACACCTGAATGCCCTGCCGACACGACACTGACCCTAGAGCCGACTCGTTCGGTTCGCCGCGCCGCGCCGCGTGTTCCTTCTTCTGAAGGAATATTGATCGGTGGGCGCGGAAGCAAAGGACCTAAGCGATGGCTGACCAGTCTGCCCCTTCCCCAAGCCCCAAACCCGGATTTTTCAATGGGTTGATGGCGCTTGCCTGCCGCCAGTGGCGCATCCTCGTCGCCCTCGGCGGCGGCGTCATCGTCGGCCTCGGCATCTTCGCCACCTGGACGACGGTGATCGAGCACACCAACCACACCGAATTCTGCATCACCTGCCACATCATGCGCGACACGGTTTACCAGGACTATCAGAAGTCCGCGCACTTCAAGAACAAGCATGGCGTGCGCGTCGGATGTCCGGATTGTCATGTTCCCATCTACAGCTGGTGGGACGAGGCAATGGCCAAGGTCGACACCATCGGCGAGCTCTACGCCTTTTTCCTGCAGGGCAAGAACACCGGCGAGGCGCTGGAGAAGGATCGCCCCGCGCTCGCCAAGCATGTGTGGGCGAAGTTCGCCGCCACCAACGCCCGCGAGTGCCGCCACTGTCATGACTACAACGGAATGGTGCTCGACGAGCAGAAACCCAGCGCGCGGGTCGCCCACACCGACGCCGGTGCGAAGAACCAGAACTGCGTCGAATGCCATCGCGGCATCACACACAAGTTGCCTCCGTCGGACACGCCGGCGAAGGACAGCGACAGCTTCGATGTTGATTGAGCGAAACGAGGTCAAGATGAAAAGCACAGCACGCTTCTTCCTCACTCTAGCCGGCGCCGGCGCCCTGACGCTGGCCGCCCCGCCGGCGCGGGCGGCCATCGACTGGTCGTCGGTGCCGGGCAAGGACATCGTCCTGTTCTATCCCGGCCAGTCCTCCTACGAGTGGGCGCTGACCGAGAGCGCCATGTCGGGGGCCAAGGGGTTCCGCACCGAGGGCAAGAACTGCGACACGTGTCATATCGGCGAAGAAAAGGACATGGGTCCACAGATCGTCACGGGCGCGCCGCGCAGCTTCAAGACCGGCGAGAAGCCGTCGATCGAGCCGACGCCGATCGCGGGCAAGCCGGGTTCGATCCCGGCGACGGTGAAGTTCGCCAATGACGGCACGAACCTCATGGTGCATCTCGAGTTCAAAGAAGGCACCCAGCCCAACGCGGGCCAGGACCCCTCTGCCGCCACGAAAGTGACGGTGATGTTCATTCCCAAGGCGGCGACGGAAGCAACCCGCGCCGGCTGCTGGGCCGCCTGCCATGACGACGCCTCGATGATGCCGAGCGCCGGCGGCGCGACCCGCACCAAGTATCTGCCGAAGACCCGCGCCAAGCTGACCCGCCAAGGCGGCGGCGACGCGCTCGCCGCGGCCGATCAGCTCGCCAAGCTGAAATCCGACGGCTACCTGCTCGAATACTGGCAGGCCAAGCTGAACCCGGGCGCCGCCCCGGTCGCGGTTGTCGGCACCATCTTCGACAAGCGCGAAGAGGCCAAGGCCCCGTTCATGACCGCGGAAGCCACCAACGCAGGCGGCACCTGGTCGGTAACGCTGACCGGCAAACTCAATCCGGGCGGCGGTATGCCCGAACTCGCGCAGGGCGGCGTCTACCAGGTCGCCTTCGCGATCCACTCCGGCTACACCGCCAAGCGTTTCCATTATGTTTCGTTCGAACGCACCCTCGCCATCGGCTCCGGGGCGGCCGACTTCGTGGCCGTCAAGAAGTAGCCGGTGCATTTCACAATCAGGGGAAAAGTCTTATGAGAAAGTCTCATATACTCGGCCTGGTTTGCACATTCCTGTTGTTCGCTCTGCCGGGAACGGTATTCGGGCAACAGAGTGCGGCCCAGCCCGCGACATTCGCCACCGGCGGACCCGCGACATGCCTCAAGTGTCACGATGACGCCAAGGTCAATCCGATTTTGCAGACGCCGCACGCGATGAAGGGCGATGCACACTCGCCGTTCGGCCAGATGGGCTGCGAATCCTGCCACGGCGCCAGCGCGGAGCACGTCCAGAGCCGCGCCAACAAGCCGTCGGTGGTCTTCAAGGGCGCCAACATCTCGCCCCCGGCCGCGCGCAACGAGGTCTGCCTGTCATGCCACCAGAACGGTCTGCGCATGAACTGGCAGGGCAGCCAGCACGCCAACGCCGACACCGCCTGCAACAGCTGCCACCAGGTGCACGTCCGCAAGGATCCGGTGCTGGTCAAGCTCTCGCAGGCCGAGAAGTGCTTCACCTGCCATGCCGAGCAGCGCTCGCAGATCTTCCGCTTCTCGCATCACCCGGTGCGCGAGGGCAAGGTTGCCTGCTCCGACTGCCACAATCCGCATGGCTCGCCCGGCCCCAAGCTGCTGCGCGAAGCGACCGTCAATGAGACCTGCTACAACTGCCACGCCGAAAAGCGCGGCCCGCTGGCATGGGAACATCAGCCGGTGCGTGAGAACTGCCTGAACTGCCACAACCCGCACGGCTCCAACCAGCCGCGCCTGCTGGTGCAGCGTGCGCCGTATCTCTGCCAGGAATGCCACTCGAACTCTGGCCACCAGGCCAATCCGATCAGTGGCCAGCAGCTGCCCGGCAAGACCACGGCCATCCCGCCTGGCACCGCGACCACGACCAACTTCCGGGCCTTCGCACGCGGCTGTGTGAATTGCCACTCGCAGATTCACGGTTCCAACAGCCCCTCTGGCTTCTGGTTCACACGGTAGAGGGGAGGAGAGTCCAATGAATACCATGCGCTCCCTCAAGGCCGCGGCCGCAGTGGCAATCTGCCTGCTGCCGCTCCCGGCCCTTGCGGATGACGACGACTTCGATGTCTCCAACGCGCCGGCGAAGGCCTCCGGGCCGCCGCCGTCGCATAACCAGATCACCCAGCTGCCGTTGCCTCCGCCTTCCGCGGTGGTGCCGCCGGCCAAAGCCGAGATCATTCTCGGCGGCGGCTGGCAGAGCAACGTCGGTATCCGCTTTGGCCGCTTCAACGGCATGTCGGACAGTGGCTTCATCGGCCTCGCCGGCTTCACCCTCAAGGGTGGCGACGCGTGGGACTCTGGTGACACCTTCTACTATGAGGCGCAGGGCCTGAACCTCGGGCTATCCACCCGGGAAGTCAGCGTGAAGTTCGGCCGCCAGGGAAGTTGGGGTGCCAACTTCTTCTACAACGGCATGACCGACTACTACTCGAACAGCTTCCAAAGCGTTTGGACCACGGCTGGAACCCTGGTTCCGGGCGTGACCCCTGGGAGCGTCAAGAACGCCACGACGCTCGCCCCGCTGCTGCAGGTCGAGGATATCAAGACCCAGCGTGATATCATCGGCGGCAGCGCCAAGGCCCAGTACGGCGACTGGCTGGTGACCGCCGGCGTCCGCCATGAGCACAAGAGCGGCTACAAGGAGAACTCGCTCGCCATCCTCGGCGCACCGAGCCCGCTCACCGGCAACACCAACATCACCAGCTCGGCGCTCGCCTATTTCGCCGAGCCGGTGAACTACGACACCGATCGTTACGATATCTCGGCGCAGTACACGACCGGGCCGCTGCAACTTCTCTTTGGCTATACCTTCAACAACTTCACCGACAACAACGCGTCCCTGAATCTCGCCAACCCGTTCCAGTTCTCCGCTGGCACCGGCGTGACCGGCAGCGCGGCGACGGCGGCCGCGGGTTCGGCGAACGTGACGTCGATCTACTCGCTGCCGCCGTCCAACTCGGCCCATCAGTTCCGGGTGCAGGCCGGCTTCAACGTCTCGCCGACAACCCGGATCAATACCAATCTGCAATACGGCCTGATGATGCAGAACGCGGCCTACGTGCCCGGCACCGGCAACGCCAACGTCGTCGCACCGACACCGACCGCAAGCAGCTACAACGGGCTGATCCAGACCATCCACGGCAACGTGGCGCTGACGACGCAGCCCTTCGCCAACTCCGACCTGAAGGTGTCCTACACGATCGACGACCGCCGCAACGCGAGCCCGCGGAACCAGTACACCTCCTACTACCAGGATGCGTTCTCGGCGGCCCCGATCACGCCCTGGAGCCTGCCGCAGAGCTATGACCACCAGACCTTCGACGTGCAGGGCGGCTATCGCCTCACCCCGCAGACCAAGCTGAGCGCCGGCTACACCTACGAGACCACGCACCGCACCTACGCCGACACCAACGACGTCGAGCAGCAGACCGTGAACGCCAAGGTTCGTAGCACGCTGACCGACAACCTGTTCGTCTCCCTCGGCGTCTCCCATGAGGACCGGCGGGCAAACAACTACGGGCGCAACAACCCGTGGCAGGCGCTGGGCATCGCGGAGAACGAGTTCTTCGGCTTCGTCAATTACTACCTGGCCTCCCGCCGTCGCGAAGAGGTCAAGACCACCATCGACTATGCCATCACCAACAACCTGACGGCCACACTGATTGGCAAGGCGGACGTCGACACCTATCCGAACTCGCAACTCGGCCTGAAGGACAACAACAACTTCTCGATCGGGCCTGACCTGTCCTATCAGATCGCGTCCAACATGTCGGTCCATGGCTACTACACCTACCAGATGCTGTTCTTTAACCAGAGCTCGGCCGTCACCAATGCCTTCTGCAACGGCAACGGCCAGACCCTGACGGCACCTGGCGCACCCTGCACCAGCAACGGTGCGTGGACGGGCAAGAACACCGACACCACGCACACCGCCGGCATGTCCTTCGACTGGCAGGCGACCGAGGCACTGAAGATCAGCACCGACTACATCTTCTCCTACGGCCGCAACGCCTACTCGATCGCCAACGGCGGCATCTACTCCTTCATTCCGGCCGGCACCGCCTCGCTGCAGGTGGCCCCCATACCGGATGTGAAGTCGATGCTGAACAGCATCGGGCTGCGCGGCGAATACCAGATCAACCCGAGCACCTCGATCTGGTTCGGCTACAACTTCGAGCGCCTGGTCTCGAAGGACTATGGCACGCAGGCCGGTGCCGCCCAGTTCTCCAACGCGCTCTTTTCGAGCGATGCTGGATCTGGCTACTCCGTCCATCAGGTCCTCGCGGCCCTGCGGATGAAGTGGTGACCTGACGCCCGCCGGACGGGATCTCATCCCGCCCGGCATCGTGGCGGCCCTTCAAGGCCCCGGCCCCGCATTTCAGTGCGGCGCCGGGGCCTTCATCGTTTTGGCCGATATATCATGCGGGTTTGACAACCCGACCGTGGATGGGGTCTGTAACCAGGCAACACCGCCGTGGCGTCGCGCGGCGATCGGGAGGCACTATGACAGCGCAGACACCACGCAATCCGGCGGTCGACTGGCCGGACGACATCTACGACCTCTTCAAGCGCCACGGCATCCGGCAGGTCGCCCTCGTGCCCGACGCCGGGCACTCCCGCCTGATCCGCCGGTGCATCGCCGACAACACGATGGAAGTCACCACGCTGACCACCGAGGAGGAAGGCATCGCCCTCCTCTCCGGCGCCTGGCTCGGCGGCGACAAGGGCGTGCTGCTGATGCAAAGCTCCGGCGTCGGCAACTGCATCAACATGCTCTCGCTCGCGACCATCCACCGCACACCGATGCCGATGATCGTCACCATGCGCGGCGACTTCGGGGAGTTCAATCCGGCCCAGGTGCCGATGGGCCAGGCGACCCAGACCGTGCTCGAAGCGATGGGCACCCTCGTCCACCGCGCCGACCATGCCGCAGACGTGGCCGCCACCGTGGACGCCACCATCCGCCTCGCCTTCAACACCTTCCGCCCCACTGCCACCCTGATCGGCCAGCGCGTGCTCGGCGCCAAGACGTTCGGCAAGGATTGAGACCATGACCGCATCCGCCCCTGCCCTGCTCAACCGCCGCGACCTCTGCAGCGCCATCCTCGCCGACCGCGGCGACATGCTCGTCATCGCCGGCCTCGGCGCCCCCGCCTGGGACATCACCGCCATCGGCGATTGCGCCGAAAACTTCCCCCTCTGGGGCGGCATGGGCGGAGCCGCCATGATCGGCCTTGGGCTCGCCCTCGCGCAGCCCAAGCGCAAAGTGCTGGTCATCACCGGCGACGGCGAAATGCTCATGGGCCTCGGCGCACTCGCCACCATCGCCGTCAAGGCGCCGCCCAACCTCGCCATCCTCGTCGAGGACAACGAGCACTACGGCGAAACCGGCATGCAGGAAACCGCCACCCGCCACGGCGTCGACCTCGTCGCCATCGCCAAAGGCGCCGGCTTCAAACGCACCATGCTGGTCACCCAGGAGTCCGAACTCCCCGCCCTGCGCACCGCCATCCACACCGACGGCTGCCTCTTCGCCCTCGCCAAAATCGAAGCCGCAAGCCTCCCGCTGGTCCTCCCGCCACGCGACGGCGCGATCATCCAGGCACGCATGCGCGAAGCGATCTTGGGGCCGGCGGCGCATCATCAGATGTAAGGAAGCGCCTCCGGCGGCCAAGGGCCTTGCCCTTGGAACCCATGAGATTAAGACGCTGGATAAGCGGCCTTCAGTCGTTATCCCACGGTTTCGATGCGGAGAGCGGCGAAGCCCATAAAATATCAGCGCCCCACACGAAACATCGTGCGGGGCGCTATGTTTATTGCCTGCGGCGCCAAGAAAGACGTTCACAGCTGAAGAACGACAATCCAGCCGCGTAAATTAAGGGGTTCCAAGGGCAAAGCCCTTGGCCGGCGGAGCCCCTTCCTTCCTCAGATGTGCCCAAGTGCATGCTGCCGAAACCGCGTCCGCCCCACCGAGGGCTGCATCAATCGCCCGGTGTTCAGCGGCTTGCCTTCTTTCACCCGCAGCAGGATGAACGCCAGCCCGTTGCCTTCCCGCACCAGGCGGCGTCCTTCGGGCAGGTCGTCCATGGTGTTGATGACGTAGACCGCGGGGATGCCGGAGCCTTCGGCTATCTTGGCGAGGTTCACGCCGAGGCCGGTGTGGCTGTCCTGGTTGCCAGTTTCGCCGTAGTGGCCGTTATCGACGCAGATGATGGTGAGGTTCGGCGGGTTCATCAGCGCGACGGTGGCGAGCGAGCCGATGGCCATCAGCAGTTCGCCGTCGCCGGTCACGCAGAGCACGCGGCGTTTCGGTTGCGCAAGGGCGAGGCCGAGCGCCATCGTCGTGGCCGCTCCCATGGCGCCGGCCATGGCGTAGACGTTGGGGCCGTCCTTGGTGATGGCGGTGAGTTCCTGCGCCGAGCCGGCGAGGCCGGCGACGACGAGGAACTCGTCGGGCTTCTCGATCAGCATCGGGATGACGTCGCGCCGGTCGAGCACGGGGTCGGGCAGCGCGTTGATTTGCAGTTTCTTCGGGCGGGCCATGGTGTCTGTCCTTACGCGAATTTCTTGGCGCCGATCAGGCGCTGGCTGAGCAGGACGGCAACGGCCTCGCCGGATTGGAAGGCCATGGTGAGCGCGGCGCTGACCACCTCGATCACCTCGCCAGGATGGCTCGCCGTCAGCACGATCACACCCATTGCTTCCAGCACGGGTTTGACGGCCTGCCCCATCGGGAACTGCCAGGGATTGCCCTCGCCGAATTCGCCGCGCATCGAAATGAGCGTGAGCAGCGGGAAGCGGCCGCCCTTGGTGAGCGAGAGCATGTTGATGCAGTTGCCGGTCCCCGACGACTGCATCAGCAGCACGCCGCGCGCGCCGCCGAGATCGGCGCCGGCGAGCAGCGAGACGCCTTCCTCCTCGGTGGTCAGCGCCACCGAGTGCACGTCGGGATCGGCCAGCGAGCGGTCGATCAGCACGCGATGGCCGGCGTCGGGGACGTAGGCGAACTGGGTGACGTTCGCAGAGCGCAACAGGTCGTAGAGCTCGTCGGGCCAGGTGACCTTGCCGGTGGTCCCGTCAGAGGAGGGCATGGGATTTGTCCTTCGTGTGTATCAAACCAAAATGGTCCTGAGATCGGCGGGCACCTCGAGCGGCGCCCCGGTCGCGGCGCGCACCTGCTCGACGGTGAGGCCCGGCGCGATCTCGATCAACTTGAAGCCGCTGCCGGTGGGCGCGAACAATCCGTAGTTGGTGGCAACCATCTTCACCACGCCGCGCGCCGTCACCGGCAAAGCGCAGCGCTCGACCAGACGGGGCGCGCCGGAGCGGGTCACATGCTCGAGAATGATGAACACCCGCTTCGCGCAGGCCGCCAGATCCATCGCGCCGCCAATCCCGCCGCCCTTGGCGCCAGCGATCTTCCAGTTGGCGAAGTCACCGTTACAGCCAACTTCGTAAGCCCCCATCACGGTGACGTCGATCCGGCCGGAGCGGATGATCGCAAAGCTGTCGGCGTGGTGCACAACCGCAGCTTCCGGCTTCAGCGTGACATGCTGACCGCCGGCGTTGACGAGGTGCATATCCTCATCCCCGGCGGGCGCAATCGGCCCATAGCCGATCACTCCATTCTCGGAATGATAGATGATATCAGCCGTGATCGGCGTGTTCGAACACATCGTGGGAATGCCCACGCCAAGATTGACGATCCAGCCATCCTGGAATTCGCGCGCAATGCGATCGGCCATCTGCTGACGGCTCAGGCCCTGGGCGGCGCTCATGCGCGGGGCTCCCTCAGCTGCGGCCATATCCCCTCGGGCGCCGGCGGGATCACCACCAGGCGCTGCACGAAGATGCCGGAGAGATGGATGTCATCGGGATCGATCGACCCCGCGGGCTCGATCGGGTTCTCGACCTCGGCGATCACCACGCGCGCGGCCATGGCCATCACCGGATTGAAATTCCGCTGCGAGCGCCTGAAACGGATGTTGCCGAACGCGTCAGCGCGTTGCGCGCGGATGAACGCATAGTCAAGCGGCAACGCCTGCTCCAGCAGATACTCCCGCCCGCCAAAGCTGCGCGTCTCGCGCCCCGCGGCCAATTCGGTGCCGACCGCCGCCGGCGTGTAGAAGGCGGGAATTCCCGCCCCCGCCGCGCGCATCCGCTCAGCCAGCGTGCCCTGCGGCACCAGCTCCGCCTCGACCTCGCCAGACTCGTAGTATTTGGTGAACGGCAACTCGTCCGACGCCCGCGTCGCCGCGGTGAAGGCGCAGATCACCTTGCTGACCATGCCGCGCTCCACGAGATGCGCGATATCCGGCAGCCGCGGCTTGGCCGCCCCCCCGGTCGTATTGGCGACACAGGTGAGCCGCTTCACGCCAGTATCCTGCAGCGCCTTCAGCAGGTTGAACGGCACACCGGGCATGGCGAAGCCGCCGAAGCCGATGGTCGACCCATCCTCGATGCCGGCGACGGCATCGGCGAAATTCGAAAAAACCTTGCTGCGGCCTGCCATGTTCGTTGCCCTAGCGCCCCTTGAACGCCGGCGGCCGCTTCTCCTTGAACGCCGCGACCCCTTCCTTCAGATCCTCGCTCGCCCGCACCGCCGTCAGCGGCACCGAGGCCCACACCATCCGCTCCACCGGCCCGCGCGGCATGATCTCCTCCACCACGAAGCGCTTCAGCGTGTGCAGCACCAGCGGCGCCATCTCCGCGAGCTGCATGCCCATCGCCACCGCCTCGCTCTCATGCGTGCCGTTCGCCACCACCTTGTTGACGAAGCCGACGTCATAGGCACGCTGCGCCGAAACCTTTGTCGCGAGCAGCATGATTTCCATCGCCAAATGATGCGGCATGCGCGTCACCAGCGAGGAGATCATCCCCGCGGTGATGCCCATCTTGGCCTCGGGATAATAGAACACCGTGCTCTCCGAGGAGACCAGCAGGTCGCACATCATCACCATCACGATGGCCCCGCCGACGCACCAGCCCGACGTCGCGGCGATCACCGGCTTCATCGTCTTGAAACCCACCGTCGGGATCGCCCGCCACAGCTCCGGCAGGTCGGTGATATCGGCGCCCGAGCTGAACGCCTTGTCCCCCGCGGCCGACAGCACCGCAACCCGTTGCTCCGAGGCATCAAATTCCTGGAACGCGGTCTGGATTTCCTCGGCGACGCCCTTGCTGATCGCGTTCAGCCGCTCCGGGCGGTTGATGCGAATGATGCGCACGGGGCCTTGATCTTCGACGACGACGACGGACATTGGGTTTCCTCGGATAGAACGTTGCTCACAGTACGCCACATCGGCGGCGCGTTGGAAAGGTCAGGCTTCCGCCACCTGCCGCGGCCGCCAGATCGCCGTATGGAGAATCCGCGCCATCACCAGGCTGTCATTCGCCACCACCAGCGCGTCGAGATCGACGAACTTGTGCCCCTTGTGCTCGTAGTTACGCACCACCTTCGCCCGCACGCTCAGCACATCGCCCACCCGCCCGGCGGCAAAGTTCTGCACCCGGCTGCCGACATGGATCCACGGCCCCAGCGCCACGTTGTGCGTCAGCGCCCAGTTGCACAGCCGCAGGATCAGGCCGGGATGCACCAGCCCGGAGATCACATAGAGCGGATCGGTCTCACGCACGTCGGCATAGTACTTCGCCGCGAACTCCTGTGTGACATGCAGCGGCCGCACGCCGAGCCAGCGCCCCTCGGCCAGGCTCTCCTCGCTCGCCGCCGGCCGCGTCTCCGGCGGCGCCGGCGGCACCATCCAGTCGCCCAGCGCGGGCGCCGCCATCGCCTTGCCGAGTGCGGCCGAGCCGGTGGCACACAGCCCGCCCTGGCTCTCCACCCGGATCGCCATCCCCGGCTCCGTCGCCTCGGCTATCACCTCGGCCATCTCGCCGTCGTAGACCGGCTTGCCGAACCGGCATTCGGCACTGCCATGCTCCAGCCACACCCGGCCCCAGCGCGCCACCGGCGGATGCGCCATGTAGGCGTAGACGTCGACGCCCGGCACCAGCCCCCCGGTGAAGCCGAAGCGCCGCGCCACCGTATCGTCATGGATACGGTTTTCCGATTCCTTGGCGGTGTTGAAAGCCTCGACCCGATAGGTCGCCAGTGCGGTGTTCATGTTCGTTTCTCCCGTCCGGACCACAGTCTGTTGCGGCAATCCGGCCAACGCAACCGGGGATGCGGGATGCGCGCTGACCTTGCGGTAGGCTTAACAATTCAGGGCGTATTGGCTGCCTCCGAAGTGTCGCGTGGATGTCGATCAATGCCGAACGATAGTGCGTCAGCCGCCTTGCATGGGCCAACCGAGGACCCGGACTTCACCGCCTGGGTGGCCCGGCTGGGGCTGCGCACCCGCATGGTCATGCTCGTCGGCGTCGCCGCCATCCCCGCCCTCGCCGTGCTCGCCTACACCCAGTTCAGCGTCATTAATGATCCCCACGCCGCGGTCGAACTCTCCGGCTCGCTGCTGGTCCTCGGCGGCACGCTGATGTCGCTCGGCTTCGGCATGATCGTCGGCGAACACTTCCTCCGCCGCCCCGCCGATGCGCTGCTCGCCGCTGCCGCGCAATGGTCCGCCGGGAATTTCGACACCCGCATCGCCGTCGACCTCGCCGCCGGCCGCGAGTTCGCCCGCATCGCCGAGACCTTCAACGACATGGCGGAGGTAATCGGCCGCAAGCGCGTCGAGCTCAGCACACTGAATGCCGATCTCGAGCAGCGTGTCGAAGCGCGAACGGTCGAGCTCTCACGCGCCCATGCCCGGCTGATCGCCGAAATGTCCGAGCGCGAGAAGGCAGAGGAAACCCTCCGTCAATCCCAGAAGCTTCAGGCCGTCGGTCAGCTCGCCGGTGGGATCGCCCATGATTTCAACAACCTGCTGACCACCATCGTCGGCGCGCTCGACCTGCTGCGCGGCCGCCTCGCGGCCGGTCAGGACAGCATGCTCAAACTCGTCGACAGCGCCCTGTCGGCCGCCGACCGCGGCAGCCGGCTCACCGCCCAGTTGCTGACCTTCTCCCGCCGGCAGCGTCTTTCGCCCGTTCCGGCGGACATGAACGCGACCATCAATGCCCTGATGGACCTGATGCGCAGCGCCATCAACAAGACGATCACGGTGGAAACCGAGCTCGCCCCCGACCTCTGGCAGGCCATGGTCGACCCCAGCCAGGTCGAGGCCGCCATTCTCAACCTCGCGGTCAACGCGCGCGACGCCATGCCGACCGGCGGCGTGCTCCGCCTGTCGACCCAGAACACCACGATCGAGGCCGGCGGAACCCTGCCGGCTGGCGACTATGTGGTCATCCAGGTCACCGACAACGGCGTCGGCATGGACGAGAAAGTGCTCAGCCTTGCCTTCGAGCCCTTCTTCACCACCAAGGAACCCGGCCGCGGCTCCGGCCTCGGGCTGTCCCAGGTGCATGGTCTCGCCGCGCAGTCGGGCGGCGATGTGCGCATCAAGAGCGTGCCTGGGCTCGGCACCACAGTGATGCTGTTGCTGCCCCGCGCCGTCGACAGCAAACCCGCCGTCATGGATCCGTTGGACACCATCTCCCGCGGGAGGCTGCGCGCGCGCGTCCTCGTCGTCGACGATGATCGCGGTGTGCGCGAACTCACCGAGGCGATGTTGAGCGAGCGCGGCTATGTCGTCATCGCCGTCGACTCCGCCGAAGCGGCGCTCGAGCTGCTGGCGACTGGTGCCGCCTTCGACCTGATGCTGACCGATTTCGTCATGCCCGGCATGAACGGCCTCAACCTCATCAAAATCGCCGGCGAGCTCTACCCGTCCATGCGCAGCATGCTGATGACCGGCCACGCCGATCTCAACACCGGCGAACCTTTTGCCGCCGAACGCTTTGTCCAGAAACCCTTCAACACCTCGCAAATCGACGAACGCGTCAGCCGCGTCCTCGGGCGCCCCCGCCTCACCGTCATCGAAGGCGGCGCCGGCAACGGCTGAACGGGGCGGAGAGGGAAAGCAAGGCCAGGGTTCTGCCCTGAACCCACCAGGAGGCGGCATCTCCTGGACCCGGCATCACTTAAGAGGGCTATGAGAAGAGAGGGGGGCCAACCTCGCTGTTGCAACAGCTGAGTTTCCCCCCCCTATCTGCTAACAGCCATTTCTTATTTGGCGCCGAGTGCAGGGGATCGAGTGGACCGCGGCCGAAGGCCGCGTAAGCCGCAAGATGCCCCCTGCTGGGGCCCTGGGGCCAAGCCCCTGGCATTGCTTTCTCCCCGTCCCGCTGCGGGCCGGATCAGGTCAGGCGGGCTTTGAGGACTTCGTTGACAAGGGCTGGGTTACCTTTGCCGGCCATGGCGCGCATCACCTGGCCGACGAAGAAGCCGAACAGTTTCTCGTTGCCAGCCTTATAGTCGGCGATCTTCGCCGCATTTGCCGCCAGCACGGCATCGACCGCCGCCTCAATCGCCGACGTATCCGTCACCTGCCGCAACCCGCGCGCTTCGACGATCACCGTCGGGTCGTCGCCGGTTTCCGCCATGATGTCGAACACCTGCTTGGCGATCTTGCCCGAGATCGTCGCATCCGCGATGAGATCGAGCAGTTTCCCCAATGCCGCGGCACTGATTGGACTGGTCTCGATCCCCCGATTGGTCCGGTTCAGCAGCCCAAACAGGTCCCCGGTGATCCAGTTCGCCGCCTGCTTGGCGTCACGCCCCTTCGCCACAGCCTCGAAATAATCCGCAATCGCCCGCTCCGACACCAGCACCGCGGCATCGTACGGCGACAGCCCGTAGTCGCTGGTGAACCGCGCCCGCTTGGCATCCGGCAACTCCGGCAGCGATTCCCGAAGCTGCGTCACCCACGCTTCATCCAGCACCAGCGGCAGCAGATCCGGATCCGGAAAATACCGATAGTCGTGCGCGTCCTCCTTCGACCGCATCGAGCGCGTCTCGCCGCGGCCCGGATCGAACAGCCGCGTCTCCTGCACCACCACCTCGCCGGCTTCCCACACCGCGATCTGCCGCTTTGCCTCCGCCTCGATCGCCTGCATCACGAAGCGCACCGAGTTGACGTTCTTCACCTCGCAGCGCGTGCGATAAGGCTCTCCATGCTTGCGCACCGAAACGTTGACGTCCGCCCGCATCGAGCCCTCTTCCATGTTCCCGTCGCAGGTCCCGAGATACCGCAGGATCGCCCTCAGCTTCCGCACATAGGCGCCCGCCTCCTCGGGGCTGCGCAGGTCCGGCTCGCTGACGATTTCCATCAGCCCGACTCCTGCGCGGTTGAGGTCGATATACGATTTCGTCGGATGCTGATCATGCATCGACTTCCCCGCATCCTGCTCCAGATGCAGCCGCGTCACCCCGATCTGCCGCGTGCTCCCATCCGCCAGCTCGATCTCGATCGTGCCAGCGCCCACAATGGGTTTTTCATACTGGCTGATCTGATACCCCGCCGGCAGGTCGGCATAGAAATAGTTCTTCCGGTCGAAGCGGCTGACCATATTGATATGCGCATTGAGCCCCAGCCCCGTCCGCACCGCCTGCGCCACGCACTCCGCGTTCAGCACCGGCAGCATGCCCGGAAACGCCGCGTCCACCAGGCTCACATGCGCGTTCGGCCCCGCCCCGAACTCCGCCGAGGCCCCGGAAAACAGTTTCGACTTGCTGATGACCTGGGCATGCACCTCAAGCCCGATCACCACCTCCCACGGCCCCGTCGAGCCCTCGATGATGTAGCTCATGCCGCCACTCCCGCCCGGATCCCCGGCAGCGTCGTGAACCCCGCCGCCCGCTCGATCGCCGCCCCCACCGCGAACACCGTCTCCTCGTCGAACGGTTTCCCCAGCACCTGCAAGCCCAGCGGCAACCCGCTGGCATCGAGCCCCGCCGGCACCGACAGCCCGGGGATGCCCGACATGTTCGCCGGCCCCGTGAACACGTCGTTCAGATACATCGTGACAGGATCATCCATCTTCTCGCCCTGCCCGAACGCCGCCGACGGCGCCGTCGGCGTCACCAGTGCATCCACGCTACGGAACACATCCGTGAAGTCCTTCAGGATCAGCGCCCGCACCTTCTGCGCCCGGATATAATACGCATCGTAATACCCGGCCGACAGCACATAGGTCCCGATCAGCACCCGCCGCTGCACCTCGGCGCCAAACCCCGCCGCCCGCGTATTCTCATACAGCGCGTTGAGATCCTCGCCCTCCGTCCGGCTCGAAAACCGCACCCCGTCATACCGCGCCAGGTTCGACGACGCCTCCGCCGGCGCCACGATATAATACGCCGGCAGCGCATATTTCGTGTGCGGCAACGAAACGTCGACGATCTCCGCCCCCTGCGCGCGCAGCCACGCCAGCCCCTGTTGCCACATCGCCTCGATCTCCGGCGACATCCCCTCGCTGCGATACTCCTTCGGCACCCCGATCCTGAGCCCCTTCACGCCGCGCGCACACGCCGCCGCATAATCCGGCACCGGCAGATCCGCCGACGTGCTGTCTTTCGGATCGAACCCCGCCATCGACGTCAGCATGATCGCGCAATCCTCGACCGTCCGCGCAATCGGCCCCGCCTGGTCCAGCGAGGAGGCGAACGCCACCACCCCCCAGCGCGAACACCGCCCATAGGTCGGCTTGATCCCGGTAATCCCGCAGAAGCTCGCGGGCTGCCGGATCGACCCCCCCGTGTCCGTCGCCGTCGCCCCCAGCGCCAGCCGCGCCGCCACCGCCGCCGCCGAACCGCCGGACGACCCGCCCGGCACCAGCGGCCGGTTATCCCCCCGCCGCGTCCACGGATTGGCCACCGGCCCATAGGCCGAGGTCATGTTGGACGAACCCATGGCGAACTCGTCGAGGTTCACCTTGCCCAGAAACACCGCCCCATCGCGCAACAGATTGGCCGTCACCGTGCTCTCATACGGCGGCACGAAATGCTCCAGAATCCGGCTCCCCGCCGTCGTCCGCACCCCCTTCGTGCAGAACAGATCCTTGATCGCCAGCGGAATCCCGGTGAGGTTCCCCGCCTCCCCACGCCCCAGCGCCGCATCCGCCGCCTCCGCCTGCGCCAGCGCGGCCTCAGCGGTCACCGTCAGATAGGCGTTCAGCTTCGGATTGAGCGCCTCGATCGCCCCCAGATACGCCGCCGTCAGCTCGCGCGCCGAAAACTCCCGCCGCCGCAACGCCGCCCGCGCACCAGCCAGACTGAGGTCGAACATCATCACTCCACCACCTTCGGAACCGCATAGAATTCGCCCGCCCGATCCGGCGCGTTCGACAACACCCGCTCCGCATCCCCCCCGTCATTCACCACATCCGCCCGCAACCGCTGCGCCATCTGCGCCGCCCCGGTCAGCGGCTCCACCCCCTCGACATCCACCTCATTCAACTGCTCGATCCAATTCAGAATGCCCGACAGCTCATTCTGCAGCTGCCCCAGCTGCGCCTCGCCCACGCGAATGCGGGCAAGCTTGGCAATACGACGGACGGTCGCGGGATCGAGCGACATGATGTTCCCTTGGCTGAGTGGAGTACCTGTGAAAGGCGGCCGACCATACCGGTCCAAGCCCGCCGCTTCAACTCGCGGCCCCGGCGCAACCCGTCTACACTCCCCCTATGCCCATCACCGACATAAGAACCCTCCGCGCCAACCTCCCCCCCGGCCAGCGCCTCATCGGCCTCGACCCCGGCAAACGCCAGATCGGCGTCGCCCTCTCCGACACCGGTCTCATGCTCGCCTCCCCCTACGCCACCCTCAAACGCGACAAACTCTTCGTCGTCGCCGCCGAAATCGGCCGCATCGCCCGCAAGGAAGGTGCGGCCGGCCTGGTCATCGGCCTCCCCCTCTCCATGGACGGCACCGCCGGCCCCGCCGCCCAGGCCGCCCGCGACTGGGCCCACGCCATGACGGAGGCCACCCAACTCCCCGTCGCCCTCTGGGACGAACGCCTCTCGTCGGCCGCCGTCAACCGCTTCCTCATCGCCGAAGCCGACCTCAGCCGCGGCAAACGCGCCGACGTCGTCGACCGCATGGCCGCCGCCTATATCCTCCAATCCGCGCTCGACGCCTCAAAGTCCGTTTGAAAACTCTACTCTGGCGGTCATCCGACGCGCGTTTTCTGCGCTCCGGTGCTCACGGGCTTCAAGCCCGCTCCGCTCCGGTGCTCGAAAACACCCGCCGGGCGGCCGCCAAGCGGCGGCCTCTGACTCACCAGAGCGAGTTTTGAAACGGACTTCCAACCCCCAGTAGCCAACCCCCCACCGACGCCTGTAGTGAGACACCCTCTGAGGGAAGACCGATGTCGCAAGCCGCCGCCCTGACCATGGCCCAAGCCGCCGCGGCCCAATACCGCCGCGGCGCCATCCTGGTCACCGGAGCCACCATCGTCTGGTCCAGCGCCGGCCTCCTCGCCCGCCTCGTCCACACCGACCCCTGGACCACCCTCTTCTGGCGCTCCGTCTTCGCCGGCGCCTTCCTCCTCGCCTACCTCGCCTGGCGCGACGGCCGCAGCCTCATCACCGCCCCCCAACGCCTCGGCTGGGCCGGCATCGCCATGGGCTGCTGCTTCGCCAGTTCCATGATGTGCTTCATCAACGCCCTCAGCCTCACCACCGTCGCCGCCGTCCTCGTCTTCCAGGCCGCCGCCCCCCTCTTCGCCGCCGCCATGGCCCGAATCTTCCTCGGCGAAACCGTCACCCGCCTCAAACTCATCGCCATCGTCGTCTCCTTCGCAGGCGTCATCCTCATCGTCTCTGACGTGCAAGACACCGGAACCCTCTGGGGAAACCTCATCTCCCTCATCATGGGCCTCACTTACGCCGCAACCGTCGTCCTCGCCCGCGCCAAACCCAACGTCCCCACCACCGAAGCCTCCGTCCTCGCCGTCCTCATCGTCGCCATCTCGTCCCTCCCGATGGCCAACCTCCACGTCCCCGCCGCCGACATGACCCTCCTCGCCGTCTTCGGCTTCTTCCAAATGGGCCTCGCCCTCATCATGTTCACCACCGGCGTCCGCCTCATCCCCGCCGCCGACGCCGGCCTCATCTCCATCCTCGAAAGCGTCCTAGCCCCCCTCCTCGTCTGGGCCGCCTTCTCCGAAACCCCTGGCAATACAACCCTCATCGGCGGCGCCATCGTCATCGGCGCGGTCCTCGCAGTGGCCAAGAAAGAACCAGCCGGAAGCTAGAAGAAAGGCTCCGCCGGCTTAGGGCCGAGAGGCCCTAAGAACCCACAAACTCTCGCGGCTGTGGAAACGACCTTCAGCCGAAATCCCACGACCTCGCCGCGGGGGACTGGCGAAGCCCAAAAATCCCGTGCGACCGCACAGACGCCCGAACCAGTCGATGGACTGATTGCCTGCGGCGCTAAGGAAGCCGTTATCAACTGAAGAACGAATATCCAGCCGCGTTCAATTGATGGGTTCTCAGGGCCCGTGGCCCTGAGCCGGCGGAGCCTTGCCTTAAATCAGCTTGAGCACCACAAACCCGAACACGATCCCCACCGCGACGAGTGTCGTCACCAGCGTCAAACGCCGCTCGATGAAGTCGCGCACCTTATCGCCGAAGAAGTGCAGCAGCGTGGCCACGAGAAAGAACCGTGCCCCGCGTGTCACGATGCTGGCGGCGACGAAGATCGGGAAGTTGTAGCTGGCGGCGCCCGAGGCGATGGTGACGATCTTATAGGGAATCGGCGTCAGCCCCTTCACCAGGATCACCCACAGCCCCCACTCGGCATAGGTATCCTTGAACCGCGCGAACGCCGCCTCGTAGTGGTAGGCCCGCAGCAGCGGCGTCGCCAACACGTCGAACAGCGCGTAGCCGATGTAATACCCGAGGATCCCCCCCAGGACGCTCGCCACCGTGCAGATCAGCGCCAGCCGCCAGGCCCGCTCCGGCCGCGCCAGCGCCATCGGCACCAGCAGCGCATCCGGCGGGATCGGGAAAAAACTGCTCTCGGCGAAGCTGATCACTGCCAGCCAGGTCGGGGCGTGGCGGCTGGCCGCGAGGGCGAGCACGCGCTGGTAGAGGCGCTGGAGCATCGGGGATCCTTCCGAGGGGCGGCGGGTTTGAACTCGGCTTCTAGGCCGGTAGTGTTGTTCATCCGTCAAGAAGGTTTCGCCCATGCGCATTGCGCTGATCCATGCCTTGAAGCACTCGATCGCCCCGATCGAGGCGGCGTTTGCCCACCTCTGGCCCGAGGCGCGGCTGGCCAACCTGCTCGATGACAGTCTGTCCGCCGATCTCGCCCGTGATGGGGCGTTGACCCCGCGGATGACCGAGCGGTTTCTGAGTCTCGCGCGTTATGCCGCCGGGTGTGGTGCGGATGGCATTCTGTTCACCTGTTCGGCGTTCGGCCCCTGCATCGAGGCGTGTGCGCGCGACCTGGCGCCGATGCCGGTTCTCAAGCCCAACGAGGCGATGATCGAGGAGGTTCTCGCCGCTGCCGGCGCGACGGCCCGGGTTGGCTTGATGGCGACCTTCGCGCCGACCTTGGCGTCCATGCCGCCGGAGTTCGCCGTTGCCGCGCCGGGTGTGACCTTGGTGCCGTGCCTGGCGGCCGCCGCGCTGGCCGCGCTTGATCGTGGTGATGCGGCTGGCCACGACCGCGAGGCCGCCCTGGCGGCCGCCTCGGTCAAGGACTGCGACGTGATCGCGCTGGCGCAGTTCAGCCTGGCCCGCGCGGCCGCCGGCATCGCGGCGGCCACCGGGCGGCCGGTGCTGACCACGCCCGACAGTGCGGTGCGCAAGCTCCGCCGGGTGTTGGCGGCATGAGCGCGCTCGGTCTCGACGGGTTCCGCGCCTCGCTGTCGGCCGACGCGCCGCCGCCCGGCCTTACCCTGGCGCTGCAGGGCCTGTGGTGGGACGGCAAGGGCAACTGGGCCGAAGCCCACCGCTGCGCGCAGGACCAGGACGACGCGATCGGGGCGGCGGTGCATGCCTATCTCCATCGCGTCGAGGGTGACCTGTCCAATGCCGGCTACTGGTATCGCCGGGCCGGCCGCACGCCGTCGACCGCGTTGCTGGCGGCCGAATGGGCGGCGCTGGTGACGGAACTGCTCGCTAATTCCTAGCCGACCAGCATCACCCCAAGGATCGGCTCAATCGCAATCGCCATCCGCTCCTGCGCCTGTGCCGTCGGATGCAGGGGCGGTTCCGGTGGTTTGAGCAGCGGGTCGTAGAACTGCGTGCGGTCGAAGGCCCCGTTCTTCATGAACAGGGCGCCCACGTCGCGATAGACCAGCCCCGGCGTGCCGCCGGACCCGTAGGTTGCGGCGAGGCCGCGATTGATGGCGGCCGTCGTTTCGGTGGCCCAGGGCGAGCGTTCGGAGGGCAGCACGCCGAGCAGCAGCAGCCGTGTCCGCGGCAGCCGCCGGCGTGCCTCGGCCACCACTTCGTTGATCCCTGCGATGGTATCCGCCGCCGGCCAGTGCAGCCGGCCGAGGTTGTTCGCCCCGATCAGGATCACCGCCGCCTTGGGGGAGATGCCATCGAGCTCGCCGTTCTTCATCCGCCACAGCAAATGCGAGGTGGCGTCGCCCTTGAAGCCGAGATTGACCGCGTGCCGCTGGCCGTAGAGCCGCTGCCACACCGGCGCGAAATTCGCCCACGGCTCCGGCCCCGCCCGCTCCCAGTTCTGCGTGATGGAATCGCCGAGGAACACCAGGTCCACCGGCCCCCGCTTCAATTCAGCGAGTTTTGCGAGATGGCGTTCCCGCCACCACAGCGTGTCCATGCGCGAGAGGGGGGTCGCCTCCAGCGGCATCTTCCCCGCCGCCATCAGCAACGGCGCGGCGAGCAGCGAGCGCCGTCCGATCCTCATCGCGTCAACGCCGCGATCTCGTCATCCGAGAACCCCGCCTCCGCCAATACCTCGACCGTATGCTCGCCGAGTCGCGGCGGCAGCCGTCGGATCGTCGCCGGCGAGCCATCGTATTCCACGGGTATCCCCAGCGTCGTCAGCGTCCCCTCCGTCGGATGCTCCGCCCGATGAAAGAAATCTCCGGCCTTGAGGTAGGCGTCCTCGACCAGATCCTCCAGCCGATTGGCCGGCCCATGCGGCAAGTCAGCCTCCGCCAGCAGCGCGCTCCACTCCGCCGAGGTGCGCGTCAGCATCACCTCGGTAATCAGTCCGTAGCAGGTCTCCACATGCTCCGCCCGCGCCGTCACCGTCGCGAACCGCGGATCGGCGATCAGATCCGCCCGCCCGAACACCCGCAACAGCCGCGCCCACTGGTCGTCCGTCACGGGGATCAGACACAGATGCCCATCCGCCGTCGCGAACGGCCGCCGATGCGGCGACAGCATCCGCGTATAGCCGATCCCCTGCGACGGCTCCCCGATCGAATGCCCCCACAGATGCTCCGGCAGCAGAAACGACAGCACCGTCTCCATCATCGGCACATGCAGCGCCTGGCCCCGCCCGGTCCGCTCCCGGCTGTACAGCGCCATCGCCACCGAGGATGCCAGCACATGCCCGGTGATCTTGTCCGCCATCACCGTCGGCACATAGCGCGGCCCATCGGCGCCCGCCGCCGTGCCATTCAGGCTCGCCAGCCCCGTCATCCCCTGGATCAGATCGTCATACGCCGGCGCCTCCCGCCGCGCGCTGTCGCGCCGGAACCCGCTGGCCGAGGCATGAATGATCCGCGGATTGATTTTCGCCAGCGCCTCATACCCCAGCCCCAGCCGATCCGCCGCCCCCGGCCGCATGTTGTGGACGAACACATCCGCGTCAGCGATCAGCCGCAGCAGCGCCGCATGGGCGTCCTTGCGCTTCAGATCCAGCACCAGGCTGCGCTTGTTGCGATTGAGGTTGAGGAAATACGCCCCCATGTCCCGCGACCGCCGTGGGCCCACATAGCGCACCGGATCGCCGCCGGGCGCCTCCACCTTGATCACGTCGGCCCCGGCATCCCCCAGGATCTGCGTCCCCATCGGTCCGAGCACCGTCCCCGTGAGGTCAATGACCCGGACGCCATCGAGCGGCCCACCCATGCTCAGAAACCGCCCATGCTCAGAACACCGCCAGCCAGATCAGCGCACCGCCGCCCAGCGCGATGCAGTAGTAGCCGAACGGATTGAGCGCCCAATCGTCATGCGAGCGGAAATACGTCATCAGGAACCACGTCGAGATCCACGCCGTGATCCCCGCCACCACCGCCGCGATCGAGGCCGTCGTGAACACCCCCGGCGCCACCGTGGCATGCAGCAGCTTCGGAAGCTCATGCACCGTGGCGCCGAAGATGATCGGGGTGGCGATCAGGAACGAGAAATGTGCCGACCCCACATGGTCGATGCCGCGCAGCAGCCCGCCGACCATGGTCGCGCCGGAGCGCGAAATGCCGGGGATCAGGGCCAGGCACTGCCAGAAGCCGATCGCCAGCGCGTCCTTCCAGGTCAGGTCCGTCAGCGGCCGATGCCCCTGGGTGCGCAGCCGCTCGCCGAACATCAGCATCACGCCGTTCACCATCAGGAAGGCGGCCGCGATCATCGGCGCCGCGAACAGCCCGCGCACCACCCTTTCCAGCGCCGCGCCGAGGATCACCGCCGGAATCGTCGCCACCACGATCAGCACGAACACGCGGCGGCTCTCGCGCACCTGGTGATCCCCGCCGAACCCCAGCACCCCCGTGCCGATCAGCCACCAATCGCGCCAGAAGAAATGCAGCAGCGCCACCGCGGTGCCGAGATGCAACATGACCACGAAGGGTAGGAACTCGGGCGCCCGCTGGTCGATCGATGAATGGAACAGCGAGGGCACGATGACGGCATGGCCGAGGCTGCTGACCGGGAAAAGCTCGGTCGCCCCCTGCAAAATGGCGACGAGAATGGCCTGGATCGTGTTCACGCTGTTCCTCCGTTGGACCGGCGCTGGCTTGGTGGCGGATGTATCGGCGTTTCGCAATGGTGACGGCGAGTCGCCGCCTTGCGCAACGCTGTGCTGCATGCCCGGCTTGACGCGAAGGGCGTGCACGGGCCCATGTTGCCAGTGATGAGTGTCACGACCGATCTCGCCATCGACGGCATGACCTGCGCGGCCTGTGTCACGCGGGTTGAGAAAGTGCTCGCCCGCGTCCCCGGCGTCAGCGCTGCCGAGGTCAATCTCGCCACCAACCGTGCCCGCGTCACCGCCGGTCCTGAGGTCACGTTCGAGACCCTCGCGGCCGCCGTCGATCGGGCCGGATACGGCGCCACGCGGATCGACGCCCCCAAGCCGCCGGAAACCTTCCCCTGGCATGTGATCGTCGCCGCGATCCTGACCCTGCCCCTCGTTGTCCCGATGGTCGCCGGTCATGCCTGGATGCTGCCGGGCTGGGTCCAGTTCCTGCTGGCCGCGCCGGTCCAGTTTGTCGTCGGTGCCCGTTTCTACAGTGCCGGCTGGAAATCGCTGCGGGCAGGTTCCGGGAGCATGGACGTGCTCGTCGCCCTCGGCACATCCGCCGCCTTCGCCCTCTCCGTCGCCGAAGTCGTCCTCGCCTGGCCCGACGAGGCCCACGCGCTCTATTTCGAGGCGGCGGCGACCGTCATCACCCTCGTGCTCCTCGGCCGCTTCCTCGAACACCGCGCCCGTGGCCAGACCGTCGCCGCCATCGCGGCCCTGGCCGCCCTGCGCCCCGAGACCGCCCGCGTGCTGCGCGACGGCGTCGAGACCGAGGTGCCGGCCGCCACCGTCAAGCGCGGCGATCTTGTCATGGTCCGCCCCGGCGAGCGCATCCCCGTCGACGGCGTCATCCTCGAGGGCAGCGGTGGCGTCGATGAAAGCCTGATCACCGGCGAGAGTCTGCCGGTGACCAAGGCGCCCGACGACACCGTCACCGGCGGCGCGGTCAATGGCGAGGCGCTGCTGAAAATCGCGGCGACGACCGTCGGCGCCGAAAGCGTGCTGGCCCGCATCATCCGCCTCGTCGAGGATGCCCAGGCCGGCAAGGCGCCGATCCAGCGCCTGGCCGACCGGGTGAGCGCCATCTTCGTCCCCGTCGTCCTGGTCATCGCGCTGGCGACGCTGCTCGGCTGGCTCTATGCCGGCGCCGCGCTGCCAGAAGCGATGATCAACGCGATGTCCGTCCTCGTCATCGCCTGCCCCTGCGCCCTCGGGCTGGCCACCCCCACCGCCATCATGGTCGGCACCGGCCTCGCCGCCCGCCGCGGCATCCTCATCAAGGACGCCGCCGCTCTCGAGCGCGCCCACGGCGTCGGCATCGTCGTCTTCGACAAAACCGGCACGCTGACTCTCGGCCGCCCCGACGTCAGCGATATTTTTTCCGCCGCCGGAGTGGCCCGCGATGAGGTGCTGCGCCTCGCCGCCGCTCTGCAGGCCGGTAGCGAGCATCCGCTCGGCCGCGCCGTGGTGAAGGCGGCGGCTGATATTGAAGTTCCAACCGCCTCCGGGGTTCACGCACTCCCGGGCCGTGGCATCGCCGGTACCGTGGAGGGCAGGGGGCTCCTGCTCGGCAGCCGGCGCCTGCTGCTGGAGTGCGGCGCCGAGCCGGGCGCGCTGGCCGAGGTCGAGGCGGCGCTGGCGGAGCATGGCCGCACCATGGCCTGGCTGATGACCGCCGAGGGCAAGGCGCTCGGGCTGATCGGCTTTGCTGACACCGTGAAACCCGAAGCGAAGGCCGCCATCGCCCGGCTCAGCGCCATCGGCGTCCACACCGCTTTGCTCTCCGGCGACACCTTCGCCGCCTCCCGGATCGTCGCCGAGGCGGTGGGGATCACCGATGTCGAGGCCGAAGTCCTGCCCGGCGACAAATCCGCCTTTATTACCGCCCTGAGGGCGGATGGCACCGTCGTCGCCATGGTCGGCGATGGGGTGAACGACGCCCCGGCCCTGGCCGCCGCCGATGTTGGCATCGCCATGGGCACCGGCACTGATGTCGCCATGCACGCCGCCGGGATCACGCTCATGCGCGGCGACCCCCGTCTGGTGGCCGACGCCATCGACCTCTCACGCCGGACCTGGAGCAAGGTGCGCCAGGGGCTGTTCTGGGCCATGGCCTACAACGTCGTCGGCATCCCCATCGCCGCCATGGGCTGGCTCGACCCGATGCTGGCCGGCGCGGCGATGGCGCTATCGTCGGTGAGCGTGGTGTTGAACGCCCTCTCACTGCGCCGGTGGCAGCCGACCGCATGACCGCGACGCACGGGCATCTTGCCCATCCTGGCGAGTATGCTCTTGTTGTGAGAAGCTAGACCGCAACGACACTACGGGAGTGAAACATGTCCGACCTCTTCGACCTCACAGGCAAGGTCGCCGTCATCACCGGGGCCAGCAAAGGCATCGGGCGCGCCATCGCCGAACGCATGGCCGAACACGGCGCCAAGGTGGTGATTTCCAGCCGCAAGCAGGACGCCTGCGACGTGGTCACCAACGGCATCATCGCCAAAGGCGGCCAGGCCGTCACCAAGACCTGCAACATCGGCCGCAAGGAGGAACTCCAGGCCCTCGTCGACTTCACCAACGAGAAATGGGGCGGCATCGACATCCTCGTCGCCAATGCCGCGGTCAATCCGCACTACGGCCCCGGCAGCTCGGTGCCCGACGAAGCCTATGACCGCGTGATGAACTACAACGTCCGCAGCAACTTCTGGCTGTGCAACATGGTCTTCCCCGGAATGGCCAAGCGCGGCGGTGGCGCGGCGATCATCATCTCCTCGATCGGCGGCCTGCGCGGCTCGGTCAACCTCGGCATCTACGCCCTCTCCAAAGCCGCCGACATGCAACTCGCGCGGAACATGGCCGTCGAATGGGGCCCGTCGAACATTCGGGTCAACTGCATCGCCCCCGGCCTGATCAAGACCGATTTCGCCCGCGCCTTGTGGGAAAACCCCGAAACGCTCAAGAAGCGCAACAAGGAATCGCCGCTCCAGCGCATCGGCGTGCCCGACGAAATCGCCGGCGCGGCGATCTTCCTCGCAGGCAAAGCCGGCAGCTTCACGACCGGCCAAACCATCGTCATCGACGGCGGCGTCACCGCCGGCAGCGTGGTGCCGACCGACGACGACTGAGCGGCATGGGATGAGAAGGAAGGCCAGGGGCTTGGCCCCTGGGCCCCAGCAGGGGTTCCCCCCTCTGCACCCGGCGACTGCCTCCGGAAATATGTTGCCGGATGTTGCGAGCGAGGAGAGCGGCGCAGAGTACACCTCTCGGTCGCTCCCGCTCTTCAAACTCAATTCACGGAACTGACGACCGGTTCAGGGCAGAACTCCGACCGTTTTGCCTATGATACCGCCTGCAGACGCATCACATCATGATTGGTTTAGGTCAAACCAATCATGATCTAGCAAACTGTTGAAGAAGAGCGCGATTCACGCTTTCTGACCCATCGGCCTCAAGCGATCGCGCTCTAGATCCCGGGCCCGCGCGCGAGATCGCGCGGCGGGCTCGGGTGGGGTGGCCGCGCTTACGGCCGGGGAGGGGACGGCCAGCCACCCCAAGTCATCGCGTCCGGATCGAGACGCTCATTCATATGGTCCTCGACGCCCTTCACGCCGGGGATATTCAGCGCCGCCACCGTCATGGCCTTGCGCACTTCCGGCGTGCGCACCGCGCCCCAAAGGTGGACGACGCCCTCCTGAACGATGACGTTGCCTTCGTCCGGCAGATCCGCCCAGTCCTGCGCGCGGATCTCAGCAAGGTAGGCGTTGCGGATGCGGGTATCCTCGTCGCCACCGGCGGCGTTAACCGGCGCCTGCGCCCGCAGGATCAGGCCCTGTAAAAGGTTCGAGCGGCTGACGATGCCGACCACGTGGCCGCCGATATCGACGACCGGCACGCGCTTGATCCGCTTGCCCTCGAGAATATCGACAATGTCGGACACCGGCGTGTCCTCCATCACGGTGACGACGCCGCGAGTCATGATCTGCCGCGCGGTGCGGGCATGCGAGTGGATGTATTCGGCGGCCAACGTGTCGCGCGAGAAGAACAGTTCCAGCCACGAGGGCTTGCGCGGCGCGCCCGGCTCGGCCTGGCGCAGCAAGTCACCCTCGCTGACGATGCCGACCGGACGCCCGTTCTCGACGACCGGCACGGCGCTGATGCGCTTCTCCATCAGCAGCCTGGCGATTTCGACGACGGGCGTATCCGGCGTCACGGTGACGACGTTTTTCGTCATGATGTCGGCTGCGATCATCTGAATCTCCTCCGCGATAACTGACGGCAGACTGCGCCCGCGCGGCCCGCGCCGCCTTGACCTGCGTCAAGTTTCCCGCCCCTGGCCGCCCGCCTTCGCATCCGGCAAACTCCCCCCTCCAGGAAGGACGCCGCCCGTGACCCTCACCACCCGCCTCGATGCCCTGCTGCGCGCCGCCACCGACCGCATCCCCGGCGTCGTCGCCATCGTCGCCGATCGCGCCGGCACGCTCTACGAGGGCGCCTTCGGCGTGCGCGACCGCGCCACCGGCGCCGCCATGACCATCGACACCATCTTCGGCCTGGCCTCGATGACCAAGGCGATCGCCTCCGCCGGCGCGATGCAGATGGTCGAGCAGGGCCGCCTGTCGCTCGACGCCAACATCGCCGACGTCCTCCCTGCCCTCTCCGCCCCCCAGGTCCTCACCGGCTTCGCGGCCGACGGCACGCCCGAACTCCGCCCCGCCGCCGGCCCGATCACCCTGCGCCAGCTGCTCAGCCACAGCGCCGGCTTCGGCTACGACACCTGGAACCCCGAAATCCGCCGCTACCTCGCCGCCCGCGGCCTGCCGCGCGTGCCCACCAGCCACGCGCAGCTCGCCCAGATGCCCCTGCTATCCGACCCCGGCACCCGCTGGAACTACTCCATCGCGACCGACGTCGCCGGCAAGGCCGTCGAAGCCATCGCCGGCCAGCGCCTCGACCACCATCTTCGCACGTCCCTGCTCGATCCCCTCGGCATGCCCGACACCGCCGTCGACCTCACCGACGCCCAGACCGCATGCCTCGGCCGCGTCCACCAGCGCGGCCCCGACGGCCAGTTCACCCCCATCGACTTCATTCCCGGCGACCCCAGCCGCTGGTGCATCGGCGGCGGCGCCCTCCGCGGCACCGCGCGTGACTACGCCCGCTTCCTCCGCATGGTCCTCAACGGCGGCACGCTCGACGGCGCCCGCGTGCTCGGCCCCGCCGCCATCGCCGAAATGTCGCGCAACCAGTTGCCTCACGGCCAATTCGTCACGTGCATGCGCAGCGTCGTCCCCGACCGCTCCAACGACGCCGAATTCTTCCCCGGCCTGCGCAAGGGCTGGTCCACCGCCTTCATGACCAACGAGGAACCCGCCCCCACCGGCCGCCCCGCCGGCAGCCTGGCCTGGGCCGGCATCGCCAACACCTACTGCTGGGCCGACCCCACCACCGGCATCGCCGGCGTCTTCCTCACCCAGATCATGCCCTTCGCCGATGCTGACGCACTCGGGCTGTTCATGGCATTCGAGACGGAGGTTTATGCGGCGCTGAGGGGGTAGGAAACATAATCAAAGGAAGGACGTTCTTTTTTGAAAAAAAGAACCAAAAAACTTTTGCACTTTGGCTTCGCCAGATCTGACCGCAGGAGAGCGGCGAAGCCAACAATAACCCACTTTGCGCAAGAACGACGCCAATATCGCACGCCCCCAAACTAGCAAAAGTCTTTTTGCTTCTTTTTCTTCAGAAAAAGAAGACTCTACCCTCCCTAAACGATCGCCACTGGCCTCACCGGCGCCCCCGTCGCCCCCCGCATCTTCGGCGGCAGCACGATCAGGCAGAACCGCGACACCCCCGCCGCCGCGATCTCGTCCAGCATCAGGTTCTCAATGATGTAGACCCCAGCTTCGGCGAGGCAATGCTGATGCACCGGCAGCGCCTTGGCGTGATCGGGATTGGGCAGCACTTCGAGTGCCATGTTGTCCGCCCCGATGGCGGTGACGCCCTGTGCGGTGAGCCATTGCGCGCCGGGCACGTCGATCCCGGGCGAGCCCGCGAGGTAGCGCGCGTTGTCGACGCCGAAGTAACGACCCCAGCCGGTGCGGATCAGCGCGAAGTCGCCAGGTTCGATCGTGATCCCGCCGGCCTCGGCCGCGCGGGCGAGATCGTCGGGTGTCACCACGCGTCCGGGCCCGAGATGCTCGCCGCCATCGAAGCTGGCGACGTCGAGCAGCACGCCGCGGGTGATCATCGGCGGCGCGCGATCGATGCCGAGATCGGCGAGCCCCCAGTCGGTCAGCGTCTCCACGGCATCGAAGCCGTTGTAGAGCTTGTCGCCCTTGGAGACGTGGCCGAGCGCGTCGATATGCGTCCCCACATGCGCGGTCATTTCGATCCGCTCGACGTTGGAGCCGGCATCGTTGGTCATGCCAAGCTTGCGGCGGCGGCGGATCGCATCGCGCCAGGTCGACCACATCGCCATCAGGAAGGGCGGCTGGTTGGGCGACATGTAGGGCGCATCGGCGCCGAAGGTGTGCGAAAGATCGTAGACGGTGGCTGTCTCGATGCTCTTCAGCGCCGCGAGACGTTTCGCCGGGGTGAGCAGGTTGGCCGCCCCGATCTGGTCGTCCTTGCCCCAGCAGGCGCAGCCCCATTTGCCGTGATCATGCGCTTTCATTCGTTGATCACCGCCACCGCCCGCGTCCACCCGGCCGAGGCGCGATGGATCTTGACGGGAAACGCAATGATATCGAACCCATCGCCCGGCAGCGCTTCGAGATTGTTGAGCTTCTCCATATGGGAATAGCCGATCTCACGCCCGGCGCGATGGCCCTCCCAGATCAGCCCGGCATCCCCCGTCGCCTCCACGCGCTTCTTGGTGTGCGAGAACGGCGCATCCCAACTCCAGCCATCGGTGCCGACCAGCCGGACGCCACGTTCGAGCAGCCACAGCGTCGCGGCCTTGCCCACGCCGCAGCCGGCATCGACATAGTCGTCCTGACCGTAGCGGCTGCCGGCACGGGTGTTGACCACCACGATATCGAGCGGCCGCAGCGTATGCCCGATCCGCTTCAGCTCCGCCTCGACGTCGCCGGGGGTGGCGACATAGCCGTCCTCGAAATGCCGGAAATCGAGTTTCACGCCCGCCTGGTAGCACCACTCCAGCGGAATTTCGTCGATCCGCCACGACGGCTCTCCGTCCGGCTTGAGCGCATGGTTCATAGTGCTGAAGAAATGATAAGGTGCATCCATATGCGTACCGTTATGGGTGCTGATCGTCACCCGCTCGACGGCGGCATATTCCCCGTTCGGCAACGCATCGACGGGGACGCCAAAAAACTCGGCAATCCCCGGCGCCGACTGATGGTGATCGACATACTCGATCTGAGGCAGCATCCGCGGCGGGTCGGACGCGATGCCGGCCCGCAGCGTGCTGGAAATATCGATCAACCGTCGCGCCATGTTCGGCGTCCCTCCCTCGTTGAAGCCGCGCCGTCAGTGCGCCATGAACACCGGCACCGTCATCTCGCCCAGGAGACTGCGGGTGACGCCGCCGAACGCCATTTCGCGCAGCGGCGAATGCCCATACATGCCGCACACCAGCATGTCCGCGCCGATATCGGACAGATAGGATATCAGCGCATCGCCCTCGCTGATATCGGTCGCGATCGTGTGCGCCGCCTCGGCCTTCACGCCGTGCCGCGCCAGGTGCAGCGCCATATCGGCCGCCGGCACGTCGCCATCGCCGCCGATGCCGCGCCGCGGATTGATCGCCAGCACCGTCACCTTGTTCGCCGCCTGCAGGATCGGCAGCGCATCGTTCACCGCGCGCGCCGCCTCCCCGCTCGCGTTCCACCCCACCAGCACGTTCTGCCCAAGCGTGCCGAACGAGCCGGCAAACGGCACCACCAGCAGCGGCCGCCCCGACGTCATCAGCGTCTTCACCGACACATCCGCCGCCCGGCCCGAATTCTCCGACGGATCGGTCTGCCCGACCACGATGAGATCGGCATAGCGCGTGTGCAGTGATACCACCTCGGCCACCGGCCCCTCGATCAGCCGCCACTCTGCGTTCACCCCGGCATTGCCAACCGCCGCGCGGAACCCCGCCTCGGCTGCCCCGGCCTCCTCAATGCGCGTCGCCCGCATCCGCTCGATCACGTCCTCGGCGCGCTGCACGTCCATGAACGCCGAGGGAAACCCGTAGAACACATCGGGCGGCGGCAGGTCGACCACATAGAGCCCGGTCAGATGTGCGTTGAACTGCTTCGCCAGGTTCGCCGCCACCGCAACCCGCTCCGCACAGCGCGGCGAGGAGTCGACGTGCACAAGAATGTCCTTGAATGACATTGGAAACTCTCCTTCGTGACCTCTAACTGGTCCGTTTGCGATAGGCGTAATTCTTGTCGAGCCGTTCCATCAGATAGTCGCCATAGCGCACCGGCGGATGCAGCGGCGGATGGGCGGCATCGGTGCATGTCGGCACGCATTGGACGATGCTCTCCATCGACATGTCGAAGAAATATGGGCACGAAAACCGATCGCCCCCGGACAGGTTTTTCACCCGATGCGGCGTCGACTGCCAGCGCCCGTTGGTCCAGCGGTTGAGCATGTCAGCGACATTCACCACCCAGGCCCCCGGCACCGGCGGCGCCTTCAGCCAGGTGCCATCCTTGCGCCGCACCTCGAGTCCACCCGCGGTGTCCTGGGACAGCACGGTAAGAAATCCGTAGTCGGTATGTGGCGCCGAGCCGAAGGCATCGTCCGGGCTGTCCGGCGCCTGCGGCGGATAATGCAGCAGCCGCAGAAAGGTCGTCGCGTCCTCGAAATGCGGCGTGAACCACTCCGCTTCGAGCCCAAGTGCGAGGGCCATCGGCCGCAGCAGCCGCATGCAGAACGCCCGCATCGCCGTCTCATACGCCGTCACCGCATCGCGAAACCCCGGCAGGTCCGGCCACTGATTCGGTCCATGCACCTCAGTGCCGTAGCGCGGGTCGGACGGATCCACCTCATGCATCAGCATCAACGACTCGCTGTAGTTCGGCCGCTTCACCTGCGCCACCGACGAGGTCACGATCACCGACGAATTCGGCGCCATGTAGCCGCGATGCGTCGCATTCATCGCCAGCGCCCGCTTCGCCGCCTCGGGCTGCGAATGGAACATGCGCGATGCCGCGAACAGCCCGTCCACCACCTCCGGCGCAATGCCGATATTGCGGAAATAGCAGAACCCGATGCGCGAAAACGTCGCGTCCAGCGCCCGCGCGATCGCCGCCTCGCCCGCCGGCCCCTCATCGAGCCGGCTCATGTCGATGATCGGCAGTTCCACAGCATCAATCGCAGTCGCAGACATAAAATCTCCCGTCCTCAAACTCGCGCGCCAGAATAGCACTCCCCCGCCCCGCCGCCACCGTCACATCCCCCACCGGCGGACGAACCACGATTTCACCAGATGCGTCAGCACCGCATAGGCCCCCAGCATCGCCCCCACCAGCGGCCAGTAGAGCCACGGCAGCGGCTGGAACCCCAGCGCCGCACCCACCGGCGTATAGGGAATCGCCGCCCCGATCAGGCACACCACGATCGTGGTTGCGATCAGCGCAGCACTCGCACGGCTCTCGATGAAGGGAATGCGGGCCGTACGAATGATATGAATGATCAACGTCTGCGTCAGCAGCGATTCCACGAACCACCCAGCCTGGAACAGCCCCGGCTTGTCCCAGGCGTCGAACACGAACAGCATCATCCCATACGTCGCATAGTCGAAGATCGAGCTGATCGGCCCGATCAGCAGCACGAAGCGCGTGAGATTGCCGATATCCCATTTGCGTGGCGCGGCGAGATACTCGGCATCCACCGTATCCGTCGGAATCGTTGTCTGTGAGAAATCATATAGCAGGTTATTGGTTAACACCTGGATCGGCGCCATCGGCAGGAACGGCAGGAAGATACTGCCGCCCAACACGCTGAACATGTTGCCGAAATTCGAGCTGGCGCCCATCTTGATATACTTGATGATGTTGGCGAAAATCCGCCGCCCTTCCATCACCCCATCATGCAGCACCATCAGGCTCTTCTCGAGCAGGATGATATCGGCAGACTCCTTGGCGATATCCACTGCCGTATCGACGGACACGCCGACATCCGCCGCTTTCAGCGCCGGCCCGTCATTGATCCCGTCCCCCAGGAACCCCACCACATGCCCGCCGGCCTGCAGCGCCTCGATCACCTGCGCCTTCTGCGCCGGCGCCAGCTTGGCAAAGACGTTGACCTCCTCGACGATTTTCGTCAGCTCGGCCGCACTCATCGCCGCGATCTCATGGCCCAGCACAACCCGATCGGCGGCCAGCCCCACCTGGGTGCAAATCGTCCGCGTGATCGTCCCGTTATCCCCGGTCAGGATCTTCACCCGCACGCCCGCCTCATGCAGCGCCGCGATCGCGGCCGCCACCGATTCCTTCGGCGGATCGAGAAACGCGACATAGCCCAGCAACGTCATGCCAGCCTCGTCCGCCACCGTATACCGGGCCTGCGGCTTGGCAATCTCCTTGAAAGCAACGGCAACAACCCGAAACCCCTCGCCGTTCAGCTTCTCCATCTCGCGCTTGGCATCCTCGAAATGCGACGGATCGAGCGCCCCCCCGGCCTCGCCCAGCACATACCGATCGCAAATCGAAAAAATCTCCTCCACCGCCCCCTTCGTCACCATCAGCTGCGTGCCATCAGCACGGTTCACCACCACCGACATCCGCCGCCGCTGGAAATCGAACGGAATCTCGTCGGCCTTGCCATACCCCGCCAGTGAAATCCCGTGCTCCGGCCTCGCCGCATGCGAAACCACCGCCTCATCCAGCAGGTTCTTCAATCCGGATTGGAAATGGCTGTTGAGATACGCATACTCCAGAACGCGTAACGATTCCTGCCCCTCGAAGTCGAGATGATACTGCAGGATGATCTTGTCCTGCGTCAGCGTCCCCGTCTTGTCCGTGCACAACACATCCATCGCGCCGAAATTCTGGATCGCGTTCAGCCGCTTCACGATCACCTGCTTACGCGACATCGCAATCGCGCCCTTCGCCAGGTTCACGGTGACGATCATCGGCAGCATCTCCGGCGTCAGCCCCACCGCCACCGCCACCGCGAACAGCAGCGCCTCCAGCCAGTCATGCTTGGTGAGCCCGTTGATCAGAAACACCGCCGGCACCATCACCACGATGAACCGCAGCATCAGCCAGGTGAACTGCGCGATCCCGCGATCGAACGCCGTCGGCGCCGCGGCCCCGCCCATGCTCCCCGCCAGCTTGCCAAACGCCGTCCCCCGCCCCGTCCGCACCACCGCCGCCGTCGCCGACCCGCTGATCACGTTGCTGCCCATGAAGCACAGATCCGCACGATCGAACGGCTCCACCGCCGCCGCGACCTCCGTTGCCTCGCGCTTCTCCACCGGCATCGCCTCGCCCGTCAGCGCCGACTGGTTGACGTGCAGATCCTTGCTCGCCAGCAGCATCACGTCGCCCGGCACCAGGTCGCCGGCCGCCAGATGCACCACATCCCCCGGCACCAGCGTCTCCAGCGGCACATCGCGCAACACGCCGCCGCGCTCCACCGTCGCATGCGTCCGCACCAGCGCCCGCAGCGCCGCCGCCGCCTTGTTCGAGCGATGCTCCTGCACGAACCCAAGCACCACGCTCAACACCACGATCAGCGCGATCACGATCGCCGCCCGTGCATCCCCGGTGAACCACGAGACCGCCGCCAGGGACAGCAGCAGCGCGTTCAGCGGATTGCGCGCCCGCCCGATGAACTCGCTGAGCGCCGAAGGCTCCCGCTCCCGCTCGATCAGGTTCGGCCCCGCCGCCGCCAGCCGCCGCGCCGCCTCCGCCTCGCTCAGCCCCGCCGGCGCCGTCCCCAACGCCGCCAGCACGGCCTCCCGCCCGCGCCCGTCGTCAACCTCCGTCCACGACGCCGCCACGCTCCGCGCCTAGGCCTTCACCCGCCGGAACTTGTGCAGCGAGCGCAGCCCCTCCGGCCGCGGCTTGTCCCCATGGAAATTCGGCCAGTTCGTCCACGACACCTCGCCGACATACAGATCGCCCCGGCTGTCCACCGTCATCCCATGCGGCGCCTGGAACTCCCCCGGCCCCAGCCCCGGATGCATCGCCCCGATCCGCCCCAGCCGCTTGCCGTTGAGATCCGTGATCGTCACCCGCGGCCCGATATTCGGCATGTCCCGGTTCACCGGCATCCCCGGCCCCAGCTCGCCAATGAAACACACCGGACACTTGCCCTTGCTCAAGAACAACGCACACGGCCGATGCAGATTGTTCCACTGCCCCTGATAATTCCCCTCGCCATCGAACACCTGCACCCGATGGTTCTCCCGGTCCGCCACATACAGCGTCCCCGCATCGTCACACACCAGGTTATGCACGATGTTGAACTCCCCCGGATCCGTCCCCGGTCCGCCCCAACTCTTCAGCAACTTCCCGCCCGGCGAGAACTTGTGGATGCTCGAGTTCCCATACCCGTCAGTGACGTAGATCTCCCCCTTCGGCGACAGCGCCGTATGCGTGCAGCGATGAAACGGCAGCCCGCTCATATACGCCGCCGGCCGCCCGGGAATCCCGATCGTCATCAACAGCTTGCCGTCCAGCGTGCACTGCTTGACCGTATGATCCCCGTCATCCGTCAGCCAGACCGTGTCATCCGGCCCCATGTCGATGCCATGCGCGCGGGGGAACATCCCCTCCCCCCAGTTGCGCAGGAAATTCCCCTCGCGATCGAACACGATCATCGGATGCTCGCCGCGGTTGAACACATACACATTGTCGTTCCGGTCCACCCCGACGGACCCGATCTCCTTGAACGACCACCCCGGCGGCAACTTCGCCCAATCCTCGACGACCTCATAGACATACTCGCCAGTGCCAACGGTCACAGTCATGTCGAGCCTCCCCTGTTCCGCCGGGGAGCCTAATCCCGCCCGCGCGCCACGCAAACTAATCCCCCCGCGCGCCCGCCGTCTTGACGCAGGTCAACGCAACTTCTGTCACAAAATGGCAATATTCGTCCGTGCCTCGGAGGAAATCATGCCCCATCGTCATATGAACGAAATCATCAGGCGCGCCCCAGTCACCCTGCACTGCACTGCCACCGTCCAGGACGCCTGCCGCCTCATGCACCAGCACCGCATCGGCGCCATCCTCGTCGTCGACGAACACCACAAACTCGAAGGCATCTTCACCGGCCGCGACGCCGTCCGCCTTCTCGCCGAAGGCAGCAACCCCCGCACCACCCACCTCCACGCCGTCATGACCCACAGCCCCGACCACCTGCCCCCCACCCACACCGCCATCGAAGCCCTCCGCCTCATGCACGACGGCGGCTACCGCCACGTCCCCATCGTCGAACACGGCAAAGTCGTCGGCATCGTCTCCGTCGGAGACTTCCGCGCCTACGAACACGCCCGACTCGACGAAGAGACCGGGATCTGGGAACGGCTCTGAGAAAGAGACTGGAGAAGGCAAGCAAGGCTCCGCCGGCTTAGGGCCTGGAGGCCCTAAGAACCCCATCCACTATCTTGGCTGGATCACAAACCTTCAGCTGCTAACGCCTTCCTTAGCGCCGCAGGCAATCAAGCCCGCGAACCGTTCGGACTATGGTGCAGGCGCATAGATTCTATGGGCTTCGCCACTCTCCCCAAGCGAGATCGTGGGATTTCGACCGAAGGCCGTATCCGCAGCCGCGAGCGTGGATGGGGTTCTTAGGGATCGAGCGGAGCGTGGCCGAAGGCCGCGTAAGCCGCTCGATGGCCCTAAGCCGGCGGAGCCTTGATTACTTCACTTCCCCAGCCTTAGCTGGCTCACTCTCATCCGCCCCATGCAGCGGATATAGCAACTGCCCCGCGAGCGAGTCGGGCATCGGCGTATCGATCCCGTAGGCATCCGGCAGTCGGTCTTTCGGCAGGTAGAAGGTGCCGAAGATCATATCCATCCACGGCAGCACGGTTGCGTAGTTATGGTTGATATGGTCGTGCCGCGTGTGGTGCCAGTGGTGGAACGCCGGCATCACGAACAGGTATTCCAGCCAGCCGAATCGCCAGCGCAGGTTGGCGTGGATCAGGAACTGCCACACCGTCCCGGTGAAGATGATGCCGAGCGTAACGGGATCGGCGAGATTTGCCGCCGTCGGCTGCGCGAGCCCCAGTGCGTAGAGCGGCACGAAGCCGCAGAACCGGGTGAACACCAGGTCGAGCGGGTGCGCCCGCACGTTCACCAGCCAGTCGATCTCCCGCGCGCTGTGATGCACCGCGTGCAGCGGCCACAGCCACTTCACCTCGTGCATCGCCCGGTGCGCCCAGTAGGTCGCGCATTCGCCGACGACGAGCGCCACCGGAAACCGCCATCCGAACGGCAGGCTCGCCCCGAACGTCTGGATAGGATTCGGCACGATCCTGTGCAGCGCCCAGGCCGCGGTCGCCATCGGCACCGCCAGCAGCAGGTTGGTCAGCACCGTGTTGAGAAAATAGTAGATCAGGTCGAGCGACAGATTCTTGCGCAGGATCTGCTGCTGATGGATCGACCAGATCCGCTCAAGCGGCACGAAGATGGCCGCCAGGATCATCAGCCAGATCGACAGCTTCAGGATATCCAGCCCGATCGACCTGACCTGCCCCAGCAGGGCTCCAATAACGTCCATCGCGCGTGCGGTTTGCTCCGTCAGGCGACGGTGGTGCCGCCCGCCTTTTTGCTAGCCCGCCGGCGCAGCCCAAGCAAGCCGCCGAGCCCCGCCAGCAGCAGCGCCGCCGACGCCGGCTCCGGCACCTGCTGCGTCACCGTCACGCCATCGAGCAGCGCGAACGGCGGCTGCCCGCTGCCCACGTTCGACGAGGCGATAAACGCCAGCGTCATCTGCGTCGCCGCCGCCACGAACGTCACCTGCTGCTGCGCCCAGCCGGAGAACCCATGGTTGGTCAGCGCGATCGTCGGCGCCGCCTGGCACAGCGTCCCGCCGGTGTTCGGCGGCGTGCAGGCCGGCGCGGTCCCGGTGCCGGTGTATTCCGCCACCGTCCAACCGATGCTCGGATTCGGCGTCGAGTCGAGACTGTATGTCGCCTGCTGCGCCGACGCCGCCTGGAACTTCACCACATAGGTGGCGCCCGTGACGAGGTTGCTCATCGTCGTCCAGGCCGATGCGGCGATCGTCGCGCCCGAGAGGGTCGTCGTATTCTGATAGGACGGATCAACCGCCAGGAAGTTGCCGCCATTCTGGCTCGCGACAATCGTGCTCGTACCGCCGTTGTTCGTGCTGTAGAGCGACAGACTACCGGAGTTGCCGGAGAACCCGCCGCTCGCCTGGCTCGCCGTCAGGATAAACGAATAGGTCGAGCTCGTCGTCCAGCCCGGCAACGTGCCGGCCGTAGTGCCGTTCTGCAGCAGCCCGTCAAGCTGTTGCGTCGTTCCCGTGTAGACACCGCTATTGTTACAGAAGACGCATCCACCCCACGCGGATCCAGCCGAGCCCAGCGTCCCGTCAAACCCGCCATTGCTGATGATCTGCGCCCCGGCCGGCGCTATCCCGAAGCCAAGCATTACGACCGCCGCGAGCACGATCCGCCGCAGCAGCCCCCCCATGCCCCGCGCAGTCCCCTTGCCATCCGCCATCGACATCCGCTTGCCCCTGCACCGATTCGTCTCAATCGGCGATGCAAAAATTGACAAAACTGGATGTCGCACGATCCCTCGGACCGATCAAGTCTTAATTTTAGTGTTTTCCCTCGTATAAAATTCTTTTTGATCGAATTCCATTTATTGATTATCTCTATATCACCCCCGCCGCGCCCGCCACCGCGCGCCCAACAACCCACCCAGCGCCGCCAGCATCAGCGCCGCCGTCGCCGGCTCCGGCACCTGCTGCGTCACCACCACCCCGTCGAGCAGGGCATACGGCGGCTGCCCGCTCGGCACGTTCGTCGAGGCAATGAACGCAAGCGTCATCGTCGCCGCCGTGGCGACGAACGACACCTGCTGCTGCACCCACCCCGAAAACGCATGATTGCTCAATCCGATCGTCGCCGCCGCCTGGCACAGCACCGCCCCGGTATTCGGCGGCGTGCACGCCGGCGCCGTGCCCCCGGCGGTATATTCCGCCACCGTCCACTGCACGAACGGATTGCTTGGCGGCGAGACCAGATCAAACCCCTTCTGCTCCGCCGATGCCGCATTGAACTTCACCAGATACGTCGCGCCCGTCACCAGGTTCGACATCGTCGTCCAGGTCGACGAGGCGATCGTATTGCCCGACAGCGTCGTCGTATTCAGATACCCCGGATCGATCGCCAGGAAATTCCCCCCGCTCTGGCTCGCCGTGATCGCCACCGACCCCAGCCCGCCATTGCCCGTCACCGCACCAACCGTCGGGCTCCACAGCGCCCGCCCGCTGCCATTCGGCCCGGTAAACCCGTTGATCGCCTGCGACGACGTCAACACGAACTCATAGCCCGCCGACGTCGACCAGCCGCTCATCGACGTATCCACCACGCTCCCCGTATGGAGCCCACCCAGCTGCTGCGTCGTCCCGCTGTAATCGATGCTGTTGAAGCAATTCACACACCCCGACCAGGCCGAGCCCGGAACAGCCGGATTGCCGTCAAACCCGCCATTGGTGATCGTCTGCGCCCCCGCCTGGCCCAGCGTCAGCAACAACGCCGCGCCAACCATCCCCGCCCAGCGCCGCATCAAATACATTCCTGCAAAGCCAACCCGTATCGCCATCATCCACCCCTAAACCAATGCGAAATCTGTCAGCTTACACAAAAAATTACAATTTACACACAATATTACGATAGTAAATAACACGCATGTCACAATAAAGCAAGCATTCATGCTCCAGTACCGACCGCACCGCCATACGCATCCCCCAACGCCGAAATCAAATTCCGCCGCCATCCCGCCATCAATTCGCTGACCACACCCGCGTCGACTGAACGCGCCCACCCGAATTCACGCCGCGCAGGCCACCTCTACCCCTTGTAGGGATGCTCCGCCGCCCAGTGCCGCGCGATATCGATCCGATTGCAGAACCAAACCCCGGTATGCTGCTTCGCGTAGAACATGAACTCCCTGAGCGCCTCCGCCCGCCCCGGCCGCCCGGCAATCCGCATATGCAGCCCGATCGACATCATCGCCCCGCCATTCACGCTCTCGCGGAACAGGCAGTCGAAGCTCTGCTTGAGATACGTATAGAAATCGAGCCCCGAGCCAAACCCCGCCGGGTTCGTCAGCTTGCTGTCATTCACATCCATCGTATACGGCACAACCAGATGCGGCCGTCCGTGCCGCGTATCCCAGTACGGCAGCTCGTCATTGTAAGCGTCGCTGTCGTAGAGAAACCCGCCCTCCTCCACCAGCAGCCGCCGCGTATTCACCGACGGCCCGGTCCGGCAATACCACCCCAGCGGCCGGCTCCCCATCGTCCGCTCCAGCGAGGCGATCGCACGCTTGATATGCGCCCGCTCCTCCTCCTCCGACAGCAGCCAGTGCTTCTCCCACCGCCAGCCGTGGCAGCACAGATCATGCCCCGCCGCCCTGATCGCCGCCGCCGCCTCCGGATTGCGCTCCAGCGCCAGCGCGCAGGCGAACACCGTCAACGGCAGATCGAACTCCTTGAACAGCCCCATCAGTCGCCAGAACCCTACCCGGCTGCCGAACTCGTAGATGCTCTCCGCATTCATGTCCCGCTGCCCCAGCGGAACCCCCGTCACCCCCTCCAGCAACCCCGTCTCCGGCCCCGCATCCCCATCCAGGATCGACGCCTCCGACCCCTCCTCGTAATTCATCACAAAATTCACCGCCAACCGCGCTCCCCGCGGCCACTTCGGGTCCGGCCGCCTGGCGCCATAGCCAATGAGGTCACGCGGATACGCGGGATCGGTCATCGCTCTCTCCATCTCCTGCCGCCCCCTGCTTGCACCGCCCCGCCGCCCCCCGCAAGACGCCTCCCGCAAGCCGCCTCACGCCATCCGCGCCGCCGCCCGCTCCCGCGACCGCACGCGCTCGCGATGCACCGTATACATCCCCGACGCCACGATGATCGCCGCGCCCACGAAGGTCATCTGGTCCGGCAACGTCCCGAACACGAAATACCCCATACTGACCGACCAGATCAGCTGAATATAGCTGAACGGCGCCAACACCGACGCCCCGGCATGCCGATACGCCTGCACCATCAGCCACTGCCCCGCCGACGCGACAATACCCAGCGCCAGATTCATCCCCAGATCCGACCACGCCGGCCACACCCACACAAACGGCGCCACCACACTCAACAACACCAGCCCCGACACCGCCGACCACAACAACGTCGCCCGCGTATCCTCGCTCGCCGACATCCGCCGCGTCAGCACCGAGGCAAACGCCCAGCTCGCCGAGCTCGCCAACACCAGCAACGCCGCCGGCTGAAACGCCCCCGTCCCCGGCCGGATCACCACCAGCACACCGACCAGCCCGACCCCGATCGCCGCCCACCGCCGCACCCCCACCACCTCGCCCAGCAGCGGCACCGACAACGCGGTGATGAACAACGGCGATACAAACCCCACCGACGCCGCATCCGCCAACGCCATGTGCCGGAGCGCGAACACGAAGAACATCATCGAGGCCACCAGCATCGCGCCCCGCACCAACTGGTTCGCCACACTGCGCACCCGAAATACCCGCCGCCCGCCACGCCCGTTCAACACCAGCATGACAGCGACAAACACCAGATACCGCAGCCACCCGATCTCAAAAACCGGAACCCGCGCACCCAAAATCTTCGACAACACATCCCCGACACTGAACAGGAACGTCGCCCCGATCAGCAACACAATGCCGCGTAACGGATTTTCCATAGCCGAACCCAAACCCCAATCCCGCTCGCGACCTGACGAATACCCGCCCCTGTTGACCCAAATCCCCCCTGCCGACCACCCCAAGCTTGGGCATCCCACCCTTGCTAGGCAGTAAACCGCGCTCCACACCACGAAGAAAGAAAGAGCCTCCGGCGGCCTAGGGCCGAGAGGCCCTAGGAACCCACCCCATCTCTTGGCTGCGGCACTGACCTTCAGTCGCAATCCCAGACGCGCGTCTTCGCGCGGCGACGAAAGCGACAGCGGTTGCCTTCAAACCGCGATAGCGTTCCACTCCACAACCGCTACCTGCGACCGCGGGAGACCGGCGAAGCCCAAAAGCCCTGTGCGACCGCACCAGAGCCTGTCCAGATCCAAGGACCGATCGCCTGCGGCGCTAAGAAAGCACTTATCAACTGAAGGACGACAACCCAGCCGCGTAAGTGGATGGGTTTCCAAAGGCCTCCAGGCCTTTGGCCGGCGGAGCCTTGCTTACCCTTGCCTTGCTTACCCTTGCCTTGCCTACCCTTGCCTTCCTTATCTCCTAGCCCCCTCCCTCCCCCGCATGCTACCGAATCCCCCTCCTCAGCAGGGACCGCACCCCATGGACGCCCCCATCGCCGACCATCTCATCCGCGACGAAGCCGCCCTCGACGCCCTCTATGGCGAGATCGTCCCGGCCGCGATCGCCAAGGAGATCGACTACATCCACCCCCATTACCGCGCCATGATCGCCGCCTCCCCTTTCGTCGTCATCGGCACCTCCGGGCCTGGCGGTCTCGACGTCTCCCCCCGCGGCGACCCCGCCGGTTTCGTCCATGTCGAGGACGAGCGCACGGTGATGATCCCCGACCGCCGCGGCAACAACCGCGCCGACAGCCTGCGCAACCTCATCCACGACCCCCGCATCAGCCTCCTCTTCCTCATCCCCGGCGTCGGCGAGACGCTCCGCATCAACGGCCGCGCGGTCATCTCCACCGACCCCGCTTTGCTCGCCCGCTTCCCCCACAACAACACGCTCCCCCGCAGCGTCATCGTCGTCACCGCCGAGCGCGTCTACTACCAGTGCCCCAAGGCTCTCGTCCGCTCCGACCTCTGGAACCCCGCCCGGAAGATCGACCGCAAGTCCCTCCCCTCCAACGGCACCATCCTCGCCGACCTCTCCGCCGGCCGCCTCGGCGGCGAACAATACGACCGCGACTATCCCGAACGCATGGCTCAAACGATCTACTGACGCCCAGACGCGCCGCGGACCGGCGAGGCAAGCGACAGCCCAGACGCGCACCTCGCGCGGCGACGAGAGCGACAACAGTCATCCTTATGACTGCGAAAGCGCCCCCTCCACCACACCAGGAGCCCGCCATGGACTATCCCTACGACCTCGGCGCCTACTCCCGCAAAATCACCACCACCTCGCCCGACGCCCAGCGCTGGTTCGACCGCGGCCTCAACTGGTGCTTCGGCTTCCACCACGAGGAAGCCATCGTCTGCTTCCAGCACGCCATCGCGGCCGACCCCGCCTGCGCCATGGCCCACTGGGGCGTCGCCTACGCCACCGGCCCCAACTATAACTACCCCTGGGAACGCCGCGACCCCCACGCCAAGGCCACCAGCCTCGCCGCCGCCTACGACGCCATCCAGGCCGCTCTGTCCCACGCCGGCCCCGTCAGCCGCGCCGAACGCGCCCTCATCGAGGCCCTCGCCACCCGCTTCCCACAGCGCACCCCCATCGACGACCAGAGCCCCTGGAACGACGCCTTCACCGACGCCATGCGCGCCGCCCACCGCGCCCATCCCCGTGACCTCGATATCCGCCTGGTCTTCGTTGAAGCCATCCTCAACCGCACCCCCTGGCTCATGTGGGACCTCATCACCGGCGAACCCACCGAAGGCGCCGGCACGCTCGAAGCCCAGGAGGTCCTGGACTCCGGCTTCGCCAAAGTCCCCGGCGCCACCAGCCACCCCGGCCTGCTCCACCTCCACATCCACCTCATGGAAATGTCGCCCCACCCCGAGGCCGCCCTCCTCAGCGCCGATCGCCTGCGCGAGCTCTGCCCCGACATGGGCCACCTCGTCCACATGCCCTCCCATATCGACATCCAATGCGGCGAATACCGCGACGCCCTGCTCTGGAACCAGAAGGCAATACGTGCCGACCGCAAATACTACGACCGCGAAGGCGGCCTGAACTTCTATTCCGGCTACCGCTTCCACAACTACCACTTCGCCGCCTACGGCGCGATGTTCCTCGGCCAGTTCGCCCCCGCCCTCGCCGCCGCCAAAGGCCTTGTCGAAACCATGCCCGAGGCCCTGCTCCGCATCCCCTCGCCCCCCATGGCCGACTTCCTCGAAAGCTGGGCCGCCATCCTCCAGCACGTCTATGTCCGCTTCGGCAAATGGGAGGACATCATCGAACAACCCCTCCCCGCCGACCCCGACCTCTACCGCACCACCACCGCAACAATGCATTACGCCAAAGGCGTCGCCCACGCCGCCCTCGGCAACGTCCCCGCCGCCGAAGCCGAGCAACGCCTTTTCCGCGCCGCCGCCGCCCGCGTCCCGGCCGAACGCCGCCACATGGTCAACGTCACCGCCCACCAGGCCCTCGCCATCGCCGAACACATGCTCGAAGGCGAAATCGCCTACCGCCGCGGCGACTACCCCCACGCCTTCGCCGCGCTCCGCACCGCCGTCGCCCTCGAAGACGCCCTGCCCTACGAAGAACCCTGGGGCTGGATGCAACCCGTCCGCCACGCCCTCGGCGCCCTGCTCCTCGAACAAGGCCACATCGCCGAAGCCGAAACCACCTACCGCGAAGACCTCGGCCTCGCCGGAACCCTCCCCCGCGCGCAAATCCACCCCGATAACGTCTGGGCCCTCCGCGGCCTCCTCACCTGCCTCGAACGCCGCAACGAAACCACCGAATCCCCCCTCATCCGCCAACGCCTCGAATTCGCCGCCGCCCGCGCCGACACCACCGTCGCCGTGTCCTGCTTTTGTGCCAACGCGTAGCAAAGCGAAGCGGCGACGGGACCGACAGCCCAGACGCGCATCTTGCGCGGCGACGGGAGCGACAGCCCAGACGCGCATCTTGCGCGGCGACGGGAGCGACAGCGGTTCGACTTCGAACCGCGATAGCGCCCCCCTCCACAGCGCCCCCCTCCACCACAGCCCCTACTCAAACCCAGCAAGATCGGAGCCGTAAGGAAGCCAGGCCAGGGCTCTGCCCTGGACCCGCCAGGAGGCGGGGCCTCCTGGACCTGCCATCATTGAAGAGAGCTGGATGTGAAGAGGGGGGCCAACGCAGCGGTATCTACCGCACGGTAGGCCCCTCGCCTTCCTTCCCTACGCTCCGCCCCCGCCCAAGCCGGGCTCAGGCGATGGCGATGCGGTGGAGGGTGGGTTGGCGCAGGCGGAGTTTGGTGGCGGCGTAGGCGGTGGGATCGAGGTGGGCGTAGGTCTTGGCTGTTTCAGCGACCAGGTTTTCGAAGTCGTCCGCGGATGTGGCGGTGTCTAGGTATCCGGCTTTGACGGCGTCGTCCGGTCCGTAGAGTTTGGCGCCCAGTGTTGCCTCGCTCAGCGCCGCCGCCGTCAGCCGGTCACGGGCGAGTTCGATGCCCGTCACTGGCAGCGACAGTCCGATCGAGGTTTCGTTGAGCCCGATGCGGAATGGCCCCTGCACGCCGATCCGCACATCGGCACTCAGCAGCAGCAACCCGCCGGCCGCCACCGCGTGTCCCGTGCAGGCGATGATCACCGGCGCCGGAAACACGTAGAGCCGTTCCAGCAGCCGCATTCCCGCCTCGCTCATCGCCGCCCGCGCCGCCGCGTCCCCGCCGCGGATCACCTTCAGGTCGAACCCGCCGCACAGCACCCCCGCCCGCCCGCGGATCACCACCGCCCGCGCCCCCGCCGCCTGGTCCAGCCCCGCCCCGATCGCCGCGATCATCCCCGGCGACAGCGCATTCGCCTTGCCATCATCCAACGCCAGAGTCGCCACCCCCTCGCTCAGCTCGAACCCGACCATGTCCCCGCCATCCCCGCTTTGCCTTCACCCAAATTGGCGGCGCCCCTCTCCCGGCGTCAAGCCGCGCCACCGCCTGGCCAGTCGCTCGCACGGACCCCGATGGCGCCCCGGACTCCGCTGCGCTAGCCTGATCGAACTCGATTGGCCGCGTGCGGAGGCACCATCATGGGCAGGCTCTACAAGAGCGTCACGATCACCAACAGCACCACGCTGGGCGTTCTGGTGGCCGCCTACGGAACCATCCAGTCCGGCGTCACCATCACCTCCACCCAGGCCGGCAGCCGTTCCGCCATCCAGTGCATCGGCTATTTTCAGCCGCCCGGCATGCTGTCTCCGACAGTGGTCAATAATGGCGTGATCGTCGCCACGGTCGCCTATTCCAACGCTCTGGAATTCGAATCCATCCCTCCGGTGAACACCAGCGGCCCGCCGCAATATTATCCCGGCACCCTCGTCAACAACTGCACCATCATCGGCGGCACCCGACTCTACGATGGCGGCGTCGTCACGAACTACGGCACGATCGAGCACAACGACGTCTCCGGCATGCTCATCACCGACCACCACGCGGCGACCGTGCGAAATTTTGGTGCCATCGTCGGATTTGCCTCCGCCTCGAGCGGTGTGGGGGTGTTGTCGGGCATCCAGCTGAACGAGGGCGGCACGGTCCTCAATTACGCCAGCGGCACGATCTTCGGGCAGCAGGCGATCACCAACTTCTTCGCCCCCATCACCGTGGTCAACTACGGCCAGGTCTCGGGGCAATGGGGTATCGAGGCCGACAAATTCGGTGACGTGACGAACGGCATCGGCGGAACCATTGCCGGAAGCTATGTCGGCATCCACTTCAACGAAACCGGCACCGTGTTCAACGCGGGCATCATCACCGGCGTGCAGGCGATCAACGGTGCGCCGCCACCCCAGTATACCCAGGGCAAGACCAATGGCGGCCCGCTGACCATCACCAATCTCGGCACCATCGCCGCGAACGAATACGCCGGGGCGGGGATCCTGCTGCGCGACGGTGGCGTCGTGGTGAATGGCGCCGGCGCCGCCGTGCAGGGTGAGGGCGGCGTCGCGCTCTATTCCAGTGGTGGCACATGCGCGGTCACCAATACCGGCACCATCGGCTACGGTGACACCAGTGCCGCAATCGAGTCCCGCTCACCCGGCTCCGTCGTCAATGGCGCCGGTGGGACGATCCAAGGCGGCGATTTCGGCGTCGATTTCGGCAACAGCTCGGGCGCCGTAACGATCCTCAATGCCGGCACCATCGCCTCGCCTGGCACCCACATCTCCCCCGGCACCATCGACCACTTGGGCGCCGCCATCCGGATGTCGTTTTACGGTACCAACATCCTCGCGCTCGTGCCCGGCTACGCCATCATCGGCAAGACGCTCGCCGCGGGTTCCAATCCGGACAATGTCATCGAACTGACCTCGGCAGCCTCCGTCGGCACGATCACCGGCATCGGCGCCAGGTTCAGGTATTTCACCCTGCTCGGCTTCGACCCCGGTGCCCAATGGTCGGTTTCCATGGTCCCTGACGGCCTCGGCAACCCTGTCGCCCAGGGCCTGATTTCCGGCTTCGCCCACGGCGACACCATCGAACTCACCGGCGTCACCGCCACCGAAACGCTCTACAATGCCGGCGTCCTCACCGTCGCCCCCGGCGTTACCCTCAATTTCGCCGGTGCCTTCAGCGCGGCCGACTTCCAGATCGCCAACACCGCCGCCGGCGCCGACATCACCGTCGCCTGTTTCGCGCGTGGCACCCGCATTGCCACGCCCACCGGCTCCACCCCTGACGCGCGCCTTCGCGCGGCGACAAAAACGACAGCGGTTCCGCTTGGAACCGCGCAAGCGCTCCCCTCCACCCTCGTCCCGATCGAAAACCTGAAACCCGGCGACCTCGTCCTCTCCGCCTTCGGCGGCACCGTCCCCATCCAATGGATCGGCCACCGGACGATCGACATCAGCCGCCACCCCACCCCCAAGACCGTCTGGCCCATCCGCATCCAGGCCCACGCCCTCGCCAACAACATCCCCAGCCGCGACCTCTACGTCAGCCCCGAACACGCCCTCCACCTCGACGGCCACCTGATCCCCGCCCACCTCCTCGTCAACGGCACGACGATTACGCAGGTCCCCCGCACCTCAATCACCTACTTCCACCTCGAACTCCCCCAGCACGACGTCATCCTCGCCGAAAACACCGAGTGCGAAACCTACCTCGACACCAACAACCGCAATGACTTCGAGAATACCGACGGCCCCATAACGCTCCACCCCAACTTCACCGCTGACGCGCAGCGCAGCGCAGCGGCGACGAAAGCGACAGCGAGCGCCTTCGCGCGCGAAAGCGCCCCCCTCCACCCCGCTATGACTGCCGACGAACTCTGGCGCTCCCAAGCCTGCGCCCCCCAATGCCGCCAAGGCCCCCTCCTCGACGCCATCCGCACGCGCCT
>Ga0164297_10000273_pt1 | contig 66191 bp, 52 predicted proteins | sample GEODES058metaG_FD_113539 | JGI IMG/M metagenome (GOLD analysis project Ga0164297, IMG submission 113539) | Dystrophic lake water microbial communities from Trout Bog Lake, Wisconsin, USA - GEODES058 metaG | ecosystem: Environmental > Aquatic > Freshwater > Lake | place: USA: Trout Bog Lake... | reverse complement strand
GGAGCCGGAGGTGAAGAGGATGGCGGCGATGCTGTCGGGGGAGGGGTGGGTGGGGGCGGTGCCGGGGCGGGTTTCGATGGTGGCGGTGGGGTCGGGGGTGAGGCGCAGGCCGGGGAGCGTGAGGGCGGCGAGGGTGGCGGGCGGGGCGACGAGCAGGTCGGGGGCGAGGTCGGCAAGGATGGTGGTGAGGTGGGCGGGGGAGAGCCTGGCGTTGAGGGGGACGTAGGCGGCGCCGGCGGCGAGGGTGGCGAGGATGAGGCGCAGCGCCGCGGGGGATTTTGGCAGGGCGATGGCGACGCGGCTGCCGGGGCCGATGCCGGCGCGGGCCAGGGCGTCGCGGGTGGTGAGGATGTCGGCGACGAGCTCGGCGTAGGACCAGGTTTGGCCGCCGGCGCGAAGGGCGGGCGCGGAATCGTGGTGGCGGTCGAGCAGGGGGGCGACGAGGGGGGAGGCGGTCACGGCCGGCGGGCGGCTGCGATGACCTGCCGCGCGATGATGTCGAGCTGGATTTCGGAGGTGCCTGAGGCGAAGAGGCCGCCCTGGACGTCGGCCATCACGGCGGCGGCGTCGAAGGGGGTGCCGGTCCAGCCGCTGCCGGCGAGGAGGTGGGCAATGTCGGCGGCGCAATCCCGGGCGGCTTCGGAGGCGGCGAGCTTGGCCATGGCGGCCAGCGTGGTGTCCTCGCGGCCGGCGTCGAGGGATTGGGCGGACTGGTCGATCAGCAGGCGGGCGGCGGCGAGGCGCAGGCGCATGCGGGCGATGCGGTGGGTGACGGCCTGATGCTTGAGGGCGGCGCCGTTGGCGCGGGTGGACAGCGCTTTGACGGTGGCGCGGAGGTCGTATTCGGCGGCGCCGAGGAAGCCGGCGAGGAGGAGGGAGCGCTCCCAGACCATGGCGGAGACGAAGACCTTGAGGCCGGCGCCGGGCTGGCCGAGGACGGCGTCGGGGCCGGGGCGGCAGTCCGCGAACGTGACCTCGCCCATGGGGGCGCCGGCGAGGCCGCCGGTGGCCAGCGACTGGACGGCGATGCTGGGGGTGTTTCGGCTAACCAGGAACATGGTTAGCCCCATTGGGCCGCGCTCAGGGAACTGGCGGGCGAGGACGACGAAGAGATCGGCGTCGGGGGCGTTGGTTATCAGGCGCTTGCGGCCGTCGAGGCGGAATGAGTCGCCGTCGCTCACCGCCATTGTGGTTAAGTCATTGAAAGAGGAGCCGCCGTCGGGCTCGGTGACGGCGAGGGCGGCGACCAGGCTGCCGTCGCGCATTCCGGGTTCCCAGCGGGCGCGCTGGGCGGGGGTGCCGTAGCGGAGGAGGGGGACGAGGCCGCCGAAGAGGTGGGCGCCGATGGCGAAGAGCAGGCCGCGCTCGGCGCCGCCTTCGCCGAGGGCGGCGAGGGTGGCGGCGGTGGCGGTGGCACCCGCGCCGGGGGCGAGGTCTTTGAACACGCCAGCCTGGGCGGCGGCGAAGAAGGCGGCGCGGTCGAGGCCGGGGGGGCGCGGGCGGGCGGCGAGGGCGTCGGCGGCGAAGCGGCGAAGTGCGTCGGCCCGCGGGTTCGGATCGTTCGGCATGGCCTAGGGATCGAACCGGGGCATGGGGGTCACGCGGGGTCGGCGTAGCAGCCGGCCTGACGGCCGCGCTCGCGGACGAGGGCCAGGACCATCTCGCAGGCGGGCATAGCGTGGCCGGCGATGGTGCCGAGCTCGACGACGGCCCCGAGCAGGGCGTCGATCTCCATCGGGCGGCCTTTTTCGAGGTCCTGCAGCATGGAGGTTTTGTGGGCGCCGACCTCGGAGGCGCCGTCGAGGCGCTTTTCGAGGGTGATGGCGAACTTGGTGCCGAGCGCCTCGGCGATCACCTGCGCCTCGGCCATCATGGCGCGGCAGGCGGCGCGCAGGTCAGGGCGGGTAGTGATGATGTCGAGCGTGGCGCCGGTGAGGGCGGAGAGCGGATTGTAGCAGAGGTTGCCCCAGAGCTTGACCCAGATCTCGTCGCGGATGCGCGGGCGGATCGGCGCCTTGAGGCCGGCCGCGATGAGGGCCTTGGCGAGCGTCTCGGTGCGCTCGGTGCGGGTGCCGTCGGGCTCGCCGAGGCTGAAGCGGTCGCCGTAGCTGTGGTGGATGATACCGGGGGCGGGGACGTCGGCGGCGGGGTAGACGACGCAGCCGATGGCTTGGCGCGGATGGATGATGGACCACAGCTTGCCGCCGGGATCGACGCTTTCGATCGGGCGATCGCGGAAGGGGGAGTCGAGGCCGTAGAAATACCAGTAGGGCACGCCGTTGATGCCGGTCACCAGGGCGCTGTCCGGGCCCATCATGCGGGCGATATCGGGCGCCGCGGCGGGGAGGGAATGCGCCTTCAGGGTCACGAAGACGTAGTCCTGGATGCCGGCCTCGGCGGCGCTGCCGACGCAGCGGGGGCGGACGACGGTTTCGCCCTCGGCGGTGCGCAAGGTGACCCCGTTCGCCTGCATCGCGGCCAGATGGGGGCCGCGGGCGATGAAGGTGACGTCGGCCCCCGCGGCGGCGAGCTTGGCGCCGAGGAAGCCGCCGATGGCACCGGCGCCGAAAATCGCAATCTTCATGCGGAAAGACCGAGCTTGTCGGCAAGCCCGATGCGCTGGAGCTTGCCCGTCGCGCCCTTGGGGATTTCGGCGAGGAAGACGATCTTCCGGGGCACCTTGAACTGGGCGAGCTTGGTGGCGGCGAAGTCGCGCAGGGTGTGCTCGTCGAGCGTCATGCCCTCGCGCAGGACGACGGCGGCGGCGACTTCCTCGCCGAGTTTTTGGTGCGGCATGGCGAACGTTACCACCTGCGCCACTGCGGGGTGGTCCATCAGGCACTCGTCGACCTCAAGCGGGGACACTTTTTCGCCGCCGCGGTTGATGATTTCCTTGAGGCGGCCGGTGAGGCGGAGATAGCCCTGGGCGTCGAGCGTGCCCTGGTCGCCGGTGCGGAACCAGCCGTTGGTGAACGCCTTGGCGTTGGCGTCGGGGTTGTTCTCGTAGCCGGCGGTGACGTTGCGGCCGCGGATGACGATTTCGCCGAGGGCGCCGGTGGGCAGGATGTTGCCGTCGTCGTCCATGATGGCGACCTCGGGGCCGGCGGCGATGCCGACCGAGCCGGCGAAATGCGGACGCGGCGGCAGCGGGTTGGAGGCCATCTGGTGGGCGGCCTCGGTCATCCCGTAGCTCTCGATCACCGGCACGCCGAAGGCTTCCTCTACGGCGGTCATCACCTGCGGCGGCAGGGAGGCCGAGGACGAGCGGATGAAGCGCAGGCGGCCCTTGGCGATGGTGTCCTTGTTGCGGCCGGCGAGGCCGAGGATGGCCTGGTGCATAGTGGGCACCGCGGTGAACCAGGAAGGGTGGGCCTCGTCGAACCAGGAGAAGAACTTGAAGGCGTTGAAGCCGGGGGTGCAGACGACGGAGCCGCCGGCGGCCAGACTGGAGAGCACGGCGGCGATCAGGCCGTGGATGTGGAACAGCGGCATGATGTTCATGCAGGTGTCCGCCGGCGCAAGGGAGAGCATGTCGCCGATGTGGTAGGCCGACGCCGTGACGTTGATCTGGCGCAGGGGGACGATCTTGGGGCGGCTGGTGGTGCCGGAGGTGTGCAGGACGAGGGCGACGTCCTCCGCCTCGGCGATGCCGGGGACGGCGGGGGTGCCGGTCAGGCTGGCGGAGAGGGTGAAGTCGCCGGCGGGGCCGTCCGAGGGGATCAGCTCGACGATGGGGATGTTGCGCTTGGCGGCGATCTCGCGGGCCGGGCTGTCCATGCCCTGCTGGATGAGCAGGCACTTGGCGTTGAGATCGGACAGATAGAAGTCGAACTCATCGGCGCGGTAGGCCGGGTTCAGGGGCGCGGTGGTGGCGCCGGTCGCCACCGCGACGAAGGCCGAGGCCATCTCGGGGCCGTTCGGCAGCACCATGGCGACACGGTCGTGGCGGCCGATGCCCATGGCGTTCAGGCTCTCGCGGGTGCGGGCGGCCAGCGCGCGCAGGCCGCGATGGGTCAGCGCCGGGCGGCCGGGGGCGCCAATGGCCGGGGCGTCATCCGCGCCGCGGCTGAGCAGGACGGCGACGGTGTCGGCGAGGTAGGTGGTCATCTTGAAGCGTCTCCCGGGGCTTGGCGTCTCGCGCTCGCATACTCCGAACCGACGGGATCGGGAAGGCGCAGGGGAAGAAAAGGCTCCGCCGGCTCAGGGCCATGGGCCCTGAGAACCCATCGACACTCGTGGCTGGATCGATGGCCTTCGGTCGCAATCCCACGATCACGCTGTGGAGACTGGCGAAGCCATCAAAATCCATGCGTACGCTCACTGATGGGTGCGCACTGATGGGTGCGGCCGCTCGATCGATTGCCTGCGGCGCAAGGCACGGAAGGGGTTTTCAACTGATGGCCGGTCCTTCAGCCGCTCAAACAAAATGGGTTCTCAGGGCCTAGGCCCTGAGCCGGCGGAGCCTTGCCTACCTTCCAATCGACAGCGCTTGACGCCGTGCGCGGCGCGGTCCGACACTGATGGAACGAGGCGGCAACTGTCCTGGCTGCCGGCATGAGAGGGTTTCGAAGATGCGCGTGCGAGCATTGTTGTCGGCCACGAGTCTTGCGGCATTGTTGGCGATTGGCACGCCCGCCAATGCTGCCGGGACGTTGACGGTGGCGCAGTCGCAGGACCCGAACAACTGGGATCCGATTGCGACGTTTCTAATCGCCTGGGGTTCGGTGGCGTCGAATTTCTTCGAGGGGTTGGTGCTGCGCGACGAGGCGCTGAATTTGAAGCCGGGGTTGGCGACGTCGTGGGAGGTGTTGGACGACGGCATGCGGCTGCGCTTCAAGCTGCGGCAGGGGGTGACGTTTCACAACGGCGAGCCGTTCAATGCCGAGGCGGTGAAGTTCACCATGGAGCGGCTGCTGGGTCCGGAGGGGGCGAAGGGGCCGCAGCAGTCGAACTACACCTCGATCGGCTCGGTGGAGGTGCTGGATCCCTATACGGTCGATATTGTCCTGAAACGGCCGGATCCGGTGATGATCACCAAGCTGGCGGGCTATGGGGCGATGATCGTACCGCCGAAGTATGTGGCGGAGAAGGGTGCGCAGGGGTTTGCCGCGGCGCCGGTCGGCACCGGGCCGTTCCGCATGACCGGCTATGAGAACAAGGTGAGCGCGACGCTGGAGCCCAATGCGGGCTATTGGGGCGGGGCGCCGAAGCTCGATAATGTGATTTATCGTTTCATCGTAGAGCCGAATACGCAGGTGGCGGAGCTGCAGGCTGGGCGGATCGATATTGCCAGCAACGTGCCGATTGCGTTGACCTCGACGATTGCGGGGCACAAGGATCTCAACCTGGTGAGCATCACCGGGCCGACGGTGACAGTGGCGCGGTTCAACACGCACACCGGGCCGACGACGGATGAGCGGGTGCGCAAGGCGATCATCATGGCGGTGGATCGCGAGGCGATCGTCAAGCAGATCCTGCAGGGCCACGCGAAATCGGTGGTGAGTTTCCAGAGCACGCTGTCATTCGGGTTCGATCCGGCGCAGAAGGCGGTGCCGTTCGATCCGGCGGGGGCGAAGAAGCTGCTGGCCGAGGCGAAGGTGCCGGCGGGTACGGTGGTGTCGCTCGATTTTCCGTCGAACGATACGACGTTCCGCGAGGTGGCGCAGGCGGTGGCGGGGTATCTCTCGGCCGTGGGGCTGAAGGGCGGCGTGAAGCCACATGAGCTGAACGTGTTCACCAACGACATCATCCCCAACGGCAAGACAGGCGAGATGTTTCGCATGGGCTGGGGCGGCTGGACGTTCGACTACGACAACACGGCGTATCTGATGTATCACACCGGCGAGCATTGGAATCCCTATGACAAGGACCCTGCGCTCGATGCCATGCTGGAAGGTCAGCGCAAGATCGCCGATCGCGGCGAGCGCGAAAAGGCGCTGCAGAAGATTGCCAACTTCGTGGCTGATCATGCGCTAGAGCTACCGCTCTACAACATCAACACGATCTATGGCGTGAACAAGCGGGTGAAGAATCTTGTCGCGCCGCCGGACAATCGGCTGCGGCTGATGGGCGTGACCGTCGACTGAGCCAGGCGCGTGGCGCGGTTCCTGCTGCGCCGTCTTGGGCTGGCCGTGTTCGTCGTCCTGGTGGTGACGTTGCTGGTGGCCTGGGCGGTGCGGCTGTCGGGCGATCCGGCGGTGATGCTGGCTGAGGGCAGCACGGTGACGGAGCAGGACCTGCAGAATATTCGCAAGGCGCTCGGGCTCGATCGCTCGTTCGCGGCGCAGTATGCGGGGTTCGTTGGCGGCATGGTGACGGGCGACATGGGCAACAGCTTTATGGGCGGCAGAGCTGTTGGAGGAATGGTGCGCCAGGCACTGCCGCTGACGCTGATGCTGGCGGGGTTGTCGCTGCTGGTGTCACTGGCGCTGTCGATCCCGCTGGGCATTCACGCGGCGGTGCACCGGGGGGGCGTGGCGGATCAGGCAATTCGAATTGTCTCACTCGTGGGCTTGAGTTTTCCGAATTTTTGGCTGGCGATCATGCTGGTGCTGGTGTTCTCGATCGCTTTGGGGTGGCTGCCGCCGTCGGGGGCGGATGGGGTGTCGGCGGTGATCATGCCGGTGATGACGATGGGCGTGATCCTGACGGCGACGAATGTGCGGCTGGTGCGCACGGCGATGCTGGAAACGCTATCGGCGCAGTATATCACGGTGGCGCGGAGCAAGGGGCTGGGCGAGGCTGTGGTGCTCTACAAGCATGCGCTCACCAACTGCGCGATCCCGCTGATCACTTATATCGGACTGCAATTCGGTGGCCTGATCGGTGGTGTGGTGGTGGTGGAGCGCGTGTTCAACTGGCCGGGGATGGGGAGTCTCGCGTTCGACGCGGTGGCGTCGCGGGACTATCCGGTGCTGCAGGCGGTGGTCACCGTGCTGGCGGTTGTGATCGTGCTGGTCAATCTTTTGATCGATCTGGTCTACGGAGTTGTCGATCCACGGGTGCGGGCGGAATGAGGTTTTCGCGCCTGCGATCGCTGGAGTTCCTGGTGGGGGCGGGGCTCACCGGGGCGATCGTGCTGGCCGTAGTGTGCTCGGGCCTTCTGTTTCCCGATGGTGGGGACGCGATGGATCTGGCGATGCGGCTGGTGCCGCCGTTCGCCTCGCTGGCGCATCCGTTTGGCACCGATCCCCTGGGACGCGATGTGCTAGCGCGCGTGGTGGTCGGCGGGCAGATTTCGCTGACGGTGGGCGTGTTGTCGGTGGCGGGCGCGGCGATCGTCGGCACTTTCGCGGGGCTCGTGGCCGGCTACTACCGCGGGGTGTGGGACAGCATCCTGATGCGCTGGGCCGATGTGCAGCTGGCGCTGCCATTCATCCTCATCGCCATCACCTTCGCCGCCATCCTCGGCACCGATATGTGGAAGCTCATCGCGTTCATGGCGATCGCGCAATGGGTGCAGTACGCCCGCGTAGTCCGCTCGGCGACGCTGGTGCTGCGCGAGCGGGAGTTCGTGATTTCCGCGCATGCGGTCGGCGTGCGCGATCCAGTGATCCTGTGGCGGCACATCCTGCCGAATGCGATGGCGCCCGTCCTGGTGCTGATGACTTTGAATGTTGCCAATAATATCCTGCTGGAAAGCAGCCTGACCTTTCTCGGCCTGGGCATTGATCCGCTGATCCCCAGTTGGGGCGGTATGCTGGCGGACGGGCGAACTTATCTGCAGACGGCGTGGTGGGTGAGCGTCTTCCCGGGGCTCGCGATCATGCTGACGGTGCTTGGACTCAATCTGCTCGGCGACTGGCTGCGCGATCTGGTGGACCCGACGACACGGAGCGAAACATGACCATCCTGCTCGACCTCACTTTGCCGCGGACGCTCGATGCGCTGGTGCAGCGGTTTTCCATCGGCCATGACGGCGCGCATGTCGAGGCATGGGTGTTCGAGGATGTCGCTGCCCGCAGGGAGGCCGAGGCGCGGCTGGCCGCGGCCGGGGTGCAGGCGCGGTTCCGCAGCGCCTACAAGCCGCTGGTACATCACTTCATCGATGAGGCGCCACAACGGGTGAAGGCGGCCACGATCGGGTTGCCGACCCACGCCGCCGCGCCGGCCGAACGGTTCCGGCTTGAGGCCTATCCACTGGCTGGCATGCTCGCAGGCGCCACGCTTGCCTTCGAGCGCGGCAGCGATCCGCTCGCCTACACAGTGCGTGTCGATGGTGTGGAGGACAGCGTCTTTGCCCCCAACAGACTGCATACTGATCATCTCGGTAACGACTCTCTCACGCCCTGCGGCTGGGTCCGTGTGTGGGATGCCAGCGGCGCGCTCGTGGATGATGGGCCGGTCGAGACCGAATACGAGGCCGCCTTCGCCGCCATCATGGGCGTCCTCGCCGCCCACGATTGGCCGGCCACGACGCCGTTCTTCAACGTGCTTGATATAACCGCTCGCATCCCCGGCATTGAGCGGCCGTTACCTTATGGCGACGAGGTGCTGAGCACGGCCGAGGCACTGCACGAAGATCTCTATTTCTCCATCCTCGAACTGATGAAGCATCGCGCGGGATTGCCAACGGCCGACCGCACGCTGCAGCCAGGTCAGATCGTGCCCGATGTCGTCTGCGGAGATGGTCCGGCGCGAGTGATGGTGCGCCTTCGCTCAGGCTCGGCTGACGACACGTCGCTGACCGGGCCAGCCAGACTGGCCGATGCCGACCGGCCGCTCTCATCGCGCCAGATCGCGACCGAACTCGCCACTCTCGGTGGGGAGGTGCGCGACATTCGCTCCGTGCAGGGCCGCCCTCTCGCTGCCCGTATTTTCGACGGCACCGGCCCCGCGGTCCTTCTCTCCGCCGGCCAGCATGCCAACGAGACCTCGGGCGTCGTCGGCGCGCTGCGGGCCGCGCAGAAGCTGCGCGCGGAGGGCCAGCGTTTTGCGTTCATCCCCGTCGAAAATCCCGACGGCTACGCCCTGCATCACACGCTGCGCGCCAACAACCCGCGCCACATGCACCACGCCGCCCGCTACTCCGCCCTCGGCGACGACGTCGAATCGCGCGAGGGCGATGTGCTCCACGAAAAGGCGGCCCGCCTTGCTCTCATCCGTGAGACCGGCGCCACCCTGCACCTCAACCTCCACGGGTACCCCGCCCATGAATGGACCCGCCCGCTCTCCGGCTACCTGCCGCGCGGCTTCGAGCTGTGGACGATCCCCAAAGGCTTCTTCCTCATCCTGCGGTACCTCCCCGGCTACGAGGCGCAGGCCCGGCCATTTCTTGAGGCCCTGACGGCGGAATTGGCGACGGACCCCGCACTGGCCGCCTTCAACGCCACCCAGCTGGCAACCTGGTCCGCGCACGCCAGCGCCATCCCCTTCCCGGTGATCAACGGCATTCCCTGCCAGATCGGCGAGAGCACGCGACAGACCGTCCCATTGCAGTTGATCACTGAATACCCTGACGAAACGATCTACGATGATGCCTTCCGTCTGGCCCACACCACGCAGATGCGTACGGCACTCGCCTCCATCGCGCTGTTGCGCGACGGTGCGCTCACCGGATGAGGCGTTCGCGCGGCACCGGCCGCGTCCGCATCGAGGATGTCGCGCGGGCCGCCGACGTGTCGGCGCAAACGGTGTCGCGCTTTCTGCGTGATCCTGCGAAGGTCGGGCCAGCCGCCTCGGCGCGCATCGCCGACGCCATCCGCGAGGTCGGCTATGTCCCGAACCTCATTGCCGGATCTCTGGCGTCTAACCGGAGCCGCGTCGTCGCCATCATCGTCCCTACGCTAGCTAACCCTGTGCATGCCCAGCCCGTCGAGGGGCTAGGCGACGCGCTGCGGGCGGACGGCTATCAGGTCCTCGTAGGCACAACGAATTTCCAGCAGGACGTAGAGGACGGGCTGATCCGCGCTTTTGTCGGGCGACGGGTGGACGGGATTGTCATCACCGGCGGGCGGCTGAGTGCTGCCTCACGGACGGTACTGAAGGCCGCTGCCACGCCCGTCGTGCAGCTATGGGAGTTGCCGCGCACACCTTTCGACATGGCGGTCGGCGTCTCTAATATTGCAATCGGCGCCTGCATGGCACGCCACTTCGCCGATCGCGGATACCGGCGCCTCGCGGTCATCGGGCACGCCGCGCGGACGGACACCCGTTCCGGCGATCGGGTGAAGGGGTTCGTCGCCGAGACGGGACGTCTTAGTCTGCCCCCTCCATTGGTCATCGAGCCGGAGCGGCCGATGCTCATCCGCGACGCGACGCCGCTGCTCGAGATGCTGCAGCGCGAAAAGGTCCGCGCGGTTTTCTGCAGCAGTGGCCAATTATCCGTTGTGCTGCTGCTGAATGCCAACGCTATGGCTATCGACGTGCCAGGTGCGCTGGCCATCGGCGGTCTCGATAGCGATCTGGCGACCGTTGTGCGCCCGAAGCTCACTACCATCCGTCTCCCCGCCTACGACCTCGGCCTGCAGGCGGGTCGGATGCTGCTCCAGCGGATGGCCGGTGCGGTGGTGGCCCAACCCAGGCTCGATACCGGCTTCGAACTTCGTGTCGGCCAGTCGACCTGAACCGAATACGTGCTTGACAGGCGCTCGCCGAAAACGCTGTAATGTTAGCGCTAAACAAGCGCAGATGCCGAACTGGCACGCGCAGACGTCCACGAGAACCACCAGGGAGGCATTCGGATGTTGCGCACCGCAATAGTCGCATCGCTCACGGTTGGCTTGGCCGCTCCGGCCATGGCCCAGGATCTGCGCCAGGTCCCGCGAAGCCGCACGCTCATCACGCAGGGCTGGGACTACTACAACCAGGTGCAGTCGCCGGGAAACCTGAGCCCCTATAACGGTGTTTTGTTGAACCAGCGCCAGGTGCTGCACTATACCGTGCAGGAAGCGCTGTTCTACACCAACCATATGAGCAACGAAATCATCCCGTGGCAGGCCGAGGCGATGAAGACCAGCGCAGATTTCCGCGAGGTCACCATCACGCTGCGTCCGGGCGTCAAATGGGCCGACGGCAAGCCGTTCACCGCCGATGACGTGGTCTTCACCTTCGAGACCCTCAAGGCCAATGCGCCGGAAATGGCGTTGTCCTCCTCGATGAGGGAATGGGTCGCCAGTGCAACTGCGACCGACTCCCGCACTGTCGTCATCAAGTTGAACAAGCCCGGTCCGCGCTGGGCGCAGGACACCCTGGCAACCGGCCAAGTCAGCCGCTTTATCGTGCTCCCGAAACATGTCTGGGAAGGCAAGGACGCCAAGACATTCGGCAACGTCGACATCGCCCAGGGCTGGCCGCTGGGCACCGGGCCATATCGCGTGGTGCGCGCCGATTCAAACTCCATCGTCTTCGACCGCGCCGACAAATGGTGGGCCGTCGAGGCCGGTGTGGCCAAGGCGCTGCCCGCGCCGGAGCGCATCATATATCGGCCGGCCACTGCCGATGCCCTGCCGCAGCTCTACACCGCCGGCGAAATTGATACCGGTCGTGCACTGCAGGTCGGTTCCTTCGAGGCGGCAAAAAGCCGCAATCCCAATCTGATCTCCTGGAACGCCAGGGGCCCGGTCTGGGGCGTCACCGCCGGCTGCACCCACCGTCTGGCCTTCAACAACCAGTCCGCGCCGTTCGACAAGGTGGAAGCGAGGCAAGCCGTCGCAGCCCTGATCGATCGTGATCAGGTTGCCGATCTCGCCTGGGAAGGGTCTGCCCCGGTCGCCTATGCGCCCTTCGCTTCCTATCCGGGAATGCAAGCTTACACGAGACAATTGGACGCCCAGATCAAGGAGGCCGTCGGCAAGCCTGACGCCGCGAAGTCCGCCGCCATCCTCACCAAGGCCGGCTTCACCAGGGGAGCAGATCAGAAATGGCGCCTGCCGGACGGTCAGCCCTGGCAGGTCACCATCAACACCCAGCAGGGCGAGCCGATCGCGCCGATCATCGCTCGCCAGCTGCAGGCCGGCGGCATCGACACTGTGTTCAAGCCGTTGGCCGACGCGCAATATTTCGACTCAATCGGCAGTGGAACCTATAACGCCGCCGTCTTCGTTCACTGCGGCAGCCTCTATGATCCCTGGCAGACACTGGAACATTTCCATTCCAAATATGCCCCGGCCGTTGGTGCGAAGGCGCCGAACCTGCGTGCGATGACCCGTTATAGGAACCCTGAGCTTGACGCTCTGCTCGACAAGATGGAGGCGCGTCAGCCCTCGGCGAGCGACCCGGAGTATATGGCGCTGGTGAGGGCCGCGACCGGGATCGTTCTGCGCGATGTTCCGCAGGTCTCGCTCACCGAAGAGATGCACGTCCTGACCATGAACACGATTTACTGGACCGGTTGGCCAACGGCGGCCGAACCCTATGTCGCGCCCTTCCCGGCCTGGGACGGGTTCGCGCTGGTGATCCATCGCCTCAAGGCGCGCCAGTAATGATCACCATCACGAGTATCCAGGCCTTCGCCATCCGCGACGATCTATCCGGCGGACCAGCGCTCACGCCGCCGCGGCGGGCAGCCTGGGGTCGCGCCGCCGGGATCGCCAATCCGATGTCGCGTTACCCACGCTACAAGCGCGACCGTACGACCTGGCGCTCGAAATCCCCAGGTGTGGGCTGCCTCGTAACCGCGAGCGACGGGACCTGGGGCTTCGGCGTCAGCCGCTACGGCCATGCCGTGATCGACCTCATCAACGGCCATCTCGGCCCACTGCTGATCGATGAGCCGGCGATGGCGACCGAGCGGCTGTGGGACATGATGGGCCGAATGGCTTCCCCCTATGGGGCTAGCGGCATTGCTGCTTATGCCATCAGTGCCATCGACCTCGCGTTGTGGGACCTCAAGGGTAAAGTTCTCAAACAGCCGGTCTGGTCGCTGATCGGTGGGCCCGCGCGCGACCATGTCGACGTTTACGCGACGGGCAACGACACCGACTGGCAGATGGAACTTGGCTTCCGTGCGACCAAGCTCGCGTGCCCGCATGGCCCCGCCGATGGCCTCGCCGGGCTCGACGCCAACGAGGCACTGGTGGCGAAGACCCGCGAGCTGATAGGGCCGAACGTCGAATTGATGCTTGATTGCTGGATGGCCTTCGACGTCGAATATGCTGTTCGCCTCGCCGATCGGCTGAGGCCCTACGGACTGCGCTGGATCGAAGATTGCCTCAACCCCGACGACCTCGATGGCTTCGCTGCTATGCGGTCGCGCCTACCCTGGATGGGGTTGGCCACGGGTGAGCATTGGTACGTCCCGCAGACATTCGCCCATGCTGCGGCGCGCCGTCTGGTTGACATTTTCCAACCCGATATCTGTTGGGCCGCCGGCATGACGGGGTGCTTGCGCATTGCCGCTATAGCTGATGCCACGGGCATCGCGATCATGCCCCACGCAGGCATCAACACACCCTATGGCCAGCACTTCGCCTATGCTGTGCCGGCGAGCCCATGGGGGGAGATGTTCCTTGGCTCGCCACCAGGTGTACCGCTCGCCGAGATGCGGTTATTCCCTGGCCAATCAGTACCCGAGAACGGCAGGCTCGTACCTTCCGGGGACCCAGGATTCGGCCTCGGCGCCAGCCTCGACGACCTCGCCGCAATGCGGGTTTGATCTAGTGCGTGCCTATATCCTGCGGCGGCTTGGCATGGCCGGCCTGGTTATCTTTGTCGCGCTTAGCGTGAATTTCGCAATCCCGCGGATGATGCCAGGCGATCCAGTCGAGCAGCAACTTGCCGCTGTTTCCGCCGCCGGTGGACAGACCGGTGACATGGCGGAAGCAGCGCGTGTGATGCGTGCTCAACTCGGCCTCGATTATCCGTTATGGTATCAGTATATTATATATCTCGGCAACGCCGGTCGCTTTGAATTCGGGGTCTCCATAGCGAGCTATCCACAGCGCGTCTCGGAGATTGTACTTGCTGGCCTGCCGTGGACGATCGGCCTCCTTGGCATGGCGACGCTCGTCAGTTTTTGCTGTGGAACGCTGCTTGGAGCGGCTTTGGCATGGCCGAAGGCACCAGCGACGCTGAAGCTGCTGGCGCTGCCTGTCGTAGTGTTATCGGCGGTGCCATATTTCATCCTCGGTATCGTCCTGATGGCACTACTGGGTATTCTCTGGCCCGTGCTGCCGGTCGCTGGCGGATTTCCATTTGGACTGTTGCTCAATGCCGATTTCGCGACTGCGCTTGCAATCGCCTACCACGCTGTACTGCCGGCGCTGTCAATCGTGCAAGCATCGCTCGGGACCTGGGCGGTGGCTATGCGCGGCATGGTCGTAAGCGTGCTTGGCGAGGATTATATGATGCTGGCCGAAGCGAAGGGGCTCCCGGAGTGGCGGATCTTTCTCGCTTATGGTGTCCGGAATGCTCTACTCCCGCAACTTACACAACTCGCGCTGAAACTCGGCCTGATGGTGTCAGGAGCAATTCTTGTCGAGGTCATCTTCGCATACCCTGGCCTCGGCTACCGACTTTATGTCGCGATCGCACAGAACGATGTTTTCGTCGTTCAGGGTATTGTGTTGCTGCTCTCGGTCTCAATCGCAGTGGCGATGCTGGTCCTCGACCTCGTCTATCCGCTGATCGATCCTCGCGTAACGGCACACGGGACATGAGGACTGCGTGGATCGTTCTCCGGCGTGAACCACTTCTCCCGTTCGGTCTTGGATTGTTGCTTGTCCTAGCAATGATTTCAATATTGGCACCACTGTTTGTCGACACCAGCCTATCAACTATCGGAGCCACACCGCCGCGTCGGCCGCCGAGTCGGATGCAATGGCTCGGCAGCGACACACAGGGCCGGGACGTGCTTGCATCCCTGCTGACGGCGACCCCGCAAACGCTGAAAATCGGCCTGCTTGCCGGTTTGATTGGCCTTGGTGTCGGCGGTCTTCTCGGCCTGTTGGCGGGATGGTTCCGTGGCGTCGTCGATGCAGTCATACGAACCACCTGTGATGTTATGATGACGATCCCGGCCATTGCAGTGCTGGTGCTGGTGGGTACCTCAGTCCGCACCATGACGGTGTGGATGATGGCGCTGGTGGTGGCACTTCTGTCTTGGATGGTGCCGGCCCGCGCCGTGCGGGCGCAGGTATTGTCATTGCGCGAGCGCTCCTGGATCGACATGGCGCGGCTCAATGGCATAGGTGGGATACGCATTATCTTCGCCGACCTGCTGCCCAATCTGGCGCCGTATCTGGCCGCAAATTTCGTCATCGCGGTTTCTACGGCAATGCTCGCGACGGTAGGGCTCGAGGCGCTCGGCCTGGGACCGCAGAACGAGTTGACGCTGGGGATGATGATTTATTGGGCGCAGTATTCCGGAGCGATTCTGCGAGGCATGTGGTGGTGGTGGGTGCCGCCTGTGTTGGCGCTGGTGCTGATCTTCCTCGCCCTTTTGGCAATCTCGCTCGGCATGGACCGAATAGTGAACGTGCGCCTGCGGAGCGACCTATGAGCGTTGCTCTCAGCGTCCGCAATTTATCGGTCGAGTTCGCGACCCAGGCCGGTGTGGCACGTGCGGTAAATGATGTGTCATTCGACCTGATGCCTGGAGAGCGGCTTGGCATCGTAGGTGAAAGCGGCTCGGGCAAGACAACAACTGCGCTCAGCCTTCTACACCTCGTGCGCAAGCCTGGGCGGATTGTTGATGGCCGAATCCTGATCGACGGGATCAACATCGCAAAGGCATCACCGGAAATACTGCGCCGGATGAGGGCAGCACGGATCGCACTCGTGCCACAGGGCGCGATGAACGCCCTCAATCCGGTGCTGACCTGCGGGGCGCAGTTCGATGACCTGTTCGCCGCGCATGCTGTGCCTGGGGGACGCGCTCAGATTGGCAGCCTGCTGGAGTCGGTCGGCCTGACAGAAGATGTCGCCGACCTGTTTCCGCATCAACTGAGTGGTGGGATGAAGCAGCGCGTGTGCATAGCGCTTGCCATCGCCCTGCGCCCAGCGGTGATTGTCGCCGACGAGCCGACCAGCGCGCTCGACGTGATCGTGCAGAAGCAGGTGCTGCAAACCCTCGTGCGTGTGCAGCGGAACCTTGGCGCCGCTATCATTCTGGTCGGCCACGATATGGGTCTAATGGCGCAATTCGCCCATCGTATCGGAGTAATGTACGCTGGCAGGCTTGTGGAGATCGGCTCCGCGCGAGCTATCTTTGGCGATCCGCGCCATCCCTATACGCGCATGCTGATCGCGAGCCTGCCTAGCTTTGGCGCGCGAGGAGTGTTTCAGGGAATTCCAGGCCTGCCACCTTCCTTGCTTGCACAGGCGCCGGGATGCCCCTTTACACCTCGCTGCCCGCGCGCCGCCGCGCGCTGCGCAGAAGAGGCGCCCGAGACTACGTCGTTTTCCGATGGGCGCGAAGTTCGTTGCCACTTCGCTGATGAAGCCAGGCATGTCGCTTGAACTGCGAGGCGCCGGTGTGACGTTCGGCGGCGGTCTGGTCGGCGGGCCGCGCAAAGAGGCGTTACGGCCAATTGATTTAGTCATCGCGGCGGACACGCCACAGATCCTGGCCGTAGTCGGCGAAAGTGGTAGTGGCAAGACCACTTTGACCCGCCTACTGGTCGCGCTGGTACGGCCCAGCATGGGCAGGGTCCTTTGGCACGGGCGGGACGTATGGCGCCTCGACGCCAAGGAATTTCGTGAGTATCGCAGATCAGTACAAGCAATTTTCCAGGACCCCTTTGGCGCCTACAATCCGGTTTACAGGGTTGATCGCATGCTCCTTCTGCCTGCTATTCAGTTCGGCCTGGCCGTGAGCGAGGAGGCTGCCCGGCCATTAGCTGAGAGGGCGCTCGCCGATGTCGGTCTGCGGCCGGCGGAGACGCTCGGGCGATTTCCACATCAGTTGAGCGGTGGACAGAGGCAACGGTTGATGGTGGCGCGGGCGATGATGCTGAAGCCGGCGGTGCTGGTTGCCGACGAGCCGGTTTCGATGGTCGATGCATCCCTGCGCGCAACAATCCTTGAGAGCTTGTGGCATATGCGCCACGATACCGGCATGTCGCTCGTCTACGTGACCCACGATCTCGCGACAGCCTACCAGATCGCCGATCGGGTGCTGGTGATGCGCAATGGCGAAGTGGTCGAGCATGGCGAGGCGTCACAAGTGATACGCGATCCTACGCATTCCTATACCCGCGCCTTGATGGCCGCTGTGCCACCGCCTGACCCGACCATCGACTGGGGGCTGGAGAAACAACGATGATCACAGCCTCCGTTATTGGAGCCGGCTGGTACGCGGCCGAGAACCATATCCCGGCCCTGGCGCGCCGTTCCGACGTCAGGATCGACGGCGTCTGCCGGCTCGGCGAGAGAGAACTGGAGAATGTGCGAACGCATTTCGGCTTCGCCTTCGCTTCCGAAGACGTGTCAAAGATCCTTGCCAGGCGCCCAGATATCGTCATTGTTGCTTCACCGCATCGCCTGCACCACGCCCATGTGGCGGCGGCGCTTCAGGCGGGGGCGCATGTTTTGTGCGAGAAGCCGATGACAGTGGATCCCGCCGAAGCGTGGGACTTGGTTGCCCGCGCACGGCGACACGGTCGCCACCTGCTGATCGCCAATGGCTACCAATACCTGCCGCATCTGCCGGCGATCCGCCGACGCCTCGCGGAGGGCGTGATCGGAAAAATCGAGCACATGACATGCACCTTCGTCTCGGCGACGCGGCCGGTGTTCGAAGGCACCACGGGCTTTGCGCGCTGGCAGACAAGTTTCTTCAGGCCAGATTTGATGACCTGGCAGGACCCCGCCAATGGGGGCGGGTTCGCATACGGCCAGATGTCGCACTCAATCGCGTTGTTGCTTTGGCTAACCGGGCTCAGGCCGGAGTCGGTTGCTGCGCGGAGCTACGGAACCAGCGATGTGGATCTCGCCGACGCCGCGACCGTCGGCTTCGCGGGCGGCGCGGTGGCGGCGATCGGTGGCTCGGCCGGTATGCCGGAGGGGCGACGTGCCTTGTTGCGGCTGATCCTCGCCGGCAGTGCGGGGATGATGACGATTGAGATGGATCGCGACGAGGCGTGGATCCTCACGCAGGAAGGCATCGAACGATTGCCAATCATGGCCGGAGACTGGGCCTACAATTGTGTCGGCCCGGTCGATGCGCTGGTGGAGCTCGCCTCGGGGCGTGGCGAGAATCGAGCGCCAGGCGAGATTGGCGCCGCAACAGTCGAGATCCTCGCAGCCATGTTGCGATCGTCGCGTGCCGGGGGGGCGGTGCAAGCAATCGTAGGCGGCGCGCTTTGATCGGCCCCGGTGAGGAAACCGTTGCCTTCGCCCTCCGTCTGCGCCCAGGCAGCGAGGCGGACTACAAACACCGGCACGACACGCTCTGGGCCGACATGCGCGACGCCCTGCTCGGCGCCGGCATCCTGCATTACGAAATTCACCTGTCGCGCGCTGACAATCTGCTCTTCGCCTTCATCATCCGCCGCCGCGATCACACGATGCACACCCTGCCACAAAACGAAGCGTTCCAGCGTTGGCAGGCCTACATGGCCGACCTTCTCGTCACCACCGACGGCCAGGTCCGTGTGCCGCTGGCGCCAATGTTCGCCCTCAGCGCCTGATCCCCTACTCGTTGCGCAGCAGTGGCGCCGCCTTCGCCCGCAGCGCCGAGGCCGTGCCGGCATAGCCGAACATCAGCATGACGGCGATGCAGCCCAGCACCGTCGCCGCCAGCGTGCCCGGCAGAAAAGCCCAGTCGGTATCCATCACGAACCGCATCACCCCCCAGCTCGCCGCCGTGCTCACGCCCGCCGCGATGATCCCCGCGGTGATGCCGACGGCGCCGAACTCCACCATCCAGGCCGCCCGGATCTGCCGCCGCGTCGCCCCCAGCGTCTTCAGCACCACCGCCTGCCGGATCCGCCGCTGCTGTCCCGCCGCCACCGCGCCGACCAGCACGAGCGTGCCGGCCACCAGCGTGAAAGATCCAGTCGCCGTCAACGCTCCCGCGATCTGCTCCATCATATCCGCCACCGCCTTCAGCACATCGGCGACCCGAATGCCCGACACGTTCGGCAGCGCATCGGTCACCCGCCGCAGCAGCGCCGCATGCGTGGCCGGATCGGCCCGCACGGTCGCGATGTGCCCATGCGGCGCCCGCGACAGCATCCCCGGGCTCGTGACCAGCGCGTAGTTGATGCCCAGCGATCGCCAGGCCACATCACGCAGATTGGCCACCTTCAGGTCGATGTCGCGTCCAAGAATGTCCACGCGAATGGTATCGCCAAGCCTGACGCCCCAGCCCCGCGCCAGCGCCGCATCGAACGAGACCAGCGGCGGCCCGTCATAATCCGCCGGCCACCACGATCCCGCAACGAGCCGCGTCCCCTCCGGCGGTGTCGCCGCATAGGTGATGCCGCGATCGCCGCGCAGCGCCCAGGCGCTATCCGGCGTCGCCTTCACCTGGTCGGCCGGCGTGCCGTTCACGCTGACGATCCGCCCGCGCAAATTCGGCACATCGCGCAATTCCGTCACCCCAGGCCCAGCGTCCAGAACCTCGCGGAAGCGCGCCATCTGGTCGTTCTGAATGTCGATGAAAAAGAAGCTCGGCGCCTTCGCGGGCAACTGGTCGAGAATCTGCAGCCGCAGGTTCCCCTGGATCGTCGCCACCGCCGCAAGCGTCGACAGCCCAAGCCCCATGGAAATCAGCAGCAGCGACGTCGACTGCCCGGGCCGATACAGGTTGCCAAGCCCGAGCCTGACCCAGGCCCGCCCCGACCGCCCCGCCGTTGCCGCCGCGCGCACCAGCAGCGCCGCGCCAATCCGAAACAGCCCCAGCGTCAACAGCGACGCCCCGCAGAACCACAGCGCGAATCCCGGCTCCTGCGCGGTCGCGACCGTGAGCCCGATCAACGCGAGCGCCAGCAGCACGTTGGCGCCCCGCAACGTCCACGACGCCCGGGCCCGCACCTTCACCACCGCATCGCGGAACAGCGCCGCGCCGGGAATGCGCATCGCCCGGCTCAGCGGCGCCAGCGCGAACACCCACACCGTCAGCACGCCATACAACGCCGCCAACGCCAGTGGTTGCGGAAAAACACCAATCGCCGGCGGCACCGGCAGCACGCCGGCGAGAAACCGCGACGCGATCATCGGAATCACCGCGCCCAGCACCACGCCGGCCAGGATCCCCAGCCCCGCCAGCGCCATCACCTGGATCAACGCCACCTGGAACACCAGCGCCGCCGAGGCGCCGAGGCAGCGCAGCGTCGCGATGCTGCGCGCCCGCGCCTCCAGCCACGCCCGCGTCCCGTTCGCCACCCCGATGCCGCCGACCAGCAGCGCCGTCAGCCCGACCAGCGTCATGAACAGGCTCGTCCGCTCCAGCACCTGCGTCACCGCCGGCGCCGCATTGCGCGGCTCGCGAATACGCCAGCTGGCATCGGGAAAACTTGCCCGGATCTCCCGGATCGCCACCGCAACGTCCGTCCCGGCAGGAAACACCACCCGCAGATGATGCTCGATCAACGCCCCCGGCTGCACCAGCCCGGTCGCGCCAAGGTCCCCAAGCGCGATCAGCGCCCGCGGCCCGAAGATCGACGGCGTCGCCACCCGATCGGGCTCCCCCGTGATTACCGCCCGCACGGTGAACTGCGCCGCCCCCAGCCGCACCATGTCGCCAGGCTTCACCCCCAGCCGCTCCGCCACCAGCGGCTCCACCGCCATGCCCTGCCCCGCCGTCACCGTCCCGGCCGCCCCCGCCGGCGCGAACTCCGCCACCCCGATCAACGGCCAGGCGCCATCGATCGCCTTCACCTCCACCAGCATCCGCTCGCCCGACGGCGCGACCAGCATCGAGCGCAGCGTCACCACCGACGACACCGTCGCCTTGCGCCCGACGAGATACGCCCGCAGCCCCTCCGGAAACGCCTCCGCCCCGCTCTGGATATCGAGATCCCCGCCGATCAGCCGCGCCCCGTCGGCCGCCATCCCCCGCGCGACACCTTCCCGCAACGTCCCCACCGCCGCGATCGCCGTCACGCCCAACGCCAGGCACGCCAGCACCACGCCGAGCACACGCAGGCTCGCCCGCGCCCCCCCGCGCAACTCCCGCCACGCCAGGCGGAAAGCGAGCCTCACGCCTGCACCCGCCCGTCCGCGATATGCACAATCCGCCTGCAGCGCGCCGCCAGCACCGGATCATGGGTGATCAGCATCAGCGTCGTGCCGAACCGCTCCCGCAGGTCGAACAGCAGGTCCATCACCGCCTCGCCCGTCTTGCCGTCGAGGTTCCCCGTCGGCTCATCGGCCAGCAGCAGCCGCGGCCGCGGCGCAAACGCCCGCGCCAGCGCCACCCGCTGCTGCTCGCCGCCCGAGAGCTGCCCGGGCAGATGCGTCAGCCGATGACCGAGCCCCACCGCCCGCAGGCTCTCCGCCGCCTTCGCCGCCGCCTGCTGATCCCCCGCCAGCTCCAGCGGGATCGACACGTTCTCCAGCGCCGTCATCGTGGGGATCAGATGGAACGACTGGAACACGATGCCCACCTGGTCCCGCCGCAGCCGCGCCAACGCATCCTCGTCCTGCCCCGCCAGCTCCACGCCAGCCAGAGTGACGCTTCCCGACGTCGCGCTCTCCAGCCCGGCCAGCACCATCAGCAGGCTCGTCTTGCCCGAGCCCGACGGTCCGACGATCCCCACCGCTTCGCCGGAGTCGATGTCGAGGTCGATGCCGCGCAGGATGTTGACCGGTCCGGCGGCGGAAGGCACGGTCAGGCGGAGATCCCTGACCCGCACCAGCTGAGTGGCGGTGCGCGCGGCGGTCTGGCCCGGAGGCAGTGATATGGCGTCCATGGGCACAGGATATGGCCCCCCGAGCCCGCGGCGGAAAGCCGCGATCGTGCTGGCTTGCGTTCTTTTCATCTGCACGCCGTTTTTCCCTGCCGCCGGCAAGCCGCTCCGCCTGCTCGTGCTCGGCGATTCCCTCACCGCCGGCTACGGCCTGGCCCAGGCCGACGGCTTCCAGGCCCGCCTCGCCGCCGCCCTCAAGGCCGCCGGCCGCGACGTCACCCTGCTCGACGGCGCCGTCTCCGGCGACACCTCCGCCGGCGGCCGCGCCCGGCTCGACTGGGCCCTTGGCGACGGCGCCGAGGCCGCCATCGTCGAGCTCGGCGGCAACGACGTGCTGCGCGCCCTCGATCCCAAGTCCACCGAGGCCAACCTCACCGCCATTCTCGACGCCCTGCAGGCCAAGGACATCAAGGTCCTGCTCACCGGCATGCGCGCCCCCCCCAATCTCGGCCCCGACTACGCCCGGGAGTTCGACGCCCTCTTCGCCCGCCTCGCCGCCCGCCCCGGCATCCTCTTCGACCCCTTCTTCCTCGAGGGCGTCGCCGGCATCCCCGCGCTCAACCAGGCCGACGGCATCCACCCCAACCCCGAAGGCGTCCGCCGCGTCATCGCCCGCCTCATGCCCCTCATCGAGCGCCTGCTGAAAGAAGCCGTCCCGTGAGACTCTTCGTCGCCCTCGACCTCCCCTGGCCGCTGAAGGAGCGGCTGGCGGTGCTCGGCGGCGGCATCCCCGGCGCCCGCTGGGTGCCCACCGAGAACTACCACCTCACGCTCCGCTTCATCGGCGAGGTCAACGCCCACGAGGCCGAGGAGATCGACCTCTCACTCGCCACCCTGCGCGGCCGCCGCTTCTCCCTCACCCTTGCCGGCATGGGCACCTTCGCCAAGGGCGGCCGCGATACCCAGCTCTGGGTCGGCATCGAGCGCAACCCCGCGCTCGACCACCTGCAATCCAAGGTCGAGCAGGCTCTGCAACGCGCCGGCCGCGAGCCCGAACGCCGCCGCTTCATCCCCCACGTCACCCTCGCCCGCCTCGACAACGCCGTCCCCGTCAAGGTCGCCGCCTTCGTCCAGGGCCACAACCTGTTCCGCGCCGAACCCTTCGAGGTCGAGCATTTCTCCCTCTTCAGCTCCCGCCTCGGCAAGGAAGCCTCCGCCTACACCGCCGAAGTGGACTACGCCCTCACATGAGCGACACGGTCTATTTCATCACCCACCCCGACGTGCTGATCGACCCCGCCGTCCCCGTCCCGGACTGGCGGCTCAACCCCCGGGGCATCGCCCGCATGCAGGCCGCCCTCGCGCAACCCTGGATCGCCGGCGTCGCCGCCCTCTGGGCCAGCACCGAGCGCAAGGCGATCGACGCCGCCACCATCATCGCCCACCACCTCGGCCGCGATTTCCATACGCTGGCCGACCTCGGCGAGAACGACCGCTCCGCCACCGGCTACCTCCCCCGCGCCGAATTCGAAGCCATCGCCGACCTCTTCTTCGCCCACCCCGAGCGCAGCATCCGCGGCTGGGAGCGCGCGCTGCATGCCCAGGCCCGCATCGTCGCCGCCACCGAGGCCGTGCTGGCCGCCTCCCCCGCCGGCGACCTCGCCATCGTCGCCCATGGGGGTGTCGGCGCCCTGCTGATGTGCGCCCTCGAATCCGTCCCCATCAGCCGCACCCACGACCAGCCCGCGGGCAACGGCGGCAACTACTTCGCCTTCGACCGCCGCACGAAACTCCTTCGCCACGGCTGGCTGCCACTCGATGGCTGAAGAAGCCATCGGGATGCCTGAGACGCTCGCCGAAGCCGCCACCGCCGCCCGCGCCTGTACGCTTTGCACCGACCTTCCCCTCGGGCCCCGTCCGATCCTGCGCGTCTCCCCCACCGCCCGCCTGCTCATTGTCGGCCAGGCGCCGGGCACCAAGGTCCACGCCACCGGCATTCCCTGGAACGACCCCTCCGGCGACCGCCTGCGCACATGGCTCGCCATCGATAGCGATATTTTCTACGACGAGTCCCGCATCGCCATCCTCCCCATGGGCCTCTGTTACCCCGGCCGCCTCCCCAACGGCGGCGACGTCCCCCCGCGCCCGATCTGCGCCCCCACCTGGCATCCCCGTCTTTTGCCACTCATGCCCAATATCCAACTCACGCTGGCCGTCGGCAGCTACGCCATCGCCCGCATTCTCGGCCCCGGCCCGATGACCGCTCGCGTCGAAGCCTGGCGCACCGCCCCCGCCACCCTCATCCCCCTGCCGCACCCCTCCTGGCGCACGCAAGCCTGGGAGCGGCGCAACCCCTGGTTCACCACCGACCTGCTGCCTGCTCTCCGCACCCGCGTCGTCGCCCTGCTGTCCTGATCCGGAGCCCCGCCATGCCCCACCCGCCAATCGGCCAATCCGTCACCTGGGTCTACACCGAGGACCTCGAAGGCACCGCCGGCTTCTATGCCGAAAAGCTGGGCCTGGCCCTCGCGCTCGACCAGGGCGCCTGCCGGATCTTCCGCATGGGCCCCACCGGCTTCCTCGGCGTCTGCCGCGTCCGCCCCAGCCGCTGGGTCGAGCCTAAGGGCGTCGTCATCACCTTCGTCGTCCCCGATGTCGATGCCTGGCACCGCCATCTGCTCGACCGCGGTGTCACTCCTGAGGGACCGCCCCGCCACAGCGAGACATTCAACGTGTACGCCTTCTTCGCCACCGATCCGAACGGATATCGGCTCGAATTCCAGACCTTCCGAGATCCTGCCTGGCGAGCCTAACCAGACCGCTCGGTTGCAGATGCGTTGGTCCCGAAAGAACCTAAGTATCATAACGTAATCTGCGTCAGTTTCGTTGAATCATCCGTATTACCTATTGCTAAGATTAACTCCCCTCCATACTCTTAACAGGATCGTGAACTGATCGTCGTCCGGAGGGCACCCAATGAATCGTGTTACCAAACTTGCCGCCGTATCGGTCCTGATGGCTTCCGCCTGGTGGCCCGGCACATCTTTAGCCAATGACCTGTTCAACGTGTCCGTAACCTCATCGGGAGCAACGGCGTCCGCAGGTTTCAATACCGCGCAGCAGGCACTCGACCAGCTGAAGAGCGGCAACCTCAACTCAATTCTTCCAGCTTACACCACGTCGTCCATCGCAAGCGGCACGATCGACTATCGCGGCCTGCAGGTGCTTGCGAGCTACCCGACCACCGGCACGGCCCTTGTCTTCCAGGTGCCGAGCATCGGCATCAACCAGACCTTCACGGGAGCCACGCGCGACCAGAGCCAGCAGCAACTGGTCGACTTCCTGAAGAACAATGGCGTGTACGGCAAGATCATGAAGCAGCTGGCCGCCGTGTCGCCGGTCGATCCGGTGGCTGGCAACCCGAGCAGCCTGATGTCGCAGATGGTCGGCAACGATTTCAGCAGCGCCTTCGCCACCACCCCGGGTACCATCAACCTGTCCAGCGGCATGACCCATGGCAATACCATCGGCGTCGGCCTCGCCTATGGCCACTTCAGCCAGAGCAGCACGAGCGTCGACTCGATGACCCTGCCGCTCAGCTACAACGTCAACCTCGACTCCGGCTACCAGATCCATTTCGACCTGCCGCTCACTTATGTCGATACCAACGGCGCCAAGTCCGGTGCTGCGGCCTTCGGCGTCGGCGTGACAATTCCGGTCAATGAGCACTGGTCGCTAACGCCGCGGATCAGCGCCGGTGCCGTCGGCTCGCTCGATCTCGCATCGGCGGCCGTCATGACGGCCGGGAGCGTCACCAGTGCCTATCGTATGCCGATCCCCGGCGACATGGCGGTGACGATCGGCAATATGGCTGGCTTCGCGCATTCCGTCGACGTCACCATCGGCTCCTACTCAGTTAACCCGAATATCAGCAACGGGTTCATCAAGAACGGCGCCATGCTCGCCGTCCCTGCTGGCAAGTTCGGCATCACCGGTGGCTACCTTGAAGGCACTGAGTTCCAGTTCTTTCTGACCGACACCCGCTTCTTCGGTACCAAGCTCTACGAGGACAATCATCAGGAACTCGGCTTCTCCTTCGGCTCGCCGACCGAGACATTCTTCGGCAAGGCCTTGCTGGCCGGCCTGACCTACGTCCACGCCCAGCACTCCAACGGCGTCATCGCCAATCTCGGCTGGCGTTTCTGATGCCCGCCTGATCATTAGGCCCGGTACCGTCGCGCGGTGCCGGGCCTTTTTCGTGCGCCGGCTTCCCAGCCTGCTGCTGCCGACCTACTCTCCAACCATCTGACTTGGAGAGACCAGCATGACCGCGCGCTATCGCATCGGCTTCGACATCGGCGGCACCTTCACCGATTTCATCCTGCTCGACAGCGAGCGCTCGGAAATCCGCCTGCACAAATGCCTTACCACGCCGGCCGACCCCTCCGTCGGCGCGCTCGAGGGCCTCGGCGAAATCATCGCCGCCGCCGGCCTCGCGATGTCCGACATCGGCGAAATTGTCCACGGCACAACGCTCGTCACCAACGCGCTCATCGAACGCAAGGGCGCCAAACTCGGCCTCATCACCACCGCAGGGTTCCGCGACATCCTGGAGATGGGCACCGAGCAGCGCTACGACATCTACGACCTCTTCCTGCAATACCCCGAACCCCTCGTCCCCCGCCGCCGCCGCCTCGAAGTCACCGAGCGCATGGACCGCGACGGCCTCACGGTCACCGAGCTCGACATCGAGGGCGTCCGCGCCGCCGCCCGCCAGCTCGTCGCCGACGGCGTCGAAGCCATCGCCGTCGGCTTCCTCCACGCCTACCGTAACCCCGCCCACGAACGCGCCGCCGGCCAGGCCATTCGCGCCCTCTTCCCCGATCTCGCCGTCTCGCTGTCCTCCGACGTCGTCGCCGAACTCTGGGAATACCAGCGCATCGCCACCACCTGCGCCAACGCCTTCGTCCAGCCGCTGATGGACCGCTACGTCCGCCGTCTCGAACGCGAGCTCTGGCAGCGCGGCTTCCGCGGCGCGCTCTATCTCATGCACTCCGCCGGCGGCCTGGTCTCCCCCGAAACCGCCCGCGCCTTCCCCATCCGCCTGCTCGAATCCGGCCCTGCCGGCGGCGGCCTGGCCACTGCCTTCTTCGGCAAACTCGCAGGGAAGAGCGACGTCATTTCCTTCGACATGGGCGGCACCACAGCGAAAGCCTGCCTCATCGAAGACGGCCGCGCCGCCGTCGCCGCGGAAATGGAGGCCGCCCGCGTCCATCGCTTCAAGAAAGGCTCCGGCCTGCCCATCAAGGCCCCGGTCATCGACATGATCGAAATCGGCGCCGGCGGCGGCTCCGTCGCCTCCGTCGACGAGGTCGGCCTGCTTCGTGTCGGCCCGCATTCCGCCGGCGCCGATCCCGGCCCCGCCTGCTACGGCCGCGGCGGCGCCGACCCCACCGTCACCGACGCCAACCTCCTGCTCGGCTACTACGACCCCGGCTTCTTCCTCGGCGGCCGCATGGCGTTGGACCGCGATGCCGCCGAACGCGCGCTGGCCAACGTCGGCGGCAAGATCGGGCTCGACGCGGTGCAGACCGCCTGGGGCATCCATCGCGTCGTCACCGAAAGCATGGCCGCCGCCGCCCGTATCCACATCGTCGAGAAAGGCCGCGACCCCCGCTCCTACGCCATGGTCGGCTTCGGCGGCGCCGGCCCCGCCCACGCCATGGGCGTCGCCCGTATTCTCGGCGTCGAGGAAGTGCTGATCCCCCCCGCCTCCGGCGCCGCCTCCGCCCTCGGCTTCCTCGCCGCCCCGCTCTCCTTCGAACAGGTGCAAAGCCACCCGCTCCGCCTCGACGACCCCGGCGCCGCCGAACGCATCGACGATGTGCTGCGCGAACTCGTCGCCGAAACCCGCGCCCGCATCACCGCGGCAGGGATCCCCGAACACGACGTCGTCGTCGAACGCTCCGCCGACATGCGCCTGTTCGGCCAACTCCACGAAATCAACGTTCCGCTCCCGGACGGCACCATCGACGACGCCGCCATGCCCGGCATCCGCGCCGCCTTCGCCACCGCCTACGCCGAACGCTACACCTCGGTCTACGAAGGCGTCGCCGTCCAGCTCGTCTCCGTCCGCGTCCGCTGCCGCGGCCCGATCCCCGAACTGACCATCACCCAGGCCGGCGCCGCCTCCGCCGGGGCCATGCAGAAAGGCACCCGCCGCGCCTACTTCGGCGCCGGCTTCGTCGAAACCCCCGTCTACGACCGCTACGCCTTGCCCGTCGGCTGCGACATCGCCGGCCCGGCCATCATCGAGGAACGCGAAGCCACCACCATCATCGCCCCCGGCGACCGCGTCACCGTCGACGCCGTCGGCTCATTGCGCATCCGCGTCGCCGTCACACCCCCTGCCGCCGCCCGCATCACCCCCGACACCCCGCTTGCCGAAGCCCGCGCCCTCATCGAGAGCGACCCCGTCTCGCTGGAAATCATGTGGGCCCGCCTGATCACCGTCGTCGAGGAGATGTGGCACACCATCGTCCGCACCGCCTTCTCATTGATCGTGTCGGAAGCTCAGGATTTCGCCACCGACCTGCTCGACCCCGACGGCGAGAGCCTGGCCCATTCGCCGCGCGCCATGCCGGTCTTCAACCTCACCGTGCCCATCGCGGTGAAGGCCCTGCTCAAGAAATTCCCGCCTTCGACGCTGAAGCCCGGCGACGTCCTGATCACCAACGACCCCTGGCTCTGCGCCGGCCACCTCTTCGACATCGCCGTCGTCACCCCCGTCTTCCGCGACGGCCACCTCGTGGCCCTCACCGCTACTGTCGGCCATGTCGGCGATATCGGCGGCACCAAGGATTCACTCCGCGCCCGCGAGATCTACGACGAAGGCTTCCAGATCCCGCCGATGAAACTCTACCGCGCCGGCGTTCCCAACGACGACCTCCTGACCCTCCTCGGCGAAAACGTCCGCAAATCCGCCGAAGTCCTCGGCGACATCCACTCCTTCGTCGCCGCCAACCAGCTCGGCGCCGACCGCCTGCTCGCCTTCATGGAAGATTACGGCATGCACGACCTCCGTGCCCTCGCCGCCACCGTGCAGGATCGCTCCGAACAAGCCATGCGCGACGCCATCCGCGCCTTGCCCGATGGTGTCTACACCTCGGAAGTTTCCAACAACCCGCTCGGCACAAAACTCAATTATCCCGTCAAGGTAACAGTCGCCGGCGACACCATCGAAGTCGATTTCGAAGGCGCCCCCCCGCAACAACCCCAGGGCGGCCTCAACTGCACCTACACCTACACCGCGGCCCACTCGACCTACCCGCTCAAATGCATCCTCTCGCCGCAAATCCGCAGCAACGCCGGCTGCTACCGCCCCTTCACCGTCAAAGCCCCCGAAGGCTCGATCCTCAACTGCAGCAAACCCGTCAGCGTCAACCTGCGCACCCGCACCGGCTGGTACATCGCCCCCAACCTCTTCAAGGCCCTCGCCGACGCCGCCCCCCACCAGGTCCAGGCCGCCACCGGCCTGCCCCACGCCGTCAACATCTACGGCCGCGACAGCACCGGCCACGTCTACGCCGACCACTTCTTCATGGGTGGCGGCCAAGGCGCCTGCTCCCGCACCGACGGCAAATCCGCCCTCCTCTACCCAACCTCCGCCTCCAACACCTCCGTCGAACTGATGGAAACCCGCGCCCCTGTCCTCGTCCTCGAGAAAACCCTCGTCGCCGACAGCGGCGGCCCCGGCCGCCAGCGCGGCGGCCTCGGCGTCCGCACAGCCCTGCGCAAACTCCACGACGACGGCCTGCCCACCCTCTTCTCCGTCTACCCCGAAGGCGTCGGCATCACCACCAACGGCCTCTTCGGCGGCCAACACGGCGGCGCCGTCCACGGCGTCGTCAAAGACCTCGACGGCAAAGTGGTCCACGACTGCGGCACCGGCGAACTCGTCACCCTCGCCCGCACCGACCGTATCGTTGAAGTCCAACTCGCCGGCGGCTCCGGTTACGGCAATCCGCGCGCCCGCCCCCGCACCCGCCTCGACGACGACGTTGCCGATGGTTACGTCTCCACTGCAGCCGCCGACCTGGACTACGGCGGAGGTGCCGAGTCGGCCGCGGCGGATTAAGGACATCGAGCGCTGCCGACCAGCGGCCGAAACGCCAGGAACCGTCGGAGCCGTGTTTCCCTCAGCGCGCAGGTGGCGGTGCGCTCCCGGGCCGGCGCATGAGCAGCAGGAGCAGCAGCGGCGGGATCACCACGAAGCTCATCATCTTGTAGTCGTTGCTGAATCCGATGATCTGCGCCTGGCGCTGAATCATCGCCTCCAGCACACCGGAGCCTGATCCAGTCAACGGGTTGAGGAAATGAGCCACGGCGTCGCCGTGCTGGAAGATACGATTGAATGGCGTGATGTTGGCCGCCAGATCGGCGTGCGAGGCCTGGCTGGTGCGGGTCAGCGTAAAGGCGGTCACCGAAACCCCGATGGCGGCGCCGATGTTGCGCGCCAGATTCTGCATGGCGGCGGCGTCGGCGCGGTATTGCGGCGGCAGGGTGGCGAAGGCAACGACGGTCATCGGGTTGAAGATGAAGCCCATGCAGAAGCCCTGGACGATCAGCGTCGTCACCATCTGGCTTTCCGACATGTCCGGAGTCCAGGTGGACATGGCGTGCAGCGTGAAGCCGAGCGAGATCAGTCCGAAAGCCATGAGCTTGCGCTGGTCCACCCATTTGCCGCCGAGCCGGCTGGCGATCAGCATCGCCGCCATGGTGCCAAGCCCGCGCGGCGCCATCGCCGCGCCGGCGGTAGAAACCGGGTAGCCCGCGAGGTTCTGCAGGAAGGGCGCGAGCAGGGCCGAGGATGCCATCATGATGGTGCCGGTGCAGAACATCATCATCATCGCCGCGGCGAAGTTGCGATCCCGGAACACCGCCAGCGGTACGAAGGGCCGTTCCGAGGTGAACATGTGGACCACGAAGAGGTAGAGCCCAAGCCCGGCCAGGACGAATTCGACAATGATCTCCCGCGAGCTGAACCAGTCCTCGGTCTGCCCGCGGTCAAGCGCCATCTGCAGCGCGCCGATGCCCAACGCCAACACCGCAAACCCTGTCCAATCGAAGCGCAGGTCCGGCTTCACCGGCGTGCGCGGCATGAAGATCGCGAGGCCCACGCTGGCAAGGATGCCGAAGGGCAAATTGACATAGAACACGTAGCGCCAATCGAACGCGTCGGTCAGGTAGCCGCCCAGCGTCGGTCCCATGATCGGCCCGACCATGATGCCGATGCCGAAGATGGCCATTGCCTGGGCGCGCTTCTCGAAGGGATAGATGTCGAGCATCACCGCCTGCGACAGCGGCGCCAAGGCCGCGCCGCAGATGCCCTGGAAGATGCGGAACACCACCATCTGCTCGAGCGACTGCGCCGCGCCGCACATCATCGATGTCACGGTGAAGCCAATGAGCGAGGCAATGAACAGGTTCTTCCGCCCAAACCGCTGGGCAAGCCAGCCCACCGGCGCAGTCATGATGGCCGAGGCGATGACGTAGGAGGTCAGCACCCAGGTCACCTGGTCCATCGTCGTAGTCAGACTTCCCTGCATATAGGGCAGCGCCACGTTGGCGATCGTGGAATCGAGAATCTGCATAAGCGTCGCGGTCATGGCGCAGACCGTCAGGATGCCGCGGTTGGGAACCGCGCCCGAGGTCGTCTCCGCCGCCGCCGTCGTCAATCGCGCCACGCCGCCTCCATTCCCAGGGGATCCAGCATGAGCGCGCGATTCACGAGCGTCAAACGCCGCCGCAGCCCCCTTCCATCGACCCCGGGGAATGATTAACGTCGCGGTCATGTAGCCAGGGGGTGGCAATGAGCGGGACTTCAGGTCGGCATCCAACATTCTTCAGCGCGGCGAGCTTGTTCCTGATCGCGCCGCTCTGCGTGGTGGGCGCAATCATTGGCACGCAGTTGATCGTCACGCTAGGCATCACCACCAACACGTCGCTGATCGGCGCGCTGGCCGGCATGGCGCTGGGCCGCCTGCCGATGGCCGCCTTCGCCCGCTACCGCTCCATCCACGTGCAGAACCTCGCCCAGTCCGCGATCTCGGCCGCCACCTTCGGCGCCGGCAACGCGCTGCTGCTGCCGATCGGCATTCCCTTCGTCATGGGCATGCCGGACCTGGTGCTGCCCATGCTAATCGGCGTGTTCCTCGCCATGCTCGTCGACGGCTACCTGCTCTACCGCATGTTCGACAGCGAGATCTTCCCCTCCGGCGGCGCCTGGCCCCCGGGCGTCGCGGCCGCCGGGGCGATTCGCGCCGGCGACGAGGGCGGGCGCAAGCTCTGGGTGCTCGGCGGCGGCATTCTCGTCGGCGGTGCCGGTCAGGCCTTCTTCGGCATCCCCATGTCCGCCTTCGGCGTCGCCTTCATCGGCAACATCTGGGCGCTGATCATGTTCGGCGTCGGCCTGCTGATCCGCAGCTATTCCACCGTCCTGTTCAAGGGCCTCGATTCGATCTTCCCCGGCGGCGACATCACCAAGGCCTATGTGCCGCAGGGCTTCATGCTCGGCGCCGGCCTCGTCGCCCTCGTGCAGGTCATCATCCTCGTCCTCAAGGACGATCCCGGCACCGCCTCCGGCACCACCGCCCAGCGCACCGCCGGCGAGGTCAAGCGCACCCTCGGCTTCGGCACCGCGGCCTATGTCGCCATCGCCATCCTCCTCGCCATCAGCGGCGGGCTGTGGACCTCGATGTCCCCGGGGATGCTGATCGGCTTCATCATCTATGCCGCCTTCGCCGCCCTCATCCATGAGCTGATCGTCGGCCTCGCCGCCATGCATGCCGGCTGGTTCCCCGCCTTCGGCGTCGCCGTCGTGACGCTCGCCGTCGGCATCCTCATCGGCTTCCCGCCGGTGGCGCTTACCCTCATGGTCGGCTTCACGGCGGCCACCGGCCCGGCCTTCGCCGACATGGGCTACGACCTCAAGGCCGGCTACATGCTGCGCGGCTACGGCACCGACCCCGCCTTCGAGCTCGAGGGCCGCAAGCAGCAGCTCTTCGCCGCCATGTTCGCCTTCGTCATCGCCGGGCTCGTGGTCCTCTTCGCCTACCGCTTCTACCTCGCCAACAACCTCGTCGCCCCGATCGACAAGGTCTACGCCGCCTCGATCAAGGCCGGCGCCTCGGCCGAAGTCGCCAAGGGCTTGTTCATGTGGGCCATCCCCGGCGCCATCCTGCAGTTCGCCGGCGGACCCAAGCGGCAGATGGGCATCCTGCTCGCCACCGGCCTGCTCCTCGGCGGCGCGCTCGCCGGCTGGGCGGTGCTGGTCGGCATCGTGCTGCGCATCCTCTGGACCCGCTTCGCCGCCAAGGAGAACGTGGCCGACATGGAAGTCTTCGCCGCCGGTGTCATCGCCGGTGATGCGCTCTACAGCTTCTATGACATGGGCACGAAATACATGAAGGCCGGCAAGTAGCCCCAAGCCGAACGCCGATGCCGGCCACGCGTACCCAGGTCGGCATCGTCGGCGCCGGTCCCGCCGGGCTCCTGCTCGGGCAGGTCCTCGCGAACGCCGGCATCGACAGCGTCGTCATCGAGGCGCAGTCGCGCGCCTATGTCGAAAGCCGTGTCCGCGCCGGCCTGATGGAACACGACGCCTGCCAGCAGATGCGCGATGCCGGCGTCGGCGCGCGCATGGACCGCGAGGGCCTGGTCCACGAAGGCATCATCCTCCGCTTCGGCGGCACCAGCCACCGCATCCCGCTGACCGAACTTTCCGGCGGCCGCCAGGTGCGCGTCTACGGCCAGCAGGAGGTGGTGAAAGACCTCATCGCCGCCCGCCTCGCCGCCGGCCTGCCGCTGCATTTCGAAGCCCACGGCACATCCATCACCGGCATCGACACACCTCGCCCCGTCATCGCCTATCGCCACCAAGGCCAGGACCACCAACTCGAATGCGACATCGTCGCCGGCTGCGACGGGTTCCACGGCATCAGCCGTGCCGCCATGCCCGCCGACGTGCTAAAAGTGTTCGAGCGCGTCTACCCCTTCGGCTGGCTCGGTATCCTCGCCGACGCCGCCCCCGCCAGCCACGAACTGATCTATGCCAGCCACGACCACGGGTTTTCGCTGCTGAGCATGCGCTCGCCCACTGTCAGCCGCCTCTATCTGCAATGCGCCCCCGACGAAGATCTTTCCGAATGGCCCGACTCCCGCATCTGGGACGAACTCGAAACACGTCTTGCCGATGACCAAGGATTTCGCCTCACCCGCGGCCCGATCACCCAGAAAGGCATCACGCCGCTCCGCAGCTTCGTCGCCGAACCGCTGCGCCACGGCACCCTCTTCCTGCTCGGTGACGCCGCCCACATCGTCCCGCCCACCGGCGCCAAAGGCCTCAACCTCGCCTTCGCCGACGTCCATGTGCTCGGCCACGCGCTGATCGACCGCTACCGCACCGGCTCCAACGCCGGGCTCGACACCTACTCCGCCACCGCGCTGCGCCGCGTCTGGAAAGCCGAGCGATTCTCCTGGTGGCTGACCACCCTCATGCACCGCTTCGACAGCCACTCGCCCTTCGAGCGCCGCATGCAGCTTGCAGAACTAGACTACCTCACCACGTCGCGGGCAGGCATGACGACGATCGCGGAGAACTACGTCGGCTTGCCGCTCCTTTAGATCATGACTGGTTTTGGTCAAGCCATTCATGATCTAGCAACCTGAACCAATCAAGATCGAGCGATGGACTTCATCGGCGCAGAATAATCAAGATCCGCCAGGAAACGCCGCCGCAGCCCCGCCACCAGCGAAGGTGGGAACTTCTTCACCAGGCCACGCAGCCCATCGGTGCCAGCCAGCTTCGGCACCACCCGTGTATGCCAACGTAGCTTGAGCCGCCCGTACGACGAAATCGGCACCAGATAGTCGCTCACCGCCAGCGTCGTATCCGCCCAGTCCGCCTTGTACGCCATGTCGCCCGGCAGGAAATCGAAGGACGCGAATCCCTGGTCGAAGCACCATTGCAGCACCCGCTCGCGCAACAGCCGCGACGGCGAGTAGGCGTGAAACGCCGGGTCATACGCCGAGGCATGGGCGACGAAACGGTTGTCGTGCGCATAGCCGAAACTCGCCGACACGATCGTCTCCCCGGTCATGATCCGCGCCACCATCAGCCCGCCACGCGCCCGCGCGTCGGCAGTCACCGCCGCAATAAAGCCGCGATATTCCGGCGTACCGAATCGGCGGGCGGAAATCCCCTTGTACCGCATCCACGACAGTTTCTGGACAAAGAACCAGTCAAGCGTGCACACGATCTCTGAGGGGTCACGCACGATCTCGAAGCGAATGCCCCCCGGCAGTTCGTTGGCGCGCTTCCAGCGGCGCTTCTGATCAAGCCGCATCTGCTTGGAAAGCCTCGCCGAGAAAGCGTCCCAACTACCCCAACGCGCGAGGTCGATGAGCCAGGTCTGCCTCTCCGTCCGCCATGCCGCGCCCGACTGCCGCGCGACGAGGCCGGCCAGCAGCGAATCGGCCCTCACGTCGGACAGGATCAGGCTGTTCCCGCCCGGTGTCGCAGCCAGCATGCGCCAGGCATCATCGAGCCACTGCTGCGCCCACGGGCCTGATTCCACGAGAACATCGTGATACTCGGTCTGCTCGCTCGAGAGGAACGACAGCGCGTCGCCATCCCGCACCAGCGGCCAGATCAACACCACCCGGCCACCGCTGTGCCCGACCAGAATATGCAGCCGGCGCCCGCGCGGCTGGGCAACCCGGGTCCAGGCATTCCACTGCCAGTCGAAACGCTGAAACACCTGGCATGCGCCAGCCATCGCAAGTCGATGCCAGTCGGTTGCAAGCGCACGGAACCCATCGCCGTCGCGGATCACCTCGAATGTGATCGCGCTCGATCCCGCCGCCGAAGCAGCTAGGAGGCGGTCAGGAGGGGCACCAAGCAATGACACGTGGCTTCGCGGTCCGACATTGAGGAAAAGGGCTCTACGCACTCGATTGAAGGCCTGGTTCTGTTAAGGAAGCGAAAATCATTCTCATGCCTGCGTGTGGTCGCCCGGCACGCAAGGCGCGCCCGCTTCATAGCCCGCCCCTGATTGACGAGCCCACGCCCACGCCGAACAATCCCCCATCGCCGCCGCCCGCAGGAGACCATCGATGAGCAACGCCCCCGATCGCGTGACGGTCTCCGTCATCCAGCACCGCCTGCACGCCATCGTCGAGGAGATGGGCGAGGCCATGCTGCGCACGGCCTATTCGCAGATTCTCAACTCCAGCCGCGACTTTTCCACCGCCATCTGCGATCTCGACGGCCGGCTGATCGCCCAGGCCGAGCATGTGCCCATTCACGTCGGCGCCCTGCCGTGGGCTGCGCGGTCGGTCACCGACTTCTTCAAGGGCGATATTCACAAGGGCGACGTGTTCCTGCTGAACGACCCCTATCACGGCGGCAATCACATCCCTGACCTCACCGCCTTCGTCCCGGTCTTCGACCGTGATCGGCCGGTCTTCTGGGCCATCAACCGCGCCCACCAGTCGGATATCGGGGGCGCGACCCATGGCGCCTACAACGCGGGCGCGACCGAAATCTGGCAGGAGGGCATCCGGGTTCCCCCTCTGCGTCTCTATTCGAAGGGCGAGGTGCGGCGCGACGTATTCGAAATGCTGGTGCTGAACGTCCGCCATCCCAACGATTTCCGCGGCGATCTCGCTGCCATGATCGGCTCGGCCCATGTAGGCGAGCGCCGGCTGCTCGCCCTGGCCGGCGAGTTCGGCTGGGAGACGACGCATGCGGCGATCGAGGCGGTGCTGGATGGGGCGGAGCGCCAGGCGCGTGCGGTGATCGCGGGCTGGAAGGATGGGGTCTACAAGGGCGAGGCCATTCTCGACGATGATGGCCATGGCATCGAGAACATTCATATCCGCGCGACGGTGACGAAGGCGGGCAGCGATTTGACGATTGATCTGACGGAGAGCGATCCGCAGGTGATCGGCTTCGTCAATTCGTCGCATCCCAACATGCAGTCCGCGGTGGCGGTGGCGCTGGCCTATCTGATCGATCCGCATACGCCGAAGAACGACGGCGCGTTCCGGCCGCTGAAGGTGATCGCCAAGCCGGGGACGGTGGTGTGGGCCAATCCTGGCGCGCCAGTGACGTTATGCACGAACCATTGCGGCCAGGAAATCATGGAGGCGATCATCACCGCGCTGGCGCCGGCCTGTCCGGATCGTGCGATGGCGGGCTGGGGGCGGCGCTTCCGTATTGCGATTTCGGGCAAGGACCCGCGGTCAGGCAAGAAGTTCATCTGGCATCTGTTCCAGGCGCGGCCTGGCGGCGGCGGCTCGCCGGTGGGCGATGGCTGGCCGGGCGGCGGCGAGTGGCAGGCGGCGGGCGGCATCAAGTTCGGTAGCCTGGAGGTCACCGAGGTGCGGTTTCCGTTCCTGTTCCGCAAGCATGAATGCCGGCCTGATTCGGGCGGCGACGGGCAGTATCGCGGCGGCCCCGGCGGTATTCTCGAAATGGTCGCCGAGATCGCGGAGCCTGCGTTGGGGAACACCGCGGGGGATGGCGTGCGTCATGGCGCGGTCGGCATTCTCGGCGGTAAGAACGGCGCGCCGCACCACTACGTGCTGCACTCCGAGGGCCTGCCGCCGCGCGATATCAAGACCAAGGAGGTCGGCCTGCCGATCCGTCCCGGCGACGTGTTCGTCATCCAGTCCGGCGGCGGCGGCGGCTGGGGCGATCCGGCGAAACGAACCCCCGAACAGCGCCAGGCTGATCGTCTCTCCGGCTTCGTGGCGGAGGGCTGATCATGTTGCGTATCGGAATTGACGTCGGCGGCACCTTCACGGACCTCGTGGCCGTCAACGAGGCTGGCACTACGACTCTGGCGAAATCGGCATCCACGCCCGCCGATCCCTCGATCGGCGTCATTGCCGGGCTCGAGCTGCTCGCCGAGGCGCTGGGCCTGCCCCTCGCCGCCATGCTCGCCGACACCGACCGCATCGTCCACGGCACCACGGTCGCCACCAACGCGCTGCTCGAACACAAGGGCGCCAAGGTCGGTCTGCTGACCACCGAGGGCCATCGCGACGTCATCGAAATGCGCGAGGGGCTCAAGGACGACCGCTACAACCTGCGCATGCCGCCGCCCGTCCTGCTGGTGCCGCGCGACCGCCGCCTCGGCGTGCGCGAACGCATGCGCGCCGATGGCCGCATCGAAATCTCGCTCGACCGCGCCTCGCTCAACGCCGCCATCGCCGAGTTGAAGCGCGCGAACGTCGAGGCCGTCGCCATCTGCTACATCCACGCCTGGCGCGACCCGGCGCATGAGCGCGAAACCGCCGCCGCCGTCGCCGCCGCCATGCCCGGCGTCTACCTCTCGCTCTCCTCGGACGTGTTCCCGCAGATCAAGGAATTCGACCGCGTCTCCACCACCATCGTGAACGCCTATGTCGGCCCCGCCCTCTCGCGCTACCTCAAGCGCCTGGAAACCCGCCTCAAGGAGGTCGGCTACGGCGGTCCGCTGCTGATCATCCAGTCGCATGGCGGCGTCACCCCGGTCGATGAGGCCGCGCGCATCGCCGCCGGCGGCGTGCTCTCCGGCCCCGCCGGCGGCGTCGCCGGCAGCCGCTATGCCGCGAAGCTGCTCGACAGCGGCAACCTCATCCCCTTCGATATGGGCGGCACCAGCACCGACATCTGCCTCATCGTGGACGGCGAGCCGGTGCTCACCACTGGCCGCGGCGTCGGCGGCCACCGCCTCGCGCTCAACAGCCTCGACATCGCCAGCCTCGGCGCCGGCGGCGGCTCGATCGGCCGCGTCGACACCGGCGGCATCCTCCATGTCGGCCCCGAAAGCGCCGGCGCCATGCCCGGCCCCGCCTGCTACGGCCGCGGCGGCACCCGCGCCACCGTCACCGACGCCAACCTGGTGCTCGGCTACCTCGATCCCAAGAACTTCCTCGGCGGCCGCGCCACGCTTGACGTCGCCGCCGCCGAAGCGGCCCTCGACCGCCTGGCCGGCGAACTCGGCGTCACCCGCATCCAGGCCGCCGAAGGCGTTCACCGCGTCGTCAACACCAACATGGCCGAGGGCATCCGCCTCATCTCCGTCCGCCGCGGCGTCGACCCGCGCCGCTTCGCCCTGCTCTCGTTCGGCGGCGCCGCCGGCCTCCACGTCGCCGACGTCGCGCGCCAGCTCGACCTCACCCGCATCGTCGTCCCCCGCGTCGCCTCCGTGCTGTCGGCCTGGGGCATGCTCGCCACCGACCTGCGCTTCGAAGTCTCCCGCACCCATATCGGCGACGCCGGCCGCCTCGACGGCGCCGCGGTCAAACGCCTATTCGACGACATGGAAGCCGAAGGCCGCACCCGCCTCGCCGCCAGCTACGACGGCCCCGTGCGCATCGAGCGCACCGTGGAAATGCGTTACGGCGAGCAGATCTTCGAAATCGCCGTGCCGCTGACGGGCATCGATTGGTCCGTCGCCGACCCGCTGCCGCAAATCGTCGAACGGTTCCATAACCGTCACGAAGAACTCTACACCTACGCCCTGCGCAACCAGGAAGCCGTCCTGGTCAACGCCCGCGCCGCCATCATCGGCGTGCTCCCCGACCTGCCCCAGGAACCCACCCGCACCGGCGGCTCCACCGCCACGCCGACAGGCATGCGCCACGTCCACATCGGCGACTGGCTCGACGTGCCCGTCTACGACCTCGATACCCTCGCGCCTGGCCAAGCCATCGCCGGACCCGCAATCGTTGAGTCTGCGATGACGACCGTGCTGCTGCGTCCCGGCAACAAAGCGAGTGTTACGCCGCACGGGTGGCTCGATATTTCTGTGCCGGTCGTTTGAACAAGGAAGGCAAGGCTCCGCCGGCTCAGGGCCACGGGCCCTGAGAACCCGTGGACTCCTGCGGCTGGATCAACGGCCTTCAGTTGATATCCCACGATCTCGCCGGGATCGCTGGCAAAGCCGAGAAACACGAGCGGCCGCACCATGGTCCGTGCGGCTCCATGGACTGATTGCCTGCGGCGCTAAGAAAGCAGTTCGCAGCTGAAGGACGAATCTCCAGCCGCGGAAAGTAACGGGATCCAAGGGCATAGCCCTTGGCCGGCGGAGCCCCTTCGCTAGACCGCCCGTGCGTGTCGATTAGGCGCCGGCGTAAAATACGTATCGAATGCCGCGGCCACGTTGCGCACGAAGGGGCGGGCGCCGTCGGGGACGTGGAGGGTTCGGCCGTCCCATTCGACGATGCCATCCTGGGCCATACCGTCCAATGCGGGGCTGGCGGCGAGGAGGCCGGTGGCGGGGACGCCGTAGCGTGAGGCGGTTTCGTCGAGGTCGACGGATCCGTTGCACATCAGTTGTTCGATGACGTCGCGCCGCAGCCGGTCTTCGTCGGTTAGGCCGATGCCGCGGGCGATCGGCAGGGTGCCGTCGCGCACGGCGTCGCGGTAGGCGGGGATGGAGACGATGTTCTGCACGTAGCCTTGCGGCAGCGAGCCGATCGAGGAGGCGCCGAGGCCGAGCAGGACGGGGGCGGTGTCTGTGGTATAGCCCTGGAAGTTGCGCCGCATCCGCTGGTCGCGTGCGGCGATGGCGAGGGCGTCGTCGGGCCGGGCGTAATGGTCGAGGCCGATCGCCTGCCAGCCGTTTCGCACGATCACCTGGTCGATGATGGTGCGTTGGCGCCAGCGTTCGAGGGTGCCGGGCATGGCGTCGTTTGGCAGCAGGTTCTGGTGTTTTTTCATCCACGGCACGTGGGCGTAGCCGAAGACGGCGATGCGGTCTGGGTTGAGGGCGAGGGCCTGTTCGGTCGTGGCGGTGACGGAGGCTTCGGTCTGGAAGGGCAGGCCATAGATGAGGTCGAGGTTGATGGCGTTGATGCCGCGTTCGCGCAGGGCTTCGGCGCAGCGGCGGGTATCCTCGAAGGATTGCATGCGGTTGACCGCTTTCTGCACGCGCTCGTCGAAATCCTGCACACCGAGACTGGCGCGCTTGCAGCCCATGGCGGCCAGGCCGTCGAGGGCTTCGGGGGTTGCGGTGCGCGGGTCGATTTCGACGGCGATTTCGGCGTCGGGCAGGAAGGTGAAGTGCTGCCGGAGGTGGTTCATCACGCCGATCATGCAGGCGGGCGGCATGGCGGTGGGTGTTCCGCCGCCCCAGTGGATATGGGCGACGTTGAGTTTGCGGCCGATGGTGGCGCCGAGCAGGTCGATCTCGGCCATCAGCGTCTGGGCATAGGCCTCGACGGGTGCGGTGCTGTGGATCGCCGTGGTGTGACAGCCGCAGAACCAGCAGAGCTGGGCGCAGAACGGCACATGGATATAGAGCGACACCGGGGCGTTGCCGATGCCGCGCAGCCATTCCGCGTAGGTCGTGGCGTTGACCGCGGGCGAGAAGTGCGGCGCGGTCGGATAGCTGGTGTAGCGCGGGACCGGGGCTTCGTATTTGGGGAGCAGGTCAAGGATGTGCATGGCCGGAACGTAACCATCGGCGACGGAGGGGGCCTTGACGCAGATCAAGTGCTTTTCCGTCGTGCCTTTGACATGGATCAAAGCGCGGTCGCGCCAACGCTGGTCAATTCGGATTCGTAGATGGGTAGCAATTTTTCAGACTAACTTTTGGCGTGACGGAAACGGATGTGATGAACAAGTATTTTCTCGGCGGGTGCCTCGCGGTGGTCGCATCTCTGATGGCCGCGCAGCCCGCGGCGGCGGATCCGGCGGACGGCGGCGGCAAGCATGCCGGCGGAATCATGGTGAGGGCTCGCCTCATCGATGTCATGCCGCAGAACTCGACGTCGTCGATCTCAGTCATCGGCGGCAACGTCAAGACGACCGACTCGATTACCCCTGAAGTCGATTTCTCCTACTTCCTAACCGACAACTGGGCGCTTGAACTGATCGCGGCGACGACGAAGCACACGATTTCGGGCAGCGGCACGACGCTGGGCAACCCGAAGGTGGGAACAACCTGGGTCCTCCCGCCGGCGTTGACGGCCCAGTACCACTTCCTGCCGAAGGAAAAGATCAGCCCATACCTCGGTGCGGGCGTGAACTACACGATCTTCTACGAAACCAAAGCCGCCGGCGGCGCGGTTAACTCCCTATCGCTGGCAAACAATTTCGGCACCGTCCTGCAAGCCGGTGTCGACGTGAACCTCAGCGGCGCGTGGTACGCAAACTTCGACGTGAAGCAGATTTTCGTCAACACCAAGGCCAAACTCAACGGCGGCGCCATCGCGGCGAAGACGGCGTTGAACCCCACGGTCGTTGGTCTTGGCGTTGGCTATCGCTTCTGAGCCTCGGCTCCGAAGCTGACTGAATCCCGATCCGAGAGGATCGGTTCCGGCCGGGCGACCTGTTCCCCCTATGCACCGGCCTAAACTTGGCCGACCGCGCACTATGCCGCGGTCGGCCATTCTTTTATAAGCGGGCCGGGTTTTCACAATTTTTGACACCGGCGAGTATCCTGGATTGACCGTACACCTGCCCGAAGGCGCTGCGAGCGAGCATGCGCTGGCCCATCACCTGTCGCTGTTCGGGACACGGACCCTGCTCGTGCTCGGCGACATGATGCTTGACCGCTACGTGATCGGCGACGTCCGCCGTATCTCGTCCGAGGCGCCGATCCCCATCCTGCATGCCCAGACCCGCCGCAGCGTGCTCGGTGGGGCCGGCAATGTGGCCCAGAACGCCGCCGCCCTTGGCGCCCGGGCGATCCTGGTCGGTGTCATCGGCGATGACGGATCAGGCCGCGAGACCACCGACGTGGTCCGCCGGACCCCTCAGATCGTTGACCGCCTAGTGAAAATTACGGGCCGGCCGACCACGGTTAAGACTCGCTTCATGTCCGGTGCGCATCAATTGCTCCGCCTCGATGACGAGGTGACGCGCCCGATCGCGCCGGAGATGGAGGCCGAAGTGCTGGCCCAGTTCGAGGCTGCCCTGCCCGAGAGCGACGTCGTCGTGCTGTCGGATTATGCCAAGGGCGTACTGACCGACGATGTCCTGACCCGCGCCATCGCCGCGGCGCGCGCTGCCGGCAAGCCCATCGTGGTTGACCCCAAGCGCGCCAGGTTCGATGCCTATGCCCATGCCGATGTGATCACGCCGAACGCCATCGAGGTCGCACGCATGGCCGGTTTCGAGGCCGCGACCGACGACGGCGCGCTGCGCGCCGGCGCCATCGCGCTCGAGCAGTCCCAGGCCAACGCCATCCTGATCAAGCGGTCGGAAAAGGGCCTCACGCTCGTCCGCCGCGGCCTGCCGCCGGTTCACCTGCCGACGCGGGCCCACGAAGTGGCCGACGTCTCGGGTGCGGGCGATACGCTGGTCACCGTCTTCGCCCTGGCGCTGGCCACCGGCGCGCCGATGCACGAGGCCGCGGCGCTCGGAAATGTCGCGGCCGGGATCGTCGTCGGCAAGCTCGGAACGGCCGCGGTCGGCCACGCCGAGCTCCACGAGGCGCTGCACCGGACCGAACTGCTGGCGATCGACGACAAGGTGGTTGATCGGGAAACCGCCATCGCCCGGGTCACCGCCTGGCGCAAGGCTGGCTTGCGCGTTGGCTTCACCAATGGGTGCTTCGACCTGATCCACCCCGGCCATGTCCGGGGCCTGGCCCGCGCCCGTGCGACGTGCGACCGCCTGGTCGTCGGGCTCAACAGCGATGCCTCGGTGCGCCGTCTGAAGGGCGCCGAGCGGCCGATTCAGAACGAAACGGCCCGCGCAACGGTCATGGCCTCGATGGCCTCGGCGGACCTCGTCGTGGTGTTCGAGGAAGACACTCCACAACTCCTGATTGAATCGATCCGCCCTAATCTTTTGTTCAAGGGGGCCGATTACAATGTCGATCAGGTGGTGGGTGGCGAATTCGTTATCGCCAATGGTGGACAGGTCGTGCTGATTCCACTTGAAGAAGGCCACAGTACGACCAATACGATCCGTCGGATCAATTCAGGAAGCTGACCCTCGCATGAACGCCAGTACTCCGCATCTGCGCCGCCTCGAGGCGGAGAGCATCCATATCATCCGCGAGGTGGTGGCCGAATGCCGCAATCCGGTGATGCTCTACTCGATCGGTAAGGATTCGACGGTGATGCTTCATCTCGCGATGAAGGCCTTCTATCCGGCCAAGCCGCCCTTTCCGCTGCTCCACGTCGATACGAAGTGGAAATTCCGCGACATGATCACCTTCCGCGACCAGACCGTCGAGCGGCTGGGCGTGAAGCTGATCGCCTATACCAATGAAGAGGCCCGCGCCCAGGGCATCAATCCCTTCGAGCACGGGGGCTACTACACCCATGCGATGAAAACCGTCGCCCTCAAGGCCGCGCTGACCGAAGGCGGCTACGACGCGGCGTTCGGCGGCGCCCGGCGCGACGAGGAGAAGTCCCGCGCCAAGGAGCGCGTCTTCTCCTTCCGCACGGCCGCCCATGAATGGGACCCGAAGAACCAGCGTCCCGAGTTCTGGCACCTCTATAATGGCCGGGTGAACAAGGGCGAATCGGTGCGCGTGTTTCCGTTGTCGAACTGGACCGAGCTCGACATCTGGACCTACATCATGCTCGAGAACCTGCCGGTCGTGCCGCTCTATTTCGCCAAGGAGATGCCGACGGTGATGCGCGACGGCACCATCATCGTCGTCGATGACGAGGCGCGCATGCAGTATCAGCCCGGAGAGAAGCCGGTGATGCGCCGCGTGCGCTTCCGCTCGCTGGGCTGCTGGCCTTTGTCGGGTGCGATCGAATCGGATGCGACCTCGCTGCAGGATATCGTCGCCGAAATGCTCGGCACCCGCGTCAGCGAACGGGGAGGGCGGCTGATCGACCGTGACGCCTCCGACTCGATGGAAAAGAAGAAGCGCGAGGGGTATTTCTGATGACCGCGCCAGTTGAATCCTTCCTGCTCTCCCAGGCCCGCCTCGGCCTGCTGCGCTTCCTCACCTGCGGCAGCGTCGACGACGGCAAGTCCACCCTGATCGGCCGCCTGCTGCACGAAGCCGGCCAGATCCTCGACGACCAGCTCGCTACCCTCGAGAGGGACAGTGTCCGCCACGGCACCACCGGCGAGGACATCGACTTCGCCCTCCTCGTCGACGGGCTCGAGGCCGAGCGCGAGCAGGGCATCACCATCGACGTCGCCTACCGCTTCTTCACCACCGACCGCCGCCGCTTCATGGTCGCCGACACCCCCGGCCATGAGCAATACACCCGCAACATGGCTACCGGCGCGGCCAATGCCGAGCTTGCCGTTCTGCTCGTCGACGCCCGCAACGGCCTGATGACGCAGACCCGCCGCCATGCCTTCGTCGTCTCCATGATGGGCATTCGCCATATCGTGCTGGCGGTGAACAAGATCGACCTGGTTGATTTCAGCGAGGCGCGATTCAACGAGATCTCGGCCGCCTTCAACTCCATGGTGGCCGAACTTGGATTCGCCTCCGTGACCGCCATTCCGATCTCGGCCCGCTTCGGCGACAACATCACCGCCCGCTCGGCGCGCACCCCGTGGTACCGCGGCTCGACCATGCTCGACTACCTCGAGACCGTCGACGTCACCGACAACCGCAGGTTGCCGTTCCGCATGCCGGTGCAATGGGTCAGCCGCCCCGACCTCGATTTCCGCGGCTACGCCGGTACCATCGCCACGGGCGCAGTGAAGCCCGGCGACCGCGTCACCGTCGCCCGATCCGGCGTTGGCTCGACCATCGCCCGCATCGTCACCATGGACGGCGACCGCGACCAAGCCGCCACCGGCGATGCCGTCACGCTGGTGCTCGCCGATGAGATCGACATCTCCCGTGGCGACGTCGTCATTGCCGGCGATCCCGTCCCGGTCACCGATCGCTTCGACGCCCGCCTCGTCTGGCTCAGCGAGGGCCCGCTCTATCCCGGCCGCGGCTACCTGATCAAACTCGGCACCGCGACCGTGACCGCCAACGTCACCCGCATCCTCCACCGCGTCGACATCAACACCTATGAGCTGGGGGCGGCCGACACACTGCGCATGAACGACGTCGCCGAGGTAACAATCTCGCTCGGTGCCCCCGTTTCCGTCGAATCCTACGCGCTGAACCAGGATCTCGGCGGCTTCATCCTGATCGACCGCCTGACCAATTCCACGGTCGCGGTCGGCATGGTCACAGTCGTCGCGGCCGCCGCCGGTGGCGTCATCTGGCAGAAGCAGGAAGTCGACAAGCATGCCCGCGCCGCTATGAAGGGCCAGCATCCGGCAACCCTGTGGTTCACCGGCCTCTCGGGCGCCGGCAAATCCACCATCGCCAACCTCGTCGAGCAGAAGCTGCACGCCCTCGGGCGCCACACCACCATGCTCGACGGCGACAACGTTCGTCACGGCCTCAACCGCGACCTCAGCTTCTCCGAGGCCGACCGCATCGAGAACATCCGCCGCGCCGCCGAAGCGGCCAAGCTGATGGTCGAAGCCGGGCTGATCGTCCTGGTCAGCTTCATCTCGCCCTACCGCTCCGACCGCCAAGCCGCCCGCGAACTCTATGAACCCGGCGAATTCATCGAGGTCTTCGTCGACACCCCCGTCGACGAATGCCGCCGCCGCGACCCCAAGGGCCTCTACAAGAAGGCGGATGCCGGCCAGATCAAAAACTTCACCGGCGTCTCCGCGCCCTACGAAGCGCCGCTCGACCCCGAACTCCGCCTCGACACCACGTCGGCGACCGCCGAACAACTCGCCGACCGCGTGGTCGAGGAACTTCGCGCTCGCGGATTGTTTGCGGGATAGTACGTAATCGTGGTCCTCTCGAATCCGACCCCTCCTGCGCTATATAAAGGGTCGTCTCGGGAGGACACACGCTGATGTTTCGCCGTTTCGTCACCATCGCCGCCGCCGTCCTGGTGTTGGCAGCCTCGATCACGCCGCATGATGCCTTCGCGCGCGCCGGATCCGGTACGTCGCTTGGCAGCCGTGGCAGCCGCACCTATTCCGCGCCCGCCACCACCAACACCGCGCCCAGCACGGCAGCTCCCATGCAGCGTAGCATGACCCCGCAGACCGCCCCATCGCTCGGTGCCCCCGCCGCTCCATTTGCTCAGCCCAGCTTCTTCGGCCGCTCCCCCTTCATGTCCGGTTTGATGGGCGGCCTTATCGGCGCCGGTATCGGCGGCCTCCTGTTCGGTGGCGGCATGTTCCACGGCATGCACGGTTTCGCAGGTTTCCTCGGCTTCCTGCTGCAGATCGCCCTCGTGGTCTTCGTCGGCCGCCTCATCTGGGGCTACTTCGCGTCCCGCCGCCCCGCCATGGCCGGCGGGCCTGACTTCATGGCCCGCACCGCCAGCGCCGGAATGCCGATGGGCGGTGGCGGCACCCATGCCATCCCCATCACCGCGGACGACTACCACGCCTTCGAGGACGTTTTGCAACACGTCCAGGCCGCTTGGTCCGCGCATGACCTCAACACGATGCGCACTCTGGCCACCCCTGAAATGGTCAGCTACTTCGCCGAGCAGATGGCCGAACAGGCCAGCCGCGGCGTCCGCAACATGGTCGGCGACGTCAAGCTCCAGCAGGGCGATCTTTCGGAAGCCTGGGCCGAGCCCAATCGCGAATACGCCACTGTCGCCATGCGTTTTTCGATGATCGACGTCACCCGTGACGCCGCCGGCCGCGTCGTCGACGGCAGTCCCACCGAGCACACCCAGGCCACTGAAGTCTGGACCTTCATGCGCGCACCCGGCGGCACCTGGCTGCTCTCCGCAATCCAGCAGGCCCGCTGAACGACTGGATCATGGTTGGTTTAAATGAAACCAATCATGATCTAGCAAGCTATTGAAGAAGAGCGCGATTCACGCTCTCCGACCGATTGGCCTCAAGCGATCGTGCTCTACGCGCTGGACCCGCGCCGCGGGTCCAGCGCATCGTTGATCCCGTCGCCGAGCAAGGCCACGCTCAGCACCGTCACGAACAGCGCCAGCCCCGGAAACGTCACCGTCCACCAGGCGTCGAGCAGATACGACCGGTTCTGCCCGATCATCCGCCCCCACGTGATCGCGTTGGGATCGCCGAGGCCGAGGAACGACAGCCCCCCCTCGAACAGCATCGCCGCCCCCACCGCCAGCGTCGCCGAGACGATCAGCGGCGCCATCCCGTTCGGCAGGATCACCCTAAACACGATCCGCAGATCCGTCGCCCCCTCGGCCCGCGCCGCCTCGACGAACTCCAGCCCCTTCAGCCGCATGAACTCCGCCCGCGCCAGCCGCGCCGTTCCCGTCCACGACACCACCCCGATCGACAGCGCCACCGTCACCAGGCTCGGCCGGAACAGCATCACCACGACCATCGCGAACAGCAGCGCCGGGAGCACCTGGAAAAACTCGGTCACACGCATCAGCGCCGCATCGACCCGCCCGCCGAGATATCCCGCGGTCGCCCCGATGGTCACCCCGATCACCACCGACAGAAACGCCGCCGTGACCCCCACCAGCATCGTCGCCCGTCCGCCGAGCAACACGGCCGCCAGGATGTCGCGCCCAAGATAATCGGTCCCGAACGGCGCCTCCCCATCCGGCGCCGACAGCGGCGGAGCCACGATCTCCAGCGGATCGACGCCATACAGCCACGGCCCGACACCGACCGCGATCACCATCGCCCCCAGCATCACCAGCCCCGCCAGTGCCGCCGGATTGGCCCCGAACGCCCGCGCCGCCCGTGCCGTCGGCGACAGGCTCATTGCGTCCGCATCCGCGGATCGGCCAGGCGATACGCCGCATCCGTCAGCAGATTTGCCACGATCACCATCACCGACGAGCCCAGCAACACCCCCAGCAACGTCGGGCTGTCCCGCCGCAGGATCGATTCATAGGCCAGCCGCCCCAGCCCCGGCCACGAATACACCGTCTCCACCAGCACCGCGCCCGCCAGCACCTGCCCGAACTGCAGCCCCGCGATCGTGATCACCGGGATCAGCGCATTGCGCAGCGCATGGCGATACACCACCCGCGTCTCCCCCAGCCCCTTCGCCCGCGCCGTGCGGATATAGTCGGCCGCCAGCGCCGTCAGCATCCCCGTCCGCGCCTGCCGACTGTATTGCGCGAGGTAAATCAGCGCCAACGTCATCGCCGGCAGCACCAGGTGATGCGCGATATCCAACACCCGCGCGAACCCCACCCGCGGCGTCCCGGCATTCTCCATCCCGCTCACCGGAAAAATCGGCCAATAGCTCGCGAACAGCAGCAAAAACATCATCCCGGTCCAGAACACCGGCGCCGCGAACCCCGCCACCGAAAACACCGCCACGAGCTGTGCCGCCACCCCCCGCGGCCGCCGCGCGGCAATCACGCCCAGCCACGTCCCCAACACCAGCGCCGCCACGATCGCGCTCGCCACCAGCAGCGCCGTCGCCCCCATCCGGCTGAACACCAGCGCCGTCACCGGCCGGTTGAAATAGAACGAAAAACCAAGATCCCCGCTCAGCACATGGCCGAGATAACGCACCAGCTGCTCGCCGATCGACCGGTCGAGCCCATAGGCAGCACGGATCTCCGCCATCACCTGCGCCGACGCGCCGCCCATCTCGCCGGCGATCACATCGGCCGGATCGCCGGGCGCCAGATGCACCAGCACGAAGTTCAGCACCAGCACCGCCAGCATCAGCCCGAAAGCATGCACCAGCCGCCGACCCAGCCAGACGAGACGGCTCACCGACGGGCTGACGCCTCCCAATACAGCTCGTCCCAGGGCGACATCGGCCCCCAAATCGAGCTCGGCAAATTCTTCAGCCCCGCATGTGCCGCCTGCGTATAGGGGAACGGATGCAGGAACAGGATCGGCACATCATCGACCACGATCTGCTGGAACTCCTTGTACTCCGCCTTGCGCTTCGCCGGATCGGGCTCCGCCGCCGCCTGGTCCAGCAGCGCATCCACCTTCGCATTCGAATAGGACTGCGTGTTCGACCAGATGATGCCCTTGCGGATGTTGCGCGTCAGATACGTCCGATGCACGCCGATCACCGGGTCCGCCCAGTTGAACACGGCGTCGATCGCCAGATCGAACTCCTGCCCCGCCACCCGGCTCGCCCAGGTCGGGAAATCCGGCGACGTCCGCAGCTCCAGCTCCACGCCGGCGCGCTTGAACTGCCCGCGGAGAAACTCCGCCACCCCCGTCGTCGTCTCCACCGCGCCCGGAATCGGATCGATGGTGATCTTGAACCGAACCCCGTCCGCGCCCTTCTTGTAGCCGGCGTCATCCAGCAGACCCTCGGCCTTCTTCAGGTCATACTCGAAATGGTTCACCTCGCTCGTATACAGCGGCGACCCCGGATGGATCGGCGTCAGTGCCTGCGGCACCTTGCCCCCCTGCAACACCTTCAGCATCCGCACCCGGTCCGACAGATACGCCAGCGCCTGGCGCACCCGCTTGTCGTCCAACGGCTTCTTCGCCGTGTTGAACGCCAGCCAGTTCAGCGCGCCTATGCCCTCGAAACCCTTGTCGGTAATCTGGATATGCTTCTGCTTGGCCAGTCGCTCCGCATCGCGCAGCGTCGACAGGATCGGATTGTAGAACACCTCCTGCTGCTCCAGCGCCAGCAACTGCGTCGGCACATCCGCAATGATCCGCATGACAATCTTGTCGAGATACGGCCGCCCCGGAACGAAAAACCTGTCGAACCGCTCAAGCGTGATCGATTCCCCAGGCTTGAACTCCGTCAACCGAAACGGCCCAGACCCCACCGGCGCCGTGTTCGCCGGATGCGTCATGATGTCCCGCCCATCGCCGAACACATGCTTCGGCAAAATTGGACACAACGCCGGCGACATCGCCAGCAAGATCGCCGGATGCGCGCGCGACATGCGAATGATCGCCGTGTGCGGATCCGGCGTCTCCACGCTCTCCACCGGCTCCAGCATCGTTTTGAACGGGTGGTTCTTCTGAATCACCCCGATCGAAAACGCCACATCCGCGCTCGTGATCGGCGCCCCATCATGAAACACCGCCGACTTCACCAGGTTGAGCGTCAGCGACTTCCCATCCGCCGCCAAAACCCAGCTCTCCGCCAGATACGGCTGCGGATTCCATTTCTCATCGAATCGCAACGGGCTCGCAAAAATCTGCGTCCCCGGCAACCCCGCGGGCGTCCCCGACTGAATCGCCGGATTCACATGCCGCGTCGTCGCCCCCACCATCACCAATGTGCCACCACGCCGCGGATCAACCTGCGCCTGAACCGGCCCCGCAACCGCCGCCCCAGCCGCCGCCGCCAGAACCCCACGCCGCCCGATCGATGTTGTCATGCTAATCTCCCGATTTAAACCGATCCTGCCATAGGCTCTGCGCACGGGCCAGACAGGACGACAGGCAAGAAAGGCTCCGCCGGCCAAAGGCCTGGAGGCCTTTGGAAACCCATCAACTCTCTTGGCTGTGGAACCGACCTTCAGTCGGAATCCCACGATCCCGTCGCGGAGACTGCGAAGCCCAAAATTACCCAGCGACTGCACCGCGGTCCGTGCAGTCGCATGGTTCGATTGCCTGCGGCGCAAAGAAAGCAGTTAGCAGCTGAAGAAAGACCATCCAGCCGCGTAAGTGGAGTGGGTTCTCAGGGCCCGTGGCCCTGAGCCGGCGGAGCCTTGCTTCCCTTACGCTGCTTTCGCAAACGTCTTCGGAATCCCCGCCTTCGGCACCCCCCCGTGCAGTGCCTCTCCCGGCAGTCCTTCGGCCAGGATCGCTCGTGCCTCGATCAGTTTCCCCAGATCGATGCCGGTATGGAATCCCATGCTTTCCAGCATGAACACCAAGTCTTCGGTCACGATATTTCCCGAGGCTCCCGGCGCGAACGGGCAGCCGCCGAGGCCGGCCAGGGCGGAGTCGAAGTTGCGGATGCCGGCTTCGAGGCCGGCGAGGGCGTTGGCGATGCCGAGGCCCATGGTGTCGTGCAGGTGCAGTCCTTCCAGCACCGGCCCGATTTCCCCGCGCACGGCGTGGACCACTTCCTTGATGAGTGCGGGGTTGCCGTAGCCGACGGTATCGGCGAGCGCGAGCCCTTTGATCCCGACGTTCGCCAGCCCCTTGGTCACCCGCACCACGTCCGCCACCGGCACGCGCCCGTCGAAGGAGCAGCCGAAGGCGGTGGAGCAGGAGGCTTCGATCTCCATCTTGCGGTCTTGCGCGTTCACCCAGCCGACGATCCGCCCGATCTCGGCGATCTGTTCGTCGGGCGTGCGGTTCAGGTTGGCCCGGCTGTGGCCCACGCTGACGGAGATCGGGATGCTGATCCGGTGCGCCCCGGCCGCGTAGGCCGTCTGTGCCCCGCGCAGGTTCGGCACCAGGGCGACGACGGTGAGGGCGGGGTGGCGCAGGGCGTCGCGCACGATCGCGTCGGTGTCGGCCATCTGCGGGATCAGCTTCGGCGAGACGAACGAGCCAACCTCGATTTCCGCCGTTCCCGCCGCCGCCATCGCCGCGATCCAGCGTTGTTTCACCGCCGTCGGCATAATGCCCTTGGCGTTCTGCAACCCGTCGCGCGGTCCGACTTCGCAGATGATGACGTGCTCGCCCATGGCTTGGCTCCTGGATTTCAAACCGCCGGAAACTGACCCGCCGCCAGACCCAAGGCAAGCGCCCCCTGGTCATTCACCCCGCGTATGCCATATGTGCAGCGCACAATTCCGTTTCCACCTCGTCGAGGTTCGCCGATGCGTCTGACCCGCCCCGCACTCGCGGCCGCGATGCTGTTGTCTCTGCCGGCCCTCCTCCCCACACGCGCCCTGGCCCAGTTCGGCCCCGGCGGCCCGCCGTCGGTCGGCATCATCGCCGTGCAGAAGCGCGGCGTCACCGAATCCCAGCAGTTCGTCGGCCGCCTCCAGGCCATCGACAAGGTCGACATCGTTGCCCGCGTCACCGCCGTCATCACCGAGCGCGCCTTTACCGAGGGCGGCGAGGTCCAGCAGGGCGATCTGCTCTACCGCCTGGAACGCGCGCCTTTCGAGGCCGATCTCGCCGCCAAGCAGGCGACAGTCGCGCAGATGACCGCCATGCACCGCAACGCCGTGCTGACCACCAACCGCGCGCAGACGCTGCTCAACACCCCCGCCGGTCAGCGTTCGCTCTACGACGACGCCGTCGCCCAGCAGGCCAACTGGGCCGCCCAGCTCAAGGCGGCCGAAGCCCAGGTCCGGCTCTCCCAGATCAACCTCGACTACACGGAAATCCGCGCCCCCGTCGCCGGCAAGATTGGCCGCAGCGCGCTCACCGTCGGCAATGTCGTCAGCCCCACCTCCGGCCCCCTGGTCAGCGTCGTCAGCCAGGACCCGATGTATGTCCTCTTCCCCGTGCCCGTCCGCACCGTCGGCGACCTGCATACCCGCTACGACCGCAAGGGCGGTTTCGCCGCCGTCAAGGTCCGCCTCACGCTCTCCGACGGCAAGGATTATCCCGCCGTGGGCACGCTCGATTACGCCGACCCCTCCGTCACCCTCGGCACCGACACCATCACTTTGCGCGCCCGCATGCCCAACCCGCTGCGCCCCGGCGCCAAGGCCGGCGAGCCCGGGAATCGCGACCTCATCGACGGCGCCTTCGTCACGGTCGCCGTCGAGGGCGTTGAGCCAGTCCAGGCGCTCGCCATCCCCCGCGCCGCCGTGATGCAGGACCAGCAGGGCAGCTTCGTCTATGCCCTCGACGCCGAAAAGAAGGTTCTCCCCCGTCGCGTCCGCCTCGGCGCCACCCAGGGCACCCAGGCCATCGTCCTCGACGGCCTCGCCGATGGCGACAGCGTGATCGTCGAAGGGATCCAGCGTGTCCGCCCCGGCATCGTCGTGAACCCCACCCCCGCCGGCCCCACCCCAGCCGCCCCGAAGCCGCAGGGCTGAACGCATGATCTCCGCCGTCTTCATCGATCGCCCACGCCTGGCGATCGTCATCGCCATCATCACCACCATGGCCGGACTGCTGGGCATGCTCCGCATCCCCGTCGCCCAGTTCCCCGACATCGTGCCCCCGCAGGTCCAGGTCACCGGCCGCTACCCCGGCGCCTCCGCCGCGGTCGTCGAAGCCACCGTCGCCCAGCCCCTGGAAGCCGCCATCAACGGCGTCGACCAGATGCTCTACATGAAGTCCAACAGCGGCAACGACGGCTCCTACGGCCTCACCGTCACGTTCGCGCCAGGCACCAACCCCGACATCAACACGGTCTCGGTCAACAACCGCGTCCAGGCTGCTTTGGCCCGTCTCCCCGCCGAAACCCAGCGCAACGGCGTCACCGTGCAGAAGCGCTCCTCGGCGATCCTCTCCTTCCTGCAGTTCTACAGCGAGGGCGCCAAGCTCGATCCGCTCTTCATCTCCAATTACGTCACCATCAATGTGTTGGACGCCATCGCCCGCGTCCCCGGCGTCGGCCAGGCCTTCGTCTTCGGCGCGCTCGACTATTCCATGCGCATCTGGCTCGACACCGCCCGCATGATCGAGCTCGGCCTCGTCCCTTCCGACGTCATTGCCGCCATCCAGGCCCAGAACGTGCAGGCGGCCGTCGGCCGCCTCGGCTCAAAGCCCACGCTCGAGACCACCCAGGTCCAGATCAACCTGCAAACCAAGGGCCGCCTCTCCACCCCCGAGGAGTTCGGCGCCATCGTGCTGCGCGCCAACCCCGACGGCTCCGTGTTGCGCGTCCGCGACGTCGCCCGCGTCGAGCTGGGTGCGGCCAGCCAGGACACCGAAAGCCGCCTCAACGGCCAGCCCGCCATCTCGATCGGCATCTTCCTCGCCCCCGGCGCCAACGCCGTGCAGACCTCCGCCCGCGTCGCCGCGACGCTCGACAAGCTCGCCACGCGATTCCCCGAGGGCATGAAGAAGATCGTCTTCTACGACAGCTCCACTTTCGTCTCCGACACCATCAACGAGGTGATCAAGACCCTGGCCGAGGCCTTCGTCCTCGTCGTTCTCGTCGTCTTCTTCTTCCTCGGCAACCTCCGCGCCACCATCATCCCCACCATCGCCGTCCCGGTCAGCCTGGTCGGCACCTTCGCCGTCCTGCTCGTGCTCGGCTTCACCGCGAACACGGTGACCTTGCTCGCCCTCGTGCTCGCCATCGGCGTGGTCGTCGACGACGCCATCGTCGTCGTCGAGAACGTCGAGCGCGTGCTGGAGGAAGAGCCCCACCTGACGCCGAAGGAAGCCGCCAAGAAGGCGATGACCCAGATCACCGGGCCGATCATCGCCATCTCGCTGGTGCTGCTCTCCGTCTTCGTACCCATCGGCTTCATCCCCGGCCTCTCCGGCCAGCTCTTCCGCCAGTTCGCGGTCACCATCAGCGTCGCCATGATCATCTCGGCGACCAACGCGCTGACCCTCTCGCCAGCCCTCTGCGGCGTCTTCCTGCGCCACCGCCCCCGCACAGGCGGAATCATCGGCGGCGTCCTCCGCGGCATCGACTATGCCCGCGACGGCTACGCCGCCATCGTCCGCCGCCTCGTCCGCCTGGCCGCGCTGGCCATCGTGCTGATCGGCGCCTTCGGCGCTTCGATCTGGGGCATGTCCCTCATCACCCCCGGCGGCTTCCTGCCAGAGGAGGACCAGGGCGCGTTCTTCATCCCCGTCCAGCTGCCCGACGGCGCCTCCGTCGCCCGCACCCGCGAGGTCGTCGCCCAGATCGAGGGCATGGTCCGGGGCATCCCGCAGGTCGAGAAGGTTCTCTCCATCGTCGGCTTCTCGTTCCTCGACAGCGCCGCCCAGCCCAACGCCGCCTTCATGGTCATCGGCCTCAAGCCCTTCACTGCCCGTACCGGCGCAACCGACAACGTCCAGGCCGTCATCGGCCGCGTCTTCGGCGCCCTGCAATCCGTCCGCTCCGCCTTCGCCTTCCCGCTCAACCTGCCACCCATCATCGGCCTCTCAACCGGTGGCGGCTTCTCCTACCAGATGCAGAACCTCGAGGGCCGCGACCCCGTGGAAATGGGCGGCGCCATGGGCAGCCTGCTCGGCGCCGCCAACCAGGACCCCCGCCTCACCCGCGTCTTCTCCACCTTCTCCGCCAACACCCCCTCCCTCTTCCTCGACATCGATCGCGACAAGGCCCAGGCCCTCGGTCTCTCCGTCAGCGACGTCTTCACCGCCCTCCAGGCCACCCTCGGCGGCATCTACGTCAACGACTTCAACCTCTTCGGCCGTACTTGGCAGGTGAACGTCCAGGGCGAGGTGCTCGACCGCACCGACATCGAGGCCGTCTGGAAGATCCACGTCCGCAACCGCCAAGGCGCCATGGTGCCGCTGCGCGCCTTCGCCGACGCGCGCATCGTCCTCGGCCCGCAGACCATCACCCGCTACAACAACTATCGCACCATATCCGTCCTCGGCTCGCCCCGCCCCGGCATCTCCTCGGGCGACGCGCTCACCGCCATGGAACAGGTCTCCACCACTGCCCTGCCCCCCGGCTACGATTTCGAATGGACCGACACCTCCTACCAGGAAAAACTCGCCGCCGGGCAGACCGGCCCGATCCTCGCGCTGGCGGTTCTCTTCGCCTACCTCTTCCTCGTCGCGCTCTACGAAAGCTGGGTGATCCCGGTCCCCGTGCTCTTATCGGTCACCGTCGGCGTCGCCGGCGCCTTCGCCGGCCTGTTCATCGCTTCCAAACCGCTCGACCTCTACGCCCAGATCGGCCTCGTCGTGCTCATCGCGCTGGCCGCCAAGAACGGTATCCTCATCGTCGAGTTCGCCAAGGAAAGCCGCGAATCCGGCATCGCCATCCGTGAAGCCGCCGTCCTCGGCGCCCGCATGCGCTTCCGCGCCGTGATGATGACCTCCATCGCCTTCATCCTCGGCCTCGTCCCCCTCGTCTGGGCCCACGGCGCCGCCATGCTCTCCCGGCAAGCCGTCGGCCTCCCCGTCTTCGCCGGCATGCTCGCCGCCAGCACCATCGGCATCTTCCTCATCCCGATGCTCTACGTAACCTTCCAGGCCATGCGCGAACGTGCCGCGCGCCGGGCTAGAGACAACCATTAAATACGGCTCCGCCGGCCAAGGGCTATGCCCTTGGGACCCACAACTTCACGCGGCTGGATCGCCGGCCTTCGGCTGCAAACCTCGATCGCGTGCGCCAGATGGGCGTTGGCATGCGCACTATCAATGCGCACAGTATTCGTCATCAACGGAGGCCCGCATGCCACGCTCAGTCCGCCGCGCCACCAATGTCACCCTGCCAGAACCCGAAGCCAGAGCCCTCGCCATCAACGTCTCCCAGGCTTCCGAACGTGGTCTGGTCGCCGAGGTCACCGCCGCGTGCGCCCGCCGCTGGCAGTCTGACAACCGCGCAGCGATGAACGCGTGGAACCGCCATATTGAGGACCATGGACTGCCGCTGGCCGAATACCGAACCTTCTGATGGCCCGCCTCAACCAGTCCATGCTTGTCTTCCTCGGCCTCGCCGTCGCGCCCCGGCCCCGTCCACGCCTCTCACCCCCCCCCGCGTTGACGCCCTTTCCCCTCCCCCCTAGCCTTCCGCCAACCACAACCACAGGGGAACCCCATGTTCAGCCACATGACGATCGGCAGCAACGACATCGAGCGGTCGAAGAAGTTCTATGACGCGATCTTCGCCGCGATCGGCGGCCAGCCCGGGGTCATCGACCCCAAGGGCCGCGCGATCTACCGGCACGATGGCGCCGCCCTGATCGTCCTGAAGCCGCTCGACGGCAATCCCGCGACCTACGCCAACGGCGGCACGATCGGCTTCAAGATGGCTAGCCCCGAGCAGGCCAACGCCTGGCACGCCGCCGGTGTCGCCGCCGGCGGCCGGTCGGTCGAGGATCCGCCGGGCGTGCGCCAGGGCCCGGCCGGTGGCATCTACCTCGCCTACCTCCGCGATCCCGACGGCAACAAGCTCTGCGCCATCCATCGCCTTCCCGCCTGACCCGGAACGGATGGGTGGCCCCGCCACCCATCCGCCTCCCCCGCGGCCGCCTCCCCCGCGGCCGCCTCCCCCTCGGCCGCCTCTGCGCTCCTGGCCGCCCCTTGCAGCATCCCGTTCCCATGCTAGGCTTCCCTCGCGAAAACTGAGTCCGACGGCCGTTACCGGCTACGCGTCTCGGCCTGTCGGCAACATCGGTGCCTGTCCAGCACTGGTGGAATCAAGAACGCCAACAGGAGGAACACACCTTGCGCACGACCCATGCCTTCGCCCTCGCCGCCACCATAGCCGCCTGGCTCGCCGCCCCCGCCATGGCGCAGGAGAAGAAGTTCTTCTTCGAAACCACCCCGCAATTCGACAAGTGTGGTGACAACTCGCTCGCCAAGGCGCAGAAGGACGGCATCACGCTGGGCTTCTCCCAGAACCCGCCCGAAGCCATGCTCGATGAGAAAACCAAGCAGGCCAGCGGCATCGACTGGGAAATCAACAAGGGCGTGCTCGACTGGCTCGGCGTGAAAACCATCAAGACCGAGTGGATGCCCTGGGCCTCGCAGGTTCCGGCCCTGCTCTCCAAGCGCACCGACGTCATCGCCGGCAACATTCACGTCAATCCCGAGCGCGTGAAGGTCATCACCTTCTCCGGCCCGGCCTACTGGTACGGCCCGGTCGTCCTCGTCGCCAAGGGCAACCCCAAGGGGGTGAAGACCTACGACGATCTCAAGGGCAAGAAGGTCGGCTCCATCGCCGGCTCCGCGGCGGACTTCTATCTCCGCAAGGTCGGCGTCGAGACCACCGCCTTCAAGACCGAGATCGAGGAACTGCAAAGCCTCAACCAGGGCCGCCTCGATGCGGTGCTGGAAGATGACCTGGTCTATCTCGAATTCGCCAAGTCCAACCCGCAGAGCAACATCGAGCCCCTGTGGTCCATTGCCACCCCCGACGAGATCATCAACGGCGGAGGCTACGGCATGGCCCGCTTCGCCGTCCGCAAAGAGGACTGCTCGCTGCGCGTCGCCTACACCACCGCGCTCGCCGAAATGCGCGCCAACGGCATGGTGAGCGCCATCCTGCGCAAATATGGCCTCGGCGACCGCAACCTGAGCATGTACAAGCTGAATCCCTGATCGGACCACGACCTGATCGGACCAGCGGCCGGAACGGCAACGTTCCGGCCGCGCCCATCGCATGGACCTGTTCAATCCCGAAATAGCCCTGGAGAACCTCGGCCCGCTCTTCGCGGGGCTGTGGATCACCGTGCAGCTCACCCTCGTGGTGATCGTGCTGAGCATGGGCTTCGCCCTCCTCGTCGCCCTCGGCGGCATGTCGCGCCACCGGCCGATCCAGTGGCTGGTGAAGGCCTATATCGAGGTCATCCGCGGCACGCCCCTGCTGCTGCAACTCATCTACATCTATTACGTCCTGCCCGAGGTCGGCATCCGCCTCGATGCCTTCGCCGCCGGGGTGATCGGCCTGACGCTGAACTATTCAGCCTATATCGCCGAAGTCTACCGCGCCGGCATCCAGGCCATCCCCCGCGGCCAGCACGACGCCGCCGCCGCGCTGGGCATGACGCCGACGCTGTCGATGCGCCGCATCGTCCTGCCCCAGGCCATCCGCATCGTCATCCCCTCGCTCGGCAACTACTTCATCGGCCTCTTCAAGGATACAGCCCTGGTCAGCGTCGTTTCCATCCAGGAGGTCGTCTTCACCGCCCAGATCCTGGCCGCGCAAAACTTCCAGTATTTCACCCTCTACACCATCGTCGGCATCATGTATTTCGCCGTCAGCTTCCCCGCCGCCCGCCTCGTCGGCTATCTCGAACGCATCACCCGTTCCGGCTACGCAACCCGGAGGCGGCGATGAGCGGCAAGCGCGCGATGATCGAAGTCGAAGCCCTGCACAAGCATTTCGGTGACAACCACGTCCTCAAAGGCATCGATCTCTCGGTCGCCGTCGGCGAGGTCGTCTGCATCATCGGCCCCTCCGGCAGCGGCAAGTCGACGTTGCTGCGATGCATCAATCATCTGGAATACCCCGATCGCGGCAACATCCGCATCGACGGCAAGCTCGCCTACCGCGACGAGATCGACGGCCGCTACCGCGCCCATCGCGCCCGCGACATCGCCGCCGTCCGCGCCCAGGTCGGCATGGTCTTCCAGCACTTCAACCTCTTCCCCCACCTCACCGTCATGGGCAACCTCATCGAGGCCCCCGTCCACGTCCTGCGCCGCCCCGCCGCCGAGGCCCGCCGCCGCGGCCTTGAGCTGCTCGCCCAGGTCGGCCTGTCCGACAAGGCCGATGCCTACCCGGAAGAACTCTCCGGCGGCCAACAGCAGCGCGCCGCCATCGCCCGCGCGCTGGCCATGGACCCCAAGGCCATGCTGTTCGATGAGGCCACCAGCGCGCTCGACCCCGAGCTGATCAACGAGGTCCTCACCGTCATGCGTGACCTCGCCGCCGGCGGCATGACCATGCTGGTCGTCACCCACGAAATGAACTTCGCCCGCCAGGTCGCCTCCCGCGTCATCTTCATGGACCACGGCCGCATCGTCGAGCAGGATACGCCGGAGCGCATTTTCGGCGCCCCCCGCGAAGCCCGCACGCAGGATTTCCTCCGCAGCGTGCTCGATCACTGACCCCTCAGCGATACGCCCGCCAGAAGAAGACGGTCGTCATGACGATTGTCACCGCGATGATCAGCCCGCGCACGACGGGCGCCGGTAGCCTCTGGCTGACCCGCGCGCCCAGGTAGCCGCCGATCAGCCCGCCGGCCAGCAATGCGATCGTCTGCGGCCACCACACCTCGCGCGCGATGACGAAGCACACCACGGCAATCGCATTCATGGCACTGACCACGATCGTCCGCGTCGGGTTGAGCTCCTTGAGGTCCGCCCCATCGAGCAGCGACCACGCGGCCAGCATCATGATCCCCACCGCGCCGCCAAAATAGCCGCCATAGACGCCCAGCACGAACTGCACCGGCACCAGCGCCATCGGCCCCATCCGAAACCGCGCCCTGAGCCAGCCCCCCGCCTGCCGCCCGAACGCGAACGTCATCGTCGCCACCAGCAGCAGCCACGGGATGACCGTATCGAACGTCGCCACCGGCGTGGCCAGCAGGAGCAGCGCGCCAATCAGGCCGCCGGCGACGCTGATGGCCAGAAGCATCGGAAAGCGAACGCCCCCAAGGTCACGAAATCCCACCTTGTGAGACCCGGTGGTGTAGGCATAGGCGGAGGCCAGCGTCCCCGGCACCAGCGCCACGGTCGATGACGCATTCGCCGCCACCGATGGCAGACCGACCAGCACCATTGCCGGGAAGCTGACGAAAGATCCGCCTCCCGCCAGGGCATTCATCGTTCCGGCGATCGTGCCGGCGATCAGAAGTATGAAGAAGTCCACCCAATCGCACCCCCGCCAGCGGCGCCCGGAGGGCACACCATCGTCCTCAGTGTAGGGCGTAGAAACGATGGATCAACTGCACTGTCTCAGAGTCTTATTGCTGATACGGCGCGATTTTCGACCGCTTCGGTAACCTTTTCGCAACGCCCTCCCGTCACGTTTCGCCCATCGGGACGCCGATCCGGTCCTGCCACGGCACCACTCCACCCACGGAAACGAGGGCTGCATGCCTGTTGAATTGTGCGACATCCCGGATAACAGCCCGCCGCATCCGCTCCGCCCCGGCGCCAGCGCGATCTGGCTCGCCGCCGCCTGCGCAGCGGTTGTCACCGGCCTGTGCGTGCTCGGCTCGCGCACCGATCTCGCGATCGACACCCTGGTCCGCACCGTACCGGATACGCCGGAGTCCGGTGCCCTCCGGGCCGGCATCGCCGGTGTGCAGGACCTGTCGCGCACCCTCTTGTTCAGCGCCATCGCCGGCGCCGCCCTGATCTTCGCCGCCTGGCTCGCTGCCTTCCTTGTGATGCGGCAAAATATCCGGCGCATCCGCGAGGCGACTGACGCGCTCGCGGTGCTCGATCGCCGCGCCCGGACACAGCCCGCAGGCGCCGCGGATGAAATCCGCGATATCGTCCGCGCCGTCGCCGCCATTCGCGATGGGGAGCCGCCGGGCAGGCGCGAACACGCCCTGGCCGCCATCAACAGCCGTTTCGCGGCCGCGATCGACAACCTCGCCCAGGGCCTCGTGATCCTCGATCCCGAGCTGCGCCTGGTGGTTAATAATCGCCGTCTATATGAGTTCTATTCCCTTTCCGGGCCGCCATTCGCGTCCGGCACGCCCCTGGCCGAGATCATCGCCCGTAACGTTGCCGAGGGGCATCATCCGGGCCATAGCGCCACCGAATTGCACCAGTCCATGATGGCACGGATCGCCCTTGGCATGCCCTTCGATTACCGCCACGAATTCCCCACCGGCCGCATCGTCGCCGCCCAGTGGCATAAGCTGCCAGATGGCGGCTGGGTTGGAACCTTCCAGGATATTACCGAACAGCAGCGCTCAGTCGTCCAGATCGAACACATGGCCCGCCACGACGGGCTGACCGACCTGTTCAATCGCGCCGGCTTCGAGGAAGCCGTTGGCCGCGCCATCGCCCGCTCCCGCCGCGGCGAGGATTTCGCCATTCTGGCGATGTGTCTGCATCGTTTCAAACCGGTCAACGACACTTTCGGCTATGCCGCCGGCGACGAACTGCTGCGCGAGGCGGCTCGGCGGATGCTGCGCAGCGTCCGCGACGTCGATACGGTGGCGCGGCTGGGTGGCGATGAATTTGCCATCGTGCAATCGGGGATGGACCAGCTCGACAGTGTCGACGCCCTCGCCCAGCGTCTGGCTGATGTCATCACGATGCCATATCAGATCGATGGTAACGAGATCGTTATTGGTGCCTCCGTCGGCATCGCGCTCGGCGGACGCACGAGCGCCGATGCCGATGAGTTGCTCCGCAACGCCACCCTCGCGTTGCATCGCGCCAAGGCGGAGAGCGGCCGGCAGGCCGGCCGCGCGATCCATCGCTTTTTCGAGCCGGAGATGGACGAGCGCGCCAAGGCGCGCCGGGCGCTGGAGGCCGATCTGCGCCAGGCGCTCAACCGGGGCGAATTTGAATTGTTCTACCAGCCGCTGGTCAACGTCGGCGAGCGCCGGGTGTGCGCGTTCGAGGCGCTGATCCGCTGGCGTCATCCGGCTCGTGGGCTGGTGCCGCCGGATGCCTTCATTCCGCTGGCCGAGGAGATCGGGCTGATCGTGCCGATCGGTGAGTGGGTGCTGCGGACCGCCTGCGCCGAAGCCATGTTATGGGAACAGCCGGATGGCGGGCCGGATCTGCGGGTGGCGGTCAATCTTTCCGCCGTGCAGTTCAGCAGCCCCGGCCTGGTGGCCGCGGTCAGCGATGCGCTGAAATCGAGCGGCCTGCCGGGAAGCCGGCTGGAGTTGGAGATTACCGAGAGCGTGCTGTTGCAGGACAACGATGCGACACTCGATACGCTCCATCGGCTGCGCGATCTTGGCGCCTGCATTTCGATGGATGATTTCGGCACCGGCTATTCGTCACTGAGCTATCTGCGAAGCTTTCCGTTCGACAAGATCAAGATCGACAAGTCGTTCATTCGCGGGCTGTCGGAGTCCGACGAGAGCAACGCCATCGTCCGCGCCATTGCCGGGCTTGGTATCACGCTGGGCATCGCCACCACCGCCGAGGGGGTGGAGACGCTGGAGCAGCTCGAAAAGATCGTCGCCGATGGCTGCACCGAGGTGCAGGGCTATTTCTTCAGCCCCCCGCGTCCCGCGGCTGAAGTGCCATCACTGATCCTCAACACGCGGGCCGACGCGGCAGCCTAGAGCGCGATCGCTTGAGGCCGATCGGTCAGAAAGCGTGAATCGCGCTCTTGTTCAATGGCCCGCTAGATCATGATTGGTTTAATCTAAACCAATCATGATCTAGCGGGCGGCGCGTGCCTCGGCGAGCAGGCAGAGCATTTCGAACAGCAGGGATGCGCCGTTGAAGGCGGTCAGCGTCCCGGGGTCGAAGGGGGGCGCGACCTCGACGAGATCGGCGCCGATGAAATCCAGGCCGCGCAGGCCGCGCAGCAGGCGGATCGCCTCGATGGCCATGATGCCGCCGGCTTCGGGGGTGCCGGTGCCGGGGGCCTGTGAGGGGTCGAGGCTGTCGATGTCGTAGGTGAGATAGACCGGGCCGTCGCCGGCGATGCGGCGGGCTTCATGGACGGCGAACTGCCAGCCCTGATCATGGAATTCCTCCATGTCGAGGATGCGCATGCCGCTTTCGCGGCTGAAGCCCCACATGTCCGGGTCGTTGGTGGTGCCGCGGATGCCGATCTGGATGACGCGTTTCGGGTCCAGCAGGCCTTCCTCGACGGCGCGGCGGAAGGGGGCGCCGTGGTGGAAGCGGGAGCCGAGATAATCGTCGCCGGTGTCGCAATGGGCGTCGATGTGGATCATGCCGACGGGGCCCTTGGCGGCGATGGCGCGGAGGATGGGCAGCGAGATCGCATGGTCGCCGCCGACGGACAGGGGGGTGACTCCGGCCTCGACGACCTTTCGCAGGAACCCCTCGATTTCGGCGAGTGCGCCGGTCAGCTCGAAGGGCTGCTCGATCCAGCAGTCGCCGAGGTCGCGGACGCGGGCGAGCTCGAAGGGCTTGATGCCAGTGACGGCGTTGTAGCGGCGCAGCAGGCTCGACTGGTCGCGGACGGCGCGGGGGCCGTGGCGGGCGCCGGTGCGGTTGGTGACGCCGCCGTCGAAGGGGACGCCGATGAGGCCGATGTCGACGTCGGACAGATCCTCGGTGTGGGCGGTGCGGAAGAAGGTGGAGATGCCGGTGTAGCGCGGGCGGCCCTGGGGATCGGCGAGGTCGGGGTAGCGGACGGGGGGCTTGATGGGGGTCACGGTGCGGTCTCTTCCGGCGGGTGTGTACGGAGGATGTAGAGCATGACGAGCATGCCGGGGAGGGCCGCGGCCATGGCCAGCGTGTAGAACACCGGCCAGCCGACGGCCTGGGCGAGAAAGCCGGAGAAGCCGCCGACGGTGTGGGAGGCGAGTGGGGCGATGGAGGTCAGCAGGGCATATTGGCTGGCGGCATAGTCGCGGCGGCAGAGGCTGGAGAGGTAGGCGAGGAAGGCGGCGGTGGCGAGGCCCTGGACGAAGGCCTCGGTGATGACGGTGCCGTAGAGGACAAGGTGGTTGCCGGGGAGCGTGCTGAGCAGGACGTAGAGCGCCATGGCGCCCATCTGGATGAAGCCGGTGGAGATCAGGGCGCGGGGGAGGCCGATACGGGCGATGGTCCAGCCGCCGAGGGCGATGCCGGACATGGTGGCGACGAGGGAGAAGGGGCCGATGGCGGTGGCGACGGCGGCGCGGTCAAAGCCGAGGTGACGGTAGAAGGGGGCGAGCATGACGCCGGCCATGGCCTCGCCGAGGTTGAAAAGGGCGACGTAGGCGAGGATGACGAAGGCGCCGGGACGGGCGAGGAATTCGCCGAGGGGGCCGCGGACGGCCTGAACGCTGCGGGCGATCCAGTGCTGGCCGGAGGCGGGGCGGGGCTCGGAGGGGGCCTCGGGGGCGAGGAGGGTGATGAGGATGCCGCAGGCGGCGAGGACGGCGACGAGGGCCAGGGCGCCATGCCAGCCGATCGAGCCCGCGGCGGCGATGACGCCGGCGCCGGAGAGGAGCATGGCGAGACGGTAGCCCCAGACGTAGCCGGCGAGCGCCATGCCCTGGGTCTGGGTGTCGAAGGTCTCGATGCGCCAGGCGTCGACGGCGATGTCCTGGGTGGCGGAGAAGAAGGCGATGCAGGCGCCGGCCGCAATCGCCATGACCGGCGCTGTGGCGGCATCGCAGACAGCGAGCCAGGCGATCGAGGCGACGAGGAAGGGCTGGACCATCAGCAGCCAGCCGCGGCGCTGGCCGAAGCGGGCGAGGGGGCGGGGAGGGCGGACCTCGTCGAGCATGGGGGCCCAGAGGAACTTCAGGGTGTAGGACATGCCTATGTTGGCGGTGAGGCCGATGGCGCCGAGGGAGACGTGACCCTCGGTGAGCCATTGTCGGAGGGTGAAGCCGGACAGAGCCAGAGGGAGGCCGGAGACGAAGCCAAAGGCGGCCATGAGGAGGAGCCGGCGATCGGTGAGGAGGCGGGGGAGGGGCATGCAGCGGGTCCGGCCGGGTGAGGGGCGGAGGGTAGAACGGGGGCGCGCGCCGGTAGAAGCGCAGAGACGAAGCGAAGCGGAGTAGCGACGAGAGCGCAGACGCGTAGCGAAGCGAAGCGGCGACGAGAGCGACAGCGGTTTGGCTTCAAACCGCGATAGCGCTCTGCTCCACAACCGCACCTCTTCAAACCCCTGCAGCGATAGTGCTGCGCTTGGTCACGAAGGAAGAAGGGTCACAGGGAGACAGTGAGGCAGCGAGAAGGGTATTTGTCTGAGAGTTAATTATGCAATCGGAACATTATAGGCAAAGCGAGGGTGTCCGAAGTTCAGCCGGATTTTCGTCGTGCGGCGATGCGGTCGGGCCAGATGGCCATGCCCTTGGGCTTGAGGCAGGACTTGAGGGCGCGCAGGAGGGCGCGGCGGGACTGCGGGGGGC
>Ga0164297_10000271_pt1 | contig 66212 bp, 64 predicted proteins | sample GEODES058metaG_FD_113539 | JGI IMG/M metagenome (GOLD analysis project Ga0164297, IMG submission 113539) | Dystrophic lake water microbial communities from Trout Bog Lake, Wisconsin, USA - GEODES058 metaG | ecosystem: Environmental > Aquatic > Freshwater > Lake | place: USA: Trout Bog Lake... | reverse complement strand
TAAGCCCCCCATGGCCGATGGTACTGCACAACAATGCGGGAGAGTAGGTAGTTGCCATATCCTTTTAAAACCCTTTATACAAACGTATAAAGGGTTTTTTTATGCCCGTAATTGAACTTATCTTTATGCCATGCCAACCACAATACGAATCGCTGCGCTAGCTGATGCCGCCCGTATAGCTATACTGTCCACTCAGCTAGGATACGATATGACTGCAGAGAAGACTACAGCCGCTCTTCTATTGCTGGGACAGAGTAGTAATGACGTAGTCTACGTAGCAACCGACAGTGACAAAGTGATTGGGTGGATGCATATTCGATATACTACACGCTTGGTGTGCGCGCCATACTGCGAGGTTGTAGCACTTATTATTGATGAAGACTACAGAGGGCAGGGTATTGGTCGTTCCCTTATTGATTTTAGTAAACCGTGGTGCAAGAAAAAGGAGTGCAGTAAGATCGTTGTGCGAAGCAATGTTGTAAGGCACGGCGCACATAGTTTTTATACTACATTGGGTTTTTCCGGAGTTAAAGAGCAGAAAATATTTGAATTGAAATTGTAGGTGTAAACTTCAGTCACTGGTGAATCTCTATTTTGCTTTATTTTATTGTATACTATGTGTCCTACTTTCTTCCCCACGCCTGCCGACTTTCGTGAATGGTTATCCCAAAATCATCAGAAAGAAAAAGAGCTATTAGTTGGCTTTTATAAAGTTGGTACTGGTAAGCCCAGTATATCTTGGTCAGAGTCAGTTGATGAGGCCATATGCTTCGGTTGGATAGATGGTGTTCGCAAATCTTTTGACCGCGAAAGCTATACAATAAGGTTTACTCCGAGGAAACCCACCAGTATATGGAGCGCTATCAACATTAAGAAAGTTGAAGAGCTAACTGCCAGAGGCCTTATGCATCCAGCAGGTCAAGAGGCATATGCCAAGCGGAATGAAAAGAAATCGGCCATATACAGCTACGAAAAGGAAGCAAGCCAACTTACTAAGGAATACCTGAAACAATTCAAAGCCAACAAGCGTGCGTGGGTCTATTGGCAATCATGCCCGGCGGGATACTGTAAGCAGATGACTCACCGAGTGATGGATGCCAAACAAGAAGCTACACGTATTAGTCGACTTGGAAAATTAATAGACGCCTGTGCAGAGGGCCGTAGATTAACATAGATCGCTGTGTTCAGACGATATAAAGTGCTGGTAACCGGTGCAATAGCGCAAGTGGCTATCGGCCCTGAAGGCGGCATTCTGGTTGCTAACTGGCCTGGTAAGTCAAGGGGAGAGAAATATGATGCTAAAGCAGTTTTGGGGCTCCGTTTAGGCGCCATGGCAGATATCCACTCAGCGCAGTTTTTGCCTGCAGCCCGGTTTGTTATACGTGAAGAATGGTTACAAGGTTGATTATTACATGGGTAATCCTAATGTCAGTATGAATACATTAGATAGCTAATGATGCTATAGAATATGACTTTAAAGGAACTGATTCTGGCATCTCAGTTGCCTATTTTTTGGTAGTAATTTGCATACTAAATGAGGGCCGACTAAACGCTGATCATATGCAGATATTTGGGGTAGACATTTAGGGTTTTTCAGGAAGACTATTTTGTTGCGCATAGGCCATATGATTATTCGGAAGCGTGTTTCAAAGTCATCCAGTCCTTTGCGTCCAGCACAGTGTCGTAGCTTTTCTGCTGCTTGCCTATCATTTTTTCTAAAGCTTCGGCTCTCTTCCGTGAGTCGGGGTGAGTGCTGATCCATTCCAGTGCTTCAGGTTCGTCTTTATGTATTTCGGCAATCTTCATCATGAAGCTGGAAATACCGTGAGGATTGATGTGTGCGCTTTCGAGATACCTCTCTCCCTGTGCATCAGCATCGCTTTCCTGACTCCGATCAAATGCTGTGCTGGAGAGTAGCTTGAGTATTTTGGATATTACGACAGTATTGCCGCCGGTAGCTGCTGATATTGTACCTGCGCCCAACTCCGCTGCCAGTTTTTTGCTGATGTGGTGCAGGGTGATATGTGCCATTTCATGCGATAAAACACCGCATAATTCTTCCACACTGTCGCAGTGCTTTATGAGTGCGGTATACACTACTATATGATTGCCCGGAAGTGCAAACGCATTGATCTCATCGTTCTCTACCAGGTGTATCTGTATGTCTTTTGGTATGTCAGGATTGTTGGCAAGCAGCTTTTCTTTTATCTTGTTCAGCATATTTGCTGCACTGTCTGCGCCGACAATATCATCCTGCGCCTCAATACTCTCCATGACCAGATCGCCTAGTTTTTTCTCTGCTCTTTTCCCCAGATTATCGAGATGCATATTCTTCACGAAATTTATTCTGCTCAGCCCGAACCACATGGCAGCAAAAACTATAAGCAGTACTGAAAATTGTAAGAAGGCTTTATTCATCAATAAGGTTTTTTGTGCGTGTATAAAATATCTTTCGACGTTTTTGCGCAAGTATCAGGGTTTGCAAATCGCATTGGCCAGTGCGCCGGAAAACCACCATTCAGTATGAATGCCTTTCCTGGTTTTAATGGCTGCGGCTATGGTAACAATGAACTCCATAAGGTTAAAACAAAATATAGTGATCATGTAAGCGATATAGTTATTAGAGAGCGTGTTATCGCCAAAAATCACAGACATTGTCCACGAGAAGCCTACACTGTTTATGATGAGCAAAGACAACTGCGAAATGAGGGTTTGCGTGCAATGCCAACGTACAAAATAACCGCTCTTTCTGTTGCCAAAATAGAAGATAAGTGTGGCCAGCAAATTGATGATGGGCAATGGCATACCTGCCATAATAGCGATCACTGACATGAGGTAGCTGTTGGATGCTTTCTCAGCTTCTGAGTCGTTGGGTACATAGTTGAATAAAGTGCTCATAAGGAGTATTTATAAAGGCTCCACGCCCAGTTGATGATCACTACGCCAGTGAGTATAACAGCCACCCACCTGATGCGTATAAATGCCTCTGTATTCCGGTAAAAAGTAAAAAAGCGTTCTTTTTTACTAATGAGGTCTGCAATGATCCACACCGGGAAAATGATCATGCACGCTGCGATGATAAACCCCAAGGGGTTGCTGTAAAAAGCAGCTGCCGGGTGTGAATGAAATATCTGCAATACCGAGTGGGTAGTGCCGCAAGAGGGACATGGATAACCCGTGACTGCACGGAAAGGGCAGAGCATAAGTTTGCCGGTCAGTAATGCCTGGTCGTAGTTATTCCAGTTCCATAGCAACCACAGCCATCCGGCCATGGTTGCTGATAGAACGAGGACATAAAGCCGTTTGATTTTCGGCTGCATATTTCTTAGAATAGCATTCTCTGAAAGTTAGCAAAATTCACTTCTCTTGTCCGTCCCATGATGAGGAAGAGATCAACGAGCGTCCATATGCCTAGGCCGCCGCAGGTAAGCAATTTAGCGATGCCCATACCGGTATCGCCGAGCATGAACCTATCGATACCAAGGTGTCCTCCGAATATAGAGATGATGAGGATGTTGGTTGGGTCTTTGAGGTTTGCGGCTTGTATCTGCAGGAACTTTGAATCATCTGCTTTTGAAAGCATATCGTGTATCTGCGGGATAAGATAGCTTTCGAAGTATTTTGCATTGGTAGCAATGTACATGTCTACTTTTTGTGCGTCCATTTTTCAGTTTTAGGTGGTCAATAATGTTTTGTTATGTAATGATAATAATAAAATATTGGAAAAAGTATAGTGTTTGTGTTTTAATGATCAATGCTTGTATTGCCCGATGGGTAATGAATATTGCAATCGGGCAATGGTTTTGGGTAACCTATTGATTTTCAATACTAACTTGATTTTCCATTGCCCGACCATTACCTCCCGATAGCTATCGGGACAGGCTACGAGTGGCAAATCGGAAATTTCAGTTTCACCCATCTATTCAGCCGGGCAGGTGCAAAGGCCGCAAAGACCCGGCATGTTATTTAATTACGCAAAGGACGCAAAGCTTTCTATTGCCCGATTGATCGGTAAATGTGCAATCGGGCAATGAATTTGGGTAATCTGTTGATTATCAATCGTAATTTCCTTTTGCATTGCCCGATTATTACCTGACCATTACGACGAGTGGCAAACCGGGTGATGGCTTATCCTGCATTTTGTGGCGATCACCCCGTCATGATAATGCCGTGGCTTTACCATGAGTGTCCTTCCCGCAATACTGCGGGGCAAGAGCCCGCCCTGATGAACCTCCTCGGACGTGGGAGTGCCTATATAGCTATGCAACTCAGTTGTTGCCCTTATTTTGCGGAACTGGTAGGCAGACCTTTCCGGATGGTCCTCCGGTACAAAGGTGAGCCGTGTTTTTTAGTTGGCCAAAACGGGACGCCATGATGACACAAATAGTGGTTCATGATGACTGCAAAAGTCACCATGATACTATATTTTGTTTTGTATTTTGTTTGGGTGGTCATACCAGGAAAAGACGTACTGTATTGTTTTTTTTGTAAATCTGGTAACCTTACAACCTTAATCAAATGAAAAAAATATCCTTCCTCACATGCTGCGTTTTGTTGGTTGCTTCCTGTACTAAAAAGGCTGCGACAACCCTGATCGTGACGCCAGACCCACCGGCCTATGTGGATACTATCACTTTTGCCGATAGCAATATGAATTATACATCTTATGGGACAACGGGCACCAATATGCAATGCTATCTGCATCGGGCAGGAGGGTTCAATTTTTACTCCATGCGTATAGACGCTACACCTACGTTCCCGATCAAAATACTTACGGGATATGCTACGGGTAGCAAGGATGGTATTGGCAGATTTAAAGTAGCACCTGCTGATAGCAGTATTGATTTTCAGTTGTCCGGTGCTAATGTCTATGAAGAGTTGTATACCCCAGGTGGCTATTATAATATTGATAGCTCCATTACCAATATCACTTATAATGACGGCACAATAATGAAAAGTATCTACACGATATACGTGAGCAACTCTACCGGCAGCAGGCACAAATCGGTGTCGGGTATTGTGCGTTACCATTTTCCCTAGTATATATCAGCTGTCTTTTCGTTCAAACTTCCTCGATTGAAAGGGGAAGGGATGTACAATTTATGTGAACCATGTGCTGCCGCCGCGTCCCCTGAAAAAGGGAGATACGGCGGGACTGAAGTAGGAAGTGTTTCGATCAACCGAGGTCGCTAGAACGGGTGGACAGTTTTTGTTCATGCTAGGACGCATGAAATGGGTTGGGACGACGGGGACTTAAAACCTGGCGGGTAGGGTTATTCTATCTAACAAGTGTTATGTCTCCTTTGTAAGTGTATTTTTTATTGTTGATTCCTGAGCTGTATTTCAGGTAGTACATATATACGCCCAACTCTGCAGGGGTATTGTTTAGCTTTCCATCCCATTTAGCATTCTGGTCATTGCTCTGAAACACGACTTCGCCCCAACGGTCAATGATGATGAAGGAGTAATCGTTGACCGAACACCCATTAATGAATCGCGGGTGATAATAATCGTTATTTCCATCATTATTGGGCGAAAAAGCATTGGGTAGGAATGGAATACAGTTACATATTTCTGCATTCAAATGCATGGTGTCGGAGCCAACGCAATTACCGTTTGTAACGGTTACCCAGTATGCACCGCTTTGGTTAACTGATATTTCCTGATCAGTGCTTCCTGTGCTCCATATAGTGGTGCTACCCGAAGGAATGTTTGCTTTCAGTTCAATTGACGGATTCTCGTCTACACAGAAGGAGGTGTCTCTTAAATGTTGGGAGACATCGATCAAGCCAATTCTTATTGTATCAGAAGAGTAGCATCCTGAATCGTTTACGGTAACATAGTATGTGCCCGGCGCTGTTGCTACAAGGAAACTATCTGTGCTGCCATTTTGCCATTGAAAAGAAACATTGGTTAAGGGTACGTGCAGCAGGATCGGTGAGCAGGTCGCAGTATCATTACCGAGGGAAAACATTGTAGGGCTTGAGTTGGTATATGTATATTTAGCAACGTATAATAGCTCGCTGCCCAAAGAACCAGAAAAGCCAGCAAGTGTGTCATTGCCTACGATGAATGGTTCGGAAGTATAATCGCTGCACATAAATACGTTCCCATTTCTGTCACAAGCTATTCCGTTTTGATCGTCGCCGCCACTTTGGAGCGCAGCGCTACCTGCATAAGTTCCTGAAGTATTAAAACCTGCTATAAATACCGGATCACTGCTGGCATCGGGTGGCATTAAGGTATGTCCGTCAATATTTACAGGCCCATTAAGTATTCCGCTCACCCATATGGTATTACACAGCGACATGGCAATGCAATATCCACTTGTAGATGATGACGAAGCTCCGATCGTTTTAAACCAGTCCACAGTATTGTCCTGCTTGAATTTTACAAGATATAATACCGAGGATCCCGGATAAGGATTCGTAATGGTCGTGCCACTGAAGGAAATACTATTGTCTATTAATCCACCCGTCAGATAGACATTATTGGCCGCATCTGCTGCAACTCCTACTGCTAGTTCGCCCCCTGACCCTCCACTGCTGCACGCCCAGGTGGGCGTACCTGATTGGTTATACCTGGCAATGAATGCATTACTCGCGCTACTGCTCGCACCGCTTATCGTTGATGGGCCAAAGACAATAGATGAGGAGCTAAATACACCTGCTATATATACATCTCCTAAAGATGTTACTGCCAAGCCATAGGCATCGTCAGCACCGCTCCCCCCTGCCTTTTTAGCCCATAAGACATTACCAGACGGATCATATTTAGCCACGAGAATATCATCTGTAAGTCCTGATGGATCAGCATTAGTAAGCGTAAAAGAACCAACGGTGACAGAGGGCGTGCTAAAATTGCAGGTAATATAAATGTTGCCGGTGGCGTCAGTAGAAATACCACCGGTGCCTAAAACGAACGAACCACCAGCAGATACGTAGGTGCCTTGTGCGCCACCTTCGTTTTTCACCCACAGTAAATTTCCGTTTGGATCAAACTTCGCCAGAAAATATTGAACGGCAGGGTAGGCAGCATTTGTCATTGTGACTCCACCTATCTGAAGGCTGGGGCCGTTTACCGTTCCGAAGAGAAAGGAGTTACCACTCTGGTCTGTGGCTATGTTCATGATATATGAATCGCCATTGCTGGTTCCACGGCCCCATAAGTAGTTGCCATTACCGTCATATTTCACCATAATCGTTTGGTACCCCGAGCCTCCGGTGGAATAGGTAATGCTATCGCCCGGTCCCCAATAAGTTGTTGCGCCACCGAAATCAATACCCGCCGCAAACACATTGCCGGAAGGGTCGGTGGCAACGGGCCATCCATCCATACCCCCACCTGTATTACCGCGGCCCCATTGCCAGCCCTGGCCATTGGCGTGAACAGACGATAGAAATGATAGCAATAGCAGGAGGGAGCATACTTTTTTCATAAGGTGGGTTTATGTATATAAAATTACTAATTATTAATAAAGTTGGGTAATTAGTTAATGTTATGCAAAAAATGTGCCAATGATGAAGGCTGATATCCGACGGATATTCTGAGGGAATTTTATCGGCAAATGTGTAGTTGGATAGATACCTGTTTGGTCGCTACCCATATTCCCCCCTTTCGCCTTATATTTGTGGATTAACATTATGGAATTAAGTAAGAATTTTCAGTTCGGAGACGCGGAGCGCAAATGGTATGCGCATTGGGAGCAGAAAGGATATTTTAAGAGTGTACCTGACGGCCGTGAGCCCTACACTATAGTAATGCCGCCACCCAATGTAACAGGTGTGCTGCACATGGGCCATGCCCTGAACAACAGCGTGCAAGATATACTGATACGCCGTGCGAAAATGATGGGGTACAATACCTGCTGGGTGCCGGGTACCGACCACGCCAGCATAGCCACTGAGGCTAAGGTGGTGGGCATGCTGCGCGAAAGGGGTATTGATAAGAAATCGCTGAGCCGTGACGAGTTTCTGGGCTATGCCTGGGAATGGAAGGAAAAATATGGTGGCATCATACTGGAGCAGCTGCGCAAGCTGGGCTGCTCGCTGGACTGGGACCGCACTACTTTTACCATGGACGATGACTATTATGCTGCGGTAATACGCGTATTCGTAGAGCTGTATAATAAGGGTAATATCTTCCGCGGGGTAAAGATGATCAACTGGGACCCTAAGGCCAAGACGGCACTTAGTGACGAGGAGGTGATACACCGCCAGACGAACTCGAAGCTTACTTATGTACGCTATAAAATAGACAGTGATAAAGAAGAATACATTACTATAGCCACTGTGCGCCCGGAGACCATACTTGGCGATACTGCAGTGTGTGTGCATCCTGATGATGCGCGTTATGCACACCTGAGGGGTAAATTCTGTTTTGTGCCACTGGTGAACCGCAGGGTGCCTATCATTTTTGATGACTATATAGACAAGGAATTTGGTACCGGTGCGCTGAAGGTGACACCGGCACATGATATCAATGACTATAACCTGGGCCTGAAGCATAACCTGCCTGTTATAGATACACTGAATGAAGATGGCACGATGAGTGAGGCAGCCGGCATGTATATAGGCATGGACCGCTTTGCAGTGCGTAAGAAAATAGTAGAAGACCTGCGTGAAGCGGGACATGTGGTGAAGGAAGAGGATTATGTGAACCAGGTGGGATTCAGCGAGCGCACAGACGTGGTGATAGAGCCAAGGCTGAGCATGCAATGGTGGTGCAAGATGCAGGATATGGCCGAACCGGCGATAAAGGCAGTGGCCGATGAGGATATCACCTTTCACCCCGCAAAGTTCAAGAACCTGTACCGCCACTGGATGGAGAACATCAAGGACTGGTGCATCAGCCGCCAGCTATGGTGGGGACAGCGCATACCTGCATGGTATGATACTGAAGGAACCATATATGTAGCGGAAACTACTGCAGGCGCGCATGAGCAGTACAGGGCAAAGAAGCCAGCACTGGCAGCGCAACAACCGGAGCTGCGCCAGGAAGAAGATGTACTGGATACCTGGTTCAGCAGCTGGCTGTGGCCAATGGAAGTATTTGACTGGAATAAGACACCTGATAATGCGGAACTGAAATACTATTACCCAACACATACACTCGTTACCGCACCGGAGATCATCTTCTTCTGGGTAGCGCGTATGATCATGGCAGGATATGAGTTCAAGGGCGCTAAGCCTTTCAGTGAAGTATACTTTACGGGTATCGTTCGTGATAAGCAGGGTAGGAAAATGAGTAAGAGCCTGGGCAACTCACCTGACCTGCTGCAAATGATAGAAGAGATGGGTGCTGATGTTGTTCGCTTTAGCGTGATGATATCATCGCCTGCGGGCAATGACTTGTTGTTTGATGAGAGTCAGCTGGAACAGGGCCGCAACTTCAGCAATAAGCTGTGGAACGCCATGAAGCTGGTGAAGGGCTGGGAAGGCCGTCAGCAAGAAGGGCTGGACGACAGCAACACTGCATTTGCCGTAGAATGGATGGAAGCACGCCTGGCACAGGTGAGCGGTGAGGTGACAGAGATGATGAAGGAGTTCAGGCTGAGTGAGGGATTGAAGACTATCTACTCGCTGATATGGAATGACTTCTGCAGCTGGTACCTGGAGTGGGTGAAGCCGGGAATGGAGCAACCGATATCTGCACATTTGTATAGCCGCACCATCAGCATATTTGAGCAATTGCTGCAACTGCTGCATCCATATCTGCCATTTATAACCGAAGATATTTATCACTTGCTGCGTGAGCGTGCAGATGGTGATGACCTGATAGTGCATCAACTGCCGGCATATGCTGCACCTGATGCACGCATACTGAAGGACGGCACGATGCTGCAGGACCTGATAACAGCGATAAGGGATACGCGAAATAAGAACCAGCTGAAACCTAAGGAGACCATAAAGCTGTGGATAGACACCCAACACCGTGCCTTCTATGAAAGCATGCAGGGTATACTGTGCAAGCAGGTAAATGCAGCGCAAATGGGATTCACGACAGATGCGAAACCGGGTTGTCTATCGCTGGTAGTAGGCACTGATAAACTGTATATAGAAGCTCAGACAGCAGCTATAGACACAGGCGCGCAAGTAGAGCAGATGAAGAAGGACCTGGAATACCTGAAGGGATTCCTGGCCAGTGTAGACAAGAAGCTGCTGAACGAACGCTTTATGGCTAATGCGAAACCTGAAGTGATAGAAGCAGAAACCAAGAAGAAGAATGATGCGCTGGATAAGATAAAGGCGATAGAGGAAAGCCTGGCTAATTAGACAATTCGACAATTGGTGAATGAGTAAAAAGCTGTTGAAAAATTAATTGATCTATAAACGGGGCAATTGGCTGATTATCGAATTGTCAGATTGCCGAATTAAAAAGAAATGGCCAATAGAGCAGGACAAATAGTTGCGGGTGTTTTTCTCACGATGATATGTGCCACGTTGTGGGCGCAGCAGAAAAAAGCTGCGGTGCCCGCGAAGAAAAAGACGGTAAAGACCGATAAATCACATTCGGGACCTGCCCATAAGGCTATGCTGATGCCGCGTACTTATCTGGGCCAGTCTGATTATTGCGGAGGCCCTATCAAAGTTGCTCTTTTCGATTCGTTACTGAAGCAGGGTATTACGGCAAGAGACTCATCAGGCAGAGCTTACCAGATCGTCAGCTTCCATTTTAACTATGCGGAACGCAGGATATATGAAGACTCGGCCGCTAACCTGCAGATGATGATAGACTATACTACCGAGCCTTGCTACGGTAATACTATTGATACCATTCTTTCTGCACGAATATTTGACAGGGTGAAAGGTGGTGATACCGCTTACATAGAGCAGGTATTGCTGACACAGATGGATACACATACGGACACCTTTCTGGGTAAGGGTATGAAGTGTGTTATTACGAAGTGATTACCTGATCACGTCTTCTACGTCTTCGTCGCCTTTCAGGTTGTTCATCTGCTCCATGATCACCCTCACCCCGACCCTCTCCCTGAAGCGGCGAAGGAGATCAATGTCTGCGCAGTTGCGCTGGTGTTTATGATTAATTCATGAGTTGTGGCTTTCCTATCGGATCAGGTCTTCTACGTCTTCGTCGCCTTCCAGGTTATTCATCTGTTCCATTATTTGCGGGTAGCGCCATTGCACACGGCGGCTCATGGGCTTTACCGTAAATTTTTTGGGATTGGGCAGGCAGGCTATGATCATGGCCGCTTCCTGGCGGCTGAGGTCTTTAGCGTGTTTGTGGAAGTAGGTTTGTGAGGCGGCCTCTACGCCGTAGATGCCCGGACCCATCTCTATCACATTCAGGTATACTTCCAAAATCCGCTTCTTGCCCCAGGTCCATTCTATCAGTTGGGTAAAATAGAATTCCGGCACCTTGCGCACATAGCGACCTACGCCGGTGCCCTGCCACAGGAAAACATTTTTGGCTGTTTGCTGGCTGATAGTGCTGGCACCGCCACCGCGTACTCTTTTCTTCTTTTTGGGGCCGTTAATGCTCTTATCCATCGACTTCCAATCAAAGCCGCCATGCTCGGGGAATAGTTGGTCTTCGCTGGCCAGTGCTGCCAGTTTTATATTGCGCGAAATGTTGTTCCAACTTACGTAATCGCGTTTCAGGCCGTAGCCACTTACGGCGTCAACAGTCTGTGTAATAGTAATGGGTGGCATAAGCCAACGGCAGATGATGACATACAATAGCGACGACGCGAAAAGAATCAATATTCCTCTCAGGATTACGCTGAAAATTCTGCCTCTTTTGGTGCGATTTTTATAAGCCATTACTAAAGTAAAAGTAGATAAATACTTCTAACAATAGGTATACCAATTTGATAATCGACAGATAATTTTGCGGTATAATACCTATTGTAATTTTATGTTTGATAATGATTAGGGGATGACACAGGAACAAGTTAAAGTGCTGCTTAGCCGCTTGATAGAGGAGATGGATATGCAGTGTGGTATCATTAGTGAACGTTTTGATACATCTGCTATCAGCGGGTTTCGTGCCAATGCAAAGAACATACGCTCTTTTATGCAGCTGATAAGATTGCACCAGGGGCGTACCGCGGTGGAGACTCCTGCCAAATTTAAGAAGTTGTATATGCTGGCGGCAGTAATGCAGGACAGCCAGAACGAACTACTGGAAATGATGGCTAACGAGGTGCTGACGCTGGCTAAGAATACGAAACTTAATGAGGTTATTGCGGAGGCTCAGGCAGAGTGGAGGAGAACTTATGCAAAGAATATCATGGAGAAGCTGGGTAAAATGTTGCTCAGCCATAACTATGACAATATACCTCCCGCCATTTTTAATAATTTTTTCAGCAGGATAGCCAATTCATCATCACCTGATGCTAAAGAGAAAGAGGTTACTGCCGGTGAGCAATAACCTCCTTTGTTTTTTTATCTTTATTACACTTTCACCCCGTCCTTAAATGGTGACATGTGTTGGTGTTCACATTGTTAAGATTTTTAGAATGGTGCATCCTCGTCACCACCTTTTTTTGGCAGGTTGAAACCCGGGCCACCGAGGTCGTCGTCATCCCAGTTCACATCATTGGCCTTTGATGAGCGTGTCTGGAAGCCGCCGGGCGGAATGAACAGCTTGGAACCCCCAAATTCACTTGTATCGCGGTGTATGCCAGCAGAAGGGTTGTCGCCGCCATTTTGCGGGCCGAACGAACCGAAATTATCCTCCATATCTACAAAACGCTGGTACTCCTTGATGAAGCGCACTTTTACATTGCCCAGGCTACCGTTACGATGCTTGGCTATGTGAATGTGTGTTTCCCCTTCTATGGTCTCACCCATAGCATCGTTGTTAATGCCGTAGTACTCCGGCCGATAGAGGAACATAACCATGTCGGCATCCTGCTCGATAGCACCCGATTCACGGAGGTCACTGAGCTGAGGTACTTTAGATTCCTTTCTTGTTTCTACTGCACGGCTTAACTGCGAAAGTGCGATGATAGGCACATCCAGCTCTTTGGCTAAGGCTTTAAGGTCGCGGGATATTTTACTGATCTCCTGCTCACGGTTGCCATTTTTATCCCCACCATGCATCAGCTGCAGGTAATCGATGATGATCATCTGGATGCCGTGTTTCTGCTTCAGCCTTCTTGCCTTTGCGCGCAGCTCGAATATGTTCAGGGCAGCCTGGTCATCGATATAGATCTTTGCCTGCGCCAGCTTTGTCATGCGCTGAGACATCTGTATAAATTCATGCTCAGCCATTTTGCCGCGTGTAATGGCTTCGAGCCTAACATCGGTAACGGCACTGAGCAACCTTTTCACGATCTGCCCCGCACCCATTTCCAAGGAGAAGAACGCTACAGGGAATTCCTTGCCCGCATTCATAGCTGCATTCATGGCCAGGTTAAGACAAAATGCGGTTTTGCCCACTGATGGACGTGCCGCCAAAATAATGAGGTCGGTCTTTTGCCAGCCGGAGGTAAGCGCATCCAGCTGTTTAAAGCCGGTAGGAACACCGGTAAGGTCGTCGGTCTTTTTACGGGCCTCGTCTATTTCGTTCATTGTCTGCACGAGTACATCCTGCAGGCTTTTGAAGTTTTTGCGTAAGTGTTTGTCTGTGATCTCATAGAGGCCGGCCTCAGCCTTATCCAGCAGGTCGAATACGTCGGTGCTGTCTTCATAGGCATCGGTGATCACGCTACCCGAGATGCGTATCAGCTCGCGTTGAATGAATTTCTCCATTACAATACGGGCGTGTGCCTCTACGTGGGCACTGGACAATACGCTCATCGTGAGGCGGCTGAGGTAGTAGGCGCCGCCTACGAGTTCCAGCTCGCTGGTCTTTCTGAGTTCATCAGTTATGGTCAGCAAGTCGACCGGGGTACCCTTGTCGAACAATCGACGCATGGCTGCGTATATCTTCTGGTGGGCATCATTGTAAAAGCACTCGGCACTCTGGATGATCTCCAATACTTGTGCAAAAGTGTCTTTTTCCAGCATGCAGGCGCCCAAAACAGCCTCTTCCAGTTCCGGTGCCTGTGGCGGTACTTTGCCATAGACCATAGTGGTGAGATCGGGTTTACGACTCCTGGTATTGCCGAATTCTTTTTTAATATTTAAAGCCATTTATAGTAGTCAGTTGTAGCGTGTATTTATGGTTTTTGCGCTCCCGGTACACCCGAAATCTTTGTCAGACACCTGTGTCAGCCCTTTTTCGAGGGCTTTTTCTATGTTACTCCGACATTAAGAGAAGGTTATGTACCGTGAGGGGAGGACGAATGTAATCGGTTAATGTTACCTCTTGCTGTTTGCCCCGAAGTTTAATTATACCCTGTCCTTTGCACGTTTTTCCACCGTAATCCACACTTGTATAAACATTCCAATTTCGTTGTCCACGTTTTCTACTGCAATACTAACACTAAATTCACATTTTGTGTGGGTAAATCATTTTGTTAAACCATTTTTTTAGGTAGATGGGTTTTCTTATAATGAGGGTTATCTTTGCGTAAATAACATAGTTGAATGACCATTTCTTATCAATGGCTTTTGGAATATCTGCCGGAACCCGTGCCGGTAAACGAATTAAGCCAAATTCTTACATCTATAGGTCTTGAGGTTGAAGCCGTTGAGCCTGTAGAAGCTATTCGCGGTGGCCTTGTGGGGCTTGTTTTGGGAGAGGTATTGACCTGCGAAAAGCACCCTAATGCAGATAAACTAAGTGTTACCACCGTGAATATTGGTGGTGAATCACCTGTGCAGATAGTATGCGGCGCACCTAACGTGGCCGCGGGCCAGAAAGTAGTGGTGGCGCCTGTAGGCACTACTGTTCATCCTACCAGCGGAGCGTCTTTCCTGATCAAGAAAGCCAAGATACGCGGCGAAGAAAGTTCTGGTATGATATGTGCTGAGGACGAAATAGGCCTGGGCGAAAGCCATGCCGGTATTATGATACTGCCTGCAGATGCAGTGCCGGGTACATTAGCGAGAGATTATTTTAATATACCGGAAACGGATTTTGCGATACATATAGGTCTTACCCCCAACCGGTCGGACGCTAACAGCCATATAGGCGTGGCGCGCGATGTGTGTGCTTATCTGGCGCACCATAAGGGTGGCAAGTACAGTGTGAAGATGCCTGAAGTAAAGATCGCTGAAGGTAATGGCATACTGGCGACTGTGCAGGTGGAGGCTACAGAAGCCTGCAAGCGTTATGCCGGTATCAGCCTGAAGAATGTAAAGGTTGGCGAGTCACCTGATTGGCTGAAGCAAAGGATGGAAGCCATCGGTGTCCGTAGTATCAATAACATAGTGGATATCACCAATTTTGTATTGAACGAATATGGCCAGCCGTTACATGCATTTGACGCAGACAAACTGGCTGGTAATGCAATAAACGTGAAGATGCTGCCGGAGGGGACCTTATTTATGGCCCTTGATGGTAAGGAGCGCAAGCTGCGCGCGGATGACCTGATGATATGCGATGGCGCTGGTCCGGTTTGTATCGCCGGAGTATTTGGCGGCCTGGGCAGCGGCATCACTGATGGTACTACGAATGTGTTTTTAGAGAGCGCTTACTTCGACCCGATGACCGTTCGTCGCACGAGCATGTACCATGGTTTACGCACGGATGCTGCTATGCATTTTGAAAAAGGTGTGGATATCAATAACGTGATACCGGCATTATTGAGAGCTGCAGCATTGATCGTAGAGGAAGCTGGAGGAGAGGTGGCATCAGCAATTACTGACGTTTATCCCGTGGCGCTGGCACCTGTTTTCGTAGATGTTACGTATGATTATATAGCGAAATTGAGTGGTAAGGACTATACCAACGCATCAGTAAGGCAGATACTTACCGCCTTGGGCTTTCATATAGAGAGTGAAAGTAACGAAGGATTGCGGCTGCGTGTGCCCTCTAATAAAACAGACGTATCTCAGCCGGCTGATATTGTAGAGGAGGTATTGCGCATAGATGGCCTTGATAATATCGCCCTCACGGGAAGAATAGACATAGCCCTGACCAAAGGTCAGCAGAACGACCGTGTATTGCGAGAGCAGATGGCGGAACAGCTGTGCGGTATGGGCCTGCAAGAGGTAGTGACCAATTCTATAGTGAACAGTAAGTATTATCCGAACGATGATACACTGGTAAAAATGATCAATAGCCTGAGCAGCGAACTGGACGTGATGCGCCCATCAATGTTGGAGAGCGGGCTTGAAGTAATACAATATAACGTAAACCGTAAGAGTCAGGATCTGCGCTTGTTTGAGCTGGGTAATATATACCACGACTTTAACGGTAAGTATGTGCAGGAAGCACGGTTGGCCATATGGGTAACAGGTGATGTGCGTGCCGCACACTGGGACCAAAAGTCGCAGAAGGCGAATGTATTCTACCTGAAAGGGATGGTGAACAACCTGCTCGCGCACTTCGGTATAAAGAATGCGCAGCAGTCATATCAAGAGGCAAATGGCAATATAGATGCGATATGGAAGTGGAAGAACCAGTTGCTGTGCACCATAAAGCAGGTAGATGCTGCAAGGCTTAAGGAATTTGAGATCAAGCAGGAGGTATTCTTTGCTGATATTTGCTGGGATATATGGGTGAAAGCCTGCGCTGCGAACAAGGTAAGCTATAGCGAGGTGCCAAAATTCCCGGCAGTGACCAGAGACCTGGCTATAGTGCTGGATGCAGCTGTGAGCTATAAACAAGTAGAGGATGCAACCGAACAATTAAAGCTGGACGGGCTGCAGTCTTTCGGACTGTTTGATGTATTTGAAAGTGAGAAGCTGGGTGCAGGTAAGAAATCTTATGCGCTGACGTATACATTTCAGCAGCAGGACAGAACACTGACATCGGAAGAGATAGAGCAATTGATGAAGAAGCTGATGGATAGCTACAAGAATAAACTCAATGCGCTAATTCGCGAATAAATGGACGCCATTAATATACTGAACAGTAAGCTGGACCTGCTCCTGAAAAAACATGCCGCTTCGGAGGCTGACAATAAACGCCTGCGTGCCATTATAGACGGACAGAATAAAGTGATACAAACACTCAACAAAAAGATCACCTCGCTGGAGAGTAATATGGTGAGTGTGAACCTGGGCAGTACCAATATTACGGACGAAGAGAAGCAGAACATGCGCACACAACTGGATGTGCTGATAGCGGAGATAGATAAGATACTCAATACCCTGAATGACTAATAGGCTTGCGGCTGACATGAGGAATAGAAAATGGAAATACAAGTCAAATAGTGTCATCATCATGGTGCTGGCATTGTGCGTTGTGTTTGGTGTAGCCTCGTGCACGCAGGAACGTGAGCCATGCTATACCCCTACCATAGCCAGCCTGAACATAGAGTGCGTTCACTACACATCTGACACAGCGACTACCGTACTGGACACGGCATTGCCTAAAGCTATTTTCGGCGCACTTACCAATAATGGTGTTAAGGCGGTGATCTATCCGCAGACGGCTAATTTCACCATCTCATTGTCATCAGTAGCGAATAGTTGCCAATGGATCATGAGTACTGATTCTGTCGCCTATCCGTTTGATACGCTGAGTTTTTTCTATCAGCGCAAGCTTCAGTTCCTGTCCAATGCCTGCGGTTTCGCCTATTTCTATTCTATCGACTCTGTGCATTTTACACACAACCAGGACATAGACTCTATACAGATAACCAATACGAGTGTTACCAACAATGTCAATACGAAGCACCTTAAAATATTTATTCACCCCGATTTTTAGCCTGCTGTTGCTGTGTCTGGCAATTGCAGCTCACGGGCAGGCTACAGCAGACACTACGTCTGCAGCTGATATCGCTGTGGAGGTGCATAAAATCGACTCTGCAGGGCACCAGCTTTGTATCGGTGTTGACATCGTGCGGCCTATAGAAAATGCATTTGTAAGCGACAGGATAGGATATGAATTTCAGGCTGACTACTACCTGCATAATGAACTGTACCTGGCTGCAGAAGGCGGGTGGGGTAGTTCTACTGTTACTTACACTGACCTTAAGTACAACACCCGAAATACCTTTTACCGTTTAGGCTTCAACAAAATACTGCTGGCACGTGAGAACAAGAAAGACTGGGGTGGTATGTTCATGGGTTTGCGATTGGCAATGGCACCCATAAGCAGGAGCGCCGCCAACTATACTGTTATTGACAGCGTTTGGGGTAACGGTTCCGGCTCACTGGGCCCCAAAGAAATTACGAGTTTCTGGATGGAAGTGACCGGCGGTGTGCGCGTGGAACTAGTGAAAGGCCTGATGGCCGGATGGAATATTCGCGGCAAATTCATGCTCAATAACAAACAGCTCAAGGATCTTGCTCCGCTCTACATTGCCGGCTACGGCAGGGGCGATAAGAACGCTGTTTTTGATTTTAATTTCTACCTCAGCTATGCTATCCGGTGGAAGCGGAATTTTCCGCAGCTGGTGAAAACAAAACTTAGTAAGTAATACATCATTTCTTCCTTTTTAATATAATGTATACCGGCTTATCTAATGTAGAGCTTGCATCAATATACCTGGTGTCATTACCTGAAGTAAGTTTTACTCTTGCTGTATTCATGGGCTCGCTACCCTCGCTTATTGCAATAATTTTTATAGTGTCAGAGGATGGGTTGGCTATTGTAAGATTAACGTCTTTGTAAATTCCGGTTAGTCTGTGTTTGTCTAGCAATACAGTATTATTTTGAAGTAAGGTGATGACATCGCCATCTACAGTTTTGTCATCCCATATGCTCAGCTTTACATGATTATCTTCACACATCAATTCTATTGTCTTGCCGGGATCAACGCTATATATTTTCGTCCGGTCTATTGTGGTAGCTTCTTCGTAAACGATCTTCTTCTCTTCTATTTTTTCAATTGTAAGTAATGGGTCTTTAAGTGTGTCCCTTTGTCCGGCCATCTTAGTCAATTTATCTAGTAAGTCCTGTGCGCTGTATAGTAGTATTTTCCCCTGTGCGCATTTAGTTTTTCTATTTTCTTCATATCCGGTAAATGTGCCGCTTAAACATAGTGATTTTTGCTTTTTAATTATTTTAGTTCGTGCGTAGATATAACAAAACGTATTTTTAGGCGCATTAGACTTTGTAGATATGATGTGGGTTTCACTAAATGTCAATTCTTTTTTTGCAAGGTCAATCTTGCCCTTTACTGCTGTCTTGGTTTCGTTGGGCCCCAATAAGTCCATGACCGAATAGCCAGACAAAATTCCATTGGAATCTGTGAGAGATAGTTTATAGGAGTAACTTACCTTATTGTCTAAACTAGCGGCTCCAATAAAGACAAGATCAGCTGTCTGTGCTATACTTGAAAAAGAATCAATTGCTAAAAAAAAAATTAAGATAAATTTTAAATCCATCTTGCAAAAATGGAATAATTTTTTTTCCTTTACAAAAAAAACACACATATATGAACAAAAAACTCTTGATTCTGTTTTCTTGCATTGCCCTGTTATTTTCCGGAATAACTATTTCCAGAGCTGCATTCCCATTAGATGATGCAAAATCTACTGCTACAAATGTGGCATCTAATAGTACCCAGCAGAGCGCTGATTTCACAGATAGAACCAGTGATGATCAACCATCTAATAATTTACCGAAGTCTGCGCCTAAGCATGGTGGTGCTTCTGGTAAAAGTCAGCTTGTTGCTCTTCTATTGGTTATCTTTTTGGGTGGTTTGGGAATTCATCGTTTTTATCTTGGCTATACCTGGCAGGGAGTGGTGCAACTGCTGACTGCGGGAGGTTGCGGAATATGGGCTATCATCGACCTTATCCGTATTATAACGGGTGATTTGAAGCCAAAGAATGGTAGTTATGCTAAGAAACTTTAAAGAAAAATTTTACAACAAAACATTTTACATAGCCAAAGCAATTGCTTTGGCTATTTTTCCTATTGTACTCCTTGTTCTTCCAGCTGCCTTTTTTGATCAAGGTCCCGAACTATGTTTGTTTACGCGACTGTCAGGATACCACTGCTGGGGATGTGGTATGACACGCGGATGTATGCACCTGATACATTTAGATTTTGCCAGTGCATGGGAATATAATGGAGTTAGTTTTGTTGTATTACCAATCCTGTGTTGTTTGTTGATTGTAGAATTTAGAAACACAATTATCAGAATCAAGTCATTCTCCCTGTCGGATTAAAAATGACATTCAATCGCACAACAGTCTTATTGCCTCACAACTTAGCTATCTACATTTATCTATTGTGCATTTCAGGATGACCTACCCAAATATTGCGCGATTGGATCACAGACTTACTTCTTGCTCTTTATGAAATTATCCAGCTCTATACGGTAGTTGTTGTAGGCCAGTTTTTCCACTACGTTGGTGTAGTTGTCTTTATCAGTTGTATGGTCATATGCCCATTCTGCAAACTCTACCTTGCTACTCTCAAAAGAGAACCAGTCCATAATAATGGCTACCTGATCGCTGGTGATCATTTCCTGTTTCAGCGCGTCTTTGAGGACAGTAAATTTTTCTGTATCAGTTTTCTTGGCGTCTGTCTTCTTCTTCAGTTTTGCCAGCTTGTTCTTCCCTTCTGTGGTTATGGCATCATTTACCGGCGATGCTCCCTGCGATGGGGCGTATTGCTCATTGTTATTGCTGTTGTCCTGCTGGTAGTTATTATCTTGCTGTGGTGCGTTATTGTTGTTGTATTGATCTGTAGGGGTAGGTGCGGCAGGGGGCGGCGGTGTTGGTGCGTTGCCCATCGCGTTCATATCCTGATCCTGAGTTTCGGTTGCCTCCGTATTTTCGTCGTAAGTAAATATGGTGAGCTGACCATTGTAGGTTTTAACATAACCGGTATAAGCGATGTTTTCCTGATCCCTGCCACTGCGCGATTCGCTGGTCACGTATATCTGCACCCTGTGTCTACCTGCAGGCAGGTCGCCTACCGTTACAGACTGACCGCGTTTGTTGAAGTACCTGCCATCAACCGACACGGTAATGGGCGACCGGTCGGCAAGGCTTATTTTTAGCATAGATTGTGCCTCTGCAGTAACATCGGAGACGAGCAGAAGGATCAAAATGGACAACAGCTTTTTCATTGTTATATAAGTTTATGCTCAAGTAATTGATGTCTGATAACTTCATAAGTTCACCCCATCCCTAAGGGGGGGCATTAGTCAGTAACTAAAATTATGCAATTGTTATGCCATTATGAGACAGTCTCTATCCTGCGGGGTTTAAAAGTGTGTTAAGATGGCAGCATCAGCGCGCAGAGTATACCGGCAGATACCGCTGCATTCAGGCTTTCGGCGCCACCTTTACGGGGTATCATTACCTTTTGAGTTGCTAATGCCTGTATTGGTGCGGAAATCCCTTTTGATTCATTGCCTATTACCAAAACTCCGGCGGGAGGTACGTTTACCGAGTATATGTTCGTCCCGTCTAGTGTGGCTGCGATTACAGGTATGGTGCACTTAGCCAGGAATTGCGCCAGATCGGCTTCATACAGGTTCACCCGCAGATGCCCGCCCATGGCTGCCTGCACTACCTTGGGGTTGTATACATCCACACATCCTGCACCACATACCAGGTGCTTGATACCGAACCAGTCTGCTATACGGATGATCGAGCCCATGTTGCCCGGATCCTGCAGGCCATCCAGCGCTATACACCAATCTGTCATTTGCGGCACAGGTTTTGCATCATGCAGGTGGACCGCCAGCAAAACCTGGTTGGGCGTACGCAGATCAGACAGTGAGGCCAGCTCACTTTCTGTCACAGTGTGCACTTCCGCTTCCGGGTGGCGGGCGATCATAGTGGTATTTTGTGCCATCCACGGCTCTGTAGCTGCGATTATTTGTATGCGTTCAGAGCTGTATAGCCATTCCTCCGCTATCTTCGCACCTTCGGCAAGAAATACTTTATGCTCCTGCCGGAATTTTTGCTGCGTTAACGACCGAATATATTTATTTTGCGCCTTGGATAACATTGTGCTGCAAAACTATAGTAATTATAGTACTTCTTTATGAATAACCGTTTGCGCTTATATACAAAATCTGCCATTTACCTGTTGCTCATGGCGGCCTTTAGTATTATGGGCTGCAATACGACCAAGCATGTGAAGGAGGGGGAGCATCTTCTGGTCAGGAATAACATAAGGCTGAAGTCGGATAAAGTGATGTATAACAGAGGGGAGATCAAGGACAACCTGACACACCTGGTAGGGCAGCGAACCAACACGCGTACATTCCTCAAGTCTGTACCCTTAAAGCTGGCGTTATACAACCTCAGGTATAAGAAACTGCATCGTAGAGAAACAGCCCCATCAGGGGACACTACCTTGCCTAAGAGTGTGGAGCGGCCTGTTATTTTTGATAGTGTGCTTATGCAGCGGGCTGCGCTCAATATGCGTAGCTACCTGTTCAATCAGGGATATTTTTATGCGAAGATCACAGACTCCTTCAACCTTACAGGTAAGAAAGCCTATACCTACTACAATATCAATGCGGGAGGGAATTACCTGGTCAACAGAGTATTCTATGATGTAGATGACAGTAATATAGTGCGTATAGTAAGGAACTCCGACAAATTAACCTCGTTTCAAAAGAACAAGAACTTTACCTTCAGTATGGCCGATAATGAGATCAGCAGGCTGACAACGCTGATCAGGAACAATGGCTACTACAAATTCACGCAGGATGATATTCGCTTTGTGCTGGACACTGTAGATAAGGCCACGTTCAGAGATGTGGAAAACCCTTTCGAGAATGCGATCAACTTTATCTCCTCGGCCCGTAGTAATCGTAAACCTACTACCGATGTCAATGTGATCATTCGCGCGGCTGAGGATTCAACCAATGTGCAATACCGCATAGCCAGTGTGCATGTATACCCCGACTTTGACACTACTTATCAGCAGGATGGCTCTATGCCACAGGAAACCATCGACAGTATCTTATTCAGCTACCACGATGAATACGTGCACCCAAAGGTACTTGCCGACAATATATACATGCATCCCGGCGACCTATTCTCGCAGGCGGACTATGATAAGACCATTATCAAGCTGAATGAGCTCGGTATCTTTCAGTACATCAGGATACAGTTCAGGGAGAGCAGACTGGTAAAGGGGGTGCTGGATTGCAGCATACTTCTGAGCCGAAATAAAAAGCACGATTTTTCTGCCAATACCGAGGTGTCCAGCGGTACCAATTATCAATTGGGTAGCTCGGTAGGCTTGTCCTACAGGGATAAGAATTTCATGAAGGGGGCCAATTTGCTGAGCATAAGCCTGAACGGTGGGGTAGAGCTATCTTACAGCGATCTGATGGGTAAGCAATTTATTGACCACTTCGGCCTGCTGACGCAATACTACGGTGTGAATGGTAGTATCGATTTTCCTAAATTTATTGCACCTGTTGATGCCAGCCGGTTTGATATCAACAACCTGCCGCATACCATCATTAATGGAGGTACCAATGTCATCAATCGCGTGCAATATTTTACGTTGGTCAATACCAGTGCCAGCTTTCAGTATAGCTGGCACCAGACGCCTACTATTACGTGGGATTTCTCACCGGCGTTTATCAATATTATTCGTCTGCCGCACGAGTCTGATTCTTTTAAAAAGGCCCTGGACAATAATGCCTTTCTGAAGGACAGTTACAAGCAGACGTTTATTGAAGGGGAGAATATCTCTTTCACCTACTCCAATATCGAAAAAAAATCCGGCAAAAACTACAGCTTCCTGAAACTGGGGTTAGAGGAAGCCGGCGGACTACTGGGTGCCATCAACCAGCTGGGCTATGCACTCAATGACCTGTATCATGTCAAGTATGCGCAGTATGCTAAGTTCGACTTTGATGCACGCCATTACATCACCTTGCCACATTCCGTTTTTGCATTCCGTTTTTATGGTGGTGTGGGGTTGCCTTATGGTCAGTCTACCACACTGCCTTACATCAAGCAATATTATGTAGGTGGTCCCTATAGCCTGCGTGGCTGGCGTATACGCAGTCTGGGCCCGGGTGATTATTTTAATGCTGCCAATGCAAGCAATGCCAATATCATTGACCTGACCGGCGATATCAAGCTGGAGGCAAATGCAGAGTACCGCTTCCCGATAACCCCATTGTTTGCCGGCGCGGTAAAGATGAATGGCGTACTGTTTGCGGATGCAGGTAATGTGTGGCTGGCCAGTGCTGATAGTGCCTATGCAGGAGGTGAGTTCAAATTCAACAAGTTGGGACAGGATATTGCCATGGACCTGGGTACGGGTACCCGTTTTGAGATTGCCTCGTTCCTTACTTTGCGCCTTGATGTGGCTATCCCGGTTAAAAAACCATATGTCTTTACCAACCCGGGTGGTTGGGTGTTCGACAAGATAGATCTCAGTAACCCGTCTTGGAGGGCAAATAATGTTATTGTTAATATTTCTATCGGGTATCCTTTCTGATCTGTCGCGGGCGTACTTGAGGTTGTCTCAATTGGCCGTCAGCATATGCTTTGTCCCTACTATATACTACTTTGCAGCCCTATATTAATTATCTTTGTTGCCTATGCGTAATATCAAGATCATAGAAGTACGTTCAGAAATAGGTGCAGGTACCCGCGGGGCCAGCCTTGGAATAGACGCTATCAAAATTGCCGCGCTCGACTTTATGAGCAACCTTTTTGTCAATTTCCCATCGGAAATAGTAGAGAATGAGAACAGGCTTTTATATGAGCCGGTAGCATCGCCTTATGCCAAGCGTATAGTGGGTATACACACCATGTATGAGCGTGTAGCTGCTGCAGTAGCAGATACTATAAAATCAGGCCTTTTCCCGCTGGTATTGGCGGGTGACCATAGCACTGCAGGTGGCACTATTGCGGGCCTTAAAATGGCGCGCCCTAAACGCAGGTTGGGTGTGGTGTGGATAGATGCGCATGCTGATATGCACTCTCCATTTACTACACCATCGGGCAATATGCACGGTATGCCGCTGAGCGTGTCACTTGGTGAAGACAATACAGAAAGCCAGGTACATTCGCCCGATGCGCAAACGCTGACCATGTGGAACAAGCTGAAAAACCTGGGTAAGATAGAACCCAAGATATTGCCTGAGGATATTGTTTTTATAGCCCTTAGAGACTACGAGAAGGAGGAAGAAGCGATACTGAAGAAGAACAACATCAAAGTAATACAGGTAGCAGAGGTTCGCAGGAAGGGCGTGGAGAACGTGGTTCGCCAGACGTTCCAGCACCTGTCTAACTGCGATGACATCTACGTTTCGTTTGATGTTGATAGCCTGGATAGCTCTATTTCGCGCGGCACAGGTACACCGGTAAGCAATGGCCTTCGCGAGCGTGAAGCAGAAGATCTCGTAGCCTCCTTTATGCAGCACCATAAGATATGCTGCTTTGAGATAGCAGAGGTAAATCCTACACTGGATAAGGAAAACCTGATGGCAGAAATAGCCTTCAATATCTTGCAGCGCAGCGTGAATCTGCTGCTGCTGAACTAACACAGAATAGTGCATTACAGATGGATCATTGTAAAATGGTCCATTTTTTTTGTTTTGAAATATTTTTAAAATGTATAATATTAACTAATTCTATGCTCCTATAATCTGTGATGGTTAGGGTCGATTTGTAATTTCCCCTATAACTTTCTACCTTTGCCTATGGCAATAAAATCTAAGTTTTATGGAGAGGGCCTTACCTTTGACGATGTACTCCTGATGCCCGCTTACTCCGAAGTTCTTCCGCGCGAAGTAAGTACTTCCACCTACATCACAAAAGACATAAAGATCAACATTCCGATGGTTTCCGCGGCTATGGATACCGTTACGGAGTCACCGTTGGCTATTGCTTTGTCCCGTGAGGGTGGTTTGGGTATTCTGCACAAGAATATGAGCATCGAGCGCCAGGCTGAACAGGTAAGGAAAGTAAAACGCTCAGAGAACGGGCTGATACTGGATCCTATCACATTGGCTCCTACGGCTACGGTAGGCGACGCCCTCAAAATAATGAAGGATAACAAGATAGGTGGTATACCTATTGTTGATGCCAACAACCTGCTCGTAGGTATGCTTACCAATCGCGACCTGCGTTTTGAGAAAAACCCAAAGAGAAAGGTAAGCGAGGTGATGACGAAGGAGCGCCTTGTTACTGCGCCGGCAGGCACCGATATGCTGAAAGCAGAGGGTATACTGGAACAGTATAAGATAGAAAAATTACCAATAGTTGATAAGAAGGGTAAGCTCATAGGGCTGATCACCTTCCGCGATACACTGCAGTTGAAGAGCCACCCTAACGCATCTAAGGATAGCATGGGTCGCCTGCTGGCAGGTGCTGCGATCGGTATCACTGCTGATATACTGGAAAGGGTAGAAGCATTGAAACACGCGGGTGTGGACGTTATAACGCTGGATAGTGCTCATGGCCACTCTAAGGGAGTTATTGATGCCGTGAAGCAAGTGAAAAAGGCATTTAAGACCATACCGATCATCGCAGGTAATGTGGCAACAGCCGCAGGCGCTAAAGCCCTGGCTGCTGCCGGTGCCGATGGTGTGAAAGTGGGGGTAGGTCCCGGCTCTATATGCACTACACGTGTAGTGACAGGGGCTGGCGCACCGCAGCTTACTGCTATCATTGAGGCATCACAGGCACTGAAGAAAACAGGCATACCGGTTATTGCCGATGGTGGTATCCGCTATACCGGCGATATGGTGAAGGCCATAGCAGCAGGTGCATCTTGCATCATGGCGGGTTCTATCTTTGCCGGCACAGAGGAAAGCCCCGGAGAGACCATCATATACGAAGGCCGTAAATTCAAATCATATCGCGGTATGGGCTCGGTAGAGGCCATGCAGGAAGGATCTAAGGATCGTTACTTCCAGGATATGGAAGCGGATATCAAGAAGCTTGTGCCGGAAGGCATTGTAGGCCGTGTGCCGTATAAGGGTTACCTGAGCGAGGTGGTGCAGCAGTTTGTAGGTGGCTTGCGTGCCGGTATGGGTTATTGCGGTGCCAAGGATATTGCCACACTGCAGAATGAATCCCAGTTTGTACGTATCACCCCGGCTAGCATGGCCGAAAGTCATCCGCATGATGTGGTGATCACTAAAGAAGCGCCTAACTACAGCAGGAAAGGATAATTAGTTAATTGGGTAAATAGTTAAAAGGAAGCTCTGAAAGGTCAGCTATCAATGGCCCGAAAGCCTGTGGCAGGCAGGGGCGACATAACTATCAGAAAAATCCGGATAGAAAAACACAATATGACTTTTGACCTGCAGTTAACTGAAGAGAAAATAAAAAGACACCAGGTAACGGCTATGCACCTGACGTGTGCATTAGCCTTTATTGCAGCGGGGGCTATCATCGTTGTCTATAATTATACCATCCCTTACTGGGGCCTTGCCGAGCTTATTGCCGGCATTCTGCTTCTGGGGGTAACGATGATCAGGAATAAGTGGGTTACGGGTAAAAACAGTGCCATGTATCGTATTGGCGAGTTGGCTATAGCAGCAGCTATGGCCGGCTATTCTGCTACCCAGCACTGGACATTCCCCATCTTTATTTTTACCGTGCTTACGCTGGCAGTTGCTTTCGCTATGTTCTGGGAGCGGGCGTCTTCTAATGCAGCCCAGGTCATACATATCGACGATACAGGCATCAAGCTGCCGGTGACGTCACGTAAGCGCTTTATTGACTGGCTGGAAACCGATAGCGTGATACTACGTTATGGTACATTATCGATAGAATGCACAGATAACCGCCTGTATCAGTGGAATGTAAAAGACATTGCGTTCAAAGGCGAGGAACTGGAGCAATTTTGTACCCGGAAGATAGAAGAGTATAAAAGTAAGCGGGTAACCGACGAATGGTAGCAAAAGTGCCCGTTTCTTAACGGTCCGGAAGGTCTGAAAACCTAATAAAAATTGTATTTTTGAATAAATAAATAACCAATGCCTCATTATTATTCTTTAGGGTCCATACCTCATAAGCGGCATACTCAGTTTCGGAAGCCGGATGGGGATCTGTACGCAGAACAATTGTTCAGCACAGAAGGCTTTTCTTCCAATTATTCTTTGCTTTACCACGTTCATGCGCCTACAGCGATCATCAGAACAGAAGAACCTGTTGATGTATCACCTAAGCCGGCATCAGATAATATCTTAAAGCATCGTTGTTTCCGTGGCTTTAATGTAGCGCCTGAAGAGGACTACCTGAAGAGTCGCAAGGTATTCATGTACAATAATGACGTACAGATAACTGTTGCCGCTCCTAAAAAAGGCCTTACGGGAGATGTGTTCTATAAAAATGCGGATACCGACGAGGTGCTGTTCATACACGAGGGCACCGGTGTTGTCAAAACGCAATATGGACAGCTCACATTCAGCTATGGAGATTATGTGGTTATCCCGCGTGGTACCATATACCAGATAGAGTTTGACACGGAAGATAATAGATTGCTGATCATTGATTCATTCAGCCCTATTACTTTTCCTAAGCGCTACCTGAGCAAATATGGCCAGCTGCTGGAGCACTCACCTTTGTGCGAGCGCGACATACGCAAACCAGAGAATCTGCAAACCATTGACAGGGCAGGAGAATTCCTGATCACCATAAAGAAGAAAGGGATGCTCTACCCGGTGTGGTATGGTTATCACCCCTTTGATGTGGTAGGATGGGATGGCTGTGAATACCCTTACATCGTAAGCATTCACGACTTCGAACCTATTACCGGTCGAGTGCATCAGCCACCACCGGTGCACCAGACATTTGATGCACATAACTTTGTTATCTGCTCCTTTGTGCCGCGCCTGTACGATTACCACCCAATGTCCATTCCTGCGCCATATAACCACAGCAATATAGATAGCGATGAAGTGCTCTACTATGTAGATGGGGACTTTATGAGCCGCAAGCATGTGGAGCGCGGTATGTTCACCCTGCATCCATCAGGTATTCCGCATGGCCCGCATCCCGGAACTGTAGAGAAGAGTATAGGTAAAACAGGTACGCAGGAATTGGCTGTAATGATCGACACCTTCCACCCGCTCATCATGACAAATGATGCACTGAAGGTAGAAGATGACCGATATATTATCAGCTGGATAGAATAGTAAATCAAAAAGTCTGAAGTCAAAAGTGAGCACCATAACTAAAAATCTTGTTTCTGGACATGTGCTGGTAAAGGCTTTACTACGTACATCTGCCATGGCTATGTGGAGCTGATATGCTATGCCTCCGATCGTTTTTAATCTTTTTATTTTTTTACTTTTTAACTTAGAACAATGGAAACACTGACTTTCAGCGAGAAGATATCAAAAGCCCAGGACTTTCTGCCTATTAATGGGACGGACCATGTAGAGATGTACGTAGGTAATGCAAAGCAGGCGGCACACTATTACAAAACAGCATTTGGCTATCAGTCGCTGGCATATGCCGGTCCTGAGACAGGTGTGCGCGACAGGGCATCATACGTGCTGCAACAGGGTAAGATACGCCTGGTGCTCACCACTCCGCTCAACTCTTCGAGCCCGCTCACAGAGCATATAGCCAAGCATGGTGATGGTGTGAAGATACTGGCCTTGTGGGTAGATGATGCCTACAAATCATTTGAAGAAACCACTAAGCGTGGTGCTAAAGTATACATGGAGCCCAAGACCCTGACCGACGAACATGGTGAGGTGAAGATGGCGGGTATCTACACTTATGGCGAAACCGTGCACTTGTTTGTAGAGCGCAAGAACTATAAGGGTATATTCATGCCGGGCTATAAAGAGTGGAAGAGTACTTACAACCCTACCGACGTAGGCTTGCTGTACATAGACCATTGTGTAGGCAATGTGGGCTGGAACCGCATGAACCCTACTATTAAGTGGTATGAAGATGTGATGGGCTTTGTGAACATCCTGTCTTTTGACGATAAGCAGATCAATACAGAATACTCTGCACTCATGAGTAAGGTGATGAGCAATGGCAATGGCTTTGTAAAGTTCCCTATCAATGAACCTGCAGAAGGAAAGAAGAAATCGCAGATAGAAGAATACCTTGACTTCTACGAGGGTGAAGGGGTGCAGCACGTGGCCATAGCTACAGCTGATATCGTAAAGACAGTAAGAGAGCTTAAGGCTCGTGGTGTGGAATTCCTTGATCCGCCGCCAAATGCCTATTACGAAGATCTGCCGAACCGCGTTGGTAAGATAGATGAAGACATCGCTCCGCTGCAGGAATTGGGTATATTGGTTGACTGTGATGAAGAAGGTTATCTGCTGCAGCTATTCACCAAGCCTGTAGAAGACCGTCCAACCTTGTTCTTTGAGATCATACAAAGAAAGGGTGCGCAGAGCTTCGGTGCGGGTAACTTTAAAGCATTATTCGAATCGATAGAAAGGGAGCAAGCTAAGCGCGGCAACCTGTAATAAATACTTAAGTCGAAAAAGAAAGCGGCTGCTCTTATCAGGAGCAGCCGCTTTTATGTTTAGGCTATTTGATTATCTGTGACCACCTTCGTGCGGCTCAGGCCTTGCTTGTGGCTGAGGACGTGGCTGTGGTTGAGGGCGCGGCTGCTGTTGCTGCTGTGGCCTTGGTTGCTGCGGCTGAGGATTGTAATGTTGTGGCTCAGGGCGTGCAGGCTGTGGCTGCTGTTGCTGCGGTCTTGGCTGCTGTGCAGGTTGCTGAGGCTGCGGCCTTGCAGGCTGTTGTGGCTGAGGGTTAAAGTGCTGTGGCTCAGGGCGTGCAGGCTGTGGCTGTTGTTGCGGTCTTGGCTGCTGTGCAGGTTGCTGAGGCTGCGGCCTTACAGGCTGTTGCTGCTGAGGGCGGGCTTCAGGTTGCGGATTGCGTGCTGGTTCGGGGCGTGCAGTTGGTTGCTGCGTATTGCGGCCCTGGTCAGGGCGACCTGCATTATTTTTTTGTATTTCCTGTCTGAAAGCCGGCTGCCTGCTTGCATTTACCTCTGCAGCTGCCTGTGGCTTACCTATTGTTCTTGGTGCCTGCATTACATTGCTGGGGCGTGCAGTGCTCACGGTGCTCCTGTTCACTGCCGGGCGATACAGGCTTACTGTATTCTGCCTGAAGGCCGGTGCGCCGGGCCTGTTGGTCTGGTTAACACGATATACCTGTACTGGCTGGTGTGTTACCTGTTCAATGGCAGCTGCACGCGGGCCGTAATTATACCTTACATGTGTGCCATTGTCTTCGTATACATTCTCTATATAGTGGCAGCGGCCCATGTACTCTCTATTATAGTTAGGACCTCTCCAATAGCTCATGCAGTTGTCTCTGTACATATACTGCGGGCCCACGAATACCCACCAGCTGTCGGGGCAGCCATAGCTTACACCTACACCATATCCCGGTGCAAGGGGAGCCCATCCGGCATAGCCACCGCCATAGCGCCAGCTAACCCATGCAGGTGCCCATTCATAACCCGGTACCCATATCCAGCCGTAGTAAGGATTGTATGTCCAGCGACCGTAGTGGTAGCAGGCCCAGCCCCATGGATCTTCTGATACCCAGGTGTTACCATATTCGGTCATTGCCCAGCGGCCACGGCTACCATAAGGACGGAAATCGCCACCCTCATTAGGTACCCATACATTACCATATTCGGGGTCGTACACCCACTGGCCATAAGGAGATAATTCATCGTAAAAAGTTTGGTAAGAAACGGTGACATCCTGCGCCTGCGCTTTGTTACCTGTGAAGCACACCAGTATGCAGCTCAACAGAGCGATACCGAGCAGTGGACTTATTAGCTTTTTCATATTCATGCTTTTGTTGTGATCGTTTGCGAGATAAAGTTAGAATAACTTTTGTCATTCTACTCTATACTATCCAATAATGATGCCAATTAAGGCTTTACATAAAAAATCCCCGGATTTCCGGGGATCGTTGTAGTCATTTTAACATCTTGTTTATGCTGTTGCAGTAGCCTTCTTCAGCACTTCAGCCATAGTAATGCCGATGTTAGCCGGGCTGTCTACTACGGTGATACCGCACTCGCGCATGATCTTCATTTTAGCAGCAGCAGTATCATCTGCACCGCCTATGATAGCGCCTGCATGGCCCATGCGGCGTCCTGCAGGTGCAGTTTGGCCGGCAATGAAGCCCACTACCGGTTTGCGCATGTTGTTCTTCAGCCAGTAAGCAGCTTCAGCCTCCATGTTACCACCTATTTCACCAATCATGATAATGCCTTCTGTTTCAGGGTCGTTCATCAGCAGTTCTACCGCTTCTTTGGTTGTAGTGCCGATGATCGGGTCACCGCCGATACCTATTGCGGTGGTAATACCTAAACCTGCCTTTACGGCCTGGTCAGCAGCTTCATATGTCAATGTACCTGATTTAGATACGATGCCGATTGTTCCTTTTTTGAAGATGAAGCCCGGCATGATGCCTACTTTAGCCTCACCAGCAGTGATAACACCAGGGCAGTTAGGGCCTATCAGCCTGCAGTCGCGGCCTTTGATGTATTCGCGAGCTTTAACCATATCCTGCACCGGTATACCTTCAGTGATGCAGATGATCACCTTGATACCAGCATCAGCAGCTTCCATGATCGCATCACCTGCAAATGCCGGTGGAACGAAAATGATCGACACGTCAGCGCCTGTACCATCAACGGCATCCTGTACTGTGTTAAACACAGGCTTATCGAGGTGAAGAGTGCCACCTTTAGCCGGAGTAACGCCACCAACAACGTTGGTGCCGTATTCAATCATTTGAGAAGCATGGAATGTACCTTCAGTGCCGGTAAAACCCTGTACTATTACTTTTGAATCTTTATTTACTAAAACAGCCATGTGCCTTGTTGATTTTTAGGCTGCAAAAATAAACTAATTCAGTAAACTATCAGGATTTTAGGACAGAAAGATTTTTTTAATAAATAGTGACTGATTGCTGTCAGTTTTCAGCTATTAGTGCCGTTTTTTCAGCCTTCAGGCTGAAAGATATGGGATATAATGTAACTATCTGACGACCAGCTTACGGGTTACAGAGCCTATGTTGGATAAGCATTGAACGTAATATATTCCGGCCGGCGCATGGCCAAGATCCATGTCTGTACGCTGGTCGCTTATGGCACTGCGGGATATCATCTGCCCGGTACAATTATATACTGTTACTATGGTTTCGCTATGCAAATAGGGTATTGCCAGTGTGAATTTGCCATCACAGGGGTCGGGATACATACTAAAGGCATTGTCTCGGGTGACATTTTCAACCGCTTCCCTTGCAGGATCAACTCTTCTGATCACTGAGTTAAGCCCATCGGCAATAAACAGAATGCCGGAATCGCTTACATAGACAGACGCAGGGCTGTTGAATTTAGCCGCCGTTGCCGGCCCGCCATCGCCCGAATAGCCAAACTCACCTGTGCCGGCTACAGTGTGTATAAAGCCGGAGGCGTTCACCGCCCGTATCACATTGTTGCCATTGTCAGATATGTATATAAACCCCTTTTTATCGGCAAATACATAATTGGGGTGCCTCATTTTTGCAGCTATCGCCAAGCCGCCATCGCCAAAGTAGCCTGCTGCCCCGGTACCAGCTATGGTAGTGATAATGCCTGTCACAGCATCTACCCTGCGGATGCAGTTATTGCCATAGTCAGATATAAATACATTGCCCGACGTGTCTACCGTCACCGAGTTGGGGTAGGAGAGGGTAGCAGCAGTAGCTGCGCCATTATCACCCGTATAACCGGCAATACCAGTGCCTGCTATTGTGGTGATAATACCCGTAGCAGCCGTTACTTTCCTTATTCTTTGGTTGCCATAATCGGGTATGTATATGTTGCCGGCCCTGTCCACCCATGCAGCCCCGGGCGTCTCCATGTTAGCCGCGGTGGCCGGCCCATTATCGCCGCCATAGCCGCCTGTGCCGTTGCCGCATACGGTGGTAATGATGCCTGTTGTGGCATCTACCTTGCGCACCACATCATTATACCATTCGGTAATGTAGACATTGCCTGCCGTATCCATGCAAACCCCATCAGGATTGCGCAGGTGGGCCGCTGAGGCCAGGCCACTGTCGCCTGAATAGCCTGGTGAGCCTACCCCATAGATCGTAAATAAGGTATCCTGCGGATCTATTTTTCTGATGCGCATGTCTTCATAGTCTGCAACCAACACATTGTTGTTTTTGTCTACCCATATACCCGTAGGCCCTGCCAGAGCGTAAGCAGTTGCCGGGAAGCCATCGCCTATGTACTCGGTAATACCATTACCACATATGGTATTGATGATGCCTTGTGCCTCGCTATTGGCACAGTAAGACAGCAACAGGAACATATAAAACAGCTTGCTTAAATGTGGCCGCATAGAGCGCATAAATGTTAGTTACCAAATATACGAAATGCACCTGTAATGGAGGTGCATTTCGTATATTTTTCGGTCAATTAAAAAGGGCAGCCCTGGCTGCCCTTTAATAGTTATTTAGTCAGCTTGTTATTTACTGATCGTAATTTTTTGTGTATAGTTACCCGTAGCAGCGCGCAGCGATACTACATACATACCTGATGGTTGATCAAGGGATATGTTTGTTTGTGTAGCAGTGATGGTATTGCTGTACACTTTAGCACCTACCACGTTGAACACTTCAACGGTAGCGCCATTCCAGCTATCAGCAGTGTTCAGTGTAAATGTACCTGTAGATGGATCAGGGAAGATGCTCACCACGCCGGCAGTTGTATTGGTGATACTTGTAGGGTCAGAAGCAGGAGCCACCTTGCGTACGCGTGCATTACCCATGTCTGCTATGTAAAGTGCGCCAAGGTAGTCTTGCCATATGCCTGATGGGCCATTGAGCTCAGCCGCTATAGCCGGGCCGCCATCGCCTGAAAAACCTGCTGTTCCGTTACCCGCAACGGTAGAGATTGTACCTGTGTTGAGGTCTACCCTGCGGATGACGTTATTGCCTTTATCAGCAATGAACATGATCTTGTTGTTGTCGATGTATAATGCACCCGGGGCGCTGAGTTGGGCGCTGGTAGCTAAACCACCATCACCGGTATATCCTGCAGCGCCATTACCCACCACGGTGGATATAATGCCCGCAGCAGATATCTTGCGGATAACATTATTGCCCGCATCAGATACATAAATGTTGTTGTCCTTGTCGCCGAATATACCGTTAGGGCTTGCGAACATGGCGGCTGTTGCCGGTCCGCCGTCGCCGGCATAGCCATAACCAGCGCCACCTGCAAAATTGTATACTATGCCTGTAGAGGCCACCTTACGCACGCGATTATTGCCGTAGTCTGCTATATATATATTGCCTGCCCCATCTGTAAAAATACCACCTGGTATTTCCATGCGAGCCAGGGTTGCGATGCCGCTATCGCCATCGCCGCCTTGCTCACCGGTTCCGCAGCGTGCTTCAATATTGCCTGTTGTGTGGTCTACGCTCATAGCCATGTCGTTCCACCAGTCTGTCAGGTACAGGTCTCCGTTCGCTGCTGCAAATACAGCGTCGGGATTGCGCAGGCTTGCGGCCGTTGCAGGGCCACCCATACCGGCAAGACCCCATACGCCGTTACCTGCGTAGGTGCTGATGTTGCCCGTGGTGGCTGATATCATTCTTATTACCGAGTTCGATCGGTCAGCTATATATACGTTGCCCGCATGGTCTACCGCGACTCCCTGCGGATCGGCCATGTTAGCTAAAGTAGCCAGACCTCCATCACCACTATAACCCACTGTGCCTGTTCCGCCAATGGTCGTGATAACAGCCTGAGCATACACACCGGTGCTCATCAGTGCGAGAGCTGGTATGAATAAAAGTTTGGTAAGTGTATGGCTCTTCATAAAAATATATGTTTAGTTATTGTAAACTTAAAAAAGTTTTACGTAAAAAGCAAATATTTTCTATGTATTTTTTGCACAATACTTATATGTGGCTCAGCTGAAAATGTGTGTTTTATATCAAGTGTATGATTACTATGCGATTGTGTAATGCGCTACACCTCAATTAAGCCATTCTTTATGGCAAATAGCACTAATCCTGTTTTGGACCGGATGTTGAATTTAACGAAAAGAGACTCGCGGTAGCCATCTACAGTGCGGCGGTGCACCTTCATTATATCGGCTATCATATCGTAGGTGTGCTCCTGTTTGTCGCATACCAGCTGCAGAAATATCTTTTCACGCTCGCTGATGCGCTGCTGTATCTGCATTTTGGCATCTTTGGCTTTGTTGTCCTTCATGATGGCGCTTTGCAGCAGCTCACTATGGTAATAGCCGGTATTGCAGGTATCTTCTATCGCTTTTTTAAGTATTTCTGATGTGCAGTTTTTCAGCAGGTAGCCGCGCACGCCCAGCCTGAACAGTTCTATTATTTTCTTTTCGTTGGTGTCCCAGGTCAGTATCAGTACCTTTTGCGCGGGAAAGTGCTGCTGCAGCCAGCGCATGGTTTCCTCCCCATCCATTTGCGGCATCGCCAGATCCATGATCAGCAGGTCGGGCAGGGTAGTATTCGCGGCCAGGGCATCTATCAGCTCCTGACCGTTGCAATATTCATTCACTACCCTGAAATTACCCATAGCGTGTATCAGGGATTTCAGTCCGCTTCTTACTATGATGTGGTCGTCAACTAATACTATAGAAAGTTCTTTATTCATGATGAGGTCTGCCCGACTGTTGCTTCTTATATTTTGTCACTATTCCTTCCCCTCCCTAAAATGGCTGCGCCATTTACCAAAGAAAAACCTATCCCTGATATTTTCCAAATCCGCTTGTCCGTGAAAACTACCCCTGTCTGTATGCATCAATTCCCATTGTGTACAAGTAATAATAGAACAAACTTTACAGAGTGATCGCTGAATTGCGGGTGTCACGCACCCGATCTCTTGAAAACCACGGAGGGCTTAACCGAAAATAAGCAATGACCATGAATATTGACCCAGTGCAGATAATATATTCAGGACTACGCCCTAAGGTAGAAAAGGCAGTACTGGCGGCAAATGAGTTGCTGCATAATGAAGATTTTTATGACAGGATAGCGAAGCAGTACAAATTTGACGGGGCTGACGTAGCCCCCTCTAAAATTGCCGAACTGATGCAAAATGCGGGCATACTGATGAAGGTAGAGCTATATTATGCCCTCAGCCCGGTGAAAAATATCGACGGATTTGATGATCCCAGCCAACCCAATATCATTCATATGAATATTTGGAAGATAGACCGGCCTGTAGAATCCCTGTGTAATACACTCATACATGCATGTGTGCATGGTGTCAATGCACGGTACAGTCAATATTCATTTGGCCATGGCGATAGAACCCTGGCTGGCAAAGAAGAAACCGCACCCTATAAAATAGGCTGGCTGGCACAGATCATGCTGTCGGGGGGCAATACCTCATTTTTACGGCTGGAGCATGATACATTGCGTCCGAGCTCCCTCATTACGGACCGTTTAGCATTCAACCTCGTAGCCTGAGGTTTTAAACCATTAAGTAATACTGGATATTTAATGACTAGGGTCAGGAAGGAAACCAACATATCTACGGTATATTTTTTATTAAAATATCGATGACTATTCTGGGCGGGTATTTATATCTTTGCTGCAATATAAAATGCCTATCCTCTCTCACTACCGGTAATTGCAGACCAAAAAATAAGTTGATCAAATAAAACACAAAGGAGATGGGAGTTAGCATTTTTGCCGACTATTTAAATATAGATTTTCCTCCGGAATATCATTTTTCATTGAATTAACGGGTGCGGGAAAGAAGAAAATCAAGTGCAAATTAAATTTTTTCTATTTTTTTGTTTTTACTTTTGATTTTTCTCCTTACCTTTGCACTCCATTTTAATATTTTACTACTTAAAGTAAACAATGCCTACAATAAATCAACTAGTACGCAAAGGCCGCGAAATAATGCGGACGAAATCGAAATCACGTGCATTGGACGCTTGTCCTCAACGTCGTGGTGTTTGTACCCGCGTGTATACAACTACTCCTAAGAAGCCAAACTCCGCACTTCGTAAAGTTGCGAAAGTTCGTCTTACCAATAAAGTAGAGGTGATCGCTTACATTCCGGGTGAAGGACATAACCTGCAGGAGCACTCAATCGTGCTTATCCGCGGTGGTCGTGTTAAGGACCTTCCGGGTGTTCGTTATCATATAGTACGTGGTGCGCTTGATACTGCCGGTGTTAAAGACCGTAAGAAGAGCCGTTCTAAGTATGGTACCAAGAAAGACAAGAAAGGCGCTGCTGCAAAAGGCAAAAAATAAGTAACAACAATTATTTCAATAATTAAAAGTAATAGCCCGCAATGAGAAAAGCACAGGCAAAAAAGTTTCCCTTAGCACCGGATCCAAAGTTCAACGATAAACAAGTAACTCGTTTTGTAAACTGCCTGATGTGGGGTGGTAATAAAACAGTAGTACTCAGCGCATTTTATGATGCACTGGACAAAGTAACCAAGATCAGCGGTGAAGAAGGATACGAAGTGTGGAAACGCGCTCTGATTAACGTAACTCCTGCTGTTGAGGTTCGTAGCCGCCGTATCGGTGGTGCTACTTTCCAGATACCATCTGAAGTACGTCCTGATCGTAAGATATCATTGAGTATGAAATGGCTCATCCGTTTCTCTCGCGATCGTAATGGTAAAACCATCGCTGACAAGCTGGCTAACGAGATCATCGCAGCTGCTAAGGGCGAAGGTGCCGCATTCAAAAAGAAAGAAGATACGCATCGTATGGCTGAAGCCAACAAGGCGTTCTCTCACTTCAAAGTTTAAGTATACTACTTATTATAAATGGAACTCCTCCCAATCTTGGGAGGAGTTTTTTTATGTGCAATATTCTGCAAAGGAATTATTATCTTTCGCTTACTCTTTCACCTATTTCGCACACCAAAGAACACCATATCTGTCCCAATTGCGGGTTTGAGACCTCGCATAACTACTGCGCTCAGTGCGGCCAGGAAACACACCTGCATAATGAGACTTTCTGGGGTATGGTGATGCATTTCATCGGGCATTACTTTCATTATGATTCCAAATTCTGGCAAACGGTGAAAACACTGCTGTTCAGCCCGGGCAAACTAACCCTTGCTTACTGGAACAAGCAGCGCATGCGCTATATACCCCCCATTTCTCTTTACATATTTATCAGTGCAGTATTCTTTCTGGTGGTGATCATCAACCCACATAAAATGTTGAAGGCCCATAAAGGCGAAGTAATGATGACCGATGTTCCCCGCCCTTCCGATGATAGTATTGTAAAGCGCAGACGAATCGAGGATAGTGTGAATCATGGTAAAAAATCGTGGACGGAATTTGATGAAAAGAGGGATACCGCCAACCTCTTGCACTATCTCCATATAAAAGGAGAAAAGATAGAGGAAGAGACAGGTGGCAATCTGGGCGAATACATGCTGGATCATATTTACCATACCATTCCTAAGGTGTTTTTCTTTATGATACCGTTGATGGCATTTTTCCTCAAGTTGTTATTCTTCCGGCGAAAGGACATGTACTTCTCTACCCATTCAGTTTTCTCACTGCATGTGCACTCCTTTATATTTACAGTATTGCTCTTGTCATATATACCATTGGTAAAGGATATACCTCACCTCACAATGGCGCTCATCTGCCTCATTCTCGTCTATACATCTATAGCGCTGCACAAAGCATACAATGCGGGGTGGGCGAGGGCGATATTGTCTGGCCTTGTATTAGGTGCTGTGTATTTTATATTCCTTATCATAGCCGTCATCGTCGATATCTTAGCCATTTTTTATTTTGCATAACATCAGTATTTATGTCGCACCCAACAGAGACCATTATATGCCCCAATTGCGGCACACCGGCAGCAGATAATTACTGTGCCCATTGCGGCCAGGAAAATCATTTGCATAAGGAAACTTTCTGGGGTCTGGTCATGCACTTCATCGGCCACTATTTTCATTATGATTCCAAGTTCTCACAGACCATAAAGGCGCTGTGGTTTAGCCCGGGTAAGCTGACAATTGCATACGTCAATAAGCAGCGTATGCGCTATATACCCCCTATATCCCTATACATCTTTATCAGTGCGGTATACTTTTTAGTCTCGTTTACGTTTGGTGGTGAAAGAAAGTATGCAACCGTTACGGAAGGCACGAAGAAGGAGTCGAAGGCCTCGGGTGTCGCCATACCGGTGCACGGGATCCGCAATTTGGTAGATAGCCTCGATGAGTCAACAGTAGCTGACACTGCAAAGGCTGAAAAAGGAAGTTTTGGAGCATACATGAACAAAAAGCACGACCTGATTACCAGTAAACATGGCGATGCCAATAAATTCATGAACGAGCAGATAAGCCATACCATACCTAAGATATTCTTTTTCATGATACCGGTAATGGCCCTGTTATTAAAGCTGTTGTTCTTGCGGCGTAAGACAGCATATTTTGTCGATCATGCTATTTTTTCACTGCATTATCATTCTTTCTGGTTTTCCTTGTTTATCATATCGCTCATCCAGATGCCTCAGGTGGCAAGCGCCATCCTTTATTTTATTTTATCGGTCATAGCAGCAATATATATGGTCGTGGCATTACGCAAGGTATACAGCATTGGCAAAGGCAGGGCGATCTTGTATATGTTTACTTTAGGCTTCGGTTATGTTATATTCCTGGGTATTGCTTTCGTCATTGACGCCCTGCTCATTGTTGCTATGGCGTAGTAACCGGGCGGGTTTTTCGCTTACTTTTCATATCCTTGATAAAATCCGCATAGTAGGCCTTTGTCTGCGTGGCATAATGGGTAGCATAGTTCAATACCGCCTCCTGCCACTTGTCGCTTTGCCCATAGGCTATCAGTTCATCGGCAGTTGCAGACCCCTGCCTGCCAGAACTTCGCAATTGTGAGGATGCCGTCAATACAGCCATATCGTCTATCACCTGGTATATGTCCCTGTATCTGTCCTTGATCAGTTTAAAGTTGATACTATCTTTCACGGGTTGCATCTCCTGTATAATGTAAGTATCTTCCTTAAATATAGTAGTGCTCAAAAGTGCGGGAGGTATGTTTTGCATGCGTTGCTGAATACCCACTATACGGTGTGCCTCTGTTTCCCATGCGGGTTGCGGTGCTTTAAGAAAGGGCGCCAAAGAGGTAGGCACAGCCTGTTTCATATCCACTATCAGGAACTTAGGGCCGGTTTTATTAATGCTCTTCAGCAGAAAGGCATAGCGCTTTAACCCTACGCTTCCTGTGCCTGCCAATCTGAATATCGCATCAGATACTTCATAATTGAAAGGCCCTTCATGATTGTACATTAGCCATTGGGCTATGTGGTGGGTCAGTTCCCTTTTCAGTGATGGGGCTAACTCAAAGTGTTTTTTATTGTCTACGATGAATACCGGATTATTTTCCTTCATCTTGGTTCGCTTCCGCAGTAGTTCTTTTTGCTTCCGTAATGCCGTAGCCGATAGAAAAGTATTGACAATGCCCTTAGATGTTTGTGGCTCTATATAGTAGGCCTTGCCATTGCTCAGGGTATTAGCATAGCTTCTCAGGAATACGCGGGCCATTTTCTCTCCTTTCTGTTTGCCTATCTTCAGTACCTCAAAGGCGAGTAGTATACTTGTAGTGATGCGTGCCAGTTCCCATGAAGCAGGCGCCAGCGCAGCTTCGTCAAAGTCATTCAGGTCAAAATACACCAGTCGGTTATCACCTTTATAACTGCCGAAGTTTTCCAGGTGCAGATCTCCGCATATCCAAGCCAGCGGGCTTTTAGACATTGATCTTTCCCGGGCCAGGTCTTCATAAAAAAGGTGGCAGGTGCCGCGGTAAAACCTGAAGATGTTTTCAGTCATCAGCTGGTGTTTTATCGCCAGCATTTCCGGCAGTCTGCCTTCTTCAAATTGGGCTATTCTCTTCGATACATTGTGCATTATTCTGTGGGTTATTGTGTTAGTGTGTTGTGGGGCAATTGGTTGCGATATAGCTAATAAAATCGTGCCGTTAGCTGAATAATTAGGGGAATCGCTGCTCTTGTCCTAATTTCGGCCCATGCGCTATATTTGGCAACACGTCAGCACCATCATCAGTACCTATAGGGGAGAAGTTCCCCTGGCGCATTTTATTCGTAACTACTGCAAGCACCATCCTAAGCTAGGTAGCCGCGACCGTAAAATGCTCAACGATATGGCCTTCAGCTGGTACCGTTGCTCAAAGGGTGTAGCCGGTTCCGATATTATAGATGTGCAGCATTTTGAGGCTACGATGAAGGCCTGCTTACAGATATGCAGCCATACGCACATCATTGAGCGATTGTTTACAGAAACTCCCGCAACAGAAGCACCTTTATTTGATATCAACGGTCTCTTCACGCAAGACCTGGCATTATCAGCCGGTATCGCCAGGGAGGAGTGGCTGAGATCGATACTTACGCAGCCTGCTTTGTTTATCCGTATCAGGAAGAATGAAGACCTCATTGTGAAAGCGCTCTACGAGCACGAGATACCGTTCACTTTTATCTCAGAGACCTGCCTGTCGCTACCCAACGGCGCTAAGATAGATGAACTTTTATTGTCGGAAAGTTATGTAGTGCAGGACGCATCTTCACAGCTTACGGGCCAGTATTTTAACCCGCAAAAGAGTGAAACGTGGTATGATGCCTGTTCAGGTGCGGGCGGTAAATCACTGTTGCTAAAAGATATGGAACCATCAGTTCAGCTCACGGTAACGGATGTGCGCGAGAGCATCTTGCACAACCTTAAAGAGCGCTTCAGGCAATATAACATCACGCCCCCCATGGCTTATGTCACCAATGTATCTGATAAAGATAAACTGGACAAAACCCTTGGTGCGCGCCGGTTTGATAACATTATCTGCGATGTGCCTTGTAGTGGTTCCGGCACATGGGCACGCACTCCCGAGCAAATGTATTTCTTCGATCCTGCTACACTCAATAAATTCTCATCTCTCCAAAGCACCATTGCCATCAATGTATCCCGCTTCCTGAAGCCTGGCGGTAAGCTTATCTACATCACTTGCTCCGTTTTTAAAGAAGAGAACGAAAATGTGGTGGAAAAAATTGTAGCAGCAACCGGCCTGAAAGTACAGCAAACTCAGCTCATCAATGGCATAAAGAACAAAGCAGACAGTATGTTTGTGACGGTGATGGGGTAGGTCCCTAGAATCGCAGCACTACTTAACTATCCTCAACCTTCCTCCCTCTCTGGGGTGCAGCACCCTTACATCTTCAGCGGGGTCAAACCCGGCAAACACGTAGTTGTCCTCATTATACTTCTTGGTCAGCTGTTTGTTCAGCACGCAGTCCTCGTCAATGGTGTATACATAGTAGGGGCAGTAGTTACTCACATCGGCTTCATAAAAGCTGTCGGTCTGTACATACGTTTCTTTAAAGCCCCGGAACACTAGCTCATATTTACCATCCTTATCCAGGTCTTCAAGCTTAGCCACTATGGCTATATCAGGTGTGCCTTCTTCCTTATCCAACACCATATTGGCAATATTATCTTTAATGTTGATGATGGAAAATTCCTGCCGGTACCCTGCTTCATCTACATCGCCAAACAGCAGTACGACAGTTTGTTTGGGTCCCTTAGCTACATAGAGGTAGTTGCTGCTTACCTCATTCTTGTTGTGTTTCTGAAAAGGGTGGTCTACGTGTTTCCATGCGTTTTTGGCTACAAATGTTTCTGCATCGTAGCCCGTAAGGGAAACGCTCACCTGGTTGAACTTTCCTTTTTCAGATAGTGTAGACGTGATAGTGATCGTATCTGGCTTACCGTCATTATTCAGGTCTGTGCTGATGGTCTGCAGTGGCTTCAGGTCTTCTGTCTGCGCGTGCAGAGACAAGTGAACCATAACGCATATCAGTACAGCGAGTGTTTTCATTGAGTGTGATGAGCTATAAATATAGCAACAATATTCAGTCCCGTTACAAAAAGAGCACCCCTCCTGCCTTTAATGGTAGAGGGGTGTGGATAAATATTTGCCTGACCTTCGTGTTGCACTAATGTCCCTCTGTTACATGTCCGTTGTTCATTTGCTCCTGGTGGCGTCTTTTCACAGATTCGCCTATCGGGGTTGGGTGCCCGTCATCGTCTATGCGCACAAAGGTGATAGAGGTCGTCACTACTGCCATTTCTTCGCCGCTGTATACGTTGTATTTGCGGGCTTCTATATTCAGTGTTACCGATGTATTGCCCAGGTGAGCCACCTCGCCATATATACGCACGTGGTTACCCACTTTCAGCGGCTTGTTGAATATGAGCTCACCTACGCGCAGGGTCACCATATTGGGGGTGCAGCAGTACTCGGTAGCATAGGCCGCGGCAGCCTCGTCTATCCACGACATCATAAAGCCTCCGAAGACATTGCCGTGTATGCCAATGTCCTTGCCCATGCATATCTTTTTGTTGATCAGTTTCATTTCTATGGTTTGGTTGGTAGTATAAAAAAGCCCCCGTATACAGCGGAGGCAGAATATCATTGATGGTCAAAAAATATTATGCCCGCACACAGCCTGCCATAAAGCAGCATGCTGTATCCATTGAATTTGTATGGCTTCGGTTCGTTGTTTTCACGGTGCAATATTAAGTGAAAAGAGGTAATCGTTGCTGCAAAAACAGAAAATGTTGCGTTGCCACGACAATTATAACGTTTTCTTATCCATTCTGTTTTGTATCAGCTTCATGCCATAGCGCATCAGTGCATTGATGGTTATGCCCAGCAGCGCGCCACCCACAAGGCCGCCACCGCCGCCTGCCAGCAGCATCTGCTGCTTGGTATAGTTCAGGTTCAGCAGTATGTTGAGGAACAGCAACCCGCCAGTCCCCGCAATGCAGCCCAGGAAGGTCATAATGATCACGATAAAGAAACGGAAACCCGTCAGGAACGACCGCCTGTATAGCCCCGCTGCTACTGATACGGAGAAGATCCCCATGGCTATCAGCACGAACAAAAGGAAAAGTAATCCTGCGCCGATAAGCATACCTATAAATATCAGCCCCATAATCACGCAGCCCATGATCAGCAGCACAGGTAATTCCATACCATCACCTCCGGTATCGGCAATAGTATTCGGTTGTTGGGCAGTGGTGTCTGCAGCTCTTATTGTCGTAGCCTGCGGTTCTGCCGTCGTCTGCGCACACACCGGTGCTATAGCCGCAAAACATACGAATAGGAGCAAGAGTAAATACCGACGAGGCATCGTGAATTATTTAAATGAAGATACAACAGAACTTATTTCCTATCTGATATCTCAATTAGAATTTCGGTTTCAAAAAATACCTGCGCGACTGCGCAGACATCAATCTCCCTCGCCGCTTCAGGGAGAGGGTTGGGGTGAGGGTAGCCTTTACTCCTTGACCACTTTTATCGTTTGCTGGTGCGTGGCCGATACGGCTTTAAGCAGGTACATGCCAGCCGGCATTACGGCTATATCATACTGCACAGGAGTGTTCTTGCCTTTGTCAAAAGTGTGGGTGAAACGTGCCACCTCCCTTCCTGTCATATCCAGCATGCTGAAGTCGATGTTCTGATGTTCAGGTACGGTTACCGTAATGCTTAGTATACTATATGCAGGGTTTGATACCGATATTACCAGATTGTTGGTCAGTGGTAGTGGTGTATCCAGTGTGTTGATGATGGTCTTGGAGCAGCCAAGATCCGGAATGCCATAGCCTATCTGTGTGCCGGGGTCACTAAAATGATTGGCACATTGTATGATAGCCCTGCGTATCCTTGCCGGTCCTGCTGTTGGTGTAGACTCCCACAGGCATGCCGCCCAGCCAGCTATCTGCGGCGTGCTGAAAGAGGTGCCATCTTCCTCCGCGTAGCCGCTCTCCGTAAATATGTAGGCATTATGTCCCAGCCCGCATACATCAGGTTTTATTTGCCCTGCAGCATTCGGTCCAAATCCGCTGGTGGGTGCATTTGTTCCTGTTATATCCACCGATCCTATGGTCAGTGCGCTATCTGCATCGCCGGGGGTCAGTATACTGTTCCATGATCCTCCTCCTTCGTTGCCTGCAGAGGCTACAAACAGCATGCCCTTTTGCGTGGCCATGTTGGCGGCACGGGCAGCTACGGTTGTCTTACCATCAAAGTCGGTGGCGAACACGAAGTCATTGGTGGGATCGTCGAAAGTATCGTAGCCCAATGATGAGGTAATGATGTCTGCGCCCAGGCTGTCCGCACGCTCGGCGGCGCACAGCATATTCAGTAGTTCTATCGGTTGTTCCGAGTTGTCGTCTTCGCTCACATAAAGCGCATATTGCGCGTGCGGTGCCGATCCTACAAAGGCAGTAGGCACATTGCCCGCCATGGTAGAGAGTACACTAGTACCATGGGTATCATAGGCGTATACAAAGGAGGTGTCCAGCGTGAAATTATGTACATCTACTATACCTCCTGCACGCAGACTGTCAAAACCGGGGTGGGTATCGGTATACCAGAAGCCGGCATCTATCACAGCTATTAGTTTGCCGTTGCCGGTGTAGCCATTATCGCTCAGGTAGTTACCGTTCACCAGCATGGTTTGGTCCCATGTATAGCCAAAGTAGCTGGAGCCGCCGGATGTGGTCTTTCCCGCGGGCAATGTATGGGTTGTATTGCCCTGCCTGTGCAGTGATGTGGCGTAGTAGCCTACCAGCTTCACACTGCTCACAAAGGCTTTGCCATCCAGTGCATGTATCTGTGTAGAGTCGTTGATCAGGATCACACACAGGTTCATCCATTTAGATACCTCGTGCAGCTTACCACCGGTCAGGGTCAGCACGCTGTCTACATAGGCAGCCGTAACAGGCAGATCAGTGCTATCCAGCACTATGCCTTGCATATCCCTGCGGGCCATGGCCCTGGGAGATAAAAAAGACAGAGAGTCGCTGAATGCGAGCGTTCCGTTCTTATTACTGAAATTGACCCGGTAGGCATATTGCGTGGCACTGGCTGAAGAAGAGATCAGCGCCGATAGGAGGCACAACAATATGAGCTTTCTGCACATAGCATTAGTTATAGTCTATAGCCCGCATGATCACACTGTAGCCTTTTACGCAAGCGCCCATGTGCGCAGGGTTATAGGTCCAGTGTGTCCACTCTTTGTATATCATACCCACGTTATAGCCATATACTTCCTTGGCATACGTGCGCATAGCATATACATTAGAATCTATAGTAGGGTAGTTAACTGATTCGTCGTTTTCCAGCACGGTAACGGTCTTATCAAAGTTGATGTAACCATTGTTGTAAGACTTGCCCATGTTCTGGTATTTGTAGTTCCAGCCATTGAAATAAGAGAAAGCTGAATCCAGAACGTCTATGTTGGTATTGCCCATCCAGCTCAGGCCCTCAGCCATAGGGTATATGAGCTTTATGAACTGGCAACCATCCTGTGTGTACAAGAGGCTGCTGGTAGGTGTGCCTGCAGCAGGGTTGGTGCTGGTAGGCGCTATAGCGGCCGGTGTCATTGTTATTACGCGTATCTGCTGCCAGTCACCACCTTCCTGCGGACGGCTGTATACATCCATGATGTAAGAGAGGCGCTGCTGATTATCGCGGTAGGTATCGGTAATGGCGTACTTCAACTGTTTCCTGCTTTCCAGCTGGTAGCAACTGTCACCCAGGTAAATGATGGAATCTACATCATAAGTCACAGATCTGCCCAGGGTAATAGGGAAATAGTTGACTGAAGTATCGGCAGTGCTTACAGTAGTTTTATTACAAGAAATGAACACTGAGAAGCACAACGCAACTAACAGTAATATAGGTAAAGTCTTTTTAGCCATAAATTCCGACTGCTGTTATTTAGCGTAAATATAGTTAAAGAACGGAAAATAAGTATAAATAACATGTTTTTATATGTTCGATGGCTCCCGAACGTAAACACACATTTTTACTTTTAGTTTTTTGCTTGATAAACCGGCCCCTTAAAGTATTTGCCCTGTTACCTTATTAACTTTTTTAACCCTTTGCCCCTACACGGCTCTTTGTATGATCCCGCCGCCTATCACGTCATCACCCTCGTAGAATACAGCACTCTGGCCGGGGGCTATACTGTTCACATTGTGGTTGAACAGCACTTTTACCCCATCCGGCTGAGGCAGCAGCAGGCTATCCATACCCGCATCGCGGTAGCGTATCTTGGTCACGGCTTCCATTTCCGGGCGTATAGTATCATATTTCACCATGTTGATGCCGCGCACCATCATTTCACTCTGTTCCAGCTCGTGCACGTCGCCCAGCACCACGGTATTGGTCTCCGGTATGATGTTGGTCACAAATATAGGCCTGCCCAGTGCCACCAGGCCCTTTCGCTGGCCTATGGTGTAGAAGGGGTAGCCGTTATGCTTTCCCACCTTCGTGCCATCTGTCAGCACAAAGTCGCCGCCATTCACCCTTTCTTCCAGTCCTTCCACATTCCTTTTCAGGAAGCCGCGGTAGTCATTATCCGGCACAAAGCATATTTCGTAGCTCTCCGCTTTTTTACTCAGTTCAGTGTAGCCCATGTCATAGGCCAGCTGGCGTACTTCGGTCTTCAGCATATCTCCCAGGGGGTATATGCTGCGGCTCAGGCAGTCCTGGCCCAGGCCCCACAGCACATAGCTCTGGTCCTTGGTCAGGTCTTTGGCCTTGCTCAGCACATAGCGGCTGTTTTCCTCACGCACCTTTACGTAGTGGCCGGTGGCTATAAAGTCGCAGCCCAGTGCATCGGCACGCTTCAGCAGCGCCGCCCACTTGATGTGGGTATTACACAGCACACACGGGTTAGGCGTGCGGCCATTCACATATTCATCTATGAAATTCTCTATAACTGAGCTGCCAAATTCCTCACGGATATCCAGCACATAATGAGGGAAACCATGTTCCACAGCCGCCATTCGTGCATCGTTGAACGAATCGAGGTTGCAGCAGCCTGTCTCTTTCTTACCACCGCCACTGGAGGCATAATCCCATGTTTTCATGGTTATACCCACCACTTCATAACCTTGGTCGTGGAGCATAAGCGCGCTTACGGTACTATCTATACCGCCGCTCATAGCCACCAATACCTTACCCATTTTACTCATAAGAGTACAAAGTTAATTACTTAAGTCCTTAATCTGTCAATAAGGGTATTGAGACTGGCCAATTGAGTTTTCTTGTCATCTCTCCATTATGCCCGACGAATCGGGAAATTGTTTGTCCTGATTTTGGTTGACACGTGTTTGTCATTCTGACGAAGGAAGAATCTCGCACATGGTTTAATTAAAGTCATGGTCAATTCTCCTCTTGCCAAAGAGGAGTACCCGCAGGGGGAGGTGATCGTCAAACAGCCTTTCAAGCCATTTCCGTCCCTGCTCTCTGCCTTATTTTTGTACACGTAGGGGCAATCCCTTGCGGTTGCCCTCACACAATACCGACTACCCTAAAAAGCACATTTTTTAGATTTTCTTAAAATTATTTGGAATTTCTAAAATTTTGTATCTTTGAATCGAATGATATCACCCCATGGTAATAATAAGCTACGTTAGGATAAAGGAATTTATTAATGTTCATAAAGAAGCAACCGATACCCTGAACAACTGGTATCGCCTATGCGAAATGGCAGATTGGAGCAACATTCATGACATAAAGAAAGTTTTCAATTCGGTCGATGCGGTGGGTAATGACAGATATGTATTTAATGTTGGTGGGAATAACTATCGGGTAGTGGCTATGATCTTTTTTGATATTCGTACCATCTATATAAGATTTGTTGGTACGCACAGGGAATATGACCGTATTAAAAACATAGACTTGATTTGATAGTTCAACTGATACAGATAAAGGAGGTATATGAAAAACACGAAAAAAATAGTTGCCATCGAAAAAAACATCAGTACTGCTACCGAGTATAAAAAGGTAATGAAGAAGATAGATGCGCTGATGAATAAAGGGAGTGAGCAGGTTTCCAAACAGGAACTTGTCGAGATCCGCGAACTCGCGCTCATGGCGCAACGCTATGAGCAGGAGAAATATGTTATGCCTCCCCCCACCACTTTGGCCGGCATTATCGAAATGAAGATGTATGAAATGCGGTTAAAACAAACAGAACTTGCAGTAAAGCTGAAAGTGAGCAATACTAAACTGTCCATGATACTCAATGGCAAGCAAAAGCCCGACGTTGCCTTCCTGAAATCGCTGCATCAGAACCTGCATGTAGATGCTAATCTGCTGCTCGAAGCGGTTTAGCTGTTAGGCTTCACTGCTTTTGTAAGGTGCTTTAACAACCATACATCTTCTGAATATGAAAAGAATATACCCGATTTTAATTTTGCTCACAGTAGCTATGATTGTCGCTGTCACAGCATGGAGGAGCAACAAACAAAAGCGACTGGCTCCCAAAGATACATCCATGACGTTTGCACAAAGGATGGACAACATTTATGCTTCAGTCGGCAAAAGCGGAGTGTTCCAGCAACGTCTGTTGTGTAAGGATTTTTTGACGGTATATGAAAACCCCAAGCCATATCAGAGTGATGCAATATCTTTTCTTGCCGGCAACGATACTTGTAGTGAGAATAAGTACACTGCCATATTATCCATGGGCAGATTAGAGGTGGAAGACTATGCCGGTTTTGTGGACACATGTTATGCGCTATTTCAGGCCAACAAGATCACTGAACATCAACTGAAGATCGCGTGCTATTACTCAATGACCAATTATTCTACATCAGCTGAAGATTATGACAATAAAAATGTGATAAGGGTACTGACTAAAATTAAAAATGACCGGAGCATATCATCAAACTTTAGAGAAAGCATTGAACGGGATTTGAGCGGAAAGAATAGAAAACATTCATTTTTGGGATACTTAAAATCAAAAATATTTGGTTAGTTTGCTCGGTCTCTTTACCAGTTCAAGCGTCCTTGCTTGAACACTGCCAAGACTCCACTGGCGCGAGAGTTAGCGTAGCGGCCTGCCCGGCTAAATAGACGGGCTCTCGTGTGTTACAGTTGAGCGGGTCTCTGACCCGCAACGTCCTACCCGTTTAAGCGTCCTCGCTTGAACGCAGCCAAGGCAGGTTATCCACATTTTCCGTCATCATGCATATTTCTTCCCTTGCCTGGCGCGGCTTTCAAAATTATTTTTGGAAACCCCTTCCCCGTATTCGTAGCTTGCGCCGGCACTAACCCTTATTCGGTTATTGCAACGTTCTTTGACATACTGTTGCATGTTCACTGCACATTTGTGCAGATATCGGAAGCACTTTGCAGCACCGTGAAAAGTCAAGTGTTTGATACTCAACGATCAACGTGTAAAAACTGCAGCTTTGCAGTTAAATCAGAACTGCTGCAATTATCAGATGTTGAAGGACAAGATAATTGAAAGCCAAAGATCAGAGGTTCATGAAAATCTTTCAATCAAGTGAATCGTGGTTCAGACAACATAAATACCGGTCGCTTCCGCTTTTTCCTAAGCGGAAGTAAGCGGAAGTAATAGTGTGGATACTATCTAATTGATTACCAATAAAACGGCCTTACTTATCCACTATTTTGCCACTTCCGCTTTTTAAGAAAGTCCGTTCAGGAAAGCGGAAGCGAATGAAAGTTAGCTATTACCCCGCCGGGTTAAAGCAATGTTAGCCTGTTCCGATGGCTATCGTGAGGAAATGCGAAATTGCAGGGATATATCAGAAGTCATTTTTAATGGTGATATTATGGCTCGACAATTCCCATACATGGGTAACGCTATCGGCAGGGTGGATTAGGCGCATTTTTATGATCCCCGCATCATCATTTACAAAGAAGCAATCACTGCCTTTGTGTATCTCGGCCACATTATTGTAGGTGGTTCCGTTCAGGTTAAAGGTGGGGTGTACGGTGGTAATGTTAGTATCGCTGCTTGTAAATGGCGCTATAAATAGTGGTTGATAGGAGCACTCTGTTTTCTTGCTGATGGCATCATCATACCTGATGCCCAAAGTGCTGTCGTAAAGATCGAAAACCCATTTGCCGCGGATCACGGTCCAGTTGCCGGTGGTATCCTGTTCGGCCTGCGAAATGAAGATAGTATTATAAACAACGTTGGTTCTCATTGCCAGCGCCTTGTAGATGTATTCTGCATTGGTATCTACATAAAAACGGTCTGTTTTACCGGTAAATGAGTCTGTGTAGAGCCAATAACTACCACCATCGTAATTATAATGATTGGATAGCGTCGCATTGATCACATTTATGTTCCAGTTAGTGTTTTGTGCAGGTTGCTGGTCATTCTTTTTACAATTGCTCAAGAGCGACATGCCGGCTATCGCACAGCAAAACAGCAGAAGTTTTTTGGCAGGTAGCATAAGGGTGGGTTTGGCAATTCAAATATAAGAAATAAAAATGGAATGTGGTTCAGCGTTTGCTGTCCAATTCTTTTGCGCCCTTAATTTTTTTCATATCACTTACTTCACTCATCGCGCCTTAGCGCCTCTGCGGTTAAATATTCTATCATATAAAAAACTTACTTTAGCCCTATGGAAACAACCGCAAGCGACACCCCGGTTATTACGTCATCTAAGTCGATACACAGGGCATGGTCTATGTATGACTGGGCCAACTCGGCTTACAACCTGGTGATCACGTCTACGATATTCCCCGCCTTCTACATCGCCATCACCACACAGAAAGATAAGAATGATGTGGTGCTGAATAATAAGGTGAAATTTTTTGGTCACACGTTTGCCAACGATGCCTTGTTTACCTATACATTATCGGCAGCCTATATGGTCATTGTGCTGCTGTCGCCCATACTATCGTCTATAGCCGATTATAAGGGCAATAAGAAAGCGTTTATGCGGCTGTTTTGCTACATGGGTTCAGCGGCCTGTTGCAGCCTGGCACTATTCGATACTTCGCGGCTGGAGTTTGGTATGATCTCCTTTGCCATAGCGGCCATAGGGTATTGCGGCAGCATCGTATTCTATAATGCTTACCTACCTGAGATAGCGGTAGAGGAGGACAGGGACAGGGTGAGCGCGCAGGGTTTTGCGTACGGTTACATAGGTAGCGTTATCCTGCAGGTCATTTGTCTGGTATTTGTGTTGCTGCCGGAAAAGTTTGGTATTACCGACCCGCTGTTGCCGCCTAAGCTATCGTTCCTGCTTACCGGGTTGTGGTGGTTCGGTTTTGCGCACATCACGTTTGCCAAACTGCCCAAGGGTCAGCCGCTTCATGCCGACAGGGAGCATAGCCTGATAGTGAATGGCTTTTATGAGTTGCGTAAGGTGTGGGGGCAGATAAAGCAGCTTAAGGTATTGTCTACTTATCTGTTTGCCTTCCTGTTTTACAGCATGGGGGTGCAGACAGTGATGCTGGCGGCCACCATCTTTGGCAGTACAGAGGTGCGCACAGCTGATAGCAAGAACCTGGGTACGCCACAGCTCATTATTACTATACTCATCATACAACTGGTGGCTATAGCCGGTGCCTACCTTATGGCTAAACTATCTGACCTGATCGGAAATCTGCAGGTGCTGCTGCTGGTAGTGGGCATATGGATAGGGGTATGTATAGGGGCTTATTTTACCCATACTGACATTCAGTTTTATATACTGGCTGCCATCGTGGGCCTGGTAATGGGCGGTATACAGTCCATGAGCCGCTCTACCTATTCTAAATTAATGCCGCCTACACATGACACGGCATCATTTTTTAGCTTTTATGATGTGACGGAGAAGATAGCCATAGTAATAGGCACCGCATCATTTGCCTACATCAGCGAGCAAACAGGCGATATGCGTAAATCGATATTGATGCTGGTAGGTTACTTTTTTATTGGCGGGGTGATTTTGTACCTTGCAATTAGAAAACAAAAGGGTAATAGGTTAAAGGGTTAAAAGGTTAAAAGGGAAAAGATAAAACACAGTAACATGAAAGTATATGCAATAAATGCGGGGTATTTTAAGCTGGATGGCGGCGCTATGTTTGGGGTAGTACCCAAGAGCATGTGGAACAAAGCCAACCCTGCTGACGATAATAATATGTGTAACTGGGCTATGCGCTGCCTGCTGATAGAGCACGGCAACTACCGGATACTTATAGACAATGGAATGGGTGATAAGCAGGATGAGAAATTCTTTAGCCATTACTACCAGCATGGCGATGATAGTATAGAGAAAGGTTTGGCCAAGCATGGCTTTACACCCGATGATATTACCGACGTATTTCTTACCCACCTGCACTTTGATCATTGCGGTGGCTCTATAAAGAGACAGGGCGACAAGCTGGTAACAGTATTTAAGAATGCGGTGTACTGGACAGATAAAAAGCACTGGGAATCGGCACTGTCGCCCAATGAGCGCGAGAAGGCTTCTTTCCTGAAGGAGAATATACTGCCGATAGAAGAAAGCGGACAGATGCGCTTTGTAGATGTAAGCGATGGTGGCGAATGGATAGAAGACATACGCATACGCTACTGCAGCGGACATACTGACAGCATGATGCTGCCGCAAATAAAATACAACAACACCTCCATACTTTTTTGCGCCGACCTGCTACCCAGCACAGCGCACATATCACTGCCATGGGTAATGGCCTATGATATGCGCCCGCTGGATACGCTGAATGAAAAGAAAAGGATACTCAATGAGGCCGTAGCCAATAATTGGGTACTCTACTTTGAGCATGACCCCAGGAACGAATGCTGCACCCTGCAGCAGACAGACAAGGGCATAAGGGTGAAAGACATTTTCCCGCTCAGCGAGATAGACTTGTACGTTAAGTAGTTAAGACGTTAAATAGTTAAGGGGTTAAATAGTTAAAACGGGAGTGTGTTGACAAGGTAAAAGGGTAATATTGCTAAGCCGAAAATCTATTGCCGCATTACCTCTAACTGACGAACTGGTTGCCTTATTAACTTATTGCCCAATTAACTACTTTGCCTTTTACCTGACTACGTCTATTTCCCTATTTCCAGTACAAAAGCTTTCTTGCTCTTGTTCTTATAGACAAGTGTTACAAAGTAAGTGCCCTGCTGCAGGTGGTGGATGTCTATGGTATTATTGTCCTTGCTCACGCGCATTTGCTTTACTTGTTCACCATCGCCATTAGTGATGATGGCCCAGGTAGGCTTGGTGAGGCCGGGAAGATCGGAGAAGGAGATGGTCCTGTTGCTCATAGACATTTCTGTGTTGGCGAACTCATTGTCTTCGGTAGGTGGTTTGTAGTGGGTCTTTTTGGCATTCGTGGCGTCGTCGCCATAGAAAACGTCGGCAGAGGCTTGTGCTCTGGCAATGGTGCACGCCGCAAGCAGTGCACAGGATAAGATGATGCGTTTCATTGTATTTGTGTTTTTAGTTTTGGTGACATGTGTAAGACGTAACAAAACTAGAATCGGTTACAACGAATGAACTACCCTATAAAGCGTGATTTGCGGAGGATAGCCTTATAAAACGGGGTGAAAAAAGGGGGATGTGAAAAGTAAAAAGCAAAAATTAAAAAGTAAAATGCCCGAATGGAGAGATATTCTCCCGTCTATTCGGCCGGGCAGGCACAGAGGGTGTAGAGATTGTGTGTTGTGCAAATATCTGTATGAATGATAATTACAGCACATCTTTCTGAAATTTGGTTTTTAACTCGCTGTTTTTTTAAATAGGATATATCTTTGCGCCCATGGAACTGAATGCGCTCACTGCGATAAGCCCGATAGACGGCCGTTATCGCCAGCAACTGGCAACACTTGCCCCTTATTTTTCTGAGTTTGGCCTTATCCGTTACCGGGTGAGGGTAGAGGTCGAATATTTTTTATTCCTCGCAGAAAAGAAGATCATCAAGTTGCCGGTAAAGGTCAAGGCTGCAAAGCTGCGCAGCATCTATCAGGATTTTACCGAGGCCGACGCGCATCAGATAAAGACCATAGAACGCACGACCAATCATGATGTGAAGGCGGTGGAGTACTTTCTTAAAGAGAAACTAAGTGCCATGGGTGCGGGTGAAAGCGTGGAGTGGATACACTTTGGCCTTACCTCGCAGGATATTAATAATACAGCTGTTCCACTGTCGTGGAAGGAGGCGCTGGAAGAGCAATACCTGCCTGCGCTACAGAACATAGTACTGAACCTGCGCAAGATGGCCAAGGACTGGAAGAGCGTATCTATGCTGGCACGCACGCACGGGCAGCCGGCATCGCCTACCACACTGGGCAAGGAGATGATGGTATTTGTAGAGCGACTGGAAGGACAGATATTACTGCTGAGCCATGTGCCATTTGCTGCCAAGTTTGGCGGTGCTACCGGTAACTTCAATGCGCATCATGTGGCCTTTGGCAATGTGGATTGGGAGAAATTCGGTAATGACTTTGTGAACCGTAAGCTGGGTCTGGAGCGCATGCAGTATACCACGCAGATAGAACATTATGATAATCTGGCTGCACAGTTTGACGCGCTGAAACGCATCAATACTATATTGATAGATATGTGCCGCGATATATGGCAGTATATATCTATGGAATACTTTAAGCAGAAGGTAAAAGCCGGAGAGGTAGGCAGCAGTGCTATGCCGCACAAGGTGAACCCGATAGACTTTGAAAATGCAGAAGGTAACCTGGGTATAGCCAATGCGCTGTATGAGCACCTGAGCGCCAAACTGCCTATAAGCCGCTTGCAGCGCGACCTTACCGATAGCACCGTACTACGCAATGTGGGTATGCCGCTAAGTCATAGCTACCTGGCTCTGCGATCGATAGAAAAGGGTATGGGCAAGCTGCTGCTGAACCAGCAGAAGATGCACGATGACCTGGAGGGCAACTGGGCTGTAGTAGCAGAGGCGCTGCAAACCATACTGCGCAGGGAAAACTACCCGCAGCCTTATGAGGCGCTAAAGGCACTGACCCGCGGCAAGACCAGCATTACCAAGACAGATATACACGCCTTTGTAGATACACTGAATGTAAGCGCCAAAGTGAAGAAAGAGCTGAAAGCAGTAACACCACATAATTATACCGGGGTGGGTTTTAAGTACTGATATTAATTTGACTAAATATATTTTAATGGCTACTTTATTGGATAAAGTAGCCATTTATTATTGAAAGCCTTGATAGTAGCATATCTCAGCAAACAGATATATATGCAAAAATACGCTTTGGCCATGCACTGTTAAAAGTGTCATACTAATTTCATTTTATGTTTGGATTTCAATAATTTTGCAGCCTAATTAACACTTCAACCTTTCCTCAATGGCATTTGATATTGATCTCATCCAGAAAGTTTACGAACAACTTCCCGGTAAAATTGAAGCAGCGCGCAAGTTATTAGGCCGCCCGCTGACATTAGCAGAAAAGACATTATACTCTCACTCATTTGAAGCCGCCAAGAAGGCTTATGAGCGTGGACGTGACTACGTAAATTTCGCTCCTGATCGCGTAGCGATGCAGGACGCTACCGCGCAGATGGCGTTGTTGCAGTTCAGTACCTGCGGCCGTAAGACCGTAGCCGTGCCGAGCACAGTGCATTGCGATCACCTGATACAGGCGAAAGTAGGTGCAGTTGAAGATCTGAAAACAGCAGTGGATGTGAATAAGGAAGTGTATGATTTCCTTTCTTCTATCTCTAATAAATATGGTATCGGTTTCTGGCGAGCAGGTGCAGGTATCATTCACCAGGTAGTGTTGGAGAACTATGCGTTCCCTGGTGGTATGATGATAGGTACCGACAGCCACACGCCAAATGCAGGTGGACTGGGTATGATAGCCATAGGTGTAGGTGGTGCTGACGCTGTGGATGTCATGGCAGGATTGCCATGGGAGCTGAAGATGCCTAAACTGATAGGTGTGAAGCTGACCGGCAGAATGAACGGCTGGACATCGGCAAAAGATATTATCCTCAAGGTAGCAGGTATACTTACCGTGAAAGGTGGTACCGGTGCTATTGTAGAATATTTTGGTGAAGGCGCTGAAAGCCTGAGCTGCACAGGTAAGGCTACGATCTGTAACATGGGTGCGGAGATAGGTGCTACCTGCTCTATGTTTGCCTATGACGAGAAGATGGCAGAATACCTGAGCGGTACAAGCCGTAAGGACGTAGCGGAAGCTGCAGATAAGGTGAAAGCTGACCTGCGCTCTGACAACGAAGTTTATATTGACCCTGCTAAGTTCTACGATCAGTTGATAGAGATCAACCTAAGCGAACTGGAACCATATGTGAACGGACCATTCACTCCGGACCTGGCAACACCTATCAGCGAGATGGCTGCTGCTGTAAAGGAGCATGGCTGGCCTGATGCGGTGGAGGTAGCTCTGATAGGCTCGTGCACCAACTCTTCTTACGAAGACATCAGCCGTTCAGCATTTATTGCTAACGATGCTATGGCTAAGGGCCTGAAGGCAAAGAGCGAATTCACTATCACCCCGGGTTCTGAAATGGTGCGTTTCACCATAGAGCGCGATGGTATGCTGAAGACATTTGACCGCATGGGTGGTACAGTGCTGGCTAATGCCTGCGGCCCTTGCATAGGCCAGTGGGCGCGCCACGTAGCTGACCCGGCTAAGAAGAACACGATCGTTACTTCATTCAACAGGAACTTTGCAAAACGTAATGATGGCCTGGCCTCTACACACGCATTTGTAGCTTCTCCCGAAATAGTTACTGCATTTGCTATTGCGGGTAGCCTGTCTTTCAATCCGCTGAAAGATACGCTGACCAACGACAAAGGCGAGGCTGTGATGCTGGATGAGCCAAAAGGTTATGAAATGCCTCCAAAGGGTTATGCAGTTGACGATCCGGGCTATACCGCACCGGCTGCTGATGGATCTAAGGTAGAGGTTATTGTAAGCCCTACCAGCGACCGTTTGCAGTTGCTGGCTCCGTTTGATGCATGGGATGGTAAGGACATGACAGGTATTAACCTGCTGATCAAGGCATTTGGTAAATGTACTACTGACCACATCTCTATGGCCGGCCCATGGTTGAAGTATCGTGGCCACCTGGACAACATCTCTAACAACATGCTGATAGGTGCTATCAATGCATTCAACATGGATGTGAACAAGGTGAAGAACCTGATCACCGGTGAGTATGACGAGGTGCCTAAGGTAGCCCGTGCGTACAAGGCGGCACATATAGGCAGCATAGTAGTAGGCGATGAGAACTATGGCGAAGGCAGCAGCCGCGAACACGCCGCTATGGAGCCACGCCACCTGGGTGTGCGTGCTATACTGGTGAAGAGCTTTGCCCGTATACACGAGACCAACCTGAAGAAGCAAGGTATGCTGGCTATTACCTTTGCTGATAAGGCTGACTACGATAAGATACAGGAAGATGATAAGATAGATGTACTGGGACTGACCACATTTGCGGAAGGTGTGCAACTGACTGTAGTGTTGCATCATAAAGATGGCAGCTCAGATTCTATTAAAGTAAACCATACTTACAATGAACAACAGATAGAGTGGTTCAGAGCTGGCGGCGCACTTAACGTGATCCGCAGCGAGTTTGCAAAGGAAGCTGCTACAGCATAGTCTTTTTGTTCAATAGTCGAATTATTTTGATATAGCCCATCCCGAAAAGGATGGGCTATATTTTGTTGTAAATATTTCTTTAAAAAGATACAAATCATCAAAATAGGTGTTGTTATAAGGAGATTGTTAATTAATTTTACGGTAGTAATCGGCATATGCGCAGTAAGAACCACTTTAAAGATTTTATTGAATGGAAGGCATTCGGAGTGTGTGCTGCCATAGGTGATCGTATGGGTATTGCTACGTCGCGTATTCGCTTGTGGTTTATCTACATATCCTTTCTTACTATGGGTTCACCTGTAATCATATACATGGTGCTTGCCTTCTGGATGAACCTTAAAAACTACATCCTTCTTCGCCGCAGGAATCCTGTGAGGTGGTAATAACAGCCGCCCCCCCGGGGCGCACATCTATCAAGTGGTATGTGCTTACAAACCAGCCCTTTTGTATTAGTTTTTAGCTATTGTACTTATTGACTTTTTATATATCTTATGGTGTTTTTTAAACGCAGCTACTTTTTTGTTTTTGGTAGCCGCTAGAACAATTATTGCTACAAAAATGGTTGTTATGAGGAAAATTCTACTCGTGCTGGTAGCACTATTTACCGGATCAAGTGCTGTTTGGGCGCAATGTACCGGTATCATTACCACGATTGCCGGCAATGGTAGTTTTGGTTCTTCCGGCGATGGCGGTGATGCCACCTCTGCCAGCCTGGCTTATCCCAATGGCGTAGCCGTTGACGGTTCGGGCAATCTGTACATTTCGGACTATGGTAACAACAGGATCCGAAAAGTAGCATCACTCTTGGTTGTAAGCGCCATGATCGGTGCGGATAGCGTATGCGCGGGTGTAACAACCACTTATAGCAGCGCCACCAGCGGTGGCGCATGGGCCAGCAGCAATGCTGCTATTGCCTTGGTTTGTTATGTATATGCGGAATGGTATTTGGTATATTATCGACATTATTATTACCTTTAATGCAAATATAGATTCGTATAGACAAACTAAACTGATAACATAAAGATTTTGCATTTCGCAAAAACTATTTTTGTTCTTGAAAAGTCGAAAATTCAAACGGTACAGGGGAAGTTTAGCCAATTCTCAGGTTATTCTGGGCATTGGTTCACATTGTACCAAAGGCTTCGACTTTTTTAAGAACGGGTGAATGTCAATGTTCAGGTATTTTATTTTTAAAAAGACAAAATAGTATATGAAAAAAGTTTTATTGGCCTTGCTAGCCATTTTTTGTGGATGCGACAATTTTGCACAATCACATAGTTGTTGGCAGCAGGTATCAAGTATTTCTGATGGGTATAGCAACATTATAAAAACTAATTCAGGTACTTATTTATGTAATGCATCAACTGTCAATTCTCTATACTCAAGCTCTGATTTGTCCTTTTGGAGTCCTGTATCTTCAAGTTTCCCATCTTCTGCTGGCTATGTTTTGGGAAAAGATAAAAGTGGAAAGTTATTTATTTCAACCGCGCATAACGGAATATATGAAAGTAGTGATAATGGGACAACGTGGCAATATTCTTTTGGATCTGGTTATGGGTGTGCCGCTGGTTGCTTTGCAACGGATGATATTGATAATATATATGTTGGTTTGGGTGGATATTTAAGAGGTATGTATATTAGTACTGACACCGGAAATATTTGGTCTAATAATCAATCTGGGATGGATTTTATTAATATCGATTTCTTTCCTGCTGGAAATTTTACATATGCTATCAATACAAATAATCAAGTATGGCTATCCTCGAATAATGGTGCTACTTGGTTACAAATCACAGGACAACCTTTTTCAAGCAACGCAATAGCTGTCAATCACCAAGGTGATACAGTTTATATAGTGTGCAATAATGGTAATATTTATAGATCTTTAGATTTAAGTGTTTCATGGATGTATTATGCAAACATACCAATTACAAATACAGCGAGTGTATATAATAATACTATAATTTTTGCTGGATCTAACAAGTGGTGGATTGAAATGAGTGCAAGCGGTATATGGCAAAGCAATGATAATGGAATGACATGGCAAGAAAATGATTCTTGTATATCTGGAAATGTGAATAGTCTTTTTCATACAGGCGATACAGTATATGCTACAACAACTACAGGAATATTTAGGTACATTGATTGTTTGTCGCCAACAGTTTCTCCTATTATAGGCCTATCATCTGCCCAAATAGGCAGCAACGTTTTATTAATTGATAGTACTTCTGGAGGTGTATGGTCATCATCTAATGCCTCAATTGCTACTGTAAGCGCAAGTGGTGTAATAACTGGAGTAGCCTCAGGTAGTGCTACTATAAGCTATACAGTAAGTAATAGTTGTGGTAGCAGTACGGCTACTCATGCAATGAGTATAACGGCACCAATTGTGCCAAGTTCTAGTTGCCCTAAAATTATTACTACAGTAGCTGGTAATGGGATATCTGGTTACAGTGGTGATGGTGGTGCGGCGACATCGGCTAGCTTGAGCCAACCTTTTGGCTTGGCCGTTGACGGGTCGGGTAATCTATACTTTGCGGACGAGTATAACAACGTTATCCGAAAAGTGAGCCCCTCGGGCACCATCAGCACGGTGGCGGGTAATGGTGTTGCAGGTTATTCCGGTGATGGCGGTGCGGCGACCTCGGCCAATCTGAACGATCCCATTGGCGTAGCAGTTGACGGTTCTGGCAACCTATTCATTGGGGAACCAGGTAACAATGTTATCCGAAAAGTGAGCCCCTCTGGCACCATCAGCACGGTGGCTGGCAATGGTAGCGGTGGTTATTCGGGTGATGGCGGTGCGGCGACCTCGGCCATCCTGAACGGCCCTTGTGGCATAGCCATTGACGGTTCGGGCAATATATATTTTGCGGACGAGAATAACAACGTTATCCGAAAAGTGAGCCCCTCTGGCACCATTAGCACGGTGGCGGGCAATGGTAGCATGGGTTATTCCGGCGATGGCGGTGCGGCGACCTTGGCCAGCCTGTACGCTCCCGTTGGCGTAGCCGTTGACAGTTCGGGTAACCTATACATTGGGGACCAAGTTAACAACATTATCCGGAAAGTGAGCCCCTCTGGCACCATCAGTACGGTGGCTGGAAATGGTAGCAGTAGTTATTCGGGTGATGGTGGTGCGGCGACATCGGCTAGCCTGGCCAATCCGGTTGGCGTAGCAGTTGACGGTTCGGGCAACCTATACATTGCTGACTATTTTAACAACCGGATCCGAAAAGTAAGCCCCTCTGGCACAATCAGTGCGGTCGCAGGTAATGGAAGTCATAGTTATTCCGGCGATGGTGGCGCGGCAACATCGGCCGGCCTATTCTATCCAACAGGGGTAGCCGTTGACGGGTCAGGAAATCTATACATTGCGGACTATGTTAACGGCTTTATCCGAAAAGTATCATCAGGTATGTTGGTAAGTAATATAATTGGTGCCGATAGCGTGTGCGCGGGTGCAACAACCACTTATAGCAGCGCCACCGGCGGTGGCGCATGGGCCAGCAGCAATGCAGCTATTGCCTCGGTAGGTGCAGATGGTGTGGTAACTGGTGTGGCTGCGGGTACGGCAATTATTGGTAACTATATACAATTTTACACTAAGCAAGCAACAAAAATGGGCACTACGTGAATAGCACCCTATGTTTTTACTTTTTATCTTCCTTCGGATTATAGTTTAAAGCGGTTACTAATTTTTGATTGAACGGGGATAGTTTTGGCTCTTGTGCGACCTCATTAAATTCTAATTCCAGTTGTATTTTCTTATGGTACTTCTTTTCAAATATAGATTGGAATTGCTCTTTTGATTCAGCTATAGACATTAATGTTGTAACCTCAATAATATGCTTTTTAAGGTGCTCCCTGCCTATTTCAGGTGTTAGCGACTGATGCCACTTATAACGCCAATTACCTGCTGCCGTTTTGCCTGTTTTGTCCTTTATTTTATCTACCACGCCTTTAGGCAATTCATCGTAAATATATTTAGTGGTCAACTTGCCAATAAAGGACGGTTTATTTTTAATATATTTCGGTATAAATGGTAATCCCCAAAGTCGGTACACCTCTTTATAAAAATCATCAGTAAACGTCAATTGCCATTTTAGTATTTCGTCAGATATATAAGCGGAGAGTATTTTTTGAAGTTCAAAACGCTCTCTTTCATATTGATAGCCAGTTGCTTCATCAATCAGCGATATGATACCGATATTAGATAGCCCTATCAAAAGTATTTCGCTGGCTCTTGCAAGTGGTTGCTGTTGCGTTTTAAGCACCTTTCCTGCTCTTGCATCTAAGTACACCTTACAAAGCAGGGGGAGAATAAGGGCATTATATGCGCTATCCTCTTTGCCATTTTTGTCTATGAAATATATCTGATTGAGCACACCCTTCAAATCCTCTCCCACAAAGGGTTGCAGGTTATTGGCATCTATAAAAGCTGGCATATTGAGCACACGTACATCATCCTTCGCTCTCCCCCTTTTAGTACGCCCGAACGCCTTGAATATTGCAGATGCCGATATTACCCTTGTGCCATCTTGTAATACAGCCACATTAAGCACGGTGTCACCTAATGTTATCTTGCCTTCGTTGGTTGCTTTTAATATTTCGGTGCTCATATATTTGCTATTAAGGTTTTGTAAGTTAAACGATTTTCCATATTTGTAAGCATTATTTTGAAACGGGCATCTTCTTTTATCTCTTTGCTATTGTAGCGAAATGAATGCTCATTAAGATATTTCTGTAAATGCTTTGGAGATACCGAATGGTAAATACCTATTATCATGCGGTCAAGCAATGAAAATGAGCCTTCAATCGTATTGGTGTGGTAAATGCCATCCCGAACGTATTCCTTCTTAGAATGGTCAACAATACCATGATGTGCATAGTTCCTACCAATAGTAGTGTATGATGTTGCGCTATCAGTCATTAATACCGATGTGTTATCGATGCTCCCAATTACCATGTCCTTAATGGTATCAGTAGGCTTCATTACTTCAAACTTAACCTTATTGCCACGCTCCAAATAGCCCATAACAACGGTTTTATTATCATTCACACCACGAACCTTTTCTTTTATTTCCTTGCGCTTACGGTTGCTCATGTTCTTAACCTTGCCGCCAATGTATGTTTCGTCAACTTCAACTACAACACCTTCGCCACCCATTTTTTCGCCACCATTTTCAACATCTTCTATACCAAAGCAATTACGAATACGATGGTTCATAAACCATGCAGTTTTTTGAGTAACGTTGAGGTCTTTAGCAAGCTGCAAAGAAGATATACCCTTCTTGTGTCCTGTTATCAAATAGATAGCAAGAAACCATGTAGGCAATTCAATTTTAGTATTGTCAAATAGTGTAGATGTGCAAACGTTGAAGTATTTACCAGTGTTCTTGCACTTGTATTTATTGCCAGCACACTTGTAAACCTTACTGGTCGCATCGAATGGAGAAACAACATCGCCATTCCAACGTAATTGCTCTAAATGCTTAATGCAAATTTCTTGTGTAGGAAATGCTTTTACTAATTCTATTACTGATTTAAATTCTAAGTTTATCATCTCCTTGTGTGTTTGCTTACACAAAGATAAGTAGTTAATTACACTAAAACAAATAAATTGGTGTAAATTTAGAAAATATTTTCACTTTATTCTATTTCACTACCAAACCCCTACCTTTGCATACCCAAAAAACAAGAGTACTGGTAGTAATTAAAATCATGCCAAAGTATCGGCACGTATTTTGTGTTATTAAAGTTGCCTTAAGTTTTTAAAAAGATGATGCAAATCTTCTTTTTTGCAATAATTTTGGTTTATAATTGTACTATGGTTGATATTATAAAGGATGCCCTTAAATCTCCAGCAGGTAGCTTTGCTTTTATTTTAGCACTGCTTATGATTGCTTTTTGGGCTACTCATCATATCTCTAAGTGGAATACAAAACTTGAGCATGTCAACAAATTAGATGGTAATGTATCTCTAATAAAAGATGATATTTCTACTATAAAGGCTTTCATTAGTGTTTATGGACAGAATAACAATCCTTTCGCACAAAGAAATAGCCCCGTAAGCCTGACTCCCGCTGGTGTAGAAGTATCAAAAGATTTAGGTATCGAAGACTTAATAATCAGGCACTGGTCTGAGATACAGAAAGACCTTTCCAGCGCATTAAAACAGGATTGTAACCCTTATGATATCCAACAAGAGGCAATTAATGTTGCATCTAAAATGCAAAAATACTTTACCGCCTCCGAATTGGATGTAATCAAAAGATATGCCTTTCAAAAGGGACACTCTTTAACGACTTATGATTTATTGATTGGAATACACATAAGGGACATTTATTTTAAGAAAAACAACATAAATATAGATGATGTTGATAAGTACGACCCGAATAAACCAACTCAAGTTGCGTAGCAAATATTAAATCTATAATGAGTAACAAAAATGGGCACTACGTAGTGCCCATTTTTGTTACTTGCTTAGTGTAAAATTGTATATAGTTACCCAATTATTACCTATAGTGCCAGCGATACCTGTGGTAGTGGTTTTGTAACTAAAACAATAATAGTTGATCCGGCACCTGATGCCGGCAGCATAACAGGTTCATCCTCACTCACAGTAGGCGCAACACCAACCCTCACAGATACCACCACCGGTGGCACATGGGCTGCCAGCAATGGCAATGCTACCATAGATGCTAGTGGTGTAGTTACCGGTGTGGCTGATGGCGTAGATACAATAAGCTATACGGTAACGAATGGCTGTGGTAGCAGCACTGCTACTTATGTGGTAACGGTAACTGCCCCTGTAAGTGCAGGCACCATAACCGGTGCGGCTAC